>Ga0208161_1000135_pt1 | contig 39340 bp, 47 predicted proteins | sample CB_VirMetaG_3_FD_184538 | JGI IMG/M metagenome (GOLD analysis project Ga0208161, IMG submission 184538) | Freshwater to marine saline gradient viral communities from Chesapeake Bay - CB_1508_1S Viral MetaG (SPAdes) (version 4) | ecosystem: Environmental > Aquatic > Marine > Coastal | place: USA... | reverse complement strand
GCTACGCCAGCTGCTGTAGGTACTGGCTACATTGACTTGGCCGGTTCCCCGCTCCGTTGCGCAACTAGCGCGTATGCCGCACTGGCTGACGTGACTTCTGTCACTGTGATCTACGCGTAAGGAGAACAATATGCCGACTCCAACTACCGCAGATGTGCTCAAGCAATACCGTGATGAGCTGGCAAATATGGAAGCCGCTGGGAAGAAAGACACTTCCCGCTACAGCGATTACCAGCAGCGCATTAACGAGCTTGAACTTGAACAGTACCAAGAAAACAAGGCCCGAGATGCGGCTGCTAAGCAAGGCAAAAAGGCAGGTGGCAAAGTGATGAGATCCGACATGGAAAAGCAGACTAAGTACCGCAAGGGCGGCATGTGCAAATCCAAGAAGGGCTACGCTAAGGGCGGTATGGCTCGTGGCTGTGGCGCTGCTGTTCGTGGCACTAAGAAGGCGAAGATTCGTTAAATGGCTACCAGCGGAAGCAGCGATTTTAAGCTCGACGTCGCCGAACTGATTGAAGAGGCGTACGAGCTTATCGGCCTAGAAATGCGCACCGGCTACGATGCGCGTAAGGCTCGCCGCAGCTTGAATGTGATGTTCCAAGACTGGACTAACCGTGGGGTAAACCTGTGGAAAGTCGCTCAGGTCAACCAGACCATGACATCAGGCACCGCTAACTACGCCATGAACGCGTATGACTTGGACGTACTGGAAGCTGTAGTACGTCGTAACGGCATTGACTACACCCTCGATCGCATCACGCGTGAGGACTACCTCAACCTGCCGAACAAGGCCCAGACTGGTCGGCCAACACAGATTTATGTCGAGCGCACGACGACCCCGCAGTTCTATGTATGGCCGACCCCCGACAACAGCACTGACGTGGTAATCACGCAGCGCGTACAGCGTATTGAAGACGCCGACACCTTGACCAACGATTTGGATGTGCCAAGTCGTTTTATACCGTGCATGGTGTCAGGGTTGGCGTATTACTTGGCGCTGAAGATGGCTCCTGAGCGTGCTCAGGGCATGAAGGTGATTTACGAAGAGGACTTCGCTCGCGCTGCGAACGAGGACACCGAGCGTGGCTCGCTACGGATTCGCCCGGATTACCGGGCTTACGGGTTCTGACGATGGCCTTTGCATCCGGCAAATTCGCGATTGCGATCTGCGACCGGTGCGGGTTCCAAGTGAAGTACTCCGCTATGCGAGAAGAATGGAATGGCTCACGCGTCTGCCCTGAATGTTTTGAAACTAAGCATCCTCAGCTTGAGCCTCCTTTCGCTCGCGCTGATGCTGAGGCTCTACGCGACGCTCGCCCTGATGTGGCAGAGACTGCGCCGGACCTGACTGATTACAACGACTTTGTGGATAACTTACCCTAATGGCTGGTTACACCTTAGCAACGCTGAAGCAGGCGATTCAGGACTACACGGATAACACCGAAACTGTGTTCGTCAGCCAGCTGAACAGCTTTATTGAAGCTGCGGAAGAGCGCGTGCTGAAGGAAGCACCGCTTGAGGTGTTCCGTAAAAATGCCAGCGCCTCTTTTGTGAGTGGCAACAAGTACTTGCCGAAGCCGAGTGATTGGCTTTTTTCGTATTCTCTGTCGTTCGTTGATAGCAACGGCGACAAACAGTTTTTGCTGAACAAAGATGTCAACTTTATTCAGGAGTTCTGGCCGGATGCTACCGATACGAGTTCGCCGCGTTATTACGCAGATTTCGACCTACAGAATTTTATTATCGGTCCGACTCCAAATGCTGCGTATGACGTTGAACTCCACTATTTCTACCGTCCGCCTTCACTCACTTCTACGTCAGGATCGGCACAAACGTGGCTTAGCGAAAACGCAGGTCCGGCCCTCCTATATGGTTCCTTGGTGGAAGCGTACACGTTTATGAAGGGCGAGCCGGACATGATCTCTAACTACGAGCAGTTCTTCCAGCGCGCGCTGAGCCGCATCAACGCCTTCGCGCAAGCCGCAGAGGGGCTGGATTTCTACCGTAGGAGCAAGGACTAATGTTCGGCGTACAGGTAGACATGCAACCGTTTGAAGTCAAGGTTGCAACCACGAATAACCGGGGCTTTACCCCCGAGGAGCTTGCTGAGCAGGCTCTGGAAAAAATTGTGTCGGTGTCTGATAACGCCGATCCAATAGTGCGTGAGCAGGCTCACGCGTTTAGAGAACGTATCCGTCATGTGCTGATTCATTATTTGAAGCAGGCGGCGCGGAGCGACAGGACCACGGTCTGTGCAGCTTTAGACGCGGCGGGCCAATCAAGCCTATCCGAAATGATTAGGAGACTCTGACATGGCTATTTCCCAAGCAATGTGCACCAGCTTCAAGGTTGAACTCCTGAAAGGCGTGCACGACTTTACAAATTCTACTGGCGATACTTTCCGCATCGCTCTGTACACTAGCTCAGCGACTTTGGACGCGACCACTACTGCGTACAGCGCAAGCAACGAAGTGTCTGGTACCGGATACACCGCAGCAGGCGAAGCTCTGACTAACGTGACCCCGACTAGCTCAAGCACGACTGCATACACTGATTTTGCCGATGTCACTTGGTCTTCAGCAACCCTTACCGCTAATGGTGCGTTGATCTACAACGACACCGAAGCTGGTGATCCTGCTGTGTGCGTGCTGGCCTTCGGCGGTGACAAGACTTCAACCAACGGTGACTTTACGATCCAGTTCCCGACGGCTGACGCTTCTAACGCGATTATTCGTATCGCTTAATAGAAGGGTAGGCGGAGTTTAGCCGTGGCTTTTACGTGGGGTGAATTAGAATTTGGTGCTTCCGGTTTTGGTGGCATTCAGACTCAAGTTATTTCTGTTACCGGCGTACAGGCTGCGGCTAACCACGGCACTGTTCAGCAGCGTACTGAAAACACTGTAATAGCTACGGGGGTCGAAGCTACTGGCGCTGTTGGCAGCGTAGTTGTAGCGGCAGCTTCTGATGTGCCTGTAAACGGCGTAGCGTCTCTGACCTACCTTGGAGACGAGGACAATCGGGCAGATGCGCTAGTACTGGCTACTGGCGTTTCGGCGACTGCGGCTACATCTGCTGGTTGGGGCGAGCTGCCATTTGGCGCAGACCCTTATGGCACTAGCGTACTTATTAAGTACGGCCAAACAATCGCCGTTGAATACGGTAGCCTACAACAAGTAGTAGCTACAGTCTCCGTCAATAACGTAGATATAGTAGCAACTGCTAATGTAGCTCTTACTGGCGTTTCGGCGACTGCGGCGCTTGGCGATGAGACTGCAACTGCTGATGCAGTTGTTATCGAGACTGGGTTTGAAGCTACAACTTCGTTGGGTAACGAAACAGTAGTAGCTAAAGCGGTTGTTCTACCGACAGGCGTTTCTACTACAGCAGAACTTGGCGACGAGGCTGTTGTAGCTACTGCGCTGGTTTTACCGACCGGCGTTTCTGCTACAGCGGCCTTGGGCGACGAAACAACTACGGCAGCTGCGGTCGTTATCGAAACCGGGTTTGGGTTGACCGCTTACCTTGGCAACGAGGACTCCACGGCTGGAGCAATAGTGCTACCGATCGGAGTTGTCGGAACAATGGGCGTGACACGTCCTACCGTATGGGGTAATTTAGCCCCATCATACTCAGACATTTGGTCAGAAATAAAAGCCGCTTAATGGAGCGAGATTATGGCTAGTACTTACACTGTAGCGGGCATCGAGCTTATCACTCAGGGTGAACAGGCAGGTGCGTGGGGCGACACCACCAACACCAACTGGGAGTTGATTGAAGAGATGGTGGGCGGCGTTGCCTCCGTAGCGCTCTCAACTACTAGCGAAACGCTTTCCGTAACAGACGGCGCCTCTTCGGACGCTCGCCACGCTGCGGTCGTTTTCACCGGCTCACCGGGCGGTACTTGCACCGTGACCGTAAGCCCGAACGACATGCAGAAGATTTACTTCATCGTCAACAATTCCGATCAGACGGTGTCGATGACGCAGGGTTCTGGCGCTAATGTCAGCATTCCGGCAGGTAGCAAGAAGATCGTATATTGCGACGGTGCAGGTGCAGGCGCGGCAGTTGTTGACCTGACGACCAACCTAGACATCAGCGGCCTTCACCTCGGTGGTACGGAAGTAACCGCCACAGCAACGCAGTTGAACTATGTAGACGCTACGTCTTCAATTCAGACCCAGCTTGATGCGATGGTTGAGAAGGCTGGCGATACCATGACTGGGTTCCTGACCCTGCATGCAGATCCAACTTCAAACCTCCACGCGGCGACCAAGTCCTATGTGGATGAGGTGGCGCAGGGTGTAGCACTGAAACCGGCGGCAGATGCAGCTTCTACTGCGAACATCAGCGGCACGTACAACAACGGCACTGCTGGCGTTGGCGCAACCATGACCTTCGCTGCGGCGGCTTCGTTTACTGTAGACGGCGTTACTTTTGACACGGTAGGCCAAGGCTTGTTGCTGAAAGATCAGACCGCAGCCGCAGAAAACGGTCGCTATTACCTGTCTACCGTCGGAGACGGCGGCACTTCATGGGTCTTCACCCGTTGCATATATTGCGACACCGCAGATGAGATTCCGGGCGGCTACATTTTCGTTCAAGGCGGCACTACCAACGCAGGTACCGGCTGGGTAATGACTGTTGCGGATGCTGAAACTTTCGTAGTCGGTACTGACGCCATCACGGTTATTCAGTTCTCTGGTGCTGGCACATACACCGCAGGCACTGGTCTTGACCTGACTGGAACTGTATTTAGCCACACGGATACCTCCTCGCAGGCGTCTGTAAACAACAGCGGCAATACCTTTATTCAGGACATCACGCTTGATGGCTTCGGCCACGTAACCGCCCTGACCTCGGCTACGGCGGTAATTAACGACGGCACCCTGTCGATGGGCGTGTCTGGTACCGGTCTGTCCGGTAGCGCATCGTTCACTGCGAACGATTCTGACAACGTCACGTTTACCGTAACGTCTAACGCTACAAGCGCGAACACTGTGTCGACTATCGTCGCTCGTGACGCCAGCGGCAATTTCTCCGCAGGCACCATCACCGCGAACCTAACTGGCAACGCTTCTGGTAACGCTGGTACGGCTACTGCGCTTCAAACCGCTCGCACGATCGGTGGTGTTAGCTTCGACGGTACTGCCAACATCAACTTGCCGGGTGTAAACACCGCAGGTAATCAGAGCACCAGCGGCAACGCGGCAACTGCTACGACTGCTACGACTGCTGCGTCATGTACGGGTAACGCCGCTACTGCAACGACTCTGGCAACAGCCCGCACGATCAACGGAGTCAGCTTTAACGGCAGCGCCAACATCACGGTTGAGCCGTATATTTCGAGTGATGATACCGGCGACACCAACTGCCCGATTACTTTTACGGCAGACACTACCGATGGGTTCAAGCGCTTGTACGAAGACAGCGCGTTCTACTTCGACAACACCAACGATATTTGCTACGCAGGTGCGTTCAACGCGACTTCTGACGAAAATCTGAAGAAGGACATCGTTGTAGTTGAAGGCGCGCTAGACAAGCTGTTCCAGCTTCGCGGTGTTGAGTTTAGGTGGAAAGAAACTGACAAACTGGCTGCGGGCGTTATCGCGCAGGATGTGCAGAATGTTCTGCCACAGGCGGTGTTTGACAACGCTAACGGGCACTTATCTGTACAGTACGACCAGCTCCATGCGATTCTTATCGAGGCTGTGAAAGAGCTGACGGTTCGCGTCAAAGAACTGGAAGCCAAGCTCGGCTAAGGAAATACGATGGCAAGTACGTACACAGCTGCTGGTATTGAACTGATCGCGGATGGCGAGCAGTCGACCACGTGGGGCGATACCACCAACACTAACTGGGAGTTGATCGAGGAGATGATCGGAGGGGTCGTTTCGATCTCTTTGCCCTCCACGACCTACACCTTGACCACGACCGACGGCGTTTCCTCGAACGGACGTCATTCGGTAATTGTGTTCACTGGCTCTCCGGGCGGCACCTGTACTGTGACCGTAAGCCCGAACGACATGCAGAAGGTGTATCTGGTTAAGAACGACTCTGACCAGACAGTCACCCTGACGCAGGGTTCAGGTGGCAACGTAAGCGTGTCCGCTAGTAAGACTAAGATCGTGTACTGCGACGGTGCAGGTTCTGGCGCTGCTGTTGTCGATGTCTCCGGCGGGTTTGATTCCACTACCCTTGCGGAACTTGGTGTTACGGCTTCTGCGGCTGAGCTCAACATTATGGACGGCGTCACTTCAACGACCGCCGAGCTGAACATCTTAGACGGCGTTACCGCTACCGCAGCGGAGCTGAACTACAATGACGGGGCTTCTCCCGGCACAGTTGCGGCTAGTAAAACGGTTGTTGCAGACGCAAGCTCAAAAATCCCTCTTGGGTCCACTTGGAAAGTTTACGAATCAGGTGGTTACTTGTATTTTGAGGCTAGTGGAGTCGGCAAAGCTAAGCTAGACTCTTCTGGAAACATGACTATCACTGGCAGCATCACTGCTGGCGGCACGATCTAAGGAGATAAGACATGGCTGTTACCTATTCTGGCGACGCGGCAACTACCAGAACCAACCTCGGTCTTGGCTCTCTGGCTACGGCGTCTACTGTTAGCAACGATAACTGGTCAGGCGCTGATTTGACAGTAGCTAATGGTGGTACCGGATCATCAACCTCGGCTGGTGCAGTTTCAAACCTCGGCTTCACAATAACTGCTGGTAGTGTTGGAACAAATTCTTACGGCGCTAGAACCGTTTCAACCGGGTCTCCAACTGGCGGTGCGGACGGCGACGTCTGGTACAAGTACTAATTAGGACGTAACAATGAAAGCATTAACGGTATCAGAAACTGGCGGTATTCACGTAAACGGATACCCAGCAGCCAGCATCGACGCACTTGGTTTTGAGTACACCTACCTGTACTACGAACCTGAAGGCGACAACATGTTCAAAATCGTTCAGGTCGGAGATGACCTTGTGCGCGTTGACTTGACTGACGCTGAGCAAGCGATCTGCTCCGCATTCTGTGACTCGTACGAGCCAGCTGTTGTTGAACCGGCGGCGTCCGATGAGCCTGTGGAGGCTGAGGTAGCGTTCATTCGCGATGGCGCCGCTGCTGTAGGGTTTAAGAAAAAGAGCGAATTTGTTGACGGAGACATTGAACTAACCGAGCAGCAAGCTTCTTCTTACCCCGGAGATCGTTTTTCTCCGCGTCCTGTTTATGTGTGGTCAGCCTCGCAGGCTAAATTTGTTCCTCAAACGTACGAAGACGCCAGACTGGTTGGCTATTACCGTGACGCTAACATAGGAGACCAGCTTGACGTGATTTGGAAGTACATAGCTGGGCGAGTAGAAGCCGGGGACAGCGTTCCTTCCGAAGTAACCGATATGCTAAGTACTATTGCTTCTGTTAAAGCTAATAACCCAAAGGCGTAATTTTTTGTGCTCGTAATAGAAGTCAATAATGGTTTTTGCCGGAAACCGATTGAGGTAGACGTACTGCCGCGCAGTACAATCACATCAATTTTTGTTGATATTACTAATGTAGATCCTAAGCCAGACGAGTTTTGGGAATACGACTATCGCACTAAACAGTTCACTCCACCTGAAAACCCGCACGATTATGAACTTGCCTCTACTAAGCAACGCATTTGGAATGACGTGCGTAATACTAGGCAGATTTATTTAATGGAGACAGATTGGACGCAGCTTCCCGATTCTCCACTTAGTTGGTTGCACAAGCGCGAGTTTAAGAAGTATCGCCAAGCCATACGCGACATACCGCAGGTGATGAAGGACGTTAATCCGGCGTATATAGAGGTACCTCGCCCGCCAAATCGTTCTCTTAGGCCGTGTGGCGTTTGTGTTATAAAGAAATTTTTTAAGCTACTGTTTAGCCGAGGTTAGTTATGGCATTCACGTACGTAAAGTCAGGCGGTGTTTGGCGAACCCTCACCAACGTATACGCAAAAGTTTCAGGAACTTGGCAAGAGGCCACTACCGTATACGTTAAAAACGCGGGAACGTGGCAACCAGTACACTACGGCTACCCCGGTGCAGGTTCTTCGACGTTTAACAACAACGGCACTTTTACTGTCCCCCTCGGCGTCAACTCGATCAATGTATCGCTCCAAGGCGCTGGCGGCGGTGGAGGCGGCGGCGGCTGGCATTCAGACAACACGACGTCTCGGGGTGGAGGCGGTGGCGGTGGTGGATCTGGAACTGTGTCTGGCAATTATGCAGTTACAGGCGGAGCATCTTACTCAGTAACTAGAGCTAGTGGTGGCGCTGGTGGTAATCGTGGCGTTTACCCTAACTCTGCCGGTGGCGGCGGTGGCGGCGGCGGGTCTTCCGCATTTGGCGCGTTGTTATCGTTATCCGCCGCATCTTCTGGAAACTCTGGCGGTGGAGGTAGCTACGGCAACGGAGGAGCGGGCACCTCTGGTGGCAGTGCCGGAGAGCGGGGGTACTTTGCCAATACCTACGGCAACTTACCGTGCTGTACGTCATGTAATACTGTAGGCGGCAACGGTACGTCTTCAAATCGTGGGGGTAATGGTGGCGCTGGCGGGTATGGAGCTGGCGGGCACTACGGCGGTGGTGGGGCACAGGCATCTGCTTGTCCGGGTGCTCCGGGGAGCGCCGGGCGTGTTGTAATAAACTGGTAGGTTATGGATGAAGCCAACAGCCGAAATAGACGGCTTACCGATTTGGGTGCATGACTCTGTTTTTCCAGCGCACATGCACGACCAAGTGTATTCGTACTGCTTAAACAGCCAGTACGTTCTAGATCAGGTTTCCGACGACAAGGCTGTGTATAGGGCGGCTCGCCCTGTATGTAGGTTAACGCCTGAACAAGCTATTCAGCTCCCTTTACATAGCTTTTACCAAGAAGCAGTTGGCGCGCTTGGGCTCGTGTCTAAGGTAAGTCACGCGTACATAAATCGGTATGACATAGCCACCCCCTGCAATGCCCATGTGGACGGCGTCAATCCTGTTTTGACCCTGTTGTACTACCCAAATGTTGATTGGCACCATGATTGGGGGGGTGAGACTGTCTTTTTTGATTCTGACAAAGACATAGCCTTCTCAGCGGCGTTTAAGCCTAACCGCGCAATACTATTTGATGAGCGGCTTATGCACTCAGCACGAAGCCCTTCTATACTTGCTAAGGCGGCTAGATTCAGCGTAACTTACAAGGGTAAACTGTGAACGATTTTCTTGGCGTCTATGAGGGCGTTTTTTCCCCGGACCTTTGCAGCAGGGCAATCTCTGGTTTTGAACGTGCTATAGACCAAGGCTTCGGGTGGACCAGACAAGAAGCCAACGACATGCCAAAAACCGGTAAGGATGACACTTCGTGGTCTACGAATGAAGCCGGATTAGAGCAGAGCATGAGCATTCTGGGGCTGGAATCGGTGATAGGAACCGCGTTCAATGAAATGTTCTGGGGGGAGTGCTACCCAAAATACGCCGCTGAGTATGCAGTACTTGGCACGTCTGATCCGCACAGCATAGTTTTGAATAAAATTCAAAGGACTAAAGTGGGTCAGGGCTATCATGTCTGGCACTACGAAACTAGCTCTCGGTCGTCGTGCAACCGTCTGCTAACGTACATTGTTTACCTGAACGACGTGGAGGAAGGTGGAGAAACTGAGTTCCTCTACTTACATAAGCGGGTAAAGCCAGTTGCCGGCACTTGCGTCATATTCCCGGCCTCGTTCACTCACACGCATCGTGGCAACCCGCCTCTGTCCAATGACAAATACATTTTAACCGGGTGGGTGGAATTCTAGCTTATGGTTAAAGATTCGTACTGGTTTTGGGATGGGGTTGTAGACAAGAAACTCTGCGATTATTTTTTGTCAAACCTAGATTGGGAGGCGTCTTCCCCAGCTAGTTTTGCCAATAGTACGAGTTTTGTTGCGTACGACATCGGCTCAGTAGATAAAGAAGTGCGCGAGACTGATGTAATTTTTGCTGACGAGCTAAGCCCGGTTACAGCGATGCTACATAATTTTATTCTCTACGCCAACTCAGCTGCTGGCTGGAACTTTTCGATAAATAAATTTCAACCAGCACAGTTAGGCAGATATAAATCTGGTGGGCATTTCACGTGGCACATTGATACGGCTCCACCTGACGCAGATAACACGCAGAGGAAGCTTTCCGCCGTTCTCCTACTTAACGATGGGTCGGAGTACGAAGGTGGTGAACTTGAGCTTGACGTAGGTGGCAATCAGGCACCCATTAAAACTGCTGGTAGTGTAGTTGTATTCCCGTCTTTTGTTAGGCATAGAGTGGCCCCAGTTATTAGCGGTGTACGGTATTCAGCGGTGTGCTGGGCTCTAGGGCCTTCGTTCACATGAAACACCCGGTAGAACAAGTAGGTTGGTTGGTAGTGGGGCTGCTCTTGGGCGGCCTCATTGCTTATTCGACCAACGCACTTGCCGCTGACCCCATCGTTTCTGAGCAGACTGTCACCACCAACGGCACTCAGACAACCACCGTCAAAAGCCCCCCACCGTCCGCTATTGCGCCGCAATTCTCGGCAGGCAATGGCAACGATCTCTGCACCGTAGGTGCATCTGGCGCAGTCCAGACTCAGATTCTCGGCATCTCTGTCGGCAGTACCTTCACCGAGGAGAACTGTATCCGGCTGAAGAACGCCAAGACTCTGTACGACATGGGCATGAAAGTGGCCGCTGTCAGCGTGATGTGCCAAGACCAAAAGGTATTTGACGCGATGATGATGGCTGGTACGCCATGCCCGTATGACGGCAAGATCGGCGAAGAAGCCAAGTTGGCGTGGAAGACCCATACCGACAAAACCCCAGAAGAGGAGAACCTCGATGATGTCGAGCAAAAGCGCCTCAAGGCTCTTGGCATTATTGGCGGCGTATTCGGCAGCCTGCTCTTCTTCTGATCCCATTTATGGCTACACTCCTAATGTTGCTGCTGGGGGTAGTTCTTGGTCTATGTCTGAGTCTGTATTGGGCGTGGCTCCAGTTCAAGGACTCGACATCTCAGGCGTCATCTACCGCTACACCGCAGTCAAAGAGCGGCCAGATGATTTCACCGTCACCATCGCAAATGAAAACCCACTCGGCGGATACACATTCCGAAACACCGACGACTGGTCAGGCAGGTCAGGCGCAACGATTTCCAAAGCGATACCCGTTAATTACTCCCCGATACGGCTCTGGGGCGCAGGCTCCATCGAAACATCCGGGGTGGGAAGCGTAGTGGACCCAAGCGTTGTATATACATACCGTTTCAAAGAGCCTGAACCAGAAATCCCAGCCCAAACCCCTCCGACGATCAACCCCTACAACGCCCTAGAGGACGATGCTGTGCAGCGAGCCACGGCAGAAACTGACCCGAATCTGTACGAGGATGATGAGGTCGAAAAGGATAAGGACGAGGAAGAAGAGAAGGACATGGAGAAAGCCCTAGCGGCCCTCCAGAGCGGTCTTGAGATGGCAAAGGGTCAGGATAGCCTGCTTGCTGCGATGAATCCTGTCACAATGACTCAATATTATGCAGCCACCATACCGGGTGGAGCGTATCAGGAAACGGTGATACTGGACGGTGGACAGATCAAGGACAACCGCAGGGCTTTCCGCAGCATGGCGAATGATCGCCTACACAACCAGATGGTGGAGGAGCAATACAGATGAACGACAAGATAACAGATTTGGTTTTTAAGTATGGAGAAGCATTGTTGTGGTTTCTCTTTTTTGCAGTTTTTTCAGTAGGAATTTTTCGTTCTTGCACAGCACAGGCCGCTGAAATCCCCATTGAAGGTACGGTTCAATCCCGCTGCCTTATCAACACCGATGTGGCGGGTGTCTACGGCAACCCGAATGCCTACACCCTGACAACCACCCCTGCCGATGGTGGGGTTCTGCCTGTGGTTCGTTACGACGTGTCCTTGGCGGATGCGTACAAGGCTCGGATCACTTACCCAACAGCGTTTTCTGCCAGTCCAAGCCTGAGCGATATGGTGACTTGGACGGGTTCAGTTGAGGTGCAGGAGGTTTCCGACGTGGCAATGGCGGACTACGACACCGATGCCGTCACTTTCGACCAGACCAAGGAATACGACCTGACTGCGACAGGCACGACATGGTTCAAGGTGGCCTCAACTGCGACCTATGGTGGCGGTGGAAACAAGGCATTTCCCGGTGGCACTTACCGTTCTGTGGTGGTGGCGGAGTGTATCGCGCAGTAATTCTTTTTCTGCTGGCGTTTCCAGTCATGGGGCACGAGATGACCCCGACCTATCCGAAGTTTAAACCGTCCCATGTAGAGGGCGTGTTTAAGGCGGAGCTGGAGATGTTTAACAAGCGGAAGGATGTGGAGTTCTACGAGATCGGCGTGTTTGATGCTGATTGGAAGCCTGTCCAGTTTGTGAGCCGATATAAGGTGATGCGGCTGGATTACCTCAGCCACGTCAGGTTCGACATTTACGTCAGCGCAATGGATGTAACGGTTGCTGAATATGTTTGCTCGGTGTCTAAGCTGAGAGAAAACAGCGACAAAAAGCCCATGATTGCGACCCGAATATGCTCAAAATTCAAGCCATAGCGGTGCTGTTCTGCGGGGTAGCGATGGCGGATTCCTCCTCACTCAACCTGCAACTGCCCAATGCTGGCAGCAGCTACGGCACAGATCGGATCAGATCCGGGGACATGGAATGTTCTGCTGCGATTGGCGGGGCGACCAACTTCGAGATTGGTGCGACAGGAATCGTGAACAACGCGGTTAGCCCGTTTAGCAGCGAGAACCCAGACAACCCAACCAGCAAGGACATTGGCCTGTATGCAAGAATCGTAATACCGCTGGATGCTCCTAGAGAGCGAGTCAACTGCAATACGCTGTACCAGCTTGAACTGGAACGCCGCAGGCTGGAAGTGATGAAGCTGCAACAGGAACTTGAGAATCTGAAGAAATTGCAGGGAGGCTTTGACAACTGATGGCTGACCTAGGCGACAAGCTGGACAAACTAGAGGAAACAAAAGATGCACTGGCGCAAAAGAAATTCACCGTCTTGGGGTTTAGTTTTAGTTGGACTCAGTTGGTTGTGGCTGCTGGTGTGGTCAGTAGCGCACTCGGTGCTTTATATGCGGGGTTTGTGACCTACCAAAAGGTCGAGGAGATCGCCAGCCTTGACCTCGGAGCCTACGCTGCCCAGATGGAGCAGACCAGCAACAAGATTGAAACCCAAGAACGCCTGCTGGAATCCATCGAGCAAAACCTCCGGGATGCCAAGCAACTGACCTACGACATCGAGAAGCGAGTCAACGACAAGATCGTCAGGTTCGAGGATAAAATGGACAAATTCGAGGCCAAGGTGGAGGACACCAAAGCCGAGTTAGAGGACAAACTCCAGAAGGCTCTGGACAACCCGTTATCAGGAAACTGACATGACCGACTTTGAAAAGGCCGACCTGAACGGCGACGGCAATATCAGCCAGCGGGAGCTGGAAATCTACCTTGAGGCCAAGCGCCGCGAGATGGAGGACGAGGACGCAAAGCGTGACCAGCAACGCAAAATGGTTTGGTTCGCACTGTTCGGGATGCTAGGCTACCCCTTGTTTGTATTCGCCTCTGGCGCATTAGGATTCGATAATGAATCCAAGATTATCGGGGACATGAGTGGGGTTTACTTCATGTCCGTTGGCTTGGTGGTATCTGCATTCTTCGGCGCCGACGCGTACGTCAAGGGCAAGGAGAAGAAAAAGGAGAAGGGGGATGACTGAGATCCTGACGTTTCTTGCAGCAGTTTCCGTCGCTTTTATTGTCTTTATTGCCGTCAAACTCTACACCGGAGGCAAATGACATGATCCCAGTTGAACTAATTACGATGGCAGGCGGCGCTACGATGGGCGGCCTGTTCAAGATGATCGACAAGGCTCAAGAGGCTAAGGCCAAGCAGCAAGAGTTGATCCTCGGCAAGATGAAAGCCGACACAGAAAAGGCTGATGCTGATTCTGCAAGGGCTACTGCCGCCGCTGATGCAGCCGCTAACCGCGTGGGTAATGACCCATTTGCCAAGATGACCCGCCGCATTTTCGTGCTGTCGATGGTCGGCTTAGGTGCATGGGCCATGATGGGCGGTCTCACTGGTCTCGACATCTATGTCCCGGTTGAGCGCACCACTGGCTTCAGCTTCATGGGGCTGTGGGACAACGTGAAAACCCAGACTGAGTACATCAAGTTGGAAAACGCCCTCGTGCATTTTGAGTGGCTGAAGATTTCAATCCTCGCCGCAGGCTCCTTCTACCTCGGGAAAAGCTGATGAGCCGCTACTACAAATCCGGCGGGGCCGTTAAAAGCGAGATGGCCTGCAATAAGCCGAAGCGCACTCCGGGCCACCCCAAGAAAAGCCACGTCGTAAAGGCGTGCGAGGGCGGCAAGGAGAAGCTGATTCGGTTCGGTCAGCAAGGCGTGAAGACCAACCAGACGGTCGGCCAGCGCGAAGCGTTCAAGTCCCGCCATAGCAAGAACATCAAGAAGGGCAAAATGTCCGCAGCCTACTGGGCGGACCGCGTGAAATGGAGTCCTTCCAAAACCAAATCCAAGTCAAAGAAATGGGTGAAGGGGTCGTAACGTGGAAATGATTTTTTGGAACGCCGTGCTGACGGCTGCATTTGCGATGGCTGGCTTCTTCATTAAACGCCAAGCAGACGAGGTTGACCGCCTCCAGATCCTGCTGAACCGCACCCGCGAGGAAATGGCGAAAGAGTACGTGACCAAAGCTGAAGTTCACGCCGACATCAACCGGATTATGAACCGGCTGGAAGTTCTAGATGCAAAGCTAGATAGGCTAATGGAGCGCCACACATGAGGTGTTACTACAAGAAGGGTGGCACCGTAAAGGACGCCTGTTACCGCAAGGTCAAATCCCAATACAAGGTGTTCCCGTCTGCGTACGCATCGGGTGCCATAGCTAAGTGCAGGAAAGCCCGTGGCGGTAAGAAAGACTGAAAAGGGCGCCGCGCTGAAGCGGTGGTTCAAGGAGGACTGGAAAGATGTTCGGACAGGTAAACCGTGCGGTCGCCAAGAAGGCGAGAAACGTGGGACTCCGTACTGCCGTCCATCTAAGCGGGTTTCTGAGAAGACTCCTAAAACGTCTGGAGAGATGACCACCGCCGAAAAGCGCAGCCGAATCGCCCAGAAAAAGAAGTTAGGCCAACCTGCGGGCGCGCCTAAACGCGTAGCCCCATTAAGGAGAAAGCGTCGTGCCACTAAAAAAGGGTAAGTCCCAGAAGGTGATCTCGGAAAATATCAAGACCGAGATGAAGGCCGGTAAGCCGCAGAAACAGGCGATTGCCATTGCCCTGTCGAAAGCTGGCAAGAGCCGTAAAAAGACTAAAAAGAAGAAGTGATGCGGTGGCTCGCGATCGGTTTGGCGTTGACGTTAACTGGTTGCAGCACTTTGCGGGAGCTGACGATGACCAAGGACGAGCTTCGCCTGTACGGGGACCTGACCTTCCGCCAATGTTTAGACCCGGACGTAGTGTGCATCGTGGAGAACAAGTGGTGAGCGCAGTGGACGTAGGCAGCCTCGGTGTCGGAGAGCGATTCTGGCGTGATGGGCACGAATACGAGGTGATGCGGAACAACGGCGCACGCTACGTGCAGGCTACAGGAATCACCAAACAGGCGAATGTTTACCTCGAACAGGACGAAGAAGTTGAGGTAAAGCCCCGTGCTGATTAAACTTTCGGCATTCTATGGAGGCTGCTCATGGCGCTGATGAAACTCGACTTCCTGCCGGGGGTTAACAAAGAGAACACCCCGTACACCAACGAGGGTGGATGGATTCAGTCTGACAAGATTCGCTTCCGCTCCGGCAAGCCTGAGAAAATCGGCGGCTGGGACAAGTACATCCCAGACCAACTTATCGGTGTTGCCCGCGCCCTGCATATCCAGCGTACGCTGGACGGTACGATTTACCTCGCCATTGGCACGAACGAGAAGGTTTATATCGAGGGTGGTGGCACCCTGACAGACATCACCCCGATTCGTGAAACGCAGGCGCTGACTAACCCGTTTGATACCACACTAGGTTCTGCCGTTATTACGGTAAACGACACTGCTCACGGCGCTGACGACGGTGCGTGGGTTACGATTTCTGGCTCCACAGCAGTAGGCGGCATCCCGGATACCGAGATCAACGCAGAGCACAAGATTACCTATGTCGACGCAGACAGTTACACAATCACGGTTTCAACCGCTGCTACGTCCGCTGTAACTGGTGGAGGCGGGGCGTCCGTATCAGCCGCATATCAGGTCAATCCGGGTGAGGTTAATGGCATTTACCAGTACGGCTGGGGTGCAGGACAATGGAATCGTGCTCGTGCTTCAGGCGCTGGCTGGAACCGCCCTGCGGTAGCGGCGGGTGTGTCCCTCGACCCTCGTGTCTGGCACTTTGAGAGCTGGGGCGAGGACATGATTATGGGGTACATCGGCGGGTCCCTGTACTTGTGGGACGCCACTAACCCGCTAGATCGTGCCACTCAGATTACGCAGGCGCCGTACAAGGTGAGCCATTTCGTCGTGACGAGCGATCGCCATCTGGTGTGCTTTGGCTGTAACGTGCCGGGAACGGCGAGTGCTGCTACCGAACTTGATTCCATGCAGATTCGCTGGTGCCAGCAGGAGGATTACACCGACTGGACGGTGACTTCAGTTAATACCGCAGGCGACCAGCTTCTAACCGGCGGCACGGAGATTATGGCCGCTGCGAATACTGAATCTCAGGTTCTGATCTGGACGGACGACACCGTTCACGCTATGCAGTACATCGGCCCTCCCTACACTTTTGGGTTCAGTCAGGCGGGTACAGCCTCCGGCATCGTAAGCTCAAACGCGTGGGCGGCGTACAACAACGTCGTGTACTGGATGGGCGATAACGCGTTCTACGTCTACCAAGGTGGTACTGCGGTTCACCCGTGTACTGTTCAGCGTTACGTATTTAACGGGCTGGATGACCAGCAGAAAGCCAAGGTTCATGCCTCCCTCGACCGTGAAAATCACGAAATCACGTGGTTCTACCCTGCTACTTCTGTTGGTACTCGTACCCTAAACGGTGCGATCTCCGCGTCAGACACGACAATTACCGTTAGCTCAACCGCTGGGTATGCGCTGACTGGCTCTATTCAAATCGACAGCGAAACCATCGACTACACCGGCAAGACAGACTCCAGTTTCACAGGCTGCGCGCGAGGCGTTCGTGGCACGGTGGCTGCTGCGCATGACGACGAATCGACGGTATCTAATCCCGACACTAATAACTGGTCGTACGAGCCGTACCACTACGTCAGCTTCGGCTTAATCGACCAGCTATGGTGGCTTGGTAAGTTAGAACGCACGGCGTGGGTTGATCGTGGAGCATTTGCATATCCGATCGCAACGGGCCCGAACGGTTACTTGTTTGAGCACGAGAAGGGCTACGATGCGGACGGTGAGCCGATGTTCGCGCAGATCGTTTCCGGTGATTTCGACATCGGTGAAGGCGATAGCTTGATGTTTATTAACCGTGTTATCCCCGACTTCACTATTGACGGTGGCAGCGTGGACCTTAAATTCCAGTCCCGGTATTACCCGTTGAGCGATCAGGTGCGAGAGACCATCGGCACGGTAACTTCTAGCACAACCAAGATTGACACCCGTATTCGTGGCCGTCAGCTTGCGCTGTCTATTACGAGCAAAAACCTTGGTGACTGGTGGAAATACGGCTCTACGCGAATTGACCAGCGTACTGACGGTCGCCGATGAGCAAGATCACCAACATCCGACTACCAAGTTCGGGAACTAACCCGAACTACAATCCTGTTGCGTTTAACCAAGCGCTTGAGGCGTTGCAGCAGATTGTTCGCCAACTGAACACCACGTACACCCCGCAGGGCACCGAAAATAATCAGTCTAGTCTTGACTGGTTTACCGGTGCGATGGGCATGGCGAACCGTGGCGTGCTTGAGGACTACGGCGACTTTGCCTACGGCGCGTTTCTGGACTTCACAGATCAGACGCAGACGGTGATAAACACCGCCAAGGCAATCACGTGGGACACTACGGCGCTTTCCAAGCATATTTCAATCGGCTCGCCGACCAGTCGGATCGTGTTCGCCAAGGCCGGGAAGTATAAGGTCGAGTTCACCGCACAACTGAGCTCGGCATCCGCTAATGCCAAGACTTTCTGGTTTTGGCCGCGAATTAATGGCACAGACATTACCGGGTCAACGATGCGGATTACAACGCATGATAATAACGAAGCTAAAACTGTTGCTCGTGCCGCAATTTTTGAGGTTGACAAGGGCGATTATTTAGAATCGATGTGGGCGGCGGATAGTCTGGATACTTCACTTGAAGCCTACGCTGCTGAAACATTCTGCCCGGCTGTCCCTTCCGTCACGCTAATGGTTCAAGGTATCGACTATGGCTAATAAGTATTTCCGCGAGCATCTGATCCCGACGGCGTCGACTGAAACCGACCTTTATACGGTGCCGGACGCCAATACTTCTGTGGCTCGCTCCCTGCGAGTAACCAATGCGAACGCCAGCGCCACGGAAGTCACCGTGTCCCAATACGAGGGCGCCACGCAGACGTACCTGCTGAAGGATTACCCAATTTCACCGGACGGCACGATTGACGTGTTCAACGGAGTCCCCTGCGTACTAGAGGCTGGGGATAAAATCACTGTAGAATCATCTGCAAATACAGTACATTTCTACCTGTCTTACTTAGAATTTGATCGAACATAAGGGCATTCTTATGAACCCAGCAGCCTACGGTCGCTACGGCGACAACACGATGGTCCACATGAACAACGATGAGGTTGCCGGTCTGGCAAGCCTCGCCAAGTCAATGGGCCGCGAGTTGACCACAAACCCGGTTACTGGTTACCCAGAAGCATTTAGCCTTCGTGATGCGCTCCCGATTATTGCAGGCATTGGCACCACCGCTATGGGGCTTGGCCCGATCGGTACGGGTTTAGTTGTAGGTGGCACCACCGCAGCCACTACTGGCTCTCTGGAGCAGGGCTTAATGTCCGGTTTGACTGCTGGCGCACTGAGCGGGATTGGTGGTGAGTTGTCTGATGTAGCCGCGCAGCAAGCGACGCAGCAAGGTGCAAATGTAACCGGGCAGCAGATGGCTTCGGACTTGGCCTCTAAAGGGTTTACTGAAAGCCAAATCATGGGTCGCCTTGCGGGTACTGGCGCTACCAGTGAGCTTGGCCGCCAAACTATGGGTGAAATCGCCGGTCAAGCGGTTTCTGATGTCGCACAGACTGGGGCGATCCCATACAGCTCAGCGGCTAACCCAATGGCAGCGCAAATCGGAACACAGGCGACCGCGAACACTGCTCCGAGTATGGGTCAAACCATGTTTGGTCGTATGACTGCACCCGCGCAAGGCGCATACAATATTGCGACCGGCGCACCCGGTGCTCCGACTGCGAGCGAGTTTTTGCAGGCGAATAAAGGCAAGATTGCCGCTGCTGGTATCGGCATGTCTGGTGAGCAGCAGTATAAAGCGCAAGCTGAAATGGAAGGCCGCAAGGAAGAGATGGATCGCCAGAAAGCTGAAAAGCTGGGCGCCACTCAGGACATTATCCGCCGCAACTACGCCAACGTAGGCCGTGCGCTCCCGATGAACCCGTATACCGGGCGTCCTGTTTTTGCTACCGGCGGCATTGTTGGCCTCATGGATGGCGGTCGTCCGTACGACAACCCTGAATTTGAAGTTGAATACGAGGCCGCAATGAGCGATGAGCCTTGGTACCGCAGTCTTCCTGCTGATGTGGTTGAAGGTATCTTTGGCATTAAAGACCCGTACGTCATGCAGAAAATCCTAGACGCGAAGCGGGCTAAAGCACGCGATCAAGGTGTTGATGAACGTGCTGCGGGCGGCTACCTTGAAGGTGGCATGACCGGCGACGGCATGAGCGACGACATCCCTGCGATGATCGACGGGGATACCCCCGCTGCGCTAAGCACCAACGAGTTCGTTGTTCCGGCTGATGTAGTCAGTCACCTTGGTAATGGCTCTTCCGATGCCGGTGCTCAGCAGCTGTACGCAATGATGGACAGAATCCGTAAGGCGCGCACTGGCTCCAACGAGCAGGCCCCACAGGTCAACGCGAAGAAATACATGCCAGCATGAAGATCCAGCCAGTTCTCACCCAGAACGTCCAGCAGGTTTGGCCGCTGGTAGAGCGCTTTATTAAGAGCGCTCTTGACTTTTCTAAGGGTGACTACGACGCGGAACATGCTAAAGTATACCTGTCACAAGGCCACTGGCACCTGCTGGTAGCGGTTGACGAATCTGGCGAAATCAAAGGCGCCTGCACGATTGAATACATCAACCGACCGAATAGTCGCGTAGCCATGATTACGGCTGTGGGTGGTAAGTTTGTTTCTACCCCGGAAGTTTTCGACCAACTACGCAACATCGTGAAGTTAAACGGGGCCACTCATATTGAGGGTGCTGCCCGCGAGTCCATAGCCCGACTTTGGAAAATGAAGTTCGGCTTTGCAGAGAAATACAAAATCGTGGAGGTGGCAATATGAGCCGCTGGGGTAAATTCCAAGACGTAGCTGACCTGCCAATTCGCGCGTTCAGCAATTCCAAGTTCACCCGCACCTATGAAGGTGGCGGCGGCGGTGGCGGGAAGCAAGAGTCGACCTCCTACCAGACAAACCTCCCTGAGTATGCACAGCCGTACTACGAGGAGATGATGGCCCGCACACAAGCGGAGTCAATTAAGCCCTATCAAGCGTACACAGGCGACCGCATCTCTGGATTTACCCCAGAACAGGCTGCGGCCATGCAGGGCATCTACGGCCTGCAAGCTCCGGGCGGTATGGCAGCCGCCGAAGCAGGGTTGGCTGGTGCGGCGCAAGCAGCGCAAGGTCTTCAAACTTACACCCCGACTACCTTCGGCACTCAGTATGCTCCGACGGGCGTAACCTCCGGCTATCAGGCCCAGCAGATTACTCCGGGCTATCAGGCAGGCACATTTGATGCTGCTACCGCTCAGGCCATGATGGACCCGTACATGCGTAATGTGCTGGATACCCAGAAAAAAGAAGCGATGAAAGAATTTCAGCGCGGCAAGGCTGGCCGTGCGGCTCAGGCCGTGCAGGCTGGCGCGTTCGGTGGTGGTCGATTTGGTGCTGAAGAAGCGGTAGCTGAATCAGAAATGCTGGATCGTCTTGCTGGCATCGAAGCAACCGGTATGCAGCAGGCGTACGAGCAGGCTCGTGCTCAGTTCGGTGCAGAGCAAGGCATGCAGCAGCAGGCAGCTCAGATGGGTCTCACAGCGCAGCAGCAGACCGAGGCGGCACGTCAGGCTCAGGAACAGTTCGCTCAGTCCGCAGCTCAGATGACAGAGGGTCAACAGCAGTTCGCTGCCAATATGGCGCAGCAGGTGGCTACCAGTCAGGAAGCGGCGAATCAGTTTGCGGCTCAGTACGGCCAGCAGGGCGTTCAGTTGTCTATGCAGGTGGCGCAGGCTCAACAGCAGCAGGCAGAAGCTCAGCAGAATCTGGACACTGCTCGCCTCACTCTCCAGAAAGCGACAGGTGCGGAAGAACAGGCGCAAGCTCAGAAGGTACTGGACCAAGCCTATCAAGACTTCGTCAATGCTCGCGACTACGAGCGTCAGCAGCTGGCGTTCTACAACGCCTTGCTCCGTGGTATTCCGGTGCCGGTTCAGCAAGAAACGATTTCATACCAGCCTACTGCTGGTCTCGGCACGCAACTCGCAGGCGCCGGTCTGGCTGGCCTTGGCGCGTACAACTTGATGGGTTAAGGGGTAGGAAGTGAATATCGTAAAGCTACAAAACGACCTGAAAGACCTGTCTGACCAGCAGCTGCTGAGCACCATGCAGAGTGGGGCATCGCCTCAGTATTTGGTTCTCGCTGAGATGCAGCGCCGCAAGAAAATGCGTGAAGAGGCAGCTACTCCGAATGAACCGCAGGCTCAGGGCACTGTAGCTGACGAGATTATGGGTGGTATCGCTGCCATTCCGATGGGCAGCATGGACATGGCTTCTGGCGGTTTGGTGAGCTTCGCCGAAGGCGGTCGTGGTAAAGATAAGGACAAGGAAGAAGACAGGGATTGGCGCTACTACAAGCCTAATGCAGGGCTTTTTGGTAAGACCGACACCCCTCTAATGATGTTGAATCCGCAGTATTGGTCGAACATGTTGCAGGATATGCAGGGTGTTCCACGCGAAGAATGGCGCGGCCAAGGCGCACCGGGCGTACTCGCGTATGCAAAAGGCGGCCCGACTGGGCTGCAAAAAGGTGAAATGGAAGCCTGCTGGACGAACCCAGAAACGGGGGAAAAGATGTGTCCGCCAGCTAAGCCGACGGTCGAATATCCGAAGACTGGACAGCGTAAAAGCATGGCTGGCGGTGGCATTGTTGCATTGCAGGCTGGCGGTACTCCGTCTGAAGCCCGTGCGATGCTGGCTCAGCGTGGTGTAGACACTACCGGTATGTCTGACGAAGAAGTTATGGGCATTGCGGCTACATACGCTGGGGTGATGGCACCTAACGTAGATGTGGCTGAACCGTCTCCGACTGGCTTCGCCCCAGTATCCCCTGACATGTCAGTGGCTCCACCGCCTATGACTCCGCCAGAACCTGCACCGAAAGCAGAGCCAAGCTTTATGGATAAGCTGACTGGCGGAATCACTAACCTGCTAGGTATAGGTGATGCGGTTGCTGCTGAAACACCTCCGGTTGAAAACCCAGTTGTTCCGATCGAAGTGATGAAGGACCCAGAACAGGCCCGTAATTGGCTGGGCGAAAATGCCCCTGCTTGGTATGACCCGAGCAAACGTTCTGACGAACAGGTGCTTGAAGATATTAAAAGTTATCAGCCGGGTGGTGCGCAGTACGAAGCGCGCCAGCGTGGGCAAGGCACTAAGCCGCCAGTTCAAACCGGTGAAGAGCCGACAGATACTGTCGTAGCTGAAGATTTACCAAAGGTAAGTCCTGAAGGCGTTGGTGTGTACGCGCAGTCTGCTGCTCGTGCTACTGACCCGGCAGAAAAGTCTCGCTTGATGGAAACTGATGCTGCATACCAGCGCGCAGTCCCTGTGCCGGGCCATGAAGGCTGGCGTTATGACGGCGAGACTGGGATGTATTTCAACCCAGAAGGTCGTCTCGAAAGTGGCCCTGTTGGTGGGTTCACGGGGACTACCCGTAACCGTTTTGAGAAGCGTGAAGATGCCAAGGGTGCTGAAGCTCGCCAGCAGAAGGTCGACGCTGCACAAGCCGCAGTCAACCAATATATTAATAACCAAAACGTAGAACCGACAAAAGCGTCTGACGCGCTGATGGATCTCTACAACGAAATCATGGCTGAGCGTAAAGGCGGTAAAGACGCTAAGGATCGTTCAACGAACGAAGCTCTGATGCGCGCCGGTTTTGCGATGATGTCTAGCAAGAACCCAGACTTCTTCGGTGCTTTGGGTGAAGGCGGCATTGAAGGCTTGAAGGCGTATACCGAGTCGCAGAAGACCGAAACAGCGCGTCGTAAGGATCTGACTGGTGAAGCGGTTGATCTTCTTGCGGCCAGAGAGCGTTCAGTCTCCGGTGCAGTTACCGCAGCGGTTAGCCAAGCAGAATCTATTCGTAAGCGCATCGACGATATAATTGAGAAGTACGGCCCGCAATCTGCGGCACCTAAAGCCGAGCAAGAGGCGGCAGCAAAGGCTATCGAGGCTCTGGAGAAACAGTACAATGCGTTGCTAGGTATGCAGGGTATGGTTACTGGAGGTTACGGCCTTTCTCCGGGCGCAACGCGCGCAATGCAGGGGATTTCTGGCGTAACTGGCACTCGCTAAATAAGGGGGGCCAGCAATGGCTTTTAGGTATGAGGTCCCCATCGCTGATGGGCGAGTAATTGGGTTTGATTCTGAGAACCAATTAACCCAAGAGCAAGGCGCTGAGATCGCCAACTATCTGGCGCATCAAGCAGACCAAGAACGCGCGCAGCTCGAAGCTACCGCATCAGAATGGCGCGGCCCTCTCGGTTTTCTGCAAGATACAGGGCTAAGCCTCGGTAAAGGACTCGCCGGTCTGGTGGGTACTGCTGGTGATCTCGCCACCCTGTTCGGTGCGGAAGAAGGCGGTAAAGAGCTGGCTGATGCGATGGCAAACATCCAAGCCAACTTGCAAGAAGCCAAGACTGAAAAGACCAAAGCCCAAGAGCAGATGTTCGCCGAAACTGAAGGTTTCTGGGACACGCTTGGTTATCTAGCCTCCAATCCGATGTACACAGCTGACTTGCTCGTTGAGCAGGTTCCTCAGTTGTTCCCAATCGCTAAGGCCGGTCAAGGTGCTCGCGCCCTAGCACAAACTGTACTCAAGAAAGAAGCCGGTAAAGCGGTTGAACGTGCGGGTATTACTGGTGCGCTTGGTGCTGGCGGTGCGATGCAAGGTGCCGACATCGGCATGCAAACCTACGACACAACGTATCAGCAGCTGGTAGACCAAGGCGTATCTGAAGAAGAAGCCGCTAAGCAGGCGCTATCTGAAGCGCGTGCGGACGCAGCGCAGGCTGCTGTTGTCAGTGTTGGAGCCGGTGCACTTGTTCCGGGCGGTACCGCTGTGGAACGCGCGTTGCTGGGCAAATTATATAAAGCTCCGTCTAAGTTAGAAGGGGCGGTAAGGGACGCAGGCATTGCGGCGACTCAAGGTCGACTAGCTAGAACTAAGGGCGCTGCGAAAGGGTTCTTGGGTGAAGCGACTCAGGAAGGTGTTGAAGAAGGCGGTGGGGCCCTTATTTCCGGCCTGACAGCCGCTGAATACGACCCAACAATAGATCCGTTTGCTAACGTAGCTAGACAGGCTGCTATAGGTGCGGCCCTCGGCGGGCCGTTTGGTGGTGTTGCTGGAGCTGTTTCCGCCAACCGTCAGATTCAGGCAGAGGCGCAACAGCGCATATTGGAGCAGGCTCAGGAGCTAGAACGCCAAGCCGTTGAACGTGCTGCTGCGCCACAACCGACCACTGGTCAGGTTGATATGTTCCCTGAGCTTATCCCGGCAGAGCCAACAGCCGTTGAGCGTGAGCGTGCGACTCGTGCGGAAGCTAGAGCACGTATTGCCGCAGAACAAGAGCGCCGCGCTGTAGATGAGGCCCGTGCCGCAGAAGCAGCAGCACAGCAAGAACTTCCATTGGGCGCCCCCGCTCAGCCGGTGCGTGTCACGCAACAAGCCGTTCTCGATGCCGCAGGCATTGAATACACCACCATGCCAAACGGACAAATTCGTCCGAAGAAAACACTAAGCAAGCCACAGCAGCAGGCGCTTCGTGAGCTGTCTGGTCTCGATCTAACTGACCCAAGACAGCGTGCTCGGGCGGATGCCATCGTAGGGCGTATTAGCCGCTCTGATGCGAAGTGGGCTACCAATCTAACCGCTGGTTTTACTACTCTGATGGAAGAAAGCCAGCCCGCAGCGACTCGTGTTGCGGATGAGCAGGCTGAGATTGCCCAGCAAGAAGCAGATGCCGCGCGTGCTGCTCAGGCTCGTACTGAAGCGACTGAGATCCGTCGTGAAGATGAGCAAGCTGCAATCCAGCGCGCCTTCGAAGATGCGATTCAGCGTGAGGAAGATTCCCGCCGTCGCGTAGAAGCACAGGCTGAGCAAGTCCGTGAAACAGCGACCGGTACTATCCCGCTTACCGACGCATGGAAGCAGGTGGCCCGCCGCCAGCTCGCACAGAATCAAGAACAGGCCCGCATGCGTGAGCAGGGGCTTGACCAGATGGCTGAGGAAGAGGCTGCCAACTTCGAGTTGGATATGCAGTACGTAGATGAACGCGTACCAGAAGCGCCTCCTGCCACCAAGGCAATCTCCGCCATTTACGCCCAGCAGTACACCGAAGCTCAGGATGTTGGTGATCAGCAGTTGATTGACGCTGTAGACACTGAAGCGAAGTCCGTGCTGGGTGGACGCACTTGGGGCGCTGTTAAGGGCGGCTTGACGAAAGGTCGTCGTGCCCAACAGCAGGCTCTGATTGCCGAAGCTCGTGGCGAGGCTGCTCCTACTCAACCTGATTTGTTCAGAGATGTTGTTGCTGAACGCATCGCACAAAGGGAGGCGCCCAGTGAAGTTACCGAAGGACGAGAAGCCGTTCGTGGTGTTCCGCGTGGCCGACCGGAAGCTGCCGTTGAGCAGCCAGCAGCTGAGCCGCGCGTGGAGGTGGCTAGAGAACAGCCCGAACCCGAACCCGCCGAGAGGGCTGCGACACCTGAAGCCGCTGGAGTGGCACGCCGTGGCGAGCCTGCTGTACGAGACACTGGAAGAGCAAGAAGAGAGCCTGCTGCACTAGAGGAGCCTGCCCGTGAAAGAGAAGTTGCACCTGCTGTGGCAGAAGCTGAAGCCGTGGCTGAAGAACCTGTGGCAGAGCCTCGTCGTGAGCGGGCTCCTGAAGCTGCTAGAGAGCCTGTTCGAGAAGTTCCTCCAGTTCGCCCACAAGTGGCTCCCGCTGCCGAAGTCGTGGAAGCACCGCCTGCTGCTGAGGTGGCTGAAGAAGTAACGACAGAAATGCCCGCATCGCTGGTTCCGCTCCAGCGTGCGATTAACAGCCCGACTGAATCTAATGTGGGTGAGGCGCTCGGCGCCGCTCAGGCTGAAGGCTACTTCAGCGGCCCTGAAGTCACGGCGTTTGAAAAGAACATGCGCCAGAAGGGCGTGGTTGGCCGTATGCAGGTGATGCACATCATCGCCTCTCGCATCAGTGACGCTGCCTACTTCAGCAACAACCCTGAGATGGTCGAGACCATGTACGCCGAGATCAATGCGGCGACGGCTCGTGCTCAGCAGGAACGCAAGCAGATTCTGGAAGATGTGCCTGAAGTCACTGAGAGCATGACGCTCGAAGAAGTGAAGGCAGCCATCCGCCGTGCTGGTCAGGAATACGACGCTGAACAGGTCAAGATTGCCGCTGAACTCGACAAGCGGTACGCCGATGAAGATGGCAAGCCGATGTTTAGTCGCATGGCATTTAATGGCGGCCAGCAGCAGTCAACCGTTGCAGAATTAAAGCGTTACGGACAGAAGGTGATGAGCCGCATTAAGTCCGTAGCTCCTGTCGAGATCGTCCAGTCTGTAGACAACCTGCCCGAAGATATTGGTGCAACTCCGTTGACTCGCGGCGTCTACCATCAGGGCAAGGTGTACATTGTTGCGGACAACACCTCAGTATTTGACTTCGACACGGTGCTTACGCACGAAGTTGTCGGCCACCTCGGTCTTGAGCAGATGCTTGGCAAGGGTGCGTTCAATGGCTTGATCAACCAAGTCAACCAGCTCAAGGGTACCAACGAGCAGGTCAAGCGTGTACTGGAAGACATCAAGCGTGCCTACACCAACGTGCAGGGCGTATATGAACTGAGCCCAGAGCAGGAAGCACGTGAGATTCTGGCCCACATCGCGCAGGCTAAGACCGAATACCTGACTGACAGCAAGATCCGCCGTCTGTGGAACAACCTGAAGCTGAAGGTTAAAGAGTGGCTCGTGTCTCGTGGCATGTTGGAGCCGAGCGATCTGATGCTCGACCGCCTGATTCACGACGCGGCTTTGCATGTGCAGGGTGGCAAGAGCGCAACGCGTGCTGGGTTCCACTTCCTGAATAGCGAGTATCAGAGTCAAGTTCTGATGCAGCGTGCTTGGCAGCATGGCTACCGTGGCTACGACCTGAAGGAAGCTGGCCTCTACATGCGTGAGATTCTGTCAGGTGAGCGTCAGGTGCCGGTCAAGGAGACCGCTGAGATTGAAGAAATCGCGCTTGATGACGACTACCTAGATACTCCGGCCTTCTCCCGCACAGCCGCTGAGCCTGCTGGCGACCCACGCTACGCTGAATACAAATTCCGTCCTGAACCGAAGAAGACGTTCCGTGAGCGGTTCCAAGCCGTTCGTGGCCTCCGCCTGTTCGACACCTTCCGTGTCAACTTCGTGGATACCGCTGCGACTTTAGAAGACAAGATCATGGGTGCGTACAACAACGCAGTCACTAAGGACGGCGTGCTAAACCCGATGGTGTCTTATGTACAGGCACTGCGCTCTGAGGGTCTGGCTGCGATGGTTATGCGTCGCGGTACGCTTGAGTTGTCAGAAAGCGGCCTGTTCAAGGGCGTGAAGAAAGACGGCGTTCCGTCTCTGGCTGATGTCTACGAAGTGGTGCAGAAACTCGGCGACCGCATTGGTCGTTCCGAAGCCCGTGGCGTGATTAACGCTGCGTGGATTGCCCAGCGTGAAGACCAGATTCTCAAGAACAACGAGAAGCTCCAGAAGGAAGCGGATGCCCTGCGTGCCAAAGGCAAGGCTAAGGAAGCGCAGAAGCGGGAAGACAAGATCGTCGATCTGTATCCCGGCATGAAGGAAGCGGACATCCAGAAAGAAGAAGCCCGTATTGCTAAGGATCTCAAACTGTTCGACGAGATCCCAGAAATCAAGCAGGCGTACGACATGTTCGTCACCTACAAGAATGGGCTGATTCAGACAGGCATCGACACCGGTTTGTATGACAAAGAAACCGCTGAGGGCTGGATGGAGAACTTCGGCTACGTGCCGTTCTACCGCATACTGGAAGACGCAGAAACCGCAGGGCCGCAGCAGTACTTCAACGGCATGATGCGTCTGCCGACCATGAAGGCGCTGAAGGGTTCCACCAAGGAAATCAACGACGTCCTCGACAACATCGAGAAGCTCAGCGTTTCACTTGTGAACTCAATCGTGCGTAACCACGCTGCCAAGGAAATGGTCCGTGGTCTGAACGAAGCCGGTGGTGTAGAGACTGACGTCAACCGCCCGATGACTGACATCAAGCAGGTTCCAGAAAAGCAGCGCGATCGTGTTGTGTCTTACAAGGCCGAGGGCAAGGATCAGTACTTCCTCGTTAAAGACCCGCTGGATGCGTTTGCGTGGCGCGGCATTGACCGCACGATGCCGGGTAAGTTTGTGTTCGGCAGCAACGCTGCTGACTGGCTCCGTAAGGGCATCACGCTGACTCCTCAATTTATCTTCAGCCAGATCCAGCAGGATAGCTTCCGTGCGTTTGCGTTCGGCGGCTTGAAGAACGGCGCCAAGGCTGGTGTTAATGTCGGTAAGGAGTTCCTCAAGATTCGTCGTGATCTCAGTAAAGAGGGCAACTTCGGTGCTGAGAGCCTGAACGAGTTCGGCATCATTGGCATGTACGACATCTCACCGCAGCGTAGCCGTGAGCAGATCGAAGCTATCTTCAAGGGCAACCAGCAGCTTAGCTTCCTTGAGAAGACGATGCTTTGGGCTGAACGTAATGCTGAGGCATCTGACTTGGCGCAGCGTAAGGCTGTGTTCGATCAGACGATGGCCGAGACCAACAACGAAGCAATGGCTTTCTGGCGTGCATCCGAAGTTATCAACTTCAGCCGTCGTGGCGCGCACCCGGCAGCTACTGTCCTCCGTCAGCTGATTCCGTTCCAGAACGCATACATGCAAGGTATGAACGTACTGGCTAAATCCATGTTCGGTCGTGGCCTGAGTCAAGAAGAAAGGATGAAGGCCGCTCAGATATTCTGGGCTGCTGGTATGAAGCTGGCTGTCCTTAGCGTGCTCTACGCAGCATTGATGGCGGACGACGATGAATATGCTAAGCAGCCTGCGCATCTGCGGTCTCGCTTCTTCCTGTTCCCGACGGGCGACGGCAACCCACCGATCAAATTGGCGATGCCTGCGGACCTCGGCTTCATGTTCAAGGCGATTCCAGAAATGCTGGTTATGCAGCACCTGCGTGATGATTTCGATTTCGAAAAGTCGAAGACTGAACTGACCGGTGCATTGGCTACCGCCATCCTCGGCCCGAACATGATTCCGCAGATCCTGAAGCCTGCGGTTGAGGTGTACTTCAACAAGAGTTTCTTCACCGACAGCCCGATCGTTTCGATGGGCGAAGAGCAGTTGGACGTTAGTCAGCAGTATCGTGACAGCACCTCGCAGCTGGCTCGCTTGTTCTCTTCCATCGGCATTTCCCCGCTGAAGGCAGACCACATGATTAAGGGCATGTTCGGCACCATCGGCGGCGACATGCTGACTACGATGGACATAGTCACTGAGCAGGCTCTAGGGGTTGAAAAGACGCAGCGTGAACTGGCGGATTATCCGCTGGCTAAGGCTCTGTTTGCCCGCACCAAGGGCACCGGGTTCAAGCAAGACTTCTATGCGTTACGTGAAGACGTCCGTGGTGCAGTAGCTACCATGAACAAGATGATTGAGCGTGGTGATATAGAAGGCGCTCGTGAATACGTCGAAGAAAACCGCCAGCTGATCGCCCTGCGCAAACAACTTAATGCGGTAGACAACACGATTAAGAAGAGCAATCAGCGGATTAAGCAGATACAAGCAAATCCTAATATGGGTTCTGAAGAGAAGCGTGAGCGTGTAGATCGTGAAAAAGATTTACAGGCGCGTCTCGCCGGTCAGATTGCTCGCATGCGTCAGTACGCGTACGACTGACAAAAAAAGACCCCCTCGCTAGGAGGGGGCAACCACTTCAGAGACCAGTGACTCCTGCTGGAGGAGGGAAGCCCGAAGAAAGGGCCGAAGAAGAATCACTGTGCCGCTGATTTTACCTAACTCGCCACGTACGTAAACCTTTTATTAAATCCTCCGTTCGGGGCCTGATTTCTACCTTGATGCTAAAAGCATGCGCTAACCGCATGATTTCCCTGCGTATTTCCTCACATTGAAGGCACGGGATAAAGAAACTGTCTCCTATCCGCATGCCTCCAATCACGGCATGAAGATCCCACTTAGGCATCGTTGTCAGCCTTTTCAGTCGCTTTTTCAATCGCGCTGAATAAGGCTTCGGCTTCCTCCGGCGCACACCGGAATACGTGAGCGTCGACGCCCGGTGCAGTAATTGCAGTGCCTGCCATCATGCGTTTCTTCAGCGTCTTCGTGTACTGGTAGTTCGAGCCTTCCTCCTGACTCTTCTTCAGAGCCTGCGTTTCCGTGAACTGGCGGTCTACGCAGTATTCGCGGAAGGCTTTCTTGGAGATGTACATCAGGCGCTCATCCAGCTCGAAGCGCGCTACTAGCTTGGCGCTGCGGGACGGCATGTAGATGTTGTCGCCAGTCTTCGGGTTGATGCGGTTGCCAACAGCCAAGATGCCGTTGGAGTTGTCCATCAGGAACTCGCCGACCAGACTGCTGGCCTGTACGATTTCTGATTTCACTTCTTCACGCAGGTTCATCAGGTATTCGCAGATCCAGATTTCCAACGCATCCAGATCGTAGTCGTGTAAGCCCAGCTTCTGTGCGATACGCAAGCCGACCAGATTACAGGTCATGGTGGTTAGCCAGAAACGCTCTTCCATACGCTTGCCGATTACCTTCACGATGCGGTCGCGCTGCTTGTCCAGCAGTTCAGGAATCTTGTCGCGATTGTCGACCAGCCACTGTGCATACACAGCGCCCGCTAATCCGTAGTTCTTGTTGATGTCCGCGAACAGAACATCGGCGCCTTCCACGTAGATGGCTTTAACGTAGATTTCAAGCAGGCGCATCATCTCGCCGTCTGGTCTGGCTTTTGCCTTGGACAGCTTGGACATCATGGACGAGTTGGAGTTGGTCAGGAACATGGTCTGCCATGAGCTGATGTTCTTGCGCTCACGGTTGGTGTCCTTCTCCATGCGATGACGCCCACGGCCTTGTGAGATCGAGTAGATCAGCTGGGATAGCAGGTCAGGTGCCAGATTGGTCATTTCATCTGACATCACAGGCAGGTTGTTCATCACGCCAATACGATGCAGTCGAGCAAGATGCGTATCGTCTGCAATCAGAGCCGTGGCTTTCGGGTCGCCCCACACGCTCAGCGCGAGGTAGCCTGCGGTTGATTTGCCCGTACCAGACTCGTCACTGATCAAGTTGATCGTCGCACCGTCCAGTCCAGTAAACGACATCAGCGGAGAGCCAAACCCTGCGCCTGCTACGAGCTGCAATGCTTCCATGCCCGGACGAGCCAGCACGTTGTACGCAGCGCGCCACTTCTTCAGGTCGCCAACCGGCTCAAAGAATCGCATCAGGTCAGCGGTGGTGCTGGATGCAGGATTATGCTCAGGGCTCTTGTTAGCGAGATATGCAAGGTTGCCTACAACGAAGGCTTCCTTATCGTTCGACCAGCCAAACTGAAGGCGGGCTTCGTGTGCTTTGTGTAATTTCTGAAGTTCTTTTGTAAATTTAATTGCGTAGTTCATAATTTCTTTCATCTGCGGTGGTGTTGCCGCTACCCCTTGTTCCCCCATGAAGTCGCGGAATGAATCCGTAGCCATCAGCTTCTTCAGCGGAATCGTGAACTCACGAATCGCATCATTCGGCAAGTGCAGTTTGAAGACGATTGACTCGCCGTCATTCGGGTCGTGAATACGCTTGATCGGATACAGGTCATACTCGTAAACCGGAATCTCTGCCGCATCATCTCCCGTTCCGTCCTGCTTATAGACACCGCCATTCGCAGCTCGGAAATACGGGAACGGCGGCTTGTACAGAACCTGCTGCACCACCTGCGTTGAGATGCTTCCATCGCCGGGCTCGGATACTTCAGATTCTTCAGGAGCGGCGAACAACTCAGACACGTCTCGTTTTACTTCTGAACCTAACTGGATTGGGCTGGTGCATGTCTGCATACAGCCTGTACACAGCTCGCCCGCAAGACCGCGAATCACTTCGCAGGTGTACGGCCCCTTGGTTTGGCTGGCTTTCTCCAGCGTATCGTCTGGGTTGTAGTGCGGGTGGTTCTTCGACATCAGATGTATGGCTTCATCTCTGTCTTCACAAGCCCACGCAATCGACAGGCCAGCACGCCACAACGGCTCTTCAAGATCCGCTTGGTTCAGCACCACGTGCTTGATGACGTTACATCCGTTGTCCCGCACGCTTTTGCGTACGAGCTTCTTGAACTTAGAAGTTCTGTTGCCGATCAGAGCCTTGGCAGTTTCGCTTAGCTCAGCGGCGTCTACTTTGACACGAGGCTTCTTTTCTTCTGGCAAGTCAAGCTGGCTGAGGTGAGCATCAAACTCGCTCGCACTCAGCGGCTCGCCGCGTTGAATCTCAAAGACTTCCTTCGGCTCGCTCGGGTTCTTGAAGTTCAGCGTGGTAGGTATGCGCAGTATGCGCGCCTCGTCCGCAGTCACTGCGGGGTCTGCTTCAAGGCCAAGAAACTCACAAGCCCGCTTCAGCTTGCGCGCGATCGGCGACCAGTCAACGCTGCTGATGTAATGGTTGAGCAGCCAGTAGACATGAATCCCGTTGCCCGAGTTGACCACGGTGGGTTCAGGCAAGCCAGTTTCATTTCTGAAATTCTCAAGGGCTTCAAGCGCAGCGGCTTGATTAGGGAATGGCTTGTTCGGGCCGCAGTCGAGATCAAGCCAAAACGACTTCATCCACTGGGCGTTTTCTTGGGTGCGCTTTTCACTGCCTTCCTTAAATGAGGCAACAGCGAAATATGCGTTGATCTTTTGGTCGACAAGCTGCTGAGCCTTCTCAGCCATCTCGTCTATGTCGTGTACAAATTCTTGTTTGATTCTTCCATCGCTGCGAATGCCGACAACGCAGTATGTGCCTTCCTCTGGGAGAACGGCATCGAGAAAGTTTATGGTCTGGTTCATCAAGTGGTTCCGACGCATTTTAGTAAAGGCGGCAGCGGCTACGCCTGCCGTTTTCGGAGTCAAACTCCTAGCCGCCCTTTATGGCCTACAAAAGTTTAAGCTGGTTCGGATCGGCTTCTGCCCTCGTGGTTCGGTGGGCAGGGGTTGCCGAAGATAGCATCAGCTCGAAGCGATCAGCAAGCTCGTTAAGAAGTTGCTTATTTACTCCAACAACTGAACGTCCATCCTTGTGAAGCACATCCTGAACCAGCCTCAACAGTTCTTTATCTGTGAGGCTGGTGTAGATCATCAGTCGTCGCCCCACTCGTCCAGCACAGCTGCGAGATCCGGCTTGTCTGCTTGCACAGGTTCGGCCTTCTTCTTAGCAACCTTCACCGGCTCTGCGTCATCCGACTTCGCTGCCTTCAGCTCAGCCTTCTGCTGCTCAATCGGCTTCTCGAAACCATCGTCTTCGTCTGCCTTCTTGAACTGGCGATCCCCGGTATGCGCCTTCGCATCTGCGGACTCACCCTGCTTCTGCACAACCGCCCACTCTTCTTCATTCACCGGGCGAACTGCGCGGAACATCAGCTTAGGCACAGGGGACTTGGTGTCGAAGCGGAACTCAGTCACGACCTTCACCACGTCGTAGCCAAACCCGGCTAACTTCTTAACGTACTGCTGGAGCGAGCTGTACTTCTCGCTGTCCGCGTCGCCGAAGATTGAGGTGGCCGGAACCTGAACACCGTACACGTCGCCCTTCGGATCGCCTTCCAATACGACTGCCAGACGAGCGGAGTAACGGCACGCACGACCGCCACCCTGACCGGAGCCCTTCACGTTCTGCGGGCAAGATGCGCACAGGCTGGACTGCGGGCTTTCTACGTTCGGGCTTGGCGCGTTGCCATCGTCCGACCAGCAGCTTGGGTTGACGGTAACGCCTTCCTTGTAGCTGCCTTCGTAGTAGGTACGGGCATAACCCGGAGCCGACTTCACGATGATCATGTTCATGCCACGGTCTTCGTTCTGTGCGACTTCCTTGCTTCCCAGCATCATGCGGAATACAGATCCCTTGATACTGATACGCTTCAGGCCATCACCGCCTGCACCGCCACCCGCTAGGGCCTTTGCGGTTTCAGAGAGTTCGCCCCCTTGCAGGTGGGCTGGCAGGGTCTCCATGCCTTCAAACAACGCTACTTCATTAGCCATCACTGGTCTCCTTATTTGCATACGTAAACTGCTGACGCTCGACGTAATCGGCGAGCGCCGTCTTCTTGAAAAACACACGCTTGCCTAGCTTCACGAAGGGAATACTCCCGTCGTAGCGCAGCTTTTCGATGGTCGAAATCGACACCCGCAGAAACTCGGCTGCCTCTTTCTTGGTCAAAAGGCCAAGGTCGCTCACGATTTTCTCCCTCTCGTTACGACGATTGTGTATTTGCTGTCAGCGTTGACAGGTGGTTTAACATCTGGATTGTTCTCCAGATATTCCTTGAACCGGGTCTGGGCAATGCGCTGTTCCACAAAGTCCATGCCGTCTTCCCCGACCGAGTCAAAGAATTGCTTCAGGGCATCCCAGTCGGCTGCCCAATAACGGGTGCTGACACGCTTCGATACCGTGCCATGCTTCGTTCTCATATTCTCCAAGCCGTTTTCCTGAGCATGCGCCAGCAATTCCGCTGAGATCAGATCCAGCTTGTCTTGCAGTGCCTGCTCCTCGTCTTTGAATTTGGCTCGAAGGTCATCCCTCGCGTCGCGGATACGAATGTAAGCCGCGACCAGCTTATCTATGTCCATGTTGTATCTCCGAAGTTTGTGCAGCTTTAGCTGCTAAGTTCTTGTTCGTACAAAGCAACCAGATCTTTCTGATTAGCTTCCTTAGATTCTAACGCTTTATATACCCTTTTTTCAACCTCTGAGCCATAAATTTTTATCACAGTCATTTTATTTACCTGTGATGGCCTGTTTATACGTTCGTTCGCTTGTAGCCACGTTTCTACTGAGGCGATTGGGCCGAACCACACGATCGTATCCGCAGCGGTCAGAGTCACCCCGTGCGCGGCAGACTGAGGCTGAATCACCAGAACGCGCGGGTCTTCCGTAGTCTGGAAGTCCTTAAAGATTCTGGTTCTGGCGGTCATGCTCACCGCCCCGCTGATGATCTCGGTGCTGAACCCTTCCTTCATCAGCCGGTCGTACACGATGTCGATCGCATGCCGGAACGGCACGAACACGATCACCTTGTGTGCAGCTTCCCGCACCACGTCGACGATCTCATCCAGCCGGTTCTTGGCGTCAAACTGCACGGTCTCTCCGTCGTCGGAGTACACCGCCCCACAACTCAGCTGGAGTAACTTGTTAAGGCCAGCCGCCGCATGAACTGCACTGATCTGCTCCCCGGCAGCCTCGACGTACATCTGATTCTTCAGGGCTTTGTAGTACTTCTTCTGTTGAGCTGTTAACTCAACTTCACGGGTCTGGTAGGTCACAGGCGGCAGGTCAAGGCACTCGGCCTTGGTGAATCGGATGGCCGGTTGGAGCGCGGCGTTCACCATCTTCGTGGCGTTCGGAGTCGGCACCCATTTGAACTGCGTGATCTTGACCATCACCTTGTCCCGCCATGAGCCGTAGTAGCGGGGCACACGCTGGGGCACTGCCATCTTCGCCAGCCCAAAGGCATCCAGCGGGCTCTGGGCCGCCGGGGTGCCAGTCAGCATCCACAGCTTAGTTTCAGGTGTCAGAACAGCGTTCAGGGATTTCCAGCGCAGCGTCGTAGCGGTCTTGACGAAGTTGGCCTCGTCTGCCACCACCAGATCAAACCCACCCGCCTGCAAATCCTCGACCACCGTGGGCACGCCGTCGTAGTTGATGATGACGAACTCACAGTCGCCGCCGATCACTTCCTTGCGGGTCTTGCGTGAGCCGTGAGCCACACCGGCTGTGCGGTGCATAGCGATGGTGAAGATGTCCTGCATCCACGCCGAGTGCATAATCGACAGCGGGCACACGATCAGAACCCGCTTAACATCTCCAATCTGCATCAGGTAATCAGCAGCCCAGATCACAGCACCCGTCTTGCCTGTGCCCTGTTCTGAGAAACAGAACGCGCGGTTGTTGGCGGTCAGGAAGCTGGCTGTCTGTTTCTGGTGGTCGTACGGCTGGTAGGCGCCGGGCCAGTGGTAATCCCGCAGGATGGGGCTGGGGGCTTTTCGCACGCCTAAGTTAGCTAAGCGGCGGGTGTTCTCCAGATTCCATTTGACCAGCACCTCGTGGGAATCTTCCCCGACTTGGCCGAGATAGCGGCTCTGCTGGATGGCTGTCGTATAGCGATAGGGTTCCCTGACGCGGACTAAAAGCCCTCTATTATCAACAATTTCCATGCTCTTCCTGAAGTGGTTTGCCAGCTGCGCTGGCTTATTACATTCCCCGTTTTCACGAGGCGGCACTCCACAGTCTATCGCCGTGGTAGCGCCCTGCCAAGACTTATTTCATCTTGCCAGCTTTATTTCTTGCGAAGCTGCGATTCTTGGATTTCGGAGCCACACGCAGGTTACTGCGTCCATTGCTGCCACCCTTGGAGAGCGGCTTCTTGTGGTCGACATCCTTGCCATCACCCTTGCTTACTCGGCCTTCCTTCTCAAGCATGCGGCGGGCTTTGTTGCGGAGCGCGTGCTTCTTCTTGACGGCGGGCTTCGCGTTGTAGTTCTTAGCTTCTAGGTCGTAGCGGCGTGGGTTTCTAGGCATCTCAGCCTCCTGAATACTCGCAATGTTTAACGGGGCACCACTTTTTGCACAGCCCGTTGGGCTTGGGCGGCCACTTGTCATTGTCGAACGCGGATTGCAAATGTCCAGCCTTTTCTTCCCAGCGGCTCCACATCAGGAACATCTCGTCGCGGGCGTACGCCGCCTTGATGACGACATCGTGCAGGAGGAAAACCAACGCTGCTTTAACTTCTTTTACATCTGGGTAGTGCTCGAACACCATGAGCGCCATCAGCTCCAGCTGCCCCTTGTCCGGGTACTTCGCCGAGCCGGTCTTATAGTCCACGATCCACGCCTTGTCGCCGTTCAGGATCACGAGGTCAGCGATGCCTCGCACCCAGACGTCCTTCGCCAGAAATTTAGTCGGCTTTTTGTCGGCAGTCAGGGCCATCTCCAACTCGCACAGCTTCTCACCTTCAATTCGGTTCAAGCTGTCCAGCGCGGGTTGGAAACGGTCGTGCCCTACTGCCAGTGGTTTGCCGTCTCGGATGTATTCCTCGGCGGCCTTGTGAACTTCCTTACCGTACAGCGTCTGCTCAGTCTCAACGAAGGGGTAGAGCTTTTCTACCTTTTCTGCGTGGTACTTCCGGGGACAAGTTTCAAACGTCTTAATCGAACTAAAGCTCCACGCCTTCATTGGTATCCTTATTTAGCGTCGCCGTAGGTATCGGCAATATCTCCTTCCGACCATGTTACCAGTTCAGGCCACCAATCAACACCTTGGCGCATAATGCTCTGAACTAAGTCGAGCATTTCCTGCGCGTGTTCTTCGCGGACAACGTAGACCAATTCGTCATGCACCGTAAGTGCTGGGGGATACATCTTGCCAAGCCGCGTCTTCGCAACCTTCAGCATGTGATCTGAAATGACTTCGCGGGCTAGATGCTGCACGATGTTTTCCGTCACCTTCCCAGCGTAGATGCGAGCCTTGCGTCGGCCTTCGCCGTATACCCACTCGTTCATGCCGGTTTCCTTGTCCTGCTCTTCACGCAGATGCGGATAACGAATCATGCCCAGCGGAGTTTTGATGCCGCCTTCAGTCACGTAGCACAGATCCCACGGGTCAATGTAGAACGTGTTTCTTTCAGGACTGAAGTTAGCGATGTGGCTCAGTGCTCGGTGGCAGGTTTTCCAACCCGCAGCAATCTTGCCGTAGGCGCCACGCCACTTGTACACGACGTCCTCGGATTCTTTCATGGTCAGGTCAACGCCGCCCATCAGCTTCGCCACATCCTTAAACGTCTTGGCACCAGCACCGAAACCCAGCCCCAAGTGTGCAACCTTGCCTACCTGACGCTCTTGCTTGGTGACTTCTTCGATTGGCTTGTCATACAAACTTGATGCGAAGTCTTTATACAAGTCCGCATTCTCAGGGTCATCTTGGAACAGCTTTATGCTGGTCGGCTCTTGCCACAGGAAGTGATTCACACGCAGCTCGATGCCTGACAAGTCAGCCACAACAACCTTGTACCCATCCGGTGCGCGCAGGGATTTACGCAGTGCATCCGCCGGTGACGGCTTATACGGGTTGATGCGTGGCAAGTTCTGCTGGTTCATCTTCATCGTGCCGGACCAACGACCCGTGGTGTCAGCGCCGTAGTAATTCAGAGCGACGGGCATCTTGCCTTTGGCAGCAGTGCCGCACGTCATAAATTGCTGAATGCGTGACTCGAGGATGGTGCTCTTCACTTTGAGTCTTGCTGCTGCGGCGGCAGCCACCTCGAAGTCTTCATGTTCTTGTAAGTCAAGAAACTCTTGGTCGGTCTTCGCCAACGCAGGGATCATCCTCTCTGGATCAGATGGCGACTGCTTCATCGGAACCGGCACGCCCTTGGATTCCAGATACTTCGCAAACTTCGGTGCGCTTGCCAGAATCTTCTTGGCCGCTTCGATCTTCTCTTCACGCG
>Ga0208161_1000133_pt1 | contig 39627 bp, 105 predicted proteins | sample CB_VirMetaG_3_FD_184538 | JGI IMG/M metagenome (GOLD analysis project Ga0208161, IMG submission 184538) | Freshwater to marine saline gradient viral communities from Chesapeake Bay - CB_1508_1S Viral MetaG (SPAdes) (version 4) | ecosystem: Environmental > Aquatic > Marine > Coastal | place... | reverse complement strand
TGGATTTCTCAGGAACAAATGTAATGTAGCAGGTCTTAGGGTCCCTCACAACCCCCTGTGTGCCACTTAGGCAACTGTCACACTCTTGAGCAGAATATTATCAATGATACATTGTCCCAGTTCGGCAATTAATTCCATATCATTTGTGCCCAGTTTCTCCTGTACTGCCTCACCAGTCATTTCAATCATAAAGTCAAACCAACGCTCATCAGCGTAGATATACTCAATCACTTCAGGAGTGAGAGCAATTGCTAGTTTTTGAGTTGTCTTAGTAGAGAGTGCCATCAAACGAACTCCATCATAAAGTAATCAACAGTAATCTCAAGCTGCTCACAGAGTTCTTCTACAGAATCCCCTGTGAGTTGTTCATACCAATAGCAGAACATCAATTGGTCTTCAGTCATCAAACCAACTCCAGGATAGGGGACTTTTCGACTTTAAAGTTGCCCAGAGGACCGTATACGATGCTGATGGGATAGTGCTCAGAATTGAACTCTTGAATCACTTCCCATTCTTCGTGCCGAACACGAATAATCACGGCACCATCCATCTCAGGATCGTGGAGATGAGCATTATAAATTCCGCAGGCATATCCGATGCTGGAAGAGAATGCGAATTGATTAAAGAACCCGTGATTAGCGTGACCGAAACCGATGACCCGATAGGTGGTTTGCATCTGGTGGATTTCTCAGGAACGAATGTAATATAACAGGCATCAGGTCTCACCGCAAGGGGCCCTGTGCCAGTTGCTCAACTGTCCTCAGCAGTCGTAAATTTTAAACTTAGCATCCTCACGAATGGTGCCATAATCCAAATCAATATTATACTTCTCATTACAAGAAATCTGACAAGCAATCAGACTCCGCAGCATACAATTCAGTTCATAAAATGCCTCATGATTGGAGGTTTTATAAACTTGGTAGTTGTCATTAATCACGGAGCAATTCCCGACGACTCAAGTACTATCGCAGATTCTGATGCCGAATGCAAGGGGTAGTGGACAGTTCTCCAACTGGCACAAGATACAAAAATATGACTCCTAAGTAATGAGATTTAAACACAAAATCTCATCAGGAATCGTCCTGTTGTTTTTTATTCTTTATAGTCCTTCTTCAATTGTTCACTACATTCAGCACATTGGGAAACTAGCGTTAAACCCTGTTCGCTTATATAATGTTTATGTCTACTTAAGTTTATTATAATGTATGTCAGATTGATTCTGAGTCCTATTAGGAGAATTCAAGAGCTGCTCTTTATTATAATAAACTTAAGTAATGTATATTATATATAAGAGTTTTGTGCCAATTTGGAAAGTGTCACATCAGTAATCTATATCTAGATATTCGATGCTAACATCAACATCCTCATCCCCCTCTAGGTCTAGAATATCGTGCCAGTCCTGTCTATGCAGGTCTAGGTCATCATATACTTCTAGGTCTAGAGTAACCCGTACACGTTGCTTCTGTGCGATCATAATGCCTCCTGTATGTGTCTAGATTATATCATGCATAATGCTTGTATGCAAGTGATTCATAATCATCACTATCTCGTGCATATTCGTCATCTAGATCATAAGCATCTAGTGCATACTCATCTAGATTCTGCGCATAATCTCGCTCAAATGTATAGTCGAGATCGTAGTCGTCGTACATAGGGGTCTCGTCTAGATTTGTGTACTTGTACAGTATAGTGCCATCTAGTCTAGATGTCAAGGGCTTGTGCCACTTCTAGATGTGTCTATCTCGACTAGATTATGATGTATATATATGAGTCTAGACTAGATTCTTATAAGATATGTGTGAGTCTAGACTAGATTCTTATAAGATATGTGTGAGTCTCGACTAGATTCTTATAAGATATGTGTGAGTCTCGACTAGATTTTGTGTGGGTCTCAGGATTTTTGTGCGTGGGTGGGGGGTTGACAAACTGCGGGTCTCATGATATGCTCGCTTAACTTGCATAAGAAATGAGTATTAATTGAGTATTCTTTATAATACTCATACATTAACACATAATACTCATACATTAACACATAATACTCATACAATAACAAATAATACTCATACATTAACACATAATACTCATACAATAATAAGAATAATAACAAATATTGTCAGGAAAACAAAACACTATAATAGTTTTCCACAGGTTTTCCCAAATTGTGGAAAACTTAACACTACTAGATAAAATAGTAGTACATAAACAAATGTCTATACCAGTCAGAAGAAAGAAAATCTGCGACATAAAAGGGTTGGAAAACTTCATACATTACGAAATAGATGTAAACGGTAATGTATGGAGCTATAAGAGAAGAACACCTGCAATACTCAAACCTGGATGGGCAAAAAAGAAAGGCAGTTACCTAATAGTAGGACTAAGAAATACAAATAACAAAAGAGAGAACTTTTACATTCATAGGTTAGTTGCTATGGCATACTTACCTTGTAATGACTTCTCTTCAAGAATAAGACATATCAATAATGATTACAGTGATAATAGAATTGAGAATCTTGAATGGATAGAAAAAAAGAATAATATACAAGTCATATCATCTAATGAGAAACCAATGCAGATAATAGATGATTCACTATTAAATAAACTAAAGGAAGTACATGCTGCTTCACATAGGAAAGGATTAAAAGTACCTGACTCTTATGAGTTTACAAACAAAATGATTAATGATGCAATGGAGCAATACATTAATCAATACGGTCTAAGAAAAGTAATGGGGAATTAACCAATGGCATTAGCACACTCACCAAGAATAGTTACGGATGGATTAGTATTATGTTTAGATGCTGGGAACAGTAAGAGTTATAGTGGTAGTGGAACTACTTGGAATGATATAAGTGGTAATGGGAATAATGGAACTCTTGTGAATGGTGTTATTTTTAATGGTGGATTGTTTGATTTTGATGGAGTTGATGATTATATTTCTATACCAATAAATTTAACAAACACAACATATACTATTATTGGTATTGGTAGATATAAGGGAACAAATAACAATAGGGTAATTACATCAAACACGGGAAACTGGTTAATGGGATGGTGGGCAGGACAAACAAATAAGTATTATGCCGAAGGATGGGTTTCTCCTTCTGGTGGAGGGCCTGTGGGAGAGACTAATTGGATTTGTTATGCTGCTACTGGTAATCAACCTGGAGACAGTTGGCAACTATACAGAAATGGAGTTTTAATAGTTGGACCAAATGCTGGTGGTTCTAATGGTCCGAATGGAATTAGATTGGGAGGATGGGTTTCTTCAGAACGTTCTGCTTGTCAGGTTTCTTATGTTTCTGCATATAATCGGGTTCTTACAGCACAAGAAATCCAACAGAACTTTACAGCATTAAGAGGACGATATGGAATCTAAATATCAAATCATAAGAAGAGAAGGAAATGGGAGTTACTTATAATCCACGCATCGTGACTGATAATCTTTTATTAGTAGTAGATGCTGCAAATCCAATAAATCCAAGAATAGGAAATACTACTCTCACCGCAAATGGTGGAGTATCACCTCCATCTAACGGATATTATACTTTTGATGGAACTGATGATGCATATGCAATAAATTCTTCTGTATATAATACAACTTATACAGGAAAAACTGTAATGGTTGCTGCTCGTATTGGGGCAATATATGGAACGCCACCTCTTTTTCGTGGAATGATTGGAACATCAAGTTCTGTAATTTTAAGGAATTTTAACTTTTATACTTACAAAGATAATACTGGTTTTAGATTTCATTTTTCAACAGGTAATGGTGTTGCAAATTCTGGAAGTTTTAGTAACTATTTGTCTTTAGTGGAAAATGAGTGGTTTATTGGTGCAGCATCATTAAATTCATCAAATTCAGTAACTTATTATTTGAATGGAACTCCTGTTGGAACTACGTCCCAAACATTTTCGCAATTTAATAGTGGAACATTAGAGTATATTGGAAGAGCAGACCCTTATTGGGTTGGTGATATTGCATATAGTATGGTTTATGGTAAAGCATTAACTCAACAAGAAATCCAACAAAATTTCAACGCACTTCGTTCTCGTTTCTCAATCTAAATACATCAAAAACAATGTACGAAAATAGACAGTTTGCAATCTTCTCCACAACCGAATTGAACCAAATTGACTTTAATGAGGTCTTAGAAACTTCTGCAGATACTGTAAGAAAATCTGTGAATGAAACCAAGACTTTTGTAAAGTGGGATGGGGAAACTCCACCACCATCAGTACAGGCACTCACTACTATTGAAGGGACTTATACTTACTCTGAGATTTTAGATATTCTTTCTGGTGAAGAATGGACTGCACCGATAGGAGAAGAGTGATATGGGTGCTTATGCGGGTCCTAATGTTGTAGAAAATGGTTTAGTTCTTGCACTTGATGCAGCAAATCCAAAGTCTTATCCTGGTAGTGGAACTACTTGGAATGATATAAGTGGTAATGGGAATAATGGAACTCTTGTGAATGGTGTTACTTTCAGTAGTAATAGGGGTGGGGTTTTAGTTACTGATGGAAGCAATCAATATATTGATATAATTTCTCTAAATCTTTCAATTAGTGATAATACGGTGATTTGTGCTACAAGATATGTGGATTTGACAACTCCAGGCAGAATTGTTTCTGCAAGAAGTAATAATTGGTTATTAGGGCATCATAGTGGAAATAGTAGTTCTTATTATGCTAATGGTTGGGTTTATAATCCAAGTAATTCTGGTATAGGAGATATTTGGAGAATATATGCAGCAACTGGAGATTATACGAATGATGTCTGGGGAGTTTATGTAAATGGACAATTTATAACATCAAATGCAAATGGTGCAAATGGTCCTAATGGGTTTTCTCTTGGTAGATATGGTCCAGGAAATACTCAATATAGTAAAGCAGAAATATCATTTTTATATTGTTATAATCGTGTCCTCACAGCATCAGAAATCCAACAAAACTTCAACGCCACACGGGGCAGGTTCGGAGTCTGAGCAGGTGAGACGCACTGAGAACCCTGGTGGCCACTGAGTCCGAAACCTTGATTTTTTGCAAATTCTGGGTTTATGTGCTATGAGTCCTGTGCTGCAGCAGAATTTGCAGAATATCAGTTTTTATAATATAATAGGATGATTACAGTACTAAAATATGAAAAAGAAGAAGAGAAGAATTAAAGCAGTAAAGGTTGGTAATATGCAACAAGTCAGATACTTCAATTCAATAGAAGAAGCATCCATTGCAATTACTGGAAATCGCAATGGAATGCATAAAATATCCGCAGCAGTCAATCGTGGTCAGTATTGGGTGAATGTCTATGGATGGAGATGGTTATCTATTTTTCGGACTCCTTGAACAGTGCAACTTTTGGCCAGTCCTCAGAAAAGATAATACGATTCGTTTGCCGTGCTTTGTGATTCTCTGGATTGATGCAGACTGTAATATACTTGTGACATACAAATTTGATTGGTCCCTTTGTCTCTTGAAACTGCACCCAGATACCTTCAGCAAAAGAATTGTAGTTCATCAGTAAAAGAGTTTTCCCATCATTTCATCAAAAGAACTCTTAAGCCAGTACTTGCGAATACGTGGGCATGTCAAGTAAAGAGATTCATCAGGGTCTTCACCATCTACAACATACTCTGTGTAGAGTGCATCAGAGTCATCAATCCGATTGTTCTCAACAAGGTCTGTCATTTTGACTGACAACCAGTGAATGTGGTCAGAGTAAATCTCATCAAATTCCTGTTGATTTGAGTCTTTATTCATACAAAAAATTCCTCCAAAGGTTTGAGATTAATTGGCATCGCAGTGTAGTTGCGAGTACTTGAAATTTCTACCTTTTCTCCTACCTTTGTGGCATTGACTGGAGAATAATACTCTCGCTTCTTAGGTGAGTAGAATCCCCATACTGTCTTGGTTGGTTTCCTGTTGTTGTAATCAAATTCACGATGACACCGCAGCATAATCCGTACAAGACGTGTATTGTACTTTTCAAACTCATAGGAGTATCCATCGGGGGGAGAATGTGGAAAATCGGGAATCATCAGGTTATAAAGGAATCAACTACACAGGACTCTTCTTCAGTTGCAAGAGCAAAAACTTGTGCCTTGTCCACTTTTTCCATGATACGGGCATCATGTGAATTTAGATACTCATCGCGCCATTCAAGCAGAAGGTCGTGACACTCTTGTTTCGATTCAGCAATCACGATAACCATTCCACCATATTCGGAAGAAGGGAAAGGAACCCAGTAGTCAACGATATAAAGATTTTTCATTCTTGGTTTGAAACTTCTCCAGTATTATAGGACAGGGTGTGGTCAGGTGTCAAGAGGGAAATTTGCCTCTCCAACTCATACTTCATTGGCAATAGATGAGAAGCAAAGAATCCTTCCCATTGATTACCTTCAATTAGATTGCTAATGTTTTTAATTTGCATCAATGCAAGAGAGAGTTTTACTGATTGGTCCATACACCTCGTTGAATGTGAATCTTACGAATTTCTTGATAAAGAAAGTCTTTCAGTTTAGAATCATTTGTGGTATCAAACGCGACATAAAGTCGTTGCAGGTATTCATTCTGTGTTGCGCATTTGATAGTTTCTTTAGTACTCATTCCGATTTCTGATAGTGGTGAACCCGATTTCACCTTGTTTTTACCAAAGTTTCCAGAAACTCGTCCGGATGTGCGAAGTTTAGGGCGGATTTTGGAAAGATTAGAATAAGTCATTTCACCAAGTAGCAGGTTTATAAATAATAAAAAAAGGATAAAAATCTATGAACCATTATGTTTATTATTCGTATGAAGATTGGGGAAGAGGATACATCGGCGTGAGACAGTGTGAGGGCGACATTTACGAAGACGAATACGTTGGTAGCTACTACGATAAAACATTTAATCCAACAAATAAAGTCATTTTGATGAAATGTAACACAAGAGAGGAAGCGTTAGAATTGGAAGTTATACTCCACAAGTTTTATGATGTAAAAAACAATCCACACTTTGTAAATCAAGCAAACCAAACATCATCAAAGTTTGATTATGATAATACTGGAATACCTATGAGTGAAGAAACTAGAAAGAGGATAAGTCAGGCAAAGAAAGGACACTTAAAAGGGAAAAAACAATCACCAGAACACGTTGCTAAAAGAATAGAAGCAAGAAAAAACGGTGGTGGATGGAGTAAAGAAACTGGTAAAAAAGTTAGTCAATCACTCAAAGGTAATGTTCCTTGGAATAAAGGAAAGAAAACAGGACCAATGAGTGAAGAACAGAAACAAAAAATAAGTGAAACGATGAAGAACAAAGTGAAGTCCCGCCAGAGAAATAAAGATGGAACTTTTGGGTCATCGTAGGTATAACCAGCTTCCTGCCCAGTCTGCGGTAGAAAGTGCCCACTCTCTTTCTTTAATAATAAGAAGATTACACCTTTCTCCTTTAGCAGGACCACGCCACGATGCTGCTTTATATACGGAACCAGTCTTCTTATCAATGAAGCAATGAACCGAACGGGAACCATTCGCATTCATAATGACTTTGTGATACTTGCGACCAGTTTCAGGATAGAACTCATAATCACAAATGCCCTTGCGAAGTTTCTCAATGCAGGCAATATGATAGTGAGCATTCTCACCCTTCTCAATAGCACGTTTGTGAGTGCGGATAGAGTAGTCGATAAAGTTCTGTCGCAGTGCCTCACAGAGAGCATAGGTATGTCCCAGCACGGCAAGTTCAATATCCTTCCGTGCCTCAGCAGCAGAAGCGTAGTCGGCAAACGTGGTGGTCATTGGAGTCCGTTGCGTATGAAAGTATTATAGGGCACCCAGAGCGGTTCTGGAGTGCCCTTGTGCCAGTTCTTAGAGTGTCACATTATTATAAAAATTTGACCAGTTGGACCCAAACATATCAAACAAAAAACCAAGTTTTCCTACATAAATACTAATGGAAAACAATCTATTGTCAGCAATCGTTAGATACAACCTCGGGAATTGAAAGAAATTGTCATAAACAGAAAACTGTAAACAAAATTGGGCAAATGAGTGTTTATCTGTAGAAAAAAGGGAAAGATAAAACTCTTTCCCAAAATCATCGACAACACTCCACTTTGCTACTTGGAATGTTTTCACTTCTTAACTGCTGGTGGTTGTTGAATATCAAAGGTAGGTACAGGAGCACCACCATTGCTGGGAATCATATAAACAGTCCGATTCGCATTCTCTTCACCTTGAGTAATCCACAGATACTGAAGATAAGCAGGATTGTCCTTTAGACTCTCACCAATGATTTGGTTTGCTTTCGCAACACCTTCAGCACGAATGATTTCAGCATCAGCAAGTTGTTGTGCAGAATCCTTCTTTGCTTGTGCTTCCAACACTGCTACCTGACGAGTATATTCTGCCTTCTGTAGTTCTGCCTTACCAGCAAGAGATTGTTGCCACACATTGTATTGTGGACCACCAATAAAAATGATGCCAACCAACACACCCACGCCCAGAAAACCCAGAGCAATAATGGGGTCAAAAAATCCGTTTTGTTGTTTCATAATTTACCTCACTTGTTTAGTTTTTGATTGAGTTGCCGAATACCAGTCACAAAGTAAGCAAAATCTCTGCTTTCCGTCACTGGTTTGTTTTCACCACATACATCACACTTACCTTCCCAGACTGATGAACAACCAACGGAATAAACTCCGTTTTTGTGCCCACAATCAAAACAGGTTGTGTATGCGTTTTTCAGTTTGTAGAGCAGTTCTTCATCAGTCATAGGGGTTTGTTCTTACTCAAGTATTATAGGGCATCAGGCACCACATCGCAAGGAGTGCTGTGCCAGTTCCTCAGGTGTCCATAAAAGATAGAATACTTTGCGTTTCTCCTTGTATTCTATCTTTTGCCACTTCAAAGTAATTATTACTCATTTCAATTCCAATAAAATTTCTTCCACACCTTTTTGAAGCAACTCCAACTGAACCACTGCCCATACAGGGGTCTAAAACAGTATCTCCAATGTTTGAACTTGCTTCAATTAATCTTGACATAAGTTTAACTGGTTTTGGTGTTGGGTGTTCTTTATACCTTTCAGTAGCACATCTCCAAACAGCAGATTTACAATGCTCATTAAAAACTGCTCCAGATTTTTTGGCAAATACACAATTTTCTATGCTTGATAACCAAATATGCTGACCATTCATAGGAGATGGATTGGTTTTTTCCCATATACAATGCCTTACAGATAGTCCATATTCGATTAATCTATTGCGAATATGTGATACTTGAACCGAACCACAAAAAATATAAATGCTTCCAGAAGTAACCCGAACTATTTCGTCAATAAAGTTATCAAGAGGAAATGTAATAATATCCGCTTTCCCTTTATCAAGATTTCTCAATCCACCACTTTTTCGATTTACTTCATCGTATGGAATATCTGTAAGAGTAAGAGAAATACTCCCATCCGCAAGGGTTGGGAGTATGTTCATACAGTCATCGTTATAAAATTTTACATCACTCATAATTGAATAGAATTGTACTTGGACATACTTTAATTAGTCTCTCCCAAGAAATTGGAACGCTAATAGTATTATATTTACCATTTTTAGCAATCTTACGATTTCTATCAGGAAACCGACGACTTTCAAATCCACTTTTAAGTTCTTTGCGCATAATGAGTGCCGCTTTGTTCAACTGTGGAATAATGTATAGAATAGCATCATTTACCTTATGATTACACACTGCCCAACCAGGAACTGGAATTTTACCAGAATAGTGTCCAAAATCTTGACTTACAATTTCGGCAAGAAAATCATCATAAACAATAGAAGTATGAAAAAATCTGATTTTCCAATCAAGTGTAAAATTTTCCTTTTTAATTTCTCCAGTTTTCATATTCAGAATATTAAATGAAGCATCAATTCCAGATTTATTTTTAAAAATTGAAAGGTCGTCATTTCCATAATATTCTTGAATACTATCAAAATCAATCATCAATCCATAGTTTTCTTGGAAAACAATATTAAGATGGTGAATTACAGGGAGGTGTTTTCCTTCATTAATAAATTGTTTTTCATTAGCAGAAGATTGATGGAAGTTATGAAGACTGTGATTTTTTAGAAAAGGTTTGCTTACAGAAAATGTCATAATAATTTGTTTTACTCAAGTATTATAGGGCATCAGGCACCACCCCACAAGGGGTGCTGTGCCAGTTACTGAAGTGTCTTACCAAACCTCTCAAAATCTTGTAGAACACCCTTTTTAAAATGTAGTTTCATTCTGGGCCAATCATCCCATTCCCCTTCCCATCGTTCAGGATAAATCTCCACATATTTGGTAATAGGATGATGAATGAACTTTCCGTGTTGTCCTGTTGGAACCCACTCATAGTTTAAGTTTAAGAAACCCATCTTTTTATTATATCGTGGGTCGGTTTCTGGGATTTCTTCAAATGTATTGGTTCCCCTATAGTCTGGTCTCCATAAAACTCCATTAGGGTCTAACCAATAATCAGTCATCGTACCACCAATACCATCTTCAATTTCTTTTGTCTGGCAAACCACATCTGTAAAATCTTCAAGGTCATAACTTGACCTGAAATAATCGAACATCCCCAAGGTTCAATCCTCCCCAACATCTAAAAGTTCTTCTATTTCTCTTAAGTCTTCTATGGTAACAGGAATAAGTTTCTCCTCTCCCTTATCTATACGGTCACAGAGTTCTTGTAGATACTCAAGGAACTCTTTGGGATATGTTTCATCTGCGTTAATACCATAAAAGAACCAATTTCTACACTCCTCAAAAGGGTCATCCTCTTTGAGGAGAGCATAATCCGCATAGTTTCCAGTCATAAGGTCTTTCCACATACGGAAGTTATTGCCAAGTTCCCTTATTCCTGTTGGGATGAGGTATGTGAATATGTATTGAAGGTTGGTCATTTTATTCTTCCCAAGGTGCCTTTCTTTGAAATAATTTAGCAAGGTTTTCGTTGTATTCTGGTGGTTGATTTAATCTTTCTACAAGAGCATCATAATCTTTTGCTGGTAATACAATTGTTTCAGGAGGATAACTTCCTTTACCCCAGAACTTCTCAAACTCCCATTTGTAGTTCATGTCATGCCATCCACCATTCAAGGAACTCCAGAATGACTTCCAGATATGATAATCATCAAATCTAAATCCCTGATGAGACATTAAACGATACCACCACCAGAATGGACTATATCGTAAAAATCTATTTGAGATAATCCATTTGTTGATCAACTCCATCTCCCCAACCTCAACTTGCGTTCTGGTGAAAGAAACGGATTATATGGATCATCATAAGTTTTCAGTTTTTCAATCAGGTCTTTAACTTTCATCACTTACTCCAATCAAATTCTTGAACAAGTTTATCACATTGAAAACTAAAATGACTTTTGTGCATAACTGTATTAGCACCACAACTGACTTTATATTCAAGAACTGTTTTAGACTTATCAAAAGTGTATAAAATACCAAACAGACTTTCACCTGTGCATACAAGTTCTCCAGTTGAATCATAAGAACTATTAGGTGCGTTATAATGCACTTCAACCGTGTAAAGTTCCATCAATCCTCCTGTGTGTATGAGAGTATTATAAGGCATCAAAGGGCACCTGTGGAGTGCCCTTGTGCCAGTTCGTCAAGTGTCCTGCGACAAACCTATTGTAAAGGAACACTTGGTTTGACCCAGCAGGAGTAGTAACCACAATATCATAACCAAGTTTCTTGATAATATGCATCAAATTACTTGCGTGATGATGAGCACTATCCCAACGATGAGGGTGATGGTCAATAAACTCCACACTCTTACCAGGATTTTCAAGTGCTTCTGTGATTGCTTTCATATAGAGAGCAGTGGTTCTACCTGTGCCTCTGGTTGTTTCTTGTTCGTATTTTGCGATGACATCATCTACTTCTCTGTTGGAAATACCCCCGTATCTAACTTTTTTGAGTTTTTCGTAAAGTTCTTCAGCAAGTTGTTTGTAGTCAGCAGTCATTTACAATCCCTCCCAATCATAATCAAAATAAACTGATTTTTGTTTTGTATCAGTAAAAGCAACAACCTTACCAGTGGAATATGGATTTTCCTTACATTTTTTCCAGTGTTCTATTGCTTCTTGTTTGTCTGTGGTTCGTTTGTAGAAATCTGGGTCTCCTCTGCCATCTACACTTTGTCCATCATAGAGGATATACCAAGTTGGTTCAGTCATTTCTGGTTCTCCTGAAGTTTCAAATAATCATAAGAAATCTTACATTTCTGTGGTTGTTCCATACAGAATACAATACCTTCGTTCTTTCCTTTCACCATACCATCATCAAAACCAAACCGAGAACCTATAAGAAATACAACGGAAACGAGGGCAAGACCAGCAAAACAAACTGTTCCTATCACAAAATCTTCAGTCATTTCACAAAATCTCCAATCACAGGAACAGCACCACAAATCTCATCCACTCTTCCTACTGTTTGGGAGTTGAGTGCTTGACGACACTCCAAGTTCTTATTGTATGTTTGTTGAAAGAGTGTTCGTTGTTGTTGCGCACTATAAGTGAGAGTACAACAGGCAACACTTAGCGCAAAAAAGACAGACAAAACGACCCAATCAATTTCTTCAAAGTTTTTCATTCCAATTCCTTATTAATAATGTCGTGAATTACCTTACATTGGATTTTCATTATCTCTTCATCTGCCCACTTCTTTGCATTCTCATTCAAATTTTTGAGTGCTTTATCCCAATCAGACCCAGAAGAATTGATTGTGATTTTTGATACTTCACCCTTTTCATTGAGTTCAAATTCTGGTTCAGTCATTTGTAATACAAATCGTGCAGCATGACATCATCGTTAATGATTTGTCCAGGTTCTACCCATTTTTCATCATTAGAAATACAATACTCCTTATCATCTGGATGTGGTTCCATCATCACATAATACTCTATCACCAGAGATTTGTATAGGGGTTCGGTTTTCAGTCATCGTAGGTTCTCCCGTAGCATTCTAACACACTTATTCCATCCATCAGAATTCGTGTCGTGTTCTTCAGGCAACCAGTCCTCAACCAAATCTACAATATAAGTATTAAAATCATAACCAAGTTCATCATACAGTCTATTGTAAAGTGTCTGTGGTTTTGGTTCAGAAACCTCATCATCATACTTCCCTTTCTTCACATCATTAAACCACAAACCTTCAAGAAGACGATGAGTTTCACTACCAGTAATACGAACCAGCATCATACCATCAACAGGTTTCTTTTCCTTATACCAAATAACATCAGTTGGATATTCCAGACGATAATAATTCTCACCATTATAAGAGACAATCTCAAACTTTCCATCAAATAGAAAATTCATTTTTGGTTTTGGTTCTTCCACTCTCTTATACTTCACACCCATAATGGTTGCGTATTCTCCTTCTATGAGAACTTTTGAGATGTCAGTTTCAGTCATTTGCGATTTAAGATAAAGACAAGCATCTGGGTTTAGACATTTTTTGTCAGGTGTTGCCGAAGTTGAAATTTCCGAAGGGGCATAACACCATCCACAATCAAAGTATTTACAGGTCATTCCATTCTCCCTTTGAGTTGACGGATTTCACTTTCAAGTTCATAAATGCGGTCATTCATTTGTTGAAGAAGCATAATCAACGAGGCACTACTGATAGTTCTACCACCATCATTTGAAATATCGTTTGCCATCTCACGATATTCACCATAAACAAATAGCAGTTCTTCACATTGAAGGACACTCTTGTAATTTCCATTATCAAGAGTTCGGGAAAAAATAGTCATTTCAGTTGTCCTCGTCGTTCAAAATAGTGATGAGTTCTTCAGTAATTTTATCTAGTTTCCTACCAAAAATCTTTGCTGTGGAATTGTCGTGACAATCAAGCAAAAAATCAGAAACACTTTCAAGTTGTGGAAGAATTTTAACTCGGATTAGTTGTTCTTTGGTAATTTGGTTAGTCATCAGGTGTCTGTGTGTATGAGAGTATTATAAGGCATCACAGGACTCTCTGGGTGCCCTGCTGTGCCAGTTCTTCAAGTGTCCTCAATCCTTAATAAGTTCTACAAGGTCATAAAACTCATTATACACTTCTTCAAGACCATTTGCGTGTCCTTTTTCCCAAGCAAGGTGAAATGCCTTATATCGTTTGGGATTATCACTCACACCAAACTTCTCAAACAAATCATTCACAAACTCTTCGTGAAGTTTATGTGTTTCTTCACCATATTGTTTTTGATGTGCTTTGTATCCTCCCTCATCCAGAACTTCCTGAATGACTGCGTTAGGATATTCTTCTTTTAGTTCTGCTTTACTCTTTTCCCAAGTAGGACCAGACCAAAGAACTACACCCTTATCATAAACATAAGAGGTGATGTAATCCTTTTTGTTAGGATAGAGAGTTTGTGGTTTGGAGTAATAATCAAAGGGTTTCATTTCAGTTCTGGTGTTGTTTGAGGTGGAGTTTGACACATTCCATAACATCATCAAGAGTTTTAGCAGTGCCGTTATAGTAGTAATCCATATTCATTACATTTGTAACCCTGAGAGTGTAAGAAAAATAACAATCAGTAGAATACTGCTTGATGTCTATGTAAGTTTCGTAGTCCATCAGTGTCTGTGTGTATGAGAGTATTATAAGGCAAAAAGGACACCCTGCAAGTGCCCCTGTGACGGTTTCTCAAGTGTTACATTACACCTCCTGAATGGCAATTTTCAAACCATTTCCATTATCGGGAATAGTTTTATTGATGAAATTCTCATATTCTCCAAAAAATTTACCATAAGCACTAAACTTAGAATGAACCCACGACTTGATATAATCCTTATACATTTGTTCATTCTTTAGATAATCATTTTGACCACACCACTCAATAAACATTTCAGGAGTGATTGTGATTTCTGCTGTGATTTTTACTGATTTCATCAGGTGTCTGTGTCTATGAGAGTATTATAAGGCATCACAGGGATCTCTGGGTGTCCTGCTGTGCCAGTTCTTCAAGTGTCTTTCAGATTCTCCAAAGCATCAATAAAATATTCTACACAATCTTTAGGAATACGAAATTCTGTTGTTTTTGAAAGTAGTTGTTCAAAATAAACAATCTTTACAAAATCTACCTCTTCCCAAAATTGAAAACTCCAACCTTCTTCTTCATTTTGAATGATTTGTTGTTTTTTGATGTTGTATTTCATTTAGTTTTTACACCTCTTCTTCTATCGTGTTCAACAACTCGTGCCTTATCAACATTTCTACCCCAAATATCATATCCTTGTGTTTGAATGAACTTTTTGTTCCTTTCATCTTTCTTTTCAAATCTGTTCATTTCAATTCCTCCAGAAGTTTATCCCGCATTTGTTTTAGATTGTCTCCTGCCCAAATATCAAGAGTTTTATCGGCAAATTGGATTGCTTCCCAGAGTTTAGGATAGTTCCTCCAATCTACAACATCCTCATCAATAGCAATCAACAAATCAAGAATACAGAGTTTGTGAAGTTTGAGTAGAGCAGTCATCGGTTTGGTTGCTTATGAAGTCATTATACAACGAAAAAGGGCACCTGTGGAGTGCCCCTGTGCCAGTTGTTCAAGTGTCCTCAAAGTTTCTATAAAGTGCTTCCACCACCATAGCATCCCACTTTTGCTTTACCTCTTTCCTTTCTTCATCAGTAATGATATTATTCCTCAAATACTCTTCAAGAGTGGTGTTATTATCATCCAAGTATTTTTGGAGTTCTTCAAAGTTCATAATCATAAACCTCAAAGGTTATTCTTTTACCATAACTGAAACATCCAATAGCATCAACCTGTACAGATACACTTGTTACTTGTGCCATTCCGTTCTTTACTTTTTCTACGATTTGTAAGAAAGAATCATTCACATCATTCACACTATCAGGTTCATAAGTTTTGAGTTTGGACTTTGATTTCTTCAGTTCATCTGCGATTGTCTCTTCACCCTCACAATCTTCTATGCGGGGCATTTTTGGAGGTTCTTTCTTTCCATAAAGTTCCTCATATTTTTGTAGTAAAGGATTAGTCATTTTTCTTGATGTGTCGTTTAGCAAATTCACTTGTTTCTTTGAGAAACTTTTGTCCCCCTTCACTTAAAAAATACTCGGCACTGTTCACCCATTCACTTGCCCCAGAACTATCAATCCTTATCTTGGGTTCATAAGGTTTCTTACACCGATGTAATGGAACACGAATGAACTGAAAGAACCTTCCAGTCCATCCTATCATATCTCCACATTTAGGGCAACAATACGATGGGTGGGTCATTTCTCCAATCGTTTCAAATGTTCTTTCAATAGTATATCACAGAAATCCTGTGCGTCCATAGTAGTTCCAAAGAAAGGTTCCCACTCATCACAATAAGGACAACCAATTCTTGCGTTTTCTGCATCTATGACGATTATGTGTTTTTCAGTCATCCTAATTTCCTAATAAATTCCAAAAACTTTGTTCGTAGTTCTTCATCATCATAAACTGGTTCCCAACTCTCTCCCATAAGAATTTCCCAATAACTTCCATTTTTATCAGTTCGGTAGTGGTGAAAATCAAAGTCCTCACCTTCTTCCTCTTCTATTTCAACATAGAAAGTCATATGTGCTACTGCTTCTTTAATTTTCATTTCTCTTTCACCCACAAGCAATCAAGAAATACCCACATCCAAAATCTCACCCAAGCATTAGGCACTTGTCCTTCTTGTGGTATATAAGTAATACCCACACCACCAGGACGATTGCCGAACATATAACACTTCCAATTAGAGTATTTTGGTGCGTGAAAAGTAAATGTATTTTCGGTTGAAATATCCACATAAGGAATGTCTGGTTGTTCAGTCATCTTTTAATTCCTCAATCTTTTAAGTTCTCTTTCCATCCATCCTCTCCATTCTTCATATTTGTCTTTTGTGAGAATTTCATATTGTTCGTCAGTGGGAATAGGAGGAAGTTTTACCCATCCAGAAGATGTCCCAAACATAAAATCTCCATTATCCCACCTCCATAAAGTTCCATCATCACATAATACTCTATCACCAGAGATTTGTATAGGGGTTCTTTCAGTCATAATTACCACTCCAATTCAACATCAACATAACAACCCAAATCGTCGGGAAGGTGTTCTTGTAGGTATTCCTTCATATACTGATATAAATCTCCAGCACTTGGAGAACACTCCTCAATCGTAATACCATAATACTCACGACTATCACCAAGAGAGTATTTTACCCATACATTAACCACTCGCAGGTCAGCATAATTTACACCAGCAAATTTTTCACCAGACCTCTTATGTTTATCAAGAGCAAGCACAGCAAAATGCTGAATGGATTTTAGATTTTCTTTGATGTTGGTGTTCATTTTGCCCTCATCGCAGCAATCACAGCATCACGGGCACTTCTACCCTTTGCGTGGTTCATAGGAAATCCACTACTCATAAATTTCCAATCACTTTTACCATTCATTTGGAGATTGTGTGGGTGGAACTGATTGAGTAGAAATTCAAGGATTTCTGTGTCTGTTGGTTCGTTTTCGTCACAGATTACTTTATAACTTTTAGGTAATCCATAAAAGATTTCTTTTACTTCATCAGTCATCTTTCAAATCTCTCTCATCAATAAGAATAACAGTATCAAAAGGTGGTTCACACCCCAATCCACAATAAGAACCAAACTTCTTCATCAAATCCCACAGTTGAAACTTACAGTATCCATTTTCATCTTCCTCTGGTGGAGTATAAGGAAACTCATCCAATTTACCAATAGAGTTCCAAAAATCCTCCCAATCTTTCTTATGAAGTTCTTTACCGAACTTTGTGAGACGAACTTTGACGTTGTAGTTGATGTTAAATTGTTTCATTTGGTTCCATCACAATAGATATGAGGATAAGTATCAGGATATTTCACAGGTGGTTTTGAGATTACGGGAGAAACACAAGGAATAGTATTGGGAGGAGTGAGAGGAGTATAAGGAGAACTATAAAGTGGTTGAAATTTACTCAAATACTCTTCTACAATATTACAATCCCAAGCATCCTCATAAAACTGCTTACCATAAGCAATAGCATCTTTCCTTTCTGGAAATGCTGCTACAAATGTGTCTTTATAATAGAGTGAATAAACTTTCATCGGATTCCAGTGTCAAAGAGGTTTTTGAGTTCGTGATAAACAAGCACCAGTTCTCTATCAGGTCCAAGATTATCATTCTTTCTTTCATAATCTAAAATCTCATAGAGTTCTTTTGCTTGTTCCTCTGTGAGAGCAAGATGGTAAGTTTTACTGATTTTAATCATTTCACAAAATCTCCAAATTAATAATGTTTTTAATTTTATTATACTTGATTTTATCAATTTCTTCATCTACCCACTTCTTTACATACTCATTCATACTTTTGAGTGCTTTATCCCAATCAGACCCAGAAGAAGTGATTGTGATTTTTGATATTTCACCCTTTTCATTGAGTTCAAATTCTGGTTCAGTCATCGTTCAGCAACCACCACAAAATCATCCATAGAAATATTCCTCTTACTTTTAGCAAGAATACCTTGATTGGGAAAATAAGGAACTGCTACAAGATTATAATAGGGCATCTTTTGTTCGTAAAGAGTATAAAGGTGTCCGTCTTTTTTGTATCGGTAGAGTTTCATAGTGCCTCCAGTTCCTCAATAAGTTTCAAAATGTCTTTTACATCTATAATCATATGATCATCAGGTGTATCCCAATCAGTATTATCATATTGGAGTTGGTTGATGACTTCACGGAGAGCAGCAACCACAATTGTATGTGGATGTGATTGTTCCATATTCCCCCAGTCCCATCTTACTTCTTCAATAGCATCTGCGACTGCTTGTGTTTGTTCTTTCATAGTGCCTCCAGTTCATCAGCAAGTTCATAAAGCAGCCGAGCATCAACTACCATATCTTCTACACCTTCTTCTTCACAAAACTGATAGTATTGATGTTCATTCGCAATCTCACGAATAGCAGCAGCAATCACCTTTGCTCTGTCTCCTTGTTGTGGTCGTAGTGTAAGTTCCATCGTAGCATCTACGATTTGTTGTGCTCTGGTAGTCATAGTTCTAAAAGTTCATCAAGTTGTTCATCAGTTGGAGTGTCAGTCATTCTTCCATCTCCATTTCAATAACATAAATGATGTCAAAAGGTTCTTCATAAGGCAACCACTCATAATCTTCAAGCATTTTTTTTGCTAATTCTTCTGCTTTTTCTTTTGATTTGAATGCCTTGTGAATTTCACCTATATCATAGTGAGAACCGTAGTCCTCATCTTGAATAACCAGATAGATTTTCATTCTTCATTCTCCAAAGAAGCAATAAGTTTTACGATGTGGTAGTATTGTTTATAATGTTCTGACTTATTGAATTCGTCTTCAGCATCTTCTATTGTAAGGTAAATGTGCTGATTGGTCTTATGTAAATCAGCATAGACCTTACCATCCTGCCTCTTCAACATAATCACATAGAATTCAGTCATTCTTCATTCCTCATATTTCCCCAACGATTGAGTGCTTCACGAATAGTTTTTCTAACTTCTGGATAAAGATTGTAATACCCTCCAATCTCATCCCAAAGTTCATCAAGTTGTTCATCAGTTGGAGTGTCAGTCATTCTTCTTCCACCATAGATTTTCAAGGATTTCTCCCTTGTAAGCATTATATCCAGAATAATACATTTTTTCTTCTTGTGTAGTTCCCTTTTCTACTGAAGGCAACCACTCTTGAAAATGACCGATGAAATCTTTGATTATACGAGGGTCTATTTTTCCAGCATATTTCTTGAGAATATACAGTTCCAGTGAGTTTTTATTGAATTCAGTCATTCCATCCACTCCCTCAAATCAACAATCTCATACCAGTCATATCTATACTTTTGTTTTGATATTTCCCCCCATTTTTCTTGTGCTTCCTCTTTAGTTTCATAGTGAACCATCTTCACATCTTCCAGAACAATCTCATCTGGGTTTTTAATGAACTTACTCATTTCTTTGCCTCCCAAAACTTTCCTTCTGGTCCACAAGAGTAATCAAGTGATTCCCAACATTTAGCACGGAGCATATCACAAAATCTTTGCTCATTACCAGTTACAAGGTTTTCAGAAGTATTTGGAGAGGCACAAGTATCGTGTCGGTATCCCATTCCAAATAGATGAGAAAGATAGTCTTTACGATACCATTTACAATCCTTACAGAGTTTTTTCATTTTACTACAATACCAACTTCCATACCTGCCCTGAATGCCTCATCAAGTGCCGATTTCATACAAAAAACAGAAACATCATAAAAATCCAAACCATCACTTCCACGGGTTTCAAGAGTTTCAATATCAAACCATTTCTTTGCGATGGTTTCAAGAAGTTGATTGTATTGTTCAGGAATAGTCGTCATTTCAGGTTTTCCTTTGTGTATGATAGTATTATAAGGCATCAGAAGGCACTCTGGGAACCCCTTGTGCCAGTTCGTCAAGTGGTCTCATCACTGTAGTTTACATAAAGGTTATCCCCACCAATGTTTAGGTGATACATCTTACCATTGTTGAGATAGATACCCAACCATACAGCACGACCTTCTTCCATAGTTTCATAGTGTACCATCTTCACATCTTCCAAAACAATCTCATCTGGATTTTTGATAAATCGTGTCATTATGCTACTCCATCAGCACTATCTTTGAATTCTTGCACTCGTTTAAGGTAATCTTTACCTTGTTGATACAATGCTTCAATCAAATCCTCAATATCAGAAACAGGAACCCGGTCAAACTCCTGGTTCATATACTCACAACGAATAGCAGCAACCATACAATCTAAAGCAAGTGCTTGTTGATGCTCTGGTGTGATAGGTGTGCCGTGAGGAAGACCAGAACATTCCAAATTATAGTAATCATTATATCGTTGAAGAACACGATTACTTTTCTCACGACGTTCTGCTTCTTCAAACATTTCGTCAGGATAAGCAGGAGAGTTCCTCATTTCATCAAGTTCTGCTTTCTTTTCTTCTGTGAGAGTGATGTTCATAATGTCCTCAATCTCATCGTTGTCTGGAATTCGGTTCATCATTTCGTTTAGTTTTTGTTTGCCGTATTGAGTAAGGGTGTGTTTTTTGTTGCGGAGTTCTTCTACTTCCTTATCAGTAAGTCCAAGAACCCAAGGCATTTCATCACTCATTTTTAAAACTCCCCTGAAACTGTTTCCAACCTATATCCAAGGATTTCTCTGCCCAACCCCATTGCCCGTGTTCCATACCGTCAATCTGGGCACATACAATCTCATCCTGAATGAGACGACGGAGCATTTTGATTTGTTCTTCAGTCATCGCAACATTTCCTTCATTTTTCGCACACAATCGTTGAACCCCTCTACCAGTAGTTCAGTATTCACATTTTGGGAACTAGCAGCAGATTGTGGTTCGGGCAACCATTTCTCTACCAAATCTAAAATCTCATCAACATCATCAGCATAACCATATCTTATAAGAATATTCCAGAGTTTTTGTGCTTTGCGTTCCTCTACCATTTTATCAATAATTTTTTCAAGGTTTGGATTATCCTTTTCAGTTGCCTCACGATAATCAAGTGCGTTAAGTGTATCCATTCTTATAATCTCTTGGAAACATTCACCAAGAGTATCAGCAGTTCCAGAATACACATCAATATGCTCTGGTCCTGTTTCTAATGCCCAACGAAACTCTCCAGTTCCTGTGGGGGATTGTTCAATTTGAATTTTCATTTTCTTCAGTCATTTTTAGTCCTCAAATTGTTCTTTCTTTTCAGTTTCCATAGTTTGAAGTTGTGTAATCAAATTTTCAAGTATTTCAACTTCAATCTTTCCGTGACTTCCATAAAGTTTCTCATAAAACTCATCTTCATCTTGAAGTTGAGGAAACTCATAAAAATTATCAATAAGATATTGAAGGATGTGATGAATAACAAACTCTGCTGTTCCACTTTCAGGTTGAACCACATAAGGAGTTAGGTCATTTACAAGTTTTTCGGCATCGGTTAGTTTCTTTTTGGTCATTTTGGTGTTTGCAATTGTTCTTTGTGAATAGTAAATGTAACCCTTTCAGCATCTTCTGTTTCAATTACTGTGTGGTCAATTAACCAACCTCTTACAATACGACAAATAGTTTCACGTTCTTCCCAATCAAAATCATCTAAAAGAGCATCAAAAAGTGTTTGTGGTTTTTGTTCTTCTACTCGTTGATACTGAATTCCATTCACAATCACCATTTTATCGTCCAAATACTCAACATTATATTTTGGAGGAGTGCGATGATTACAAGGTGTTTGATTAGTCATTCCTTTGAGAGTTCGTAGTTTTTCGTTGTTTCGTTTTAGAAGATTACAGAGTTTGTCTATTCGTTCTGCGTTGTCTTTGATTTCAAGTCGTAGTTCTTCCATTTCACATTCAAGGTCTTTTTCAGTAATCATTCTGCCCTCACACTATTATTGATTTGTGGTGTTCCAGGCATAAGAGTAATACCAGGAACACCAGGAGTTGTTTGTTGAGGAGTGAGAGTAGTATAAGGAGAACTATAAATTGGAGATTTAACCAAATACTCTTCAAGAATATCATAGTCCCAGCCATCGGCATTAGGATGTAGAACCTTCGCATAAAATACACACATATCTCTGGAAGGAAATGCTCCCAGAAATGTTTGGTCTTTATCGTATAGTGAATAAACTTTCATTTTTGTTCCCTCCAATACTCTTCATAATCATCAAAATCTCTGGGCTCTGTGTAGGGGTCTTCACAACCAGTATAGGCATACATTTTGTTATTCATTTTATACCAATCGTGATTGAGACAATACCAGAAGTCCATAGTATACCAATCATAAAACCCCAAGTTTTCTTTACTTTTGAGTGCCCACATTAGGGTTCTATCTGGAAGGGTCATCCAGATTTTCCACTTATCAAATATAATTCGTGTGAGTTTCATTCTCTTACTCCATTCTTCAAAAGTTCTTCCATCGTCTCATCAGGCACGATTGGAGTGTTTCCACCCCAATCTTCTATATTATAGTTTCCTCCAAATCTATCAGGATAAAGTTTTTGAACTCCACCCCGTTTATATTTGATTTCACATTCTAACTGACGAATATACACAGAGATTGATTTGGGAACTTCAAAGTGTTCCAGTTCTCTTTTTTCATTATAGCAACAAATATAGTGTTTAGTCATTGTGCCTCCAGTTCCTCACACAATTTTAACACATCAGCACAAAAAATCATACCAGTTCTATGAATTCCAGTTTTTATCTCATAGGTATTTTCAAGTTGATTAACGACTTCACGGAGGGCAGCAGCAACTCCATCACGATGCCAGTATGCTCTGTCTTGTTGGTGAGAGTTCCAAAATGCTTCCATTACTTTTCTTTCTGTTTTAGTCATTTCAGTTCCTCTTCATCTTGTTCAATTTGAAAGATAGCATTTAAAAACTCCAAACCATACTTACCAACAACCCAAGCATCTTTATCCTCAAAGAAACGATTACCTATGGTTCTCATATCATAACCCTCTTTTTCTTTATCAAAGAAAGCAATTACATAACAATACTCTCTCTCCTCACATCCGTCCACCTCTGCTTTATACCACTTGAGGAGTTCATACTTTTTATTGACAGAGCTCCAACGGAACTCAATATCACGAAATCTCATTAGATTACCTCCCAGTCACATTCCCAGAAATCTTCTGTATTCACCCAGAAGAAGTATTTGCCGTTCTCAGATGCTAAGAACAGCATACCATCTCCTTTGTCCTGTTCTACAATACAGATAGGATTACCATCCATACTATTAGCAAGACGGTTTTTTGCTTTTTTAGATTTTGGAATGACTTGAACTTTTCTCATTGGTTCGTTGCTTATGAGAGTATTATAGGGCATCTGATGCCCCTGTGGAGGGGTCAGGGGTCAGTTTGAGAAGTGTCCTCCAATTCATCAAATAAAGCATCCCAATCAGGATGAGGAAGCCCAGCAACTACCATTTCACCACATTCAGGGCAGTGAAACATACCAATAGGAGCATCCTTATAAATGTCTGCTGTTGGGTCAAAAGAACATTTAGTCATTGTGGGTCTTTTACAAGTCCAGTTGGATAAGATGAGTTCATGTGTTCACTTTGGGCACGACTTTCCCAACCTTCATCGTATCCTTCATTATAACCCATTTCGTGGATTTTGAGGGCAAACTCAATTAGTTGTTTTTTGGTTGCTGTAACATCATCTGGAAATACATCAAGATACTTTTCAGCATATTCAAGGATTTGTTCGTCGGTAATCATTGGAGTTCTCCATAAGAAAGTGTTTTGATTTCTTCTACATTCAAGGTTTTGACATAACCACGAGGATAATCATTATCATAAGCATTAAAGACAAAAACAGGAATGTCTGCTTTTTTACAAAACTCTTTGAACTTTTCTTCATTCAGTTCAAACTTACCAACATACTCAACATTTGGATACTTGTCCCAAGATGCTACAAGTCCTCCTGGATAATAACTCCACTCAAACTCATCAAGTAATTTTATAATATCCTCTACAACTTGAATGTGCTCTGGATTGGTGTAGATGCGTCCGTATCCTTTGTAAGTGAAGGCAGTCATTTCAGTTTCTTTAAAATTTGTTTATATTGATTTACAATTTGTTTATGATAACCAATTCTAAATCCCAATCCTGCCTGAACCAGTCGAATTTCTTTCTCCCAATGTTCAATCATCATTTCACAAAGTTCTTCGTGAGTAGGAAGAGGAAGTTTGTCTTCATTATCAAGTCCTTCGGTCATATGAACAATAGTCATAAGAGGTGTCTGTGTGTATGGTGGGAACCTTTTGTGCCTCTTTATCGCACAGGCGTTCCCTGGTTCCTTGTGAGTATATTATAAGGCATCAAAGGGCATCTGTGAAGTGCCCTTGTGACGGTTTCTTAACCGACTACTCTCCAGCAAACAGTAGCATTGCCCTTAGATGTGGATTCAATATGAGCAAATGCAGAATAGGAAAGGTCCAAATCAGCATGAGAGTAAGGACCCCTATCATTGATGCGGACAATAACTTGCTTACCATTTCGTTGATTAGTCACTCGTAGTTTAGTTCCCATAGGAAGATATGGATGTGCGGCCGTCCAACGATATGCATCCATTCTTTCACCGTTTGCGGTGATTTGCCCGTGGAATCCATCACCCATTCCGTAGAAAGTAGAGATTCCACAAGTAAGTCCAGCAATAAGTGTCGAAATCAAATTGATAACCTCCTCGATTTGAAATTACAGAATATCACAGATGAAGTGTACTGTCAAGTTATTTTGCGATATTAGAACAAAGTGTTGCTACCATTAGGTCTTCACCCTTCTCTGCTGAACTGGATACGGGAGAAATCCAACCCATCCATTTATCACTTACATATTCATTGGTCTTCAGTGCATCACAACTCACGGCAATCCGTTGCTCTTTACCATTGCAAACACGAATGGTAGACCGAACCTTATCTTCACTCAGTTTCCAACCAGACCAATCATAGGTACAAGAACCAAAGATTCGTTTGGTTTCATTTGCTTTCTCAAAATCTTGATTGTAGATTTTATTCAGAATATCCTGTTGCTTTGGGGTGATGCTGATAGGTGGGGGAGTAGGGATTTGTGCCAGAAAAATCATTTTACCTCCATTGTTGTAGAAAACCTTCGTTTGTGGAATAGATTACTCTATTCACATTGTTCATTTCAAGTGCCATTTGACAGATTGGGCAAGGTTTGCTCATTCGCAACTCATCGTGCCCATGACCACCGATTCTAGCAACTACAATCGTATCTGCCTTCTCCTTAGATTTGATAAGGGCATTAACTTCTGCGTGAAGATAAATCTTTTCATCAAGACCTACCTTTTCCGCAAGAAATGCCTGAATAGGATGTGTTTTCTTTTCAAGATTAGTTGCTGTTACAATGACCTTATTCTTACGAAGAAGAATAGCACCTATTTTCTTTTTGGATGGGGAAGACTTGGCAGTCTTGATTGCAAGTTGAAGAACGGAGTCAGAAATCATTTACGCAAATATGCCCAACGGTTGATGTTCGATTTGTAGTATGCGTTGATAGCATCAGTTGCTGCAAATTCACACTCACTATCCCTGAATCCATAAAAAGTATATGATTCAAGAAAATCCATAATCCTCTTTTGGGCAGTTACTGGATGATGTGTAGTCATCAGAATCTCAGTGATACCAGTGTTCACATCAGCAATAATAGCATCTGGTGTGAATGAATAGCAATCCCACTCTTTGTGGGACACTTCAACTTTGGATGCTTGGATAATCATTGATTCACTCCACATTACAGTCAGGGTGCCATTGTGCCTGTTGAGCACAATAATGTTCTTTGGGTGTGTGTCGGTCGAACAGTTTCTTATCCCGTTGGATTAGAGCAATGTTCCAACCGACAATAAACGCGATACCGAAAGCAAAAAATGCGATGTACCTTTTAGTCATCTTCTTGCATTGACAAAATTACGGTTTCAAGATGAAAAATGCGTTCTTCAAGTTTGCCAAGAGCCCAGACTAGATGATTTAAGTCAACCCCATCTGTTCCCTTGACAAACTCAAACATCTTTTTACACTTTTCTTCATCTGGATTTATATCGTAACTCATGTCATTTGTCACTCACCATTGATTACCTAAGTATCATACACAAAAAAACACCACCCGTCAAGGGTGGTGTGCCAGTTCTTAAGGTGTCACATCAGTCAGTTGTCTTTTTCTTTTTGATTCTTTCAAGAATTGATGTTACTTTGGTTTCTTTAACTTCTTCAACTACAACTGGTTCTACTTTTGTTTCAACTACTGGTGCTGGAACTGCTTTTGGTTCTTGAAATAAATCTGTGAATCTTGACATAGTTCTTTGTTTTTTTTATGTATTTAGTCAATCTTCATAAATTCTACACTCTAAAGCATTAGGATTGGAGTCACAATAAAGTTCAAGTGGAGTTGGGTCGTGCAAATCTTCAGGATGATTTTCTTTGTATTTTTCAAGAGACTCAAGTTCTTCCTCAACGTGGCGACGTGCTTGTGGAGAAATGGTTGGGTCCTCCAAGATACTCATATCTTTTTGGATGTGTTGGTCGATGCTATCCATTTTTGTATCCATATGATATATTATTTAGAATTTAAGTCACTTTTTGAGTGCAGTTCTTGTAGAGAACGCACAAATAACTCTGTAAATCGCTCTTGTTTTTCTGGAATGACTGAAGCTGGGTATTCATTTATTGCAGACTTAAGTGCCTGCATTTCTTCGCGTTCTTCTTCGGTGAGACTCATAGACATTTGCATCTGTTAGCAAATCCTAACATTATATAGAGCATAATGCTCCGTTTTTAATATTGTCTTTATGGTTCAGTAATGATTCTTAATAATTACTCATCATCAGAAATGAAAAAGTCCCCCCAGGTGCCAGAATCACCATTCTTTCGATTCTCAAGTTTATCCAACAAATCATCAGTACTGATAACCGTATCAATTTTATGAATCAGGTCAGCAATACAAGACACAACAACAGACCTTTCTCCTCTTGCGGCAAATGCCAATGCGTTTCTTAGATTTGCTTCTGCTTCTTTTAGACTTTCTTCAACTTGTTGTCCCAATGCCATCAGTTTGTTCCTCGCTTAACATACAGTCAATACAACTTTGCAATTCTAGCATATCATCCTTAGAAAGTCCATCTAAGGAGATTGCGTGAGTATCATTCATAGAAATAATGACGGAGAAGTATTCCCCGTCATAAGTTCCTGCCACTTGAAACTTAGTCATTTACAGTGTCCTGTGGGGGCATCCAGAATCCATCATCAGTCATCTCCCAACCCCTCTCAATTGCTTCTTGATAGGAAATGCGACCAACCTTTACTTTATTATAAAATTCTTCTGCTTGGTTAATTACATCATCGAGCACATCCAAATCTTTACGGGATTCTTCTCTTGACTCTGAAGATGAATATTCTTTGATGTGTAGGGGAACAACAACTGCATCCCAGGCATTTTTAAACTGCTCATCCCATTGAGCAGTATAAATGTCAAAGAGTTCAATAGAAGCATCAATTGTGTTTTCTACATCTGAATCAACAGATTTATCCCTAGCAACTTCAAGAACATCTCTCACAACAGAAAATTTGCTGAACTGTTGTTCAAGTTCATTCATAGCATTCCATACTTTATGGTAATCAAGTTCCATAGTCTTTTTCATACTCCTTACAAGCTTGTTGAATAATAATCTGAATTTCCTTAGAAGTCAAGTTGTTTAACCAAGACCAGTCTGGGTCATTTTTATCCCATTCGGCAGTATAAGAACCATCAGGATTTTGTATGATTTTTAAGGAATCACTCCCTTGGTTTTGGTTTGTTACACTCATTGCAGTAATAACTAAATCCTTGTTTAAAGTATTTTACCACCTGATAGTGGTCTTTGTCCAGTGGTTTCTCTTCACCACATTTACTACATTTCCTTTTTATATTGCTTTCGGATTTTTTTAAGTTCTTTGAGTTCGATTTTAATGTTTTGGTATGCGGTCTCTGCATCAATTTTCCCACCCATTTCAAGGGCACAAATAACATCGACTCTTGTTCCAAAATGTGAAAGTGCTTTTTCAAAACTGTCAAGGTCATCATACATCTGTGTCTGTCCTACAATGTTCTGCAAGAATATCTATGCGTGCATCAAGTGAGTTTTCCAGACGATACAGTTCATTTGTGGTAGAAATGTTTTCATCTTCTAACTTAAGTACTCTTTCCTCAAGTTCTTCAATTCTTTTAAGCAGAGTTTCAATCGGTGGGTCACCCCTAAGTCCCCACTTTTTTTGAAACCAATAAGGGTCACTCATTTGATAACTCCAATCTCTTTTAGGTAAGCATTATAACAAATAAAACTAGTAAGTCTCACAGGCCTACCAAGACTCCAACAAGACTCTTGATACAATAAAAATTCGTACCAAGGAGTTGTTGGGTCGAGTGTAGGAAACTTATAGTTTTCCTCCAACTGTTCCATCGTGAATCACCTCAGGCTCTGAAAAACCTTCCTGCCGTCCTTTAAGATAAAAACGGGTCGCTTTGATACATTCGTTTTCAGTGAATGAAGTGACGAGTTGCTTACCCATTGAATCTTCGGAAACCCAAGTTCCCCAGCGTTGCTGTTGGACATAGAAGCAGTCATCAATTAGTTCCCTTTGCATTCTGATTTACGAGTTTGTAATAGGTTTCAAGTGCTTTAGTAGATTCTACAGTTTCTTCCCATTCCCAGACAGCACCATCTTTCTGAGTATAAGTCCGAGTTGCCATAATTAGTCCTCCTTTACTGAGATTTTACAGGTTTTTCTATTAAGTTTGTGTCTTGTAATATGCTTCTCCATATGATTTTCGCACTGGAAGAAGCAAATCTTTTTATCTTTGTCTTCCATATACTCAAGACGATATGGAAATCCAATATGCGGAAAATCTTCCTTTACCTTTAGGGGTTTTGGTTTTGGTTCAGCAGTTGCCTTAGGTTTAGGTGCTGATTTAGGTGTCTTTGCTTTAGCCCTGGTTGTTTTAGGTTTTGCTGGTTTCGATGAATCTGATTTTTTAGGTCTAGGCATAAGATTTATCAGTTATCGGAAGTAAATTTACCATTTTTAATCCATCCCCAAGATTTATATTTGGGTTCCCAGGCACGAATACCGCGACCATACACCCGTTCGTGATGAAGGTCAGCACACCTCTTTTCATATTCAATCATATCAAATACTTGTTTGACTTGGTGCTGCTCTAAGGAATTCATTTTGTGTTTTGGTTACCTAAGTATCATACACAAAAAAAGACCACCCGTCAAGGGTGGTGTGCCAGTTCTCAAGGTGTCACTCTTCTTCTTTTTCACGCTCTCCAGGAAATCTAACTTTCTTGGAATGAGGATATCTTGATTTTGTTTTCCGTAATTCATTTCTTTTGTCAAGATAATGCACATTCATCATTGGAGGTTCTGTTTCTACAGAATATCCATCTTTCTTTTCATCTTTTTCTCTTTTATCCCTCTTTTTCATATATTCAAGGTTTCTTTCACGCTCTTCTTTTTCAGGGTCTCTTTTTTTACCTGTTATCCTATCAAGTCTTTCCCTTTCTAATTGTTTTCTACCTCTACGCTCACGGCGACTTTGTGCATCAAATAACCCAAAAATTTCATCTAAATTTTCCAATTCTTTTTTGAACTGATCGTATGATTTCATTTTTTTTAGGTATTTATTCAAAAATATGTTTAAACACCAAAGGAAAATTAACCTGTGCTTTATAGAAAAAGAAAACAATTACCATCAAATCTATAAGCACAAGTCCAAGAAAAGATAATAAAAGATACTTAGAGTTCTTATCCATTACCACCAACCTGTTTCTCCCACCACTTTAGACCCTCTTTTTCAGGTTCTTGTTCCATACACATCACATCCATTTCTTCTTCAGTGTATTGGGGATTGTCTGGATTTTGAAGACGGGAAATGATTGCTTCTTGTTCTTTTACTTTCCTATGAAGATTCCAATAGAGGTCCTCATACTTTTTAGCACTATTCTTCCATTCATTAAGGTCTCCCATATCCTCATTCATCGTGAGGTCATATGCCTTACAAAGTTCTTTCATAAGTTCTTCTGACCTAATATTATTGAAAACAAGAGAAAGAGCACTTTCACAAATATTCTTCTCAATATATCCCATAGACAAAAGAAACTTTTCAAATAGATTGAAGAGTTGCTTTGTGTTTAGGTCTTGAGCAGGAACTTCAATTACAATATGTTCTTCTGGAAGTAATCCATCTTCATAACCACTACTATAATTAGTAGAGTCCCACTTGGAATCAAACTGAAGTTTTACGGTTGCTTTATACATCATCAGAATCCAGATACAAGGCTATGATACCACAGACTGTCGTCAGTGGCAACTACAGCGTGTGACGGATTAAGAACCGTCCTGCGGTCCTCTTCATACTTCCACCACTTTGCGTGTTTGAGGCACATTTTTACCGTTTCCCACTCTCTATTTCCCCTGGGAGTATTTTTGTATTCGTGTGCTCGTTGATAAGCACAATACCACACATTATAAAAAATTTTGTCTTTTTCGGTCATCATTTTACATTTCAGAATCATCCCTTCTACCAACAAGATAACCAAGCAAAAGTCCACACATAAAACTTACAAATAAGTAAAGTTCGTGTGATGCAAGTTCAATCCAATCCATTCAACTAATAACTCCAGTTTCTTTGAAATAATGAAGTGTTTCCTTCAAACTTCCAATATGTTCATGATTGATTGTAACTTGTGGATATTCAGCATCTTTGCCAAATTCCATACGGAACTGTCTATCACTGAAATCAACACCTAAAACATATTCAAGATACTCACCACCAAGACTCTTCAAGAGCATACGAATTCGTTCACACTCTTGGTTTCCGTCAGTATAAAGAACTGCTGTAATTTTCTTAGTCACGCCGCCTCCATTCATCAGTGTCGGTATCGTCTCTTGTAAACCAATCGGCAATCTCATCAGCACTACTAAATCCTGTGCGATGATTGCTTGGGTCTGGGTCACCTAAATCAAGGCCATTTAGGAATCCGTCCAAACCATCTTGGTCCATATCTGGATTTTGTGCCTTTCTTCTTGCTTGATTCAGCATAGTACGGGCATGTCCATTTGCTTTTGCAAGTTTCTCTGCCCATATCATTTCATGAAGTTGAACAGGTTCCCCCAACTCAATTGCTTCACAAATTCTTTGCATTCTTATACGATATTGTGTGGAAAGCATTTGTGTCTCCAGATATGGTACTATTTATTTGCGTGTATACGACTTTCAAGGTCCAATGTACGACTGAAATCATTATAAGAGCATTCAGACCTTTCATAAAGAATATCTAAAATATCATTTAGAATTATTTCATTATCGACATAATCGTCAAGATAAGAATCTAATGCTTCTTTAAGATACCTTTTGCGATGCCATTCAGGCGAATATGGTGCGTAGTTCATTCATTTTTAGGCAAAGAAAAATAATAATCGTAGTATTTAGAGAGTAGGTCTCTAACCGTATTATAGTCTTCTTCGTCTAAGCAGTCAAGTAAATATGATACACCTTCTAACTCCCCTATCAATCTTGCGATAAGAACTCTATTTAGTTTTTGAACATTCCACTTTTGTTTGAGTAGTTCCATAGTCAATATCATTCCAATGCCTTATTGCATTTGCAATAATGAACCCGTTAGTTGTAATTAATTGTATCATAATCAAAAGACGGATAAAAGCAATTTTATCCGCCTCACTATCAGTCTTTCCAGATTTTTCACCAAGAGCCTTAGCAATAATTCTCCAAGCAGTTGCTTTATACTTTTTCAAGATTCCCCAAATTCTTTCTCAAGTTCCTTTGCAAGTTTCTCATATTCCCACTTCTTAATCAAATTTGTGATTGGATTGCGTGGGTGAAATCGAATCATCCAAATGTACCTTTCAAGGTTGACCTTCATTATTTTGAAGATAAGGGTCAGATATTCTCCAACATTCTTATCAAGAATCATCATATAGGCAATCACTCCAAATATAATGAGGCATATTGATTGAAAGGTATTCATTTAGATTCTCCTTTTTGCTATTTATTATGCAAATCCTTTTCCACCAGATTTCCTAGCACTTTTTCTATCATTAACAACAATAAAATCAAGGTAATTGGGAATTTCTCTATAAGACCACCAATATTCTCTTGCAGATTCAAAGTCGTCAAAGTTGACAGATTTTCCATTTTTTAAATTTATCGTGTAGGTGTGCCTGTCGTATGGGTTATGGCACGTTTGAGTAAAATTTTTAGTCATTCAACATCTTTGTATTGATAGAAATAATTTACACATTCCTTAAATTCTTCCCATTCTTCATCAGAAAAATTATCCGAAGCATAGGGAATACCTACAATAGCAGCACACATTCTATTCGGATTAATCTGAATAAGCATAGATTCTGCAAAGGCAGGTGTAGTAAAGAAAACTAAAATTAATGGAATAAAACGATTCATAGATGTTCTTCAAGAGTAGCAGAACTGTTATTCTTTTTTTGTGCTTTTAGATGCCTTTCAATGTGACTCTTAGCACTTTTAATAGAGTTTGCGATTTGAACTTGTTGACCTTTGTGGATTAGCATAAAGCGACTTCCATAGGGAACAACGACCCATTCTCCACATTTAGAAATGAACCCAGGTTCATAAGAAACTGGGTCCAAGATTGTTGAATTTGGAATACTCATAGACGGTTTGGTTTGCAACTCCAAACACGGCAACCAGGATATTGTTGCTTAGCAATCTGCTCTACTTGCCTATAGGAAGTTCCAGGAATCTGAACTTCATAAGTTGCACCACTAATGCCGATGGTAACAGTCCAGGTGGGAGAAGACATAATCTTTTTTGTGTTTACTGTAGTAGTTTAGGAGAAAAGGGTGAAGGTGTCAAGTGGTGTGTGACAGTTTTTAGACCGTCTCAACACAGGACTATCAAGAAAATACCAATCTTGATAATTGCATCGGTCAAAGCGATAAAAACCGATTCTGCCGCGTTTTTATTGCGGGAAATGGGCAACAGGACCTTCTGCGTAGAATTCGCAGAAAATCCCGTTTTTGCTCTAGTGGCCATCTGAGTTCTCATTGAGATGCACCCCGCCTCAGCGGCGGATGGTGCTCACCGCAACGTCCCCCTGCTCAAAGATAATGTCCACAACATTCTGGACTTTCTTCGCAGCAGAGGCAGTTGCCTTGGAAAACACAGGAACAATCACCAGACCGAAAGATTTGGTGTATTGCTCCAGTTGACCAGGAACAATGCTGCCGTTACGAATACCAGCAGCATCATCGGGATGCAGACGCAGAGTACGGCCAACAGTCTGACCGATACCCACAATGTCCATATCCCGCATAAACACAACTGCCTCAAGAGCAGAAATGTTGATGCCTTCAGCAAGAATGCTGTGGTGAAGAACAATAAACTTCTTCTGAGGGTCACGACCCCAAGCGTTCAGAGTGTCGAAAAACACCTCACGGTTGACCTTCTCCCCGTCGATGAAACCACCGTGCTTCGCAGTGATGTGCATCACAGAGTAACCCTGCTCAGCAACAACCTCAGCGAAATCAGTTTCAGACAGAAGACCGATGATGTGCTTGGTTGCCTTCGCACAAATCAGAATCTTATTGACGGGATTCTCTTCCAGAACTTCCAGAAGATTGTCGCGGTCACGCTGAGCAATATCATCACCTTTCTGCACCATCTGCAGTTGCTTCGCAATCACCTTAGGGGGAATGATGTAACCACCATTCACCAGTTCAGGTGCAGGAACCTTAGCGATGATTTGACCATACACATCAGTGTCGTTCATCCCAGGTTTGCCGATAGTCACCGAATACTTAGGAGTAGCGGTGAAGAAATAGCAGCGGGATGCTTCCTGACTGAAGTGCTCTACAGCAGGGAAGAAGTGACGCTGAATGCTGTTATGTGCCTCATCGAAATAGATGGTATCGACCACCACATCGGCATCCACAAGACGCTGTAGGGAGTTGTAGGTGGTGAAGATGAGTTTGTGCCCAGCAGTGTTCTGGAACCAGTTGTAGATGGTGTCTGGCTTGGTGCTGGAGTAGTGATGAGTTTCACCACTATGAACGTGCATCACAGCAGCATTGGTGATGAACTCAAGATACTCAGAAGAAAGTTGCTCAGCAAGCAGAATGCGAGGAGCAACAACTACGACAGTCTGAGGAGTCTTAGACTGAAAAACGCGAATAGCATCGAAGATACCCACATTGGTTTTACCACCGCCGGTGGGAAACACACAGATACCCTTGCTATACTTGGCGAGGGCATCCAGTGCTTTTTGTTGGTGGGGACGGAGTTGAATCACAGACCTCATTTCGTATGAATACATAATAACCCCCTTACGGGGGAACCGCAAGGGGGCTTGTGACAGTTATGGAGTTGGCCTAGATTGTTAAATCTTTAACCTTATCTTTACCAAGAACCCTAACCATCAAATCTAGTGAAATCTGTTGAGGTCTTCCTTTCCAACCATACCAAGAACTTTTTTTACCATCTTGGTATGGTGGAAGTTTGCCAACGCAATAATACTGCTCAGCAGTTACATCATAAATCTTCTCACCATCCTGTAACCACCAATGTTTTTCTCCACGATAATCTTCAGCACTCATAGGAACTAATTTATCAGTGTCCATCAAATAATAAAGTGCTTGAGTTGAATGATAGCAATGTCCATAACAACGATTGGTTTTAGTATCTTCTGGATACATTAACCTTTTTCTTCCCTTTAAAAGGTCTGGAGTAAGATTCCTACGAATTAATCCTACAACTAGACTCATATTCTTTTCACTATAAGAATATGGAGTGAATATGAATCTTCTAGTTTGAATTATTTGGTCTTTATTATATCTGTGTCTTTCTACTACCTTAGGATTCATAACAAAACTTTTAAGAATAAAAAGATATCATACAAAAATCTTCTTGTCAAGGCCTTGACAAGAAGTCATATCGTGAGTAGGATAGGTTTGTCAGGTTTGAAGATAAAAATTAAGACAAACTTAATGAAGTAGATACAATACCAGATATTGGATCTTCTACAAAAAAGATTAATTCATTTGTATTTGTTTTATAAAAAATACTTAATGAAGTAGTTTCTGTTGGTATACCTGGATTTTCTCCGGATTTAATTATCATTTCATCATATTTTATCTCACTTCCATCTAATTTAGAAGCTGTAATAATCCCCACAATATTAATATCTGAATTAATTCTACTTCCAGATATGGATCCATTTGTAACATTATCCAGATTTAAATCTGTAATATTAGAACCATTTCCATAGAAATTATTGCTGTAAGAACTATCACTAGTGATAGAAGAAGCAACAGAGATTGAATCACTAAAGTCACCACTACCATTAACATCTAGACCAGAAGTTGTTACAATCCCAGTAGAATTAATATTTCGTACTGTAGAGATATCATTTCTAATTCTAACAAATCCATCATTTTCAATTGATACGCCTCCACCAGATACTAATGGATTGGCACCAACTTGGAACGAATATGAAGCATTTGATGTAAGTATTCCAACTCTAGTTGAACTAAAATATGAATTTGGAATATTCAATTGGTTTGCACTCAAATTGCCACCAACAGTAGCATTTGTATTTACAAATAAACTAGCACCAACATAAGAATTACTTGTTACTGTGGAAGTTCCTACAACGTGAAGAGTATTATTTAAATTTACAGTTTCTAAATTTTGACCAATTCCAAGTTTTCCATCAGAAGTCAAAATCATTCTGCTAATTGAAGTTCCAGAATGCCAGTAATAATTTCCAGAAGGTCCAACTATTCCAGAATTATTATAGAAATTAATATTTCCAGTACCAAAATTAATAAAATCTAAACTTTGCTCCGTACTTCTTGAATATACTGCATCAGTATTTCCATATCTAATTTGTCCATTATTTGTGAAATTGGAAGTTTGGTTTCTACCTAGCGTTATGATAGAGGGGAAACTACCGTTACTTGTCAATCTTACGGAACTTATCCCGCTCCTAGTTACTTGAATATCAGCATTAGGTGATATAGTACCAACAGAAATTGAACCATTAACATTCAATAAAGTATCTGCTGTTGAAACACCAGTTACTTTAATTCCTTGAATGGTAATACTTGATGTTGGTTCTAAATCAGTAGCAGTATCAGCAATTCCAACTAGATTTCCGCTAAAATAAGTTTGTGCCGTTATAATTCCAGATACATTTATATCATTTGGAAGTGAAGAATTGCTTATCGTTCCTGAAGATATATTATTCGCGTTTACATTGGTTAATAGAGAACCATCTCCAGAAAATTGTGACGCAGTTATTACTCCAGTTGCTCTTATATTTCCATCTCCATCAATTCCAACACCATTTTGAAAAACACCTATATTATTATTACCACCTACTTGAAATAGGTATCTTGGATCTACAGTTCCAACTCCAACAAATCCTTGAGCGTATATGCTTGTAAAACCAAGGCCAACATCAACATCTAACCATTGTGAGGTTGGTAAGTTTGATAAACTACCACCATCACCATAATATGTTACAACTCCAGTTGTTGCTGTAATAATTCCAGAAGAAATGGAGGTTATACCAATATTAATTTGTGAAGTAATATCTAAAGAATTTGAAGTTAAAATCCCAGTTACATTGGAATTTACTACTTCCAAATTATTGGCAATAACACCCTGTTCAGTTTTAATATTACCACCATAAACATCAAGAATTTCAGTTGGAATTGTTGTTCCAATTCCAACCAATCCCAAACTATTTACTACGAAATTATCATTATCAACCTGAACACCATTTCTTAAATTAAATGACTTTATTCTAGTTGCCATTTTATACGCTATTTTTTAAGTATTTAGAAGATATGTTCATTATCATAATACTCTTATAATATAGTGTAATGCTATAAATGGTGGTCTATTTTCGTGAGCCTCATTAGAACCTTCTGATTCTATTTTAAATGTATGTGAGTGTGTTCCTTGTTGATTTACATCATGTGTATGAGATTCTGAACTTATTGAATGTGTATGGGTAGATGAAGCGCCACCAGTTGTATATGTTTTAAAGTCAGTATTAGTAGGTCCAGTTGGTCCACTCTTATGAACTAATACATTTCCACTATTTGTTAGATTTTCGTTTCTAGTATCATATGGAATACTAACACCATGACTATGATCCACACTATTATTCCCAGTAGAACCTCCATGATTATGGGAACCGCCAGTAACTGTGTGTGAATGAGAACCGTTCTCATCAATAGTGCTACCAGAATGATTATGAATCGGCATATTAGCCGTTACCAAAGTAACAGTATCTGCCCCTCCAGTTCCACCAAGATTATAATTGCGACCAGCACCAGCAACAAATAAATCTCTTAAGTCTGGCAAATTAAATGTAGTTGAACCATTACCACTACCATAAGTTTCCCCAATTTTATTATAAAGAGTAGAATATTCTTGCCTACTAATAGCAGCTCCATTACATAATTTCCAGTTCTCTGGTTCAGTGTTTGATGGCCAAAGAACGATAGTTCCTACTGGTGAAATGCTTGGAGAACTAATTGAAAAATCTGAGTTAATTGTCCCTTCAACAGTTAAGTTTCCAGTTATTGTAGTATTTTTCTGAATAGAAATCTCATCAGTTGCTGATAATACTAGATTTCCGGTAGCAGTATCAATTGTATTATCATCAGTATCAGCAATTCTAATTTCACCAATATGCGCCTCACTAAATGGGAGTGCTGGAGTTCCAATATAAGCACCTTCATCAGCATCTGGAACAATTCCAGTGTTTACAATAACTTCTCCATCTAAAGTTGTACCACCTTGTACTTCCAAATCTCCAGTAATTTCATAATCTCCAGAAATTACAATAGGTCTGTCATCTGGTGTTGTAACATTTAAATTACCCTCAAGATTTAAATCTCCGCGAATTTTTACATCATTGGTGAATGTAACTGGTCCATCAAATTGTGAGAGAATAGTTCCAGAACTTCCTCCCTCAACTAGCAATCTTTGTTTAATTGTAACTTCATCAAATATCGCAATGTTTGATGATTCTTGTTGTCCTAAGACAGATGGTTTTGGAATATCATATGATATAACTTCTCCACTAGATGCTGATGTTTTTGTATTTCCGAAGAAAACATCTCCATTATTATTAATACCATTATATACAACAATACCACAAGATTTTTCCTGGGAATTTGCTAAGAATGACTCTCTATCTGATAGAGTTCTTAATTGTACTTGTGGAAGAGCAGTTGAATAGTTACCGGGACCAAATCCAAGATATTCAAATGTATGACCAGAAGCACGAAGAACAGAAGGTCTTCTAAATTCAATTGCCAATGGACTGATTTTTCTAATCAAAGAATTTATAAGATGTGTATTCGCTCTAGTGCCAAAAACACCACGAATCACTGTAAATGTTGTTGAAGTAGTACCACTACCACTACCAGCAATTCTCATAATTTCATCATCAATTTGAATATAATCACCAACTTTAAATCTGGTCAATATACTTGTACCAGTCAATACAGTAGCACCAATTGACGATGATGTAGTAGAAGTGATTGCGGCGTTTAACTTTAAATTATCTCTACCATAAAATGTAAAGTTTCTAACAGAAAAATCTTTTTCACTATTTTCTATTGAACCATTGGTTGAAGATAATCCATTCTTTAATACATATCCACCAGAAACACTTATTGATGAAGAAGTTGAAATTGTAAATGTAGTTACATTCGGAACAGTTCTTACAATATATTCTCCAACTCGATTATTAGATGAATTTATTAAAGTAACCTTATGACCAACAGATAATCCGTGAGATTCTGAGCAAGTAATTGTAACAGTTTCACTACCAGAACCAGTACTTATTGGTGTTGAACGAGCAACAATAAGAGCAAATTGGGTATTTGTTATTAAGGATTCACCACTACTTCTTGTTATTACTATTTGGTTTGTTGCTGGCAAAGAAGTAATTCTATGATAAGTATCAGTTTTTGTA
>Ga0208161_1000130_pt1 | contig 39919 bp, 17 predicted proteins | sample CB_VirMetaG_3_FD_184538 | JGI IMG/M metagenome (GOLD analysis project Ga0208161, IMG submission 184538) | Freshwater to marine saline gradient viral communities from Chesapeake Bay - CB_1508_1S Viral MetaG (SPAdes) (version 4) | ecosystem: Environmental > Aquatic > Marine > Coastal | place: USA... | reverse complement strand
CATCCTAAAATCTCTGATTCTATTATCGTCCCAAGTTCCTATATCTTTAAGAATTTCTGCTATCTTTACCATACGGTTTCCGGGATCATCGGTTTCATCATAACTTTCGTCCCAGAATTCTCCAAATGTCTGGAACCCTAAATCTCTCAACCCTCTAACTGCGCCGGGTACGCCTAAAATAATAAAGGGGTGTTTATGTAATAACGGCTTAAATGACTTTTCAGTTAATGTACATTCGTTGAGTGTAAAATTAGTTTCAGTTACTAAACTTACTAAAGTTTGTTTATAGTAGTCCGCAGTAAAACCAAAATCTTCACACATCTTATTAACGTCTTTTTCACCATCGATTACTAGTGGAAGCCTGCTGTTGAATCTTTCTATCTCTTTGGAATTAAACTCAATCGAACCGTTACCATATGGTCTGATAGGTTTATCCATATTGTGTATAAGTTTTATAAACGTGTCAGTGAATCTTTCTTCATCGTGTTTTGCAAAACTAATCACAGATCGTTCGATTAGATTATATTTTTCTAAAATCAATGCTAACAATGTTCTATGTGTTCTAAATCTTCTATTCCAGCTTAAAAATAATTTTTCAGGTACATGATTAGGATCATAATGTGGTTCTACTGCTAGATTTCCGTCAGTGTCCCCGCACTCTAGAAATCTACTGAATATTTCCCTTGAAGAAGCATATGGAATAATCTTCATTCTGTGATCTTTATCATCAGGAATGTTATTTCTGTTAGCCCAATCATCATATACTTGTTCGCCATTAATAGTACCCGTTAAGTACATGATCTTGTACATAGGAATATTATGATTATGATGAAAATAAGAGTACATCGAATCTAGTTCTCTGTCTGACATGAATGCTTCTACTGAATGGTCGATAAGAATATAACCGTTACCGATTATACATAAATGAACTAACCAATCAGGCATGTGAGAAAATTCTAAAATTCCTGAATTTCCGCAAAAATATGACTCAAACGGAACTCGCCAGGCTAAAGAAAACGGATACACGAATGGGCGCATATCATCAAATTCGATAGATTGTGCAGTTGTCAATTCATACATTTCATCTTGAAAAGAAAACAGTTTTTGCCATAAATCGTCACACCAAAAATGTCTAGACTCCATATATGGTCCTACACCTTCTGATACTGATGCGAATGACAGCACATTAGGCAACTCTGTATTCCAGATCGGGCCCCTAGGACCGTGCCATGCATAGACTACTTTGACTTTATCATCTGAACTATGCGAGATGACTGATCGGAATTTTTCGTTCATTTGTTATTTTTTCCCCTGTCCAAAATTTCGGAATAATGATGTCTGTGCCGCACATACACATGTCTTTATAACAAGTGATTTGTTTGGGACCTACATTTTTGATATCTTCTAAGATGTGTCCTACAACCCCTCCCATGCCACAACTTGCTAAACTCATCGTGCCTACAGGATTGATAAAGATACAGTCACCTACATTACACTTCCATCCTTTAAAAAAGTTCTGTGAGTTTACGATAATGTCGTTAGCATTACATACTTGCTCACTTCCATCTGAGTATTTATTATACGATACCGTGAACTCTGTGCGTTTTGCGGGCTTGTCTTTTGTTTGCTTGATTTCTAAGTTATGTTCTTCGATGAACTTTACTTTCTCAGGATCTTTGTATTGCCATGGCCCTGTAACATGACTAAGTTCATCATACAAAGGAGTCCACTCAATAAAGTAGTTAGGCATCACTGTTTTGAGATGTTCAGCAAACTCTACTACTTCCCAGAATCGTTCTTCGTGCATCAACATCTTTGTAGAAAGATAGTTTACGTTCTCACATAGAAAGATAGAATTTTCTTCGTAGCGTTCTTTGTTAGCAAACTCTACGTGAAAGCTGGCAACTACATCATCGAACAAGTATGCGTGTTTTTCCCACCACGCTAGAGGTCTTGACAAGTTAGTATTCACTGCTAAAGTAGCATTAGGTAACTCACTGTGTAGATACTCACAGATAGGAATAAAGTTTCTCCATGCAGTGGGTTCACCACCAGAAAAGAAAAACTTAAAGTGTTTGTATCCTGCTTTTTGATAGCGACTAACAATAGTAGATAGATTCTTTAAGTAGATATCTAAATTACCATTGTTGGGGTTTTCGCCCGCCCAGTTACCCGGATTACAATAAGAGCATTTAAAATTGCAAAAATTGTTTACTTGCCATGTTATTGCCAAGTAGGGTTCTGGTGCAAATACTTCTCTTAACTCGCGGCCCACTCGTATACTTCCTTAATTTCGGGTACGATGTCTTCAAACTTTTCGTCTCTAAACTGATCTAGTTCATCATTGAATTGCTTGAATTCTAAAATACCACCTTTGTTTTCATCGCCTACTGTTAAGTTGTAGATGATCATCTTAAAGCCATTATAGATATGTACGTTATCTTTATGACGTTCTTGATACACACGATATAGTTCTGCTAGCCTGCGCTTAACATGCTGTGGCAAGATCATAACGTTTGCATACCAAGGGTTAGTTGCTAAGTTGAAACGAGGTGCCGAGTTTTTAACATCGATAAAATCGTTTTCAACCATGTAATCCCAGAAGTCAGGAAAATCAAAGATGTTCCAAATGGATATCGTGGGAGTAATTTGAAACTGAGCATGTGGCACTTGCTCTCTAACTTCTCTGATATTCCTGACGATTTTCTCCCAATCTGTGCCTGCTCTGATACACTCTGCCACTTCTTCATGTGCATCTAAACTTGCCCAGATTTTTAGCTGGGGGAACTTTTTCCAATACCCAATCAAGTCAACATTCTTTTTGTAGTTTAATGTTGAGAAGTTTGTAGTATAGGTTAACTCTACTTGCTCAGTCAAGCCGTTATCGACCCAATAGTCTAAGCATTCATAATGTTCAGGGGTAATAATGATTTCACCACCTGCAAAATATACTTCAGTTACGTCACTTAAATAAGGTTTTAGTTTAGTCAAGAAACGCTGATCATCGTTGTTACTGATAACGATCTTACCATTATTCTGCGGGAAGTATTCATTGAATACTTCTTTGCCTCGCTGATCTAAAAACTCTTGTGACCAAAGAGATGAACATGAAGGTCCGCATGATCTACACTTCATGTTACAGATATTAGAGAATCTAATATCCATATACTTCATCTCAAACTCTTTTAACGATCCGTCATCATTAGTAGTATCTGCAATGTAGTCTACGTATTCTAAGCCTTTACGTTTGTTATGTGACTGACGCATAGTCCACTCGCCCATGAGTTCTAAGTCATAGCAACGCTTACATGCGGCGACAGGCTCATCTTTCATCATCGCTGTACGCAACTTTTTATACTCGTCAGAGTTCATCATCTGGATGATAGATTCGTCTTCTCTGATCTCGCCCATTGGCATATTAGAATCTGCTACGCAACAAGGTAATACACGCTTGTCGGGCCAAGCATGAAAGTGAACCCAGGGTAATACACAGAAGTGCTTACCGTTCTCAACTAGATTTTTTACTACTAATTTATCCATTTATTTTCACCTATTCGTTTAAGTCACGCAACTTATTTAATTCAGGAAACACCTTCCAGAAATCTTCGTCTCTTATTCTGTCTATTGATCTTGTATGCATAAGCATAGTATCTTTAACATCTTTCCAAGTATCACTTTCTGCCGCAAAGTTTACTGCATCAGTTACTAATCTAGACAAACTTGTTTTGTCATCTCTGTTTGCATCGGCCCAGCGCATTGCTTTTTCTGCGGCTTCGATCTTTAGTTCTTTTGGTAAACTTTTCGCACTATAATAATTTGGATGTACCGCAAGATACAGACTATGATACCAATCTTCTGCTCTAACAATATTCTTGTCTTTTAGATACTGATAGAACTCGCCGATCATTGGATAGTTAAACAGTGAGAATACAGTGTTCATCTGGAATGACACATAATCTAAATCTCTGAAGGTAAGCAAGTTGCTTTCTACCTTACCCCAATCTGTACCTTTACGCAACCACTCAGCACGTTCCCCGAAATGATCGATAGAACAACTTAGTTCGATCTTGTCAAAATGCTTCCACAACTCTAAGATGTCATGCTTTTTATATTTTATATTACTTGCGTTAGTATTGTAACGTAATACGGGCTTTTTGCCGCGTCTGATAAATTCTTCTAACATCACATAGTGTTCTTCAGTGATAAGTGGCTCGCCACCTGCAAAGTAACACAGTTCGATGTTGTCAATCTGTCCGATAACTTCTTCTAGTACTGTACCCTTACCGTCATCTGCGTGAATAATGATCTTGTGTGTTGGGTCAAAGTGTTCACGCATCTCTTGCGCCCACTGAGAACTAAACTCTGCACCGCAAGTTCTGCATTTAAAGTTGCAGATATTTGAGAATCTAATATCAAAGTAGTGCATTCTAAAGTCATGTACATGTCCATCTTCTTGTGTCAAGGGAACAAGATCATCAAAGTGGTGTGCAAACTGCTCTTTAGAATAGTTCCTAAAACTGTGAGGACCTGCTTCTTCATGCTTATAACAAAAAGTACAGATATCGTTCTTGCGTTCGTTAAGCATATCTAGGCGCAGTTTCTTCATCTTGTCACTGTTGAATGCTTCTTCTAAAGTAATCTCTTTTGTGTTACCAAAAGGCTGTGTATAGTCATTTGAACAGCAAGGATAGATATCACCTTTAGGAGTCACGTTCAAGTGCAGCCACGGAAACATACAGAAAGTTTTGCTTTCGTTTAATAGAAATTCTTTGTCGATAGGTATACGTGACATTATGGTCTCAAATTAGTAGGTGGTTTATATAAATTTGCTAGTTCAGGGAAAGTTACTGTGAAATCTTCTTCCCTGAGTGCATCAAGTCTATGAATTTCTTCTTTGAAGTCTTTTTTCTGTTCGTCCCACGTATCTTTAGACAACACCCAAGGAATACAGTTTTTGATCTGCTGGGTATGGCTATCAGAGAAGCCCAAATCTTCCATATACTTGATAGTAAGTTCTAATTGCTGTACAACTTGTTCTTTGTAATCAGGGGGTAATACGTGTACTGATACATGCTCAGGACTGCCCATGTTATAAAGAGTCCATACGGGACTGCTAGGAACATAGTAATGATTATCGATCATGTACTTGTAGAAATGAGAAATAGTCAAAGCATTGAATACACTCAGAACTGAGTTAACTTGGAATCTTACATTAGGAGCTTTGCGTAGCCTTTTAATATTTTCTTCTACTTGCTTCCAATCTGTGCCGTGTCTTATATATTCTGCTCTGGGTCCAAAATGATCTACTGACGCAAAAACTTGAATAGGTTTAGAAAAGTGTTCCCATAGTTTGAAGATATCTTTCTTTTTATATTTGAGATTAGAGATATTAGTATTATATCTTAGCTCAATATCTGTCTTACCTACTCTGATCATTTCTTCTAGCATCAGGTACATTTCATCAGTGATCAGGGGTTCGCCGCCTGCAAAATATGCAACTTCCATATTTGGAATATGTTCTAACACTTCTTGTACAAATTCTTTTCTGTTGCCTTTTTCTAATTGCACAGCATACATTGGTAAACCGGTCAATTCTTGGCTCTTTAAATCTTCTTGTTCCCATTGAGTAGAAAACGCTGATCCGCATGTACGACATTTGAAGTTACATATGTTTGAAAATCTGACATCAAAATATTTCATTTTAAAATTACTGATCTTTCCTGTCTTTAAGTCAGTGTTTTCTACTACTTGAATCAAGTCTTTTGCCCATACTGTATTAGATTGCGTTCTAAAACTAGGTACACCCTGAGCATCGTGTTTATGACAGTTAGCACACTCAGGATTCTTAGTACCCTTGATCATATCTAAACGTAACTGCTTCATCTTAGGTGAGTTTACTAGTTCATCTAAGGTGTTCACGTTTGAATTTCCTATACCGATATTATCTGAACAGGATTTAGAAATACAACACGGTGCGGCTTGACCAGTAGGTGTTGTATGAATAGACACCCACGGAATCATGCAGAAAGTTTCGCTTTCTTCTAAAAGTAATTTCTTTAAAAATGTAGCTGCCGGTCCCTTCATCTTTTATCTCATTGGGTTCGTTAAGTTGGCTTGTTGACACAATCTATAGAAATCTAGATATTCAGGATAGATAGACAGTAAATCAGTTTCTCTACGATCATCAAGTTCGTTGAACCAGTTGTAGAAATCTCGTCTTCCTTCAATCAGTTTTTCTTCACTATAATGTGTCTCAGCCATATAGTCAACAACTCGTTTGAACTTTTCATATTCAATAGTTGTAAACGCATCAGGTCTTGTGTCATCTACGTTATCTTTGATAAACTGTAGCGACTCATGCATATAAGGCATGAATTCTTCTTTTGGTAAGATATTCATATCATATTGTAAAGGCTCTTTCAAGTATGGGGTATCGAAACGCACTCTATGTTTGTCTTCAGATTTCCATTCATACCACCCATACATCTTACGCCATTCTAAGAACTTTTCTAATAATTGCTTGAATGATGTTACTGCTAAGATATTGAATGTTACCATGAACGTGACGGGAGAATCAGTTCTAGTTAGATATGTATGAAAATTCTTTTCCCATAACGCTAAGTCTAGACCCGTCCTAATATATTCTGCACGTTCGCCCCAGCAATCTAAGCTGGTAAATAGTTTGAAACTTTCTAGTTTCTTTTCATCACACAGTTTCTTCACTGAGTCTGCTAGACGTTCGATGAGGGCCGTTTTTGTTCCTAGATTAGAATTCATGTTTAGTTCTAACCACGGCATAGGATCTTCATCGATCTGTTTTAGTAGTCTCCAAGTAGAAACGTGCATAGTAGGTTCACCACCTGTCACCCGCAAGATGTTTAAGGTCTTACGCATCTCAGGCCACCATTCCCAGAACGCATCTACGTAAGGATTTTCTTCTTCACGTTCAAACAGTTTCATCCAGTCAATATCACATCTATGATTCTTCACACTTTCTACAGGACCAAACTGTTTGATCTCACTGTGATAACTTGAAGAATATTTAGGGTGACAGTAACCACATTTAAAGTTACACTCGTTACCAAAGTTGATTTCAATGTATTCTGGATTGATGTTTTGTTCGTAACTGCCTTTAGCGCACTGTTCAAATCTTTCTTCAGTAAAGATAGACCCGTTTCTGATATGTCTGTCTGAGATATAATCAGGACCCAATGCTTCTACGTTCCAGCAGTATTGACAGCCTTCAGGTTTCTCACCCTCAAGCATCTGCTTACGTTCCATTTTCTTTTCCCAAGTGTTGTGTAAAGCACTTGGGTTTTCTTTTAATTCATGCAACGGAATCTTATGAGGTCTAGGGTGATAGCAACTGTGCGTCTCGCCTGTCTGCAAATACATAGTAACGTGATGCCACTTAGCCAGACAGAACGTAGGCGATGCTTCGTTTTCTACTCGTATTTGTATAGTTTTAATTCTGTCTGTTTCTTTAGACATTACCAGCCCTCAATTTCTCTAATTACTTCCATCTCAGTGACTAGAGGTCCTTTGTTTGCTCTGTCTGCCTTATAGTGACGTTTAAAGAATGCACTTTGCTCAGGAGACATTATACACATAGGTAAACCTAGTTTTGCGTGTAATGCTTGTCCGATTGTTTCGGCTTCTGCATATGGATCTTTATCTTTATGCTCTTCCCACATCTTGGGATAGTTCTCAAACCACATAACATTAACGTGATCCCAATCGCTTAACATAGTCATATATGTACCAAGTCTTGCGCCATAGATAGCCCAGATGCCATTCTCTACATCATCACCAACGTTTTGCCAGATAGTCAAGTTATCTAAGTTTCTTGTTGCAACACGTTGCTTGAATTGTTCTACTGTAGTTCTTGCGCCTCTGTCAAGAACCATCTTCACTCCTTCACGAAAACCTGCACGCCATGCTTGGAAAGGTGTGTAGTTAGGATAAGTTGTTGAGTAACAATCATACATAGCCCAATATAAACTATCACTGCTATCCATGCAGAAGTCTACTTGAGTGTGTGCGCTACCATCAGTATGTTCGTGAGTATTCATTTTCTCTACATATGATTTAGTCCATGAACTCATGCCACCATTACCATAACGCAATCCATTAATGTTGTTGATCGCTTTCCATCTAAATTGTGCTTGATGATACCTAGGATCTTTATCAGTAAAATCTAGTTGTATATTAAAAAATTCTTCGTCAGGCATATTGTCACCATCGATAAGAATAAATCTTTCCGTGTCACTGGCCTCACCTGCGGCTTTGTGAGCCGCATCGGAACCTAGTACACCATCGACTCTTTTAGCCCAAGGTACCATGTTTTTAATCTTTAACCAAAATTCTTCTTTTTGTGGCTCATCGTAACTAAGATAGATACAATCTAAATCAGCTACATCGATAATATCAGTACTCATATGTTTTTAATTCCCAATATGCAAATTCTTTCTCTGTCGAGTCTGAGGTGATGACTACACTGACATCATGTAATGCAGTTTTTTGTCCTCTGTCTGACTTTACTAGTTTTTCGATTGTAGTATGAGGTCTGATTCTAGAGACCCTGCCATTAACAACCTTTACGTCTTGTCTACCTTCAGCATATGTCTGTTGGTCTATGACGATATAATTTCCTTCGGGTTTCTCGCAAGTATAGAAATCTACACTCCCGTCTTCTTTGTAATACAATCTGAATTCGGGTGCTTCGATCTTGGGGGCTTCCCAGATTAAGATGTATTCTTCTAGATCATCACTCATAAAATACCTCTGCTATTCTATCAGAAAATTCTTTAACATGATAGTGAAAAGGATATATCTGGGGGATTGTGTTTATTCTAATAGTGTGTGGCAAAATCTCGTAGACAAGCGTAGATGTCCAATCTTCAGTAGGCATAGTATTGATAAACTGCTTCATGTGAATCATGGACATCTGCGTGAAGTTAGGGAGAGTAGTTTTCTCTACTCCAACAACGTGCGATGCGATAGCGTACACGAAATCTGTTGTAGCAGGCTCATCCGGGTTGCACTTGAACTCTGGTTTAATTTCTTCCCAGTTTTCAAAAATAAATCTTACTGTATCAAAAAACTCTTTTGCTGTCTCCGATTTTTTAAAATATGTGATAGCATTATACGTATCAGGCAATTCATTGTCAACGACAAATCTTCTATAAGTTTTGATATGTGAAATATCTTGCTTAAAATTTCTGATCGTAGTAGAAACTACAACATCTTTACTTTTTAGAATTTCCCACCAATAATCAATTGATCGGGGAACATACATATCTGCTTCAAGTTTAATGGTGTATTCATATGGCGATGCTTCGTATACTTGCCAATCATTAAAAAACCCACCTAAGTCGCCGTATGGCAATTTGATTACTTTGTCCCATACTGTTGAATTAGTTTTATTATTAGAAATTAATGATACTCTAGCATCAGGCATAACACGCACGATGCTTTCTGCTAACAATTCAGCGCAACGAATATAATTGACACTGCTGTTTTGTGCTAGAATAACAAATCCTTTATCCATGTTTGTTCTCCATAATGTCAACAAATAGTTCTTTGTTCATTACGTGAAAATCTAGATCATAAATCTCTAAGTATTCTTTTCTGATCTTGCCCTTTTGCCAGTTATCAAACATAACAATAAATTCTGTATTGAATGCTGGATCGCCATCGCTGAACGGTATCGGTTGATCCGGATATTTTGCGTATACTGAAGTATTCTTGCCTACGTGAACTAAGTTCCAGGGAATATAATCACTGGGTTCTATTGAGTGTCCGTTAACTATTCGTAGCGCAATAGTAAGTGCATAATCATTTCTAAATACCCCACCAATAAAACTATGAATATTTGCATAGTGAGAGTAATTTTCTTGAACCATTTTTAGTGTTTCAAAAATCTGTCTAGCACGTTCTGATTTTTTAAACATCACTACAGTTGCCCATAGCGTGTCATAACTATATGAACTTAACGTTTCTTGGGGAGCATTTGGATACATCAAGAAATCGGTCTTGTTATGACAACAGAACGTGTCAGACAGATCAAAAGTAGTCAACAACTTATCAGAGTTGATGACATAATCCGCGTCTAATAATAGAGTCTCATCATATGGACTTAGTTCATAGGCTTGATATCTGCCTTTGTTGATCCAAATCATATGGTCTCTGATATTATTTTTATCTGCTTTCACCACAACGATCTGATCAAAGGTCTTCGCAAGATCACCTTCAGGTTTAGATTCTTCGTTAGTGATAAGAGTAGTAGGTAGTCCTAAAAATTGCTTTGCACGTTTAGCAGTGTATGCAGCCATGGCTACATAATCCCACTTTTCAGTGTTAAATGCAAATATTAGAAGACCTCTAGATTTTAACGTTTGTTTTCTAGTTCTTTCCATTCTTCATACCATTCGTTCATGACATTTTCGTATGTAGTCGTAAGTAAAGAGAGTAATTCTTTTCTGTCAACTTTGACCGGATTGTCAAACGTATCGATGAGGACTAGTTTTTCGGATTGGAAAGATGCTAGATGTGCAATTGTTTCTGGGCAGGCGCGCCATAAGCCGCCTTGTTCAGCGACTAATAGTTTAGCACTGTATTTTTCTTTAAGGTATGCTTTCGCAGAATTATGACTAAATCTTGCTTTAGCGTCTGAAATTAATTTTTTAGTATCCATAAGCCTCTATATCTCATTACTCCCATGAGTATTTAGAGAGATATTGAGGCGTTGAAAAATATTTTATGAACCGGATACTGAGCCAGCAATAGTAGGTGTACCCCAAGAAGCACTTAGATAAGTTGTTTCTGGGTTTTGTACTGTACACGTTACTGCTGTACCTGAAGACACTACTAGATCATCTGGAACTTCGTCCCAGATAGTGTAGATAGTGATTATAGAACCAGCATCGCCATTAGATCCTTGAGCACCGTTTGACTTTACAATACAACGGATGAAAGAACTCAAGTAGCCTGAAGGACCTGTAGAAGCTGTCTGTGTAAATGCTGTCGCATTCGCTGTGGTTAATGCAAAATAACCCTTGTTAGCATCGATTGTAGGTGATGAACCACCGCCACCAACTTTAGTGATACCTGAATAAGTACCGCCTGCAATAGATACTGTACCTGAGCTTGGAGAACTCATAACAACAGTACCAACGTTAGACGCTAGATCAGACCATAACAAGTTGATGCCCGTACCTGAGGGGTGTGAGCATGTGATTTTAATCTGTCCACCAGCATTAAAGAAGTAACGTGCGGCATCTCCTGATGCAAATGTTACTGTATGAGTAAATGTTAATGCTGTCTGCCAAGAAGTGCCGCGGGTTGCTGTGTTAGCAGATGTTGAACCTTGTGTTGCGGCGTTTCTTCTGTTTGAATAGATAGTTGTTAAGTTAGAAGGAATAGCTGACAAGTAAGTAATAGTACCGCCTGAAACAGGGGCGGCAACTGAAGTGATAGTTGAGCCTTGATGTGATGCGGCTGATGCAGTATTCGCAACTAACGAGTTCCATTGAGCAGAACTTGCTACAGTTTGCCCGGCTGAAACGTTTGCTACAGCAGTCTGTCCATATCCGGCAGTTGAGCCACCTACTGCCCAAACAGCATTTAATGTGTTAGAAGTAGTCGTGGGGTTGCCACCTACTAATGTATTGAAGTCTGATGCTTCGATTAATCCAAACTGTGCATAACTCATCTTTTGCTATTCCTATTATTTAATTGTGACGATTGCTTCGACTACGCCAAAGTCTTCACTCGTTTTATCTTGTAATGCTCTACCGATCACGTTAAATGCTGTTGCTTCACCGTCTTTTGCGGCTCTTGCATAACCTTCGCCGGCGCTTACTAGACGTTGACCTTTACGTACTTGACCTTTGCACTTAACACGCACACGACCGGTCATTGCTACTGCAGGGTGAGTTATATCGTCACCTGCACCATTATTCATCAAGAACGCCATATTGTCTGATACGACACCGAAAACGTCTTCACTTAATTCGAATTTAACAGCAGTAATTTCTGCAGGACCGCCGAGTTCTACTACAGTACCTGGCTCGTATGCTTGATCTGATTCAAAACGTTCCGCTAAGTCAGCGTATGTTGCTGTTAAGCGTGAGCCTGTTGATAGTGACCAGTTACCTGTTACTGTACCTGCTGTTGTGTTAGCACCTGTTGTAAGAACAGTTGCTTGTGTTTGAACTGTTAAGATGTTACCACCATATGTTGGTAAGTAACTAGCAACGTTAGAGTTGCTATAAGTACCTGCGAAACTGACTGGAGTACCATTTGCGTACATATATTTGTCAGTTCTGATACCATATAAGTTAGCTCCTGCTGAGTTACTAATGTAAATACCACCTGTCTCTAACAACAATGCACTTGCATTGTTACCAGTATTACCTGTTACAGTCCAGATACCTGTAATATTACCGGGTGTTGTAGCTGAACCAGTAGTGATATCTGTTGTTGTTAATGTACCAATAGTTGCGGAAGTGATATCTGCGTTTGCGATTGTTGCGTTTGCAGAGATAGTCAAATAACCAGCTGTGAAAGCATTTGCTGTTACTGTATTAGTTGCTGATAGATTGTTTGATGCAAGATTACCTGTTACACTAACGGAGCCGAATGTTGTGTTACCGCCTGAGCTTGTAGAAGTGAGTGACAACCATGCTAGAGCGTTAGTTTCTCCGTCTGTAGGGCATACTTTTACAGTCGAATCACCTGTGTCATACCAAAGCTGACCTCTTAGAGGATTTGCAGGAGGAGTGCTATCCGCGAAATTTTCGATGATATGTACATAGTTAGTATCGAACGTTTGTCCATACCCCGCATAATTTCGACCTGGTAAGCCAAGAGAGGTACTCGTTGTATTGATAGTACCGTCAGAGATGGTCGTTAGTACTGTACCATCGCTTTTTACAATTGTGTATGCCATTTTAAAGTCACTCCGTTAATATTATTTATCTTAAATTGTAACTAAGTTGGTTAGCGATTGAATCCTAACCGTATAATCTATCTGTATCTGTCTATTTAGTGACTTTTGAACCGGGTGAAAGATCACATGAGTTAATAGTCGTGTAATCACGTTTCCGTTGCTGTCTGTACCATAATTTGCCAATAGACCCAGCTCATCAAAAATGAAGTTAGAGTCTGTTTGCGTACTGTTATCAAAAGCCGCTTGCCCTGCAGGCTCGCCATAATCTAGCAAGCACTGTACTAATATATCTGTGTATACACGTCCTGTTGTGTGAAACACAGTCATTTTATTTCTTGTTGGATCTAAGTTAAAAACAGAAGTATCATCTACGATTTTAGCGTATGTCTGATTATATAATGCCGCATTCTGTCCTGTAGTATTTGGTGGCAAGTATGTAATCACACCTGTCTCGTCTACTGATGCGCCCCCGTTACCAAAAGCCATCTGATAGATTTCACCATAACCTCTAGAGGAAAGAGTATCAGCAATCGCTTCAGACATATTTTCATAGTTGATAGCATTATGCTTATCTACTAAGACTTCGCCTGTGTTGGGATCAGTGATCTTTAAAAAGCCTTCTAGTTTAATAATAGGTTGATCGACTGACATTAATTATCCCCTCGTACATGAACTAATACTTCGTTTGTCTCTGGATCCGAAATCTTTATACTTGATGAAAAATATACACCGCCCAATTCGTTTGGTTTCTTAGTATCCTTAGAATTTTGGCTGTCTTTTTCTGATTTAGTTTCCTTCATTTCTTTATTTATCATTTACGTAATATCCGTGTGTAGAAATTGTGCGGCATCGGTTTCACTGATCTGCAATGGGTCTCCGTCAACTGTGTTATAGACATAAGAGTTCCAAGTTTGATCATAGTAAACTTCTGGTAATTTGTTACTGCTTAATAAGCTGAGTACTGGAGTATACACAGGGATATAGTCTTGCTGTGCTGTACCATTAGCCCCTCTTTGCAATCCTGTTACAGAGTTAGTATTGAATTCTACAGTTGTAAATCTGATCTGCTCTCCATTAACGTAGATAATATTACCTACTAGTGATGTAATAGTCAAGCTATCACCAGAATTGATATCACTATTGTTGGTGATTTTTAAGATCGGGCTTAATTCTTCGATTACCACTTCATAAGTATCTGGATCCAATGTTACTCCTAACGTATTATTTACGACTTTAACACCGGTCAACAATCTTTTATCTGCTGTTAGGCCTATACTATAGATATTGTTTACGGGTGAAGGTGCAGTCAAATTTTGTACAACCTGATCAGTGATCTGGTTGACATCGTATACGTACACTGATGTGCTTAAGTCATAGATAGGCTGTGTTAACCAAGTTCTAGACTGATGTACATCTGCACGATAGATAGATTCTTCACCTGCTGTGTTGACGATATCTAAGTAGATTTCTTCGTCAGGAGTTGAGTGAGGAATCATAGAAGTAATGATCACAACGTCACCTGGTATTACTTCAGTCAAGATGCTAACTTCGTTGTCTTCACGCATTCTTAACTTGCTGTTAGGTACTCTGTAGCCATTTACTGTTACCCAAAGTCTTTCAACATTTGTTTGCTCCCATTGAGTCACATTCATGATGCCTGAATCGTTAGTTAGCGATACCGCAGTAGTAGCGTCCCGAGTCAAGCCGATAGTGAATTCAGTATTACTGATAACCTGCTTGACATAATAAGTCACGCCCTGTTCGATACCACCTAATAGTGTTGCTCCTGCTTCTTGACCTTGTTGCGTAAAGATCACAGGTGTATTTGCTACTAGATCAGCCGTGCTGTTTACTGTTATATAGTTAGTACTTGTTGCAGTAGCAGATGCAGTCGTAGTTGTGATAAAGAACGTGCCTTGTCTCCAAGTATATCCGCCTGACACCCATTCAGTTACACCAACTACTGGATAGTTAACTGCTGATACAGCAGGGTCCCAAGGTTGTGTATAAATATCGAATCTATATTGGTCAATAACTTTAACATAGTAGTTGTTGCCGTTAAGTTCGCTTGCTCCAACACATCCGTCGATAGCCGCTAACTGATCGTCTGCATATGCATGCGGCACACTAGTTGTGATTCTAGCCGTATCATTGCCGCCTACGATTGTGATTAAGTTACCAGAAGCATTTGTAACAGTAACTTGTGTTCCGGTAGCATCTTTCAGGGTCGCAGTAGTGCTGTCAATAACAGACTCGACAAAGTATACAGTTCCGGGTACTAAGTTACCGAATCCAGTTCCTTTTAAGATTACAGTTTGATCTACGATGAATCCAGTTGTGCTGTTGAAAGTAATTTCGTTGCCAGTGCTTGATGTAGCAGTTGCTCTAGTCTCTGCTAGTGGATTGTTAATTTCTGTCAAGATATTACTAATCGGTGCAACAGTAATAGCATTTGATGTACCTGTCATAGAACCTGTATCATCTGTTACCGTTACTGGAGTACCACCAGGAGTTGTTGAGATTGTAAAGACTGTTGAGTTAATAATCTGAAGTACATAGTAAGTGAACCCACCAGTCAAACCACCTAATGCAGGTGATGAGAATACGATAGGCTCATCAACTACTAGGGTTGATGTGTCTGTGCATACTAAGTAATCATATAATTCGTCAAGGGCGCTGATTACGGTATCTGCTTCACCATCACCGGATCCTGCATCAACTGCTGTAAATATGTCACCTACATTATATGTGATACCTGAAGTACCTGCTACCACGTTCCAATCTGTAGTTGTTCCTAGATCGCTGATCTGATATACTACATCTGGTACGAATGATCCTGCTACTACTGTTTCAGAAGTATAAGGAGTCTCGGCACTTGTAGCATCGTAATCACCTGCATCATATGGTACTTCAGAGTGTACTGTATCTGTTACTGTGATAGCGGTGAATGCGCCACCTGAGATACCAGATATACCATATTGCGATGTAAAATATTGTCTTTCTGTGTTGTTATAAGTTAATACAGAAATCTTTGCTCCATTCGCAGGTGGTGAATTGAACAAGATCGTATTCGATCCTGAGTTTATTGTATATCTAGAAATTGTTTGACGCAAGCCATCAATCTCTACGATTGCATGTGTTGGGTTGTCATCACCACAGAAGTTTGGTAGTGTGAATGATGATGTTGACCCGTCACCTGTGAATTCTGCAATCTCAGGTAAAGTATAACCATATTGTGTGCCAGCAGTCTCACCAAATAATGAGAATACAAAGTAATCATCTTCATTGTTGTATGAGCCGGGCGCCGCTAACACAAGTTTTGCTTGCTGACCGTTTGGCTGAATACCGATAGCATAGTCGTTAGTAACATAACTAGAGATACCTGATGCGTCACTTAGTGTTAATGTTGGTCCACCAAGTGTCTCAGAGATAGTAAACTCGTTGCCATCTACAATAGAATTGATATAGTAGTATTGGTTAGGAGTAATATCGCTACCAAACATATTTGCGGCAAAGATTATTCTGCTTCCAACAATCAAGCCAGCAGTTGTACCAGTTGTAATAGCATTGTTACTTGCTTTTGTTCTGCTAATAGTGTTTGTTTTACCTAATACTAACCGTTGACCGTTATGATTTACAACAGGATCTGTCCAAACAGTGCCAGTACCTGTTTGAATATTACAAATCATTGAACCTGTTGCAGTTGTCAATGCTTTAGTAGGACCTGCTAGACCTGTTAAAGTATTATAAGTCTCAGATACAGTGATAGAGTTTGTTGCTGTAGAGATAGTTTTCACATAATAAGTTGTTTCGTCTGCGATACCACCAAACACAACACCTTGGAATGTGATTGGATCATTAGCAACAAAGTTACTTACGTCTACAAATGTGATAGTATCACCGTTAGCATCTGTAGCAATCGCTTCTACTTCGATAGAATGTGAACCTGTTCTGATAACACCTGAACCTTGGAAGATAGATGCACTATAGTTACAGTTCAAGTAGATATCATCAAACCCTGTTTCTTCCATCTCTCTGATTGGGTAAGTATCGCTACATGCTTTGACTAATTGATTGCCGTTACCAACTTCGTACACATCGATTCTCAATGCTTGCATTGGTGAGAACTGTAGTGGACTATCCAGCGTGATTATCTTATTAGGCCAATCTACTGTGTATTCAGAAGTTGCTAGACCTGTACCCAACTCAGTTGCCGGATCGATAACTTGTAAACTTATTTGCGCAGGATGCTGTAAGATTTCTTCGAAACTGTATACAGTCTGGAATTCTTCTTGAGGATACAGTACCACAGACGCTACGTTGTATCCAGTATGTGAATATTGTGTAACGTCCCAGTTAGTTCCTGGACGTGTTGTTACAGTCATAGTCAAGTTGTCTTTGATCAAACCAGGAACTAGTTCTTCTGGACCGTAACCGTATGGGAACTCAGCGCCTTGTACGTCATAGATTGGCTGTTGTACAGTAAAGAAGGATGAAGATGTCCAAGTAATACCATCATCATCTGATTGAATGATAGTATTGTCGTCTCCGACAACTACCCAAAGCGATTCATCTTGATTGAACGTGATACCGCGTAATGTTTTCACAGTCCCTGAGGTCTGTTGCGTCCAATTCACTCTATCAGATGAAGTTTGGATCTGTCCATCTTCACCCACTGCCATCCAGATGCTGTTAGCATACTTGATATCTAACAATGTATGTTGTAATGTAGGATCTTTATGATACAATCTTGCTTGTAAAGGAATCGTATCAGCAGTTAGTGTTACCAGTGATGACAATCCTGCATCAGTGTACAGTTTAACCTGTGTTGAACTGATGACATCGACATAATAAGTGTCACCTGCTGTCAAACCAGCAAATGAATCTGTTACTGATACGCTAGCACCTGATGCAAAACCTTCAGTTGAGATCACGTTTAAGATATCTAATGGTTCGTTAACTGATACACAACCAACTTCACGCAATCCTACCCAGTTACCGCCGTTGTTTGACTGATAGATGATACCATCTTCACCAACTGCTAGCATGTAAGTGCCATCAGACTCAATACCATAGAAACCTAGTGGGGTAGCTGATGGGCCGTCTTGCCAGAATTGACCCTCGTCATCAAAAGAGTACGCAACAATGTTAGTATCTACTAACTCAGTTACGCCTGATGAGTATTCGTAACGCTTACCTTTACCTACTGCTACGAAACCAGTGTACCCCGAAGTCACGCAATATTTGACACCGTATAGAGTTACGTCAAATACTGGATCATATGCTTTTCTTTCTGTCCATACATAAGTGTCTGAACTTTGTACGATTCCACGACCTGCGGCTACAAAGAATCCATTGCCATAATCTACGCTTCTTAGCGAGATGGCTGCGATAGAAAGTGCAGTTGAGTCATATGGATTTGTGTCGTATGGCAGCGCATCATATGGTGTGAACCAACCGTTAGTAGTCCAAGTAACACCATCGTTGCTTCTAAACACTGGAGTCGCAGTGTTTGTTGATGTCATCACATACAAGCCGTTACCTTCAACGATGTCTGTTACGTTGATAGGTGCGTTTGAAACTTTATTGATGCTCCAAGATTGACCTGTAGCACTTCTGATCACACCTGAGTAATTTTCTAAGTTAGCAGGGCTTAAGAAATACTGATCATTCCAAAGAATAGATGTGATAGAAACACCTGTTGGATAGAATGGCTGATCTTGTAACTCAGTATCTAATGTAAACTGATCTTCTGGTGCGAACGCATTACCGTAGTAGACTGAGTTTGGATAGATGATACCTTCAAACAATTGTGTCAAGTCGAAACCAGGCATGTTAGCAGTTGGTTGATAGTAACCCTCTACTCTATCTAATGCGTTTAGTACACGATCACCTGAGTCTAATTCTTCCCATTTACCTAATACGAATTCTGTATCGTTGTTAGAAATGATACAACGATAAACTCTATTCAAGTATTTGACGATTGACTGTGTAAAGTAGAAGGGTTCTGGTAAGAACGCAAAGCTACCTGCTTTACTTATAGTCAAGTTAGTTAGTGCAAGTGTAGTTACTACGTTGACTGCACTGCCGTTAGGCGTATCTGATACTTGAATCTCGTTAGTGATTGTATCGATATCAATGATATAGTAAGTTTCACCGATCTCTACATCGATAGAGTTATTAGGTAGTGTTCCCATGAACACGATAGCATCGTTATCGTTGAAGCCTGCAACGCTATCTAATGTGATAGTATCAGTTCCTGATGTACAATCTGTTACGTTTGCTGTTGTGAAGCCGTTGAATGGGAAGTCGATGCCTGATACTGGCACTGTCATTCTAGGATCACTGTAAACTTCAACGGTGTCCGGTGTACGAACTTTGAAGTAGTATTGATATACTGTATCTTCTGGATCACCTTCAATAATTAAACTTGTAATTGCACCGTTGCTGTCGATAGTATTGACAACCAATGTAACGTCATTAGCAGGTGATGTGCCACCTACTTCATTTCCTGAAATAGTAATAGTGTTAGTTACTGCATAACCTGATCCAGCATTGCTAATGACTGCTCTATATCCACCTAAGATAAATCCAATGTCAAACTCTGCTGTTGTCTGAGGAGTTTGAGTCATAGTCATTGCAGTATTTGTATCGGTTAACGTTACAGCAGAGCCACCTGGTGTAGTAGAAACTTTGATGAACGGGTTACCTGTACCAGTCATCGGACCGTTGTCGGTTGTTAATGAAACAACACTTCCGCCTGCTACATCAGTGATAGTAAATTGAGTTGCACTATCTATAGTTTTGATATAGTATTCTGTACCGATTACGATTCCACCTAAGCCTACACCTGAGAAGATGATAGGCATGTTCACCCAAAGTGATGAAGTATCTAAACAAGTAATTCGGTTAGTTGATGAAGATGTGCCAGAGCAATCTACTTCGATAAACGTTGATTGATCATCAGGATCAGAGAATTCTATTACGTAATAAACTGTACCAGAAGTGATACCGCCTTGTGTTGTGTTAAAGACTACTGGCATATTTACATAGAAGTTGTAAGTGCCCTTGTCTTGCATACTCAATGCGATTCTGTTATCAGTACCTTCGATAGCATCGCCTGCAATAGTTGCATAAGCAGTACGAACTAATGCATCAGTCAACACACCTGAATTGATGTCAGTATAGAATGCAGATGTGTCATACAGTGAGAACAACTGTCCGTTGATCTGTCCTGGTGATACTGGTAATGACACGTTCATTGCCATAGTGCCGGTAGCATTAGTTAAATCTAATGTATCTTTCTGGTTAGTTAATAGTGCAGAACCAGTTGTTACATCTGTTAGTGTAACTGGTACATTGTTTACTTGAGTAGAAATTTTTAGTTCGGTCAACGAAACGATTTCGTTTACATAATACAACGCACCTGAATCGATTCCACCATAACTATTGATTGGGTTACTTGATCCATCTACCATAGTGTTAAAGATGATCGGATCATTGACACTAAATCCAGTAGTATCATCTACTGTAACAATATTAGTACCTGAAGTTGTAGCACTTACTGTTGCTGTTAATGGATCAGGCTCGGCAGAGATCGTAACATTCTCAGAATCTACTACAGTAGTTACATAATAAACATCATTTTCAATGATACCGCCAAATACATCACCTGTAAAGAACAGAGGAATACCAATATAGAATCCATCTGTACCACCTGTACCTATTACAGACTGTGGAATAGTTACTGTATTAATATCTTTTGTAGTTGCGGTCGCTGTGATAATACCTGGATAGTTTAATGTTAATACCGCAGTATCTACTACTTCACCAACTAAGCATGACATTCCTGCTGATGTTGCAGTAGCATTTGACAACGCAAACGTGCTACCACCTGCTGTCTCAGAAATAGTAAAGTCAGTTATGTTTACAATACTGTCTACGTAATATACTTGATCTGCTACTATGCCACCAATCACTGCACCGGTAAATTTGATTGGCATACCTACGTAGAAACCGATAGTAGAACCAGATGAGTTTAATTCTCCAGTGCTTTCATCGTAAGGATTCAATCTTACAACATCGTTCGCCGCAACTGTTTCGGAAACTCTACGAACAAACGATGACCAAGTGACTTGATGATCATTTTCTACTTGACTGATCTCAAATACTACGCCTTGTGCTGAAGCAAGAATACTGTCGATCGGGGGCTGTGTAGATTCTAATCCAATTGAAGATGATGCAACCTTTTCGCTATTGAAATATGATCCTGCAAAGAATGAACCATAGAACACTCCTGCTTCCCAATCAGTAACTTGTGAATTGAATGTAGTTCTGTCAAATCTAATCGTAGTGTTGTTTTCACGTACGGGATAAGAGCTAGAAATTGCTGTTGCTCTCGCACCAACATTTAGCACAAAGTTACCATCTGTAGTACCAGCAGTGAATTCGATTCTGTTTACTTGTCTAACCGCATCTCTATAGCTTGGGTATAGAGCGATGATAGATGTAGGTACTGTCTCTAATACGTTTACGTAATACCAATTACCGTCAACAAGTCTATTGATTGTTGCTCCCGTTGGATCTGATTGATATCTAACTATATCACCTGTTGCTAAGTTAGGAGCAAACAGTTTGATAGTATGTAATGTAGAATTGATCTCTGCATTAGTAAAGAAGATTTGTTGTGCAGGATCGATAATGATCTCTGGAAGAACTGCATAACCTTCACCTGGATCGATTACTCTAACTGACACAACACTGTCTACGCTCATTACTGCTTCTAGTTGTGCTTCTACTCTAGGTTCTGGGTAGATAAAAGTATCGATATATGCTGTTACTTTCGGAGGCTCTGTATAACCTGTACCACCGTCTAATAGTAATACAGCAGGTAGATCGATATAAATATCGTCACCAGGAATATGTGTTACTGGAGTAGTACCGTTGATACCTCTTTGCAAACCACCTAATACGTTGAGCGCACGATCAACAAATGCGTAACTGATTTGCTCGTCACCAATGGTGATCGTTCCATTGATTGGGAAACCTTGAGCGTTGTCTACTATCAAGAACGTAGAACCGATCGTAATGTAGCTGGCTAAAGTTGTTATCTGATAATTATCTTGACCAGTGATAGTTACGCCGTAGTTATTAAACCAATTACTATAATCAGGTGTAGACCAAATTGGACTTGTTACTGAGAATTCTGAGGTAGTGTCCACCCCTGTATACACAAGTTCAGGTGTTACATATTGCTGTATCGCAGTGTTGTATTGTGCAGGCAAGTCAAAGTCTGTAACGTCACCCGTATAAACGTCACTACCTGTGTACTTGAATAAGAAATCTTTGATTACCACGTGATAAGGCTTGACTTCATTCAGATAACCTTCTAAGAAATCTTGATTGTCTGATTGGAAATTCTCGATTGGTAAAAGTTCTCTAATTGTGTGAGCCACGTCAATCAATGAAGTCTTGTTCAACCACGGTAAGTAATTTTGTGACTCGTCTGTCTCACTTTCGATATATTGGAACAGGATGATCAGTGACTTGTTTCTATACTCAACTAATTCATCGATGTAAATCTGCTCGTTCAATGCTCTTATGATCCATCGTGTTTCTTCACTTGGATATTCATCGAAAGGACTTGTGTCAAAGAAGTTATCGCCGAAACCAATCTTGCCTTCAGCATAATCCCAAAGATAAGTCTTAAATTTAATAGTACCGTTTTCTAGGCCAACACGTGTCCAAACACCTGCACCATCAAAACGATACATCTCCCACTTACCGTCACCGTTTTCAGTTACTTTTACTAGAGTGTTTAAAGCAACATTAAGTTTTGCTAAGTCAGCGTAAACAGGGACGTTTAACGATGCTTTAGTGTTATTGTTATACTGATTTTCAGGATTGTTAGTTGGCAACCACCAGTTTACATATTCCCAATAATCAGGAGTATTGTAGAACTCCCCGGTTGCAAACAAGTAAGTTGCTTCTCGTCTTGTTTCAGCAATCGGGAACTGGGCTAAAATATCATTAGCGTACTGTAAGAAATTTTTAAGACCAGTCAATCTATCAAAGAAGAAACTTTGTCTTGGTCTTGCTAACACGCCTGACTGCACTGCTTTTGGTAAGAACGGATTAGGTACTACAGCACCTGCTTCGTCAACACCTGCAAGACTGTCTAGCATTCTATCATACAAACCTTCTGGTCTGTTGTTTTGTGTTTGGGGACCTAGTTTAGGTAATCCAGGTAAGAAGTCATCTGGATAATCTGTTCTGATCAGACTAAACTCTTGGTGAGGTACATCATCACTTTGTCCTGTACCAAATCCTACGTGGAACACGCTATCATTTGCGTTGATATAAGAACCTGCGTTATATAGAGCAAAAGTGTTTGGCAGTAGTGGCGCAAAGTATGCGATACCTGATTGTCTTGGATTTCTGATATAGATTTGTAAATTGATATCAGAAATAGTTTTACCGATCTTTGTATTGATAGTATCAGTATTACGAACCCAGAATGAGTACAGAGGTACTGAGACGTTAGATGCGTTAAGTGTGCTTTCTACTGAGAACTGTGTAGTGCTTCTAACTGTTCCAGGGCCTGCGTACTGACCGGGAGGTACATTACTTGTTACCCAAGTATATACCGCTACGTCAGAACCTGGAAATACTCTACCCCAGAACTTACTGTTGTACACTACATCATTCTGATGATAGTTTAACCAGCGAACATTAGAAGTATCAAACCATAGTCTACCTTCGTTTCTGCTACCCCATACCTTACCTGATACTGTTCTGTTTCTGTCTGCATTATAACGTGCAGGATCTATGTTGTCAACATAATCTATATTTTGTCTAATGACCCCTAGCATTTTGTTTTGCATAGGATCTAAGTAATCTAAATTGATTAATGTCTGATTAGTTTCTGCGCTGTATATCTGTGAGTTCTGAATCTTTTCGATGTCAACAACCGGAGCACTTTCTCTATATACAGCCCAGTCTTTTACACCTGTCTGATTTCTGTATACATTAATCTGACCCGCTACATCAGCAAATGACAAATCTGGTGTACCGATCACTACTTGATTATTTCTAAAATCTAGTGCAGTTCCGTACATTGGCTGGAAGCCATAGTTGTTGTCAAGTGAGTTACATGATTGTGCGTAAATAAACTTACCGGGATCAGCAATACTACCATTGTAGTTTGCTAGATAATCATACATGTATACTGCCCCAGCATTTGGATATTGGTCTACAAATCTGGTTGCGTTTTGATCGAATACCGTGTCGTTATCTAAGTTTTCGTCATCCGTAAAATCAAAGGTCGTGCCTGCAAATCTTGTACCTGCAGGAGCTGAGATAACAACGCTGTCGAATTCATTAAACTTGATAGTATTACCAAACAGTGTTCTTGTTTGAGCATGAGGAGCAGTCAATACCTGCGTATTAGTATAAACTTCAATACCAAGGTCAGTAAATGTAGCAGTCTCTGGTGACTGTAATAATAATCTTTCATTGACAAGACTCAAATTCTTATCAATAACAGAGATGATTAGCTTGTTATCCGTAGCTGTTGCTTGAACATTAGTGATACCTATGCCGTTAATCTGACTTGCTACTGTTGCGGCATTACTACCATTAGCTAATGGAACTAAGAAACCGTTTATTAATAGCTTTCTATTAGCAGTCAATAAACATTCATTGGCGCCGATGATTGTGCCATACTTGGCACCGCCATTTGTAAATCTATAGACTGCACCGTCTTCTTGAAAGTTACCATCAACTACGATCTCGCCGGGTGCTCCAAACAAGATTTCATTAGCAGAAGATATCATGTCATTATCATAACCCAACTGCACCCCTACTCTATCTGTAGAGTTAGATACAACGGTTTGTAATAACTGGAATTCGTTACTACTGATAGTAACAATATCACCTGCACGTACAGTTGTGTAATATCTTAACTGTGATCCAACATAAGCGTAATTGTCATCGTCTACTGGAGTACCATTTACTGATACTAGTAGAGGTTCTGACTGAACGTAAGCAGTGATAGTAATACTAGGATCATCTGTTAGTGCCAGCACAGTAGTTGATGAACGTGATAATTTCAATGAGAAAGTGCTACCAACGATATCTTCGATATAGTATACTTGGTACGGAGAGATACCGCTGTCACCAAAATCACTTCCATCAAATACTACAGGATCGTTAACATTCATACCTGTAGTAGATGCTACCGTGATGTAGTTTGAAGACACCGCAGTTGCATTACTTGTAGTAGCAGTTGGAGTAAATGCTAACTCAAGCGGCTGATACAAATCTGGAATGCTTGTGTACTGAACTTCTACGTTTTGTACTAAACGAGAGTAAATCCATCCTTTACCGTAATTTGTTAATCCACCGGGGCCTGTAAAATTAGGCGCACCGATAGCGATAGTATCACCATTGTAATCCGTTGATACTGAGAAACCAAAGTTGTCTGCTAATATAGCTCCGTCTGCTGAACCGTCGATCACATAAGGTGTAGTGTTGTATGTTATTTGATCTGCGCTACCTGTACCTGTACCTGGTCCTGTAGCAACAAAGATGATACCAACTTTATTGTCTACTGCACCGATCAATTTAAAATCTGTTGTTCCAACTTCGGTGATCTGATAAGTTTGACCTGTTACAAAGTAGCCGGCGTTGAGAGGAATTCTTTCTCTACGATATGCAAGAACTCTTACGTTTGCAGGGTCACTAGCATAGATCCAATTTTGATCTTTAGAAATCGCAATGTCTGTTCCTACGCCTGATGCAACACTGATAGCAGGTTGATAGTCAATGATATCATCTGTTAAGATAGTATCATTTAATGTATAAATGTGTAGCTTAGGTGTGCCTGTTGGCTCAGAGATAACAAACAAGTTTCCTGAGTATGCGATCTTGCTACCAAAAGAAGGACCTGAAGTTAATAAACTTCCTGTATCTTCTTCATAGTTTTGTGTAACTGGGTTGAACCCGTAACGATATACTTTACCAGCATCAGCGTCACCAATCAGATAACCCATACGATCTGTGTATGCAACTGCGCTACCAAATGATTGTCCGTCTACTCTATCAAGTTCTTTTAGTTGCTGATAGTTAATAGATTTTCTATAAACAGTCCAACCGCCGTTAGAGCCTTCATCAACCCAAACAGTGTTTTTTACAAATTCTGCTTCGTTAAGGTCGAGAGTTTCGATCTCAGAGGGTTTAGCAACACGCTGATCGATAAACGTCAACCCTAGACCACTGCCATCAAGAGAGAATGTTCTTTCTGTTGTTATATTAATACTAACTTCAGTGATGCTATTGACTCTAGTGACAACGTAATATCCATTGATCTCGTTGTCAACTTGAATCAATGAGATTGGATCTAACTTTTTAAGACCGTGTGGCTTATCGAATGTGATAACTGTTTCGGAACCAGACGGTGTAGCCCCTATGACTCTGGCTACAGGTTTCCAAGTATACACTCTCCAGCGTTCTTTAAAGTTTGCTAACCAGACATAATCTCTTACATAAAATGCTGAGATAGGAATGCGTATTGCATTATTGTTGATCGCATTCGCTAGACCTGAATAGAAATAAGATGCCATCTTGACATCATCATAATTAACGTAACCTGCTGTTGGGTACAACTTAGTAGTAGGTTCGCTGTCGGTAGTCATCAGTACATTAGGATCACTGATGGGTCTAGCATAGTTGAATAAACCGTATGTTGGAACTTCTTGCTGTGCGCCCGGAGTTGGAGTGCCGTTAGTTAAACTAACAATAGCTGGGTTGCCTGTCAACAGTGCTTCATTGATTCTAAAATCAACAAAGTTGCCATTTAATGTACCACCAAACTGACCAGACAAGATAGCCCAGTTTTCGTATACGTCATAATCGATGCCGCCTTGCGGTAAGTTAGCACCTTTGAACGCAGATACAGCATTCGGTGTACCTTTGTTTTTAATCATGTTTTTGTAAACGTTTACTTGAGTAATGTCAGTTAAGTCTACTAGTGCTAAGTAATCTCTTGGTCTATAACCAATCAATGAGAATGATAACTGATCAGCATCTTTTTCTAAGTTTGCTACATTGTCATTGTAATATAGAGTCTGTTCATAGCATCGTGTTGATGAGTTGGGTAGCAAGCCTTTTTGAATTTCATCGTAATCAGTTACAACCCAATCAAGTTCTCTGAATGTAGCACTTGGTTCGATAACTTTTATAGCAGTCCAGTACTTGTTCTTGTAAGTAACAATCATACCTTTTGTATATTTTGTACCAACGTTCCACTCTTGAATATTATCTTGATTTAAGATAAATCCTGAAGCAAATACAGTACCGTTCCACTCTGCTGTTTTTGTACCACGTAAGAAAATTCTGTTTTGACGCAATCCTGTGATCAAGTTATAAATGATATCATTGAACAACGTAGTATTATCAAATACTACACCATGCTCAAAGTTACTCAAATTGAATTGAGTATAAGCCATAGTATCGCCGCTGTTTAGAGTTTTAACATTAAATTCTGTATCTAAACGAGAGATTGCTAAATCCCCTAAAGCGATAGGATATAAGTTTTGGTTCAAAATAAAATTGTTTTGCTGAATTGTTAACGGCTGGACGATCTCGCTTTCTTTGAACACTTTCAAATTCTGTGCCGCTGGGTTTAGAGTCAAGATAGCACCATTTTCCCATCCTGTTTGTGCCCAGAATAAGAATTCTTTTACCATTACTTCCCAGTTGATTTCCATACCGTATTCGATATTATCGAACACCATACCTTTACGTTCTAACCAATGTCCGTAGCCCATCAAGAATGTTGCTACTTCTAATGTAGAATAGAACTGCGTACCATATGGTATTAGGCGTTCTTCTGTTTCGGTACTTGTATAGTTCAAAGGTAGCTTGACAGAAGCATCGTCAACTGTTATAGTAGTGTTGACACCGTTATTGATTGGTGTATCTACTGTAAAATATGCTTGGCTTTGTGAGTTACCATATACTCTCCAACCATCTGCTGTAAGCTGGAGTACCACAGCCGAGAACTTGATAGTATCCATCGGCTGGTTATCATGTAATAATAATGCGTAGCTTTCGTCTGGAATTAGTAATGATGCATTGTTTGAGTTAGGTGTTCCTTTCTCAACAAAGAATTTCAAGAATGTTTTATCACTATAACCTGCTAGACGATAAATCAAACGCACATCCAGATTGTCTAGAAGTCCAGTGATTGAAGTAGTTGCATCTACCCCTTGTTGTTTTTCGAAATCAACGATCCAGTTCAGGTAACTTGTTTTTGCAGTTCCGTTACCATATACTTCGATATCATTAATAATCAAATGTGATCTATTGTTAACTAGGTATTGATTGAATTCTGTATTATATTTGTAATTGTCTAAGTCTACCGATAAGTTAAAGAATTCTGCTGGTCTAGTAAGAGCAAAAATCTTCATAAGGTCGAACGGATATGAAGAACTTCTACGGTAAGCTAGTTCAGCAGGAGCGATGTCTCCAACTTTCCATTCACGTTTAAATGTATTAGAAGTATATTGACCTACGATTGCCTGTAGGGGCGATTTTAGATTGCCCTGTGCATCTACTGGTAAGATTTTGCTTAAGCCAGGTCTCTTTAACAGATCAACTGTGATGGGGTCTCCGTTATTCCAAATAATACCTGCCTCAATATCTCCCCACAAGATATCGTTAGTGCTAGTGTAAGGTGCGGGACCATAACGATCTTGCCACCAACTTGGTTCTTCTGCAAAACCTAGCATTTCCCAAGGTGCAATGTTTGGTTGTAAAGAACCATAGAAGAATTCAGATATGCCTCTCCAGTAACCTTGATAGATAGGCGTGTTCGTTAATTTATTTCCTGATCCTGTATAGTTATAAACAAACTCATTAGTTGAAGTATAACCTTGCTGAGTCTTGTAGTTAATTCTATTTTGACCTGCCCAGTTCAAGAAGTATGGTGAATAGATTCTTAGGTAATCTTCATTTGAATATGTACCTTCTCTAAAGAAGCCGGGTAATACTTCATAAGCATTGATAGGAACTTCAGTAGAAAGTTTTAAGTTGTTATAGATTCTTGTTTCAAATTCAAGTAATGCTTGATCTCTGAAATCAATCAAACCATACTCTGGCGAATAGTCACCATACAATGAAGTATAAGACCCGTCGTGTCCTCTCAACATATAAGTTGGAGTAGAATAGTTTGGATCTAGAACTACTTCAGGAACAAAACTTGGATACATGCCTAACTTAGTTGGAGTGTTAGGAACATACGATCCGTATGTTTGATTATATTCTTTAATTGTGATTATGTCATTTGGTTGTAGACCGACTGTTACACTTAGTGAGGGTGAGGTTGTTGATACAACATAATCTCTATCTTTTACTAATTGAGTTGTAACTTGAACTCCGGCGACAACACGGGTAAGATAAACTAATACACCTGTATAATTTGCAGTATCAAAATTGTATATTTGTGTTAACGGATATACAGATTCTTGGAGCGCATTAGCAAACGTATATGAATTTGATCTATATGGCGCCTGTGAAGGTAACATATCGCTCCAGAAGAATGATTCTCCTTCTGTTTTATTAGCACTAATCTGTTCTAATGCTTTATCTAAGATATAAGAAGCACTAAAACGTTGTTCCCAATCAATGTTATTAACAGTGTTAACTAGTATTTGTTTGAATTGAACATATTGATGACTGTTATATTGTAAAGCATCAAAAATGTTATGCTCGGACTTACGTAAAAATACGCCGGGCAGTACTAGTGACGCAGAGTTTTGAATAATCTTTGTACCGTAAGGAACAAGATTACCTAAATCTCTAAAGTTGTTTGAGCCAAAAATAGTACCCGTGATATCAGGAGTATTAACAAAAATGTTTTGATACTGTGATCTGATATCACCGATGTTAACTTGTGTCAAGTCTTCATTAAATGGGTTGTTATTTAAGTTGATAGGAATATCATAATAAGCAGTCTTGCTTACTTGGTTACTTAATAACAAGATTTGAATGGGTTGATCACCTACAGGCGATGCTTCATCACTTAATGTTACAACTGTTGAATTAGCAGTTGAAGTTACTGTATACTGTGAAGGTAATACGAATTGATTGTTAACGTATACTTGAATTCTTGGCCATGATGCGCTTTCTGATTCAGGAATAACCGCAACATCACACGTAAATTGAGGTACGGTCGCTTCTTGATATTCTAGTTCAAACACTTGGTATTGTACTGAAGGGGCAACTGCTGTTTGCCACCCCAATTCACGTGTGAATTCTGTTCGGTCACTATAATTATAAACATAACCAGTATTGACATTTTGTGTGATAGGATCGGTGCCGGTTACGTATGAGAACGTGTCTTTGTTTAGTGATACGTCAAAACTTAAGTCACCGACGTTATCGATATTTGAATAACGTACAGGGAAACCTAAGATAGGATCGTTTGTGCCTGATCCAATTCCGTAAGCAAACAATTTGTTACCAGTAAATGACGTACCAGCATAGTATTCTGCATCGCCGAATGAGATTCCGTTCTCATCGAACACATCAAATAATGGAGCTTGGTTTACTGTAAGTTTTTGCTGACCCTCGTTCCACACAGTTCCATCAAACCAGAAAGTTGAACCCTGATAATTATAACCTCTGAGTGCAACAGTTTGATCGTTCTCTTCCACTAATGCATCTTCTGCCGGAGTCAACGTAATGATTGGAGTAGAACCAAACGTGAATGATGAGAAACCTACTACCCAGATTTTATTTCTTACGTCTGGATTTGTATCTTGTGTGAATACGATTCTAGCACCTTGGAATAGCGCATAATTGTTTACAGTAGTATCGCTACCTACAATTGAAGAATTAGTAGTTGCAGAGAAAGTAGCAGGATCTTGCCAGCTTACAGTTAAAATAGTATTTGTGCCTGAAACATCAATGCTGTCGATCTGTGTGTTTCTAGGTAATACGTTAGTAGAGTCTGTGATATACATTCCTACTTGGAATGTTGTAAAGATTCCGCTAGTAGGAATAGTAATAGTTGTAGTAGTCGCACTTGACGCACTAGCAATAACACCGGTATAAGTTGTATAAGTTTCGATATCAGGATAGTACTGCTGTTGATTTGCAACACGTGTGAATGCATTTGTAGTGCGTGTGTCGATAAAATCTACAGGTGCTTTGGCTGCTGATCCTGAATCAAATAGTTTTAAGTTAGGATAAAACTCAATGATAGGACGCTTTGCTTTGTTTCTGCCAGTAGCGTAAGTTGTAGTGATCGTAGGATCTTCGTTATACTGTGCAGTTGCATTGATAACATCAATGTGGAACCATCTGTTTGAACGAGACCATGCGTTATTATTGATAGAGTTTCTAGCAATAGTGATATAATCTGGTTCTACAGGAATAAACAACTCTTGATCAAAACGTCCAATATCGTAAGGTAATGAATCGTAGGGAATGTATGTAGAACCAGTGAAGTCTTCTGGACACACTAAGTCCCTAGCTGGAATTAGTTCGATACTAGTACCAACACCTTCTACGTAATATTCACCTTCTAAGTAACTTGATGGGACAACATCACCGTCAAATTGAACTTTTAATCCGTTAGTAAATTCTACACCGTTAGTAGAGGTAAAGTTTTGTTTACCTAAAATATCTTCTTCGACATTAAGCGTATTTGTTAGGTTGCTTTCGATTAATCTTATGACACCAACTTTGTTTGGATTAGTACCGTCTTGATAATATAAAGTGTCAAGTAGTGAAGACAGATAAGGAATCTCTAGAATCTGACCTAAAGTATTTCTGTAAAACTCTAAACCAACAAACTGTGAACCGTAAACTACCGTGATTTTTTCTTCTGTTGGAATATTTCCTGCGGGTAATAAACGGATAGTAGGGTCTGCTGAATCACCAACATAACTGATAGAATAAAAGTTTTCGTTTACTACAGTATAGAAACCCTCTTCAAATAAACCTTCGTTGACGTTTGCTACCATAGTACCGGTGTCAGCAGTTAACACCTTAGTAGAACCAGCAACAGTATCACTAATAGTAAATGTTGTTGGAGAGATAATATCTTTTACATAATAGATAGTATCAACGTCTAGACCACCTAACAGTGGTAAACCGTCGGGTTGAGTAAATGTTACTGTTTGATTTTCTACTAAGGCACTAGTATCTCCTGAAGCTAATACTAAAGTAGATGTTGTAGTCTGATTAATGGACAAAGTAACTGGTGCGACAATAACCGGAGTTTCTAAGTTTTCATCGTAATCTGCTTCGTCATAATATGCAGAAACGAACCCGATCTCGTTAGCATCTGCGGTGTTGTAGAACATCACTGTTAAACCTTCAAGTGATGTGACACCGTCGATATTTCCTAACTCTGATAATGTTTTACCGTTGATCTCAGAAAATAGTTTAGTGCTGATTAAATCAACTGTATTGTTTCCTGGAAAAATAAAATCATCTTGTGCGTTTCTGTTAGGAACTGTGAACGTGACAAATCCCTGGTTAGCACCGTTATTAGAAACACCTAAGATATCTCTTGTGTTTTTATTACCATCTAATCCTGTGACCCCAGGAACACCTTGAATCCAAAATTGTGTTTCTTGGTTTACTGCAAATCGATATGTGCCGCCTCGTAACAATGTAATTGTAGGATTGAGAGAACCTGATGCCGCACCTAATGCTCTAATGTTATAAGCATTTGCTGTATCTGTTACAACATAATCTGTTTCATTAAAGACTGTAGCAGATGCTACGGTAACAGCAGGAGGCCCGTCAGGCAACCAGTAGTACTGATTGTAGTTAATTAACTTGTCTAAGTTACTGAACGAATCCCATGAATAAAACTGACTAGTAAACAACTTAGAGTTGTCTGTAGTCACTCCACCTTTTAGTTTGAGAGCATCAATAATACCTGGGTATGTGATGAAATCTTGCGCTGTGTTTTGATTTTCTTTTAAGAAAACAACACCCGGTGCTAATTGATAATCAGTTCTTGTCTTGGTTGGTTCGGTTACGTAGTAATCTTTAGCATTGATTCCATAACCAAATTTACTACCTACATAACCTTGTAGAGTTTGATTTTTAGGAGGGTTGACCAACTGGTCAAGAGTCGCTCCTAAAAACTGAGCGTTAGTAGAAGTTTTGAATATGTCTGGTAAAAAATCTAATGTTCTAATTCTGTGGCTCATCTACTTACCTTTAAGACTGTAGAGTCGTAGGAGTTAATGCTGGTACAATAACAATATTGCTGGTTGTCGCCGCATTAACAAAAATCTCATATGGTCTACATTTGATCTCATACAAATCACCAAACAATTTTTCAGGATCGTTTGAGACAAGAACAACTGAGCTAATCAAATCACCTATCTGTTCATGTAGATATGCGCTTAGTTCTGAGAAAAAGAATGTATCTCCAAAATCCCAATTATTAATACTAAAATATCTGTCCATAGCTGATAATACCGCACTTCTGATCTCGCTGTTGCTGGCGTTTGTATTGCTTGCTTTCACTACTTTGATAGTACCCTGTAGCGCAGGATCTGCTTTAGCACCAAACAACGGTTTGAACGTAACACTATTTAATATCACTGAATCCGACAACATTTTGTAGTCTTGTACTAAAGGATATGCACTGTTCAATTCATTTAATGTGGGTTGATCAGGTTCCGGAATAGTATCAGTTGTGTCAGTAATCCAGTTTCTATATGCTGTGTAATAAGACTGTGTAACTACATACAGATCAATAATGTTTGTAGTCGCTGGATCAATGCGGGTTGTATTGTTAGCATTGTGTCTATACTGGTATGACAGTCCCTGTCTACCTGGTTTGACTGAGTAGTTTACTTGCTCTACTAAATTATATAAAGGAGTTACTACTGTAGGGTCTTGCACTGATTTGTAGAATCTATTATCAGTATATGCATAGAAAAGCTGTCCAACGGGGAATTCATATTTTACTACTTCGATTTGATTCTTAGTTGCATATGTGTAAACTACTTCTTCGTTAGGAACGATTAATTCTCTAACTAAGTTTACCGGATCTGTAATAGTTTCGAAAAATACATATACCCCAATATTAGCGCCATTGTTTACATATCCAGTGATCTCGTTAAAGAAATCAGGATTTAATACTAATTGTTTATTGTTTACATCAGTAGCGGCGACTTCAACTTGGAAATCATTTACATAACCATCGCTCTCTACTGTTTGACCTAAGATATTTACTTTAGTGTCTGCGCCCAAAGCAGTACTTGTACCGAATTCAGAGTTGATACCTAAAATGTTTACGTAATCTTGAATAATTTTACCAGTAAAAGGATCGTAAACTAATTCGTCTTTGTTAAATGTAAAACGAGTGTCAGTAACACTACCAAAATAGTATGTCAATGATCTGTAAGTAACGGTGTATCTGTTATTTCCCAAACTAGTAAACTTAACAAAATAGTTAGGATCTGTAAATGTACTAATTGACCAGCGTTCTTGGTTGATCAATAAAGAGTTATTGAATACAAGTGTAAAATCTTGTTGCAATTCGATTTTGATGATACACTCTTGGATCAAGTTTGCTGATAGTGAGTTGTCAAATACCGGGATAACTTGTGCAAGAGTCACTCCGTCAGGTACATAACCATTCAATGTAACAGGACCTTGTCCGTTTGCGAAAGTTCCAGATCCGTTATTGCTACCATCACCTACTACATTTAATACAGTTGACCAGATAAAAGTAGAATCACCGATACCAGGAACGCCTGCTACTAAACGGTTATTGCTATCAAAATAGTAGCCGACTGGGGCGGTGAATTTTAATATGGCGCCTGGCGTCACATATTTTGCATTGGTTGTAGTGAATGTACCTAAAGGTGCAGGTTGCTCTAAGCTACCTGACACTGAATATAAGTACCCTGATTCGCTAGAAGATTCTACGGAACTAGTTTTCCAATATAATACAGGTTCACCTGAACCAGGATAAGAATATCTTGGATAATTTTGAATATAGTATTGTGTAGCCCTGTTTAGCGATAATACTGCTGATAAGTCCGCAGTAAAGAATTGAATGATATCACTAGTATTTTCTACAGTAAGGGACAAGAATCCGTCAGTATCGCTTTGATACAATGCACCGTCACTACCAAATGAATTTGTGCTACTATATTTTCCGGTTGGATCTAATAAATCTAAGTTTTTAGATACACCAATAGAACTTCTGTTTACAGCCTTAGATTTAATGATAGAATTGTAAAGAGTGTACGGGAAGTTAGTGTAGTCTTCTCCGTTAACCATTCTGTTTTGTGTGTAGTAACGTGTAGGTGCTCTTTGCTTGATTGAAGCAAGTGATTCTCTGCTTTGTGCATTAGATACTGTAAGAGGTAATTGCAATCCAATAGTTAATGTTTCGTTTCTGCCCTGTCTACTAACGTATGATATAGCAACTACTACTCCGTTCATCTCTGATGGATCAATAGTATATGTCAATGCGTTACTAGAACGAACATATGCACGGAAAGTTCCTACTGGAATTTCAGAGAAGACGCCGTCACCAAAGATATATGAAACTTGGTCGTTACTACGTGATCCAACAGAAAAAATCTTTTTGGAAGAAGTTTCTGTCTGTAGATATGCATCTGCATAAACGTTTTCTACTTGTTCCCAGAGTTCTAAAGTATTATTAGTACCTCTTTGATATAACCAAGTATCAGTTTGGTTTACCCCGTCAATATCGATGTTGATAGACTGATTAGAAATAGCTTGTTGCAACGTGAAATCATAGTTGTCAAGTCTACCTTGCTTAAAGTAGAACATAAAACCTGTATTTGGGCTTCCAAATCCTAGACGATCATTTCTATAAAGAATGTTTAGTCTACCGCTTGGCGCAGGTGGAATCTCATAGATATAGTCTGTGTTTACTGAAGAACCGCTTACTAATTCAAAATTCATTGACTGTCCATCTACTACAGTAGAGAACGGAGCAATGGGTAGAGTGTTGTTAGGAATTCTAATAGAATATTCACTAGTAGTAACACCTAAAATATCAGATACGTTGCCAGGACGCCCGATTCGCTGAGAATCTATCAATGTAGCATTGATCACTGTATTCATCTGATCTAACCAATTTGAGTTAGCTGGGTCATTCCACAAGATAGGAACATTACTTAGATTGACGCCATTAGAATCTACGACACCTTCTGTAGTTCTGATAGAAGTTACTTTTAGATATCCTGAAGCACATGTGTTTCTTTTTGGTGTGTAGCCAACTAACGTGGCAAGTTTGATTACTGAATCTCTACGTTCAGCAGTGTCTAAAAAGTTTTCTCTAGTGTTTAAATCATTACGAAAGGCAAGACCCTGACCCATGAAGGCCATGACATCTAACAGAGCGATGAACTCTGCTGATTCGATATAATCGTTAAAGGTCTCAGGATAGTATAGACGTAGATAGTCAATAAAACTTTTACGTAAAGTTTCATAGTCATAACTTTTAAAATCTGCTTCGCTAAACGTTTGGTATATAGCTTTCCAATCGTTTACTCCGAATAATCCTGATTGTCGTGAATTAGTGGCCATAATGATTCTCTTGTTTCATATATTTATCATTACGGAAAATCGGTTTTTTAATATTAAAGCAAGACGGCTGAATTAGTTTGCTGATCGAAAAATAGTGCGAGGTCACCGGCGTTATTAAAAGGGTTGATAGAAAGTTGCATCTCTACTAAGATACCGTTATCTCTAGGATATGCTACGACCGTATTTACATAAAGTCTAGGGTCTAATGCAGCCACTCTACGGACTTCGTTCTGTAATTGTTGTACTACGTCTATAGTGTTAGGTTCAAAAACAAAATCCCAAAGCGTTGTGCCATACGCAGGGTTACCTACTTTCTCTCCCTTACGGATGTTCAATGCGTTGATAAAGTCTTGAATTACAAGTTGTTCGTCTACAAGTCTAAACTTTTTACCATACTTGATACCACCAGAACGAATAATGCCCTGGCCTGCTTGGTTGACAGGCGGGTTGACATTGTTAGTCGTTCTAGCTTTATCAGCATTGATTGTTGAAAATCCTACGTATGTTGGCATAATGTATTTATCCTATTTTTTATCCCAGTATATACCTTCGTTTTTAACGTTGTGGTGTAAGATAAACGCTTCGTTTGTTTCACCTGCCCAGAACGCTGTGTCTCCAGCATTGATTACTGCAACAAACTTGTACCCCATGTCTTCAATAGAAACAACTTCGTCCCAGAAAGTTTCGTCATTCCTCATACATGCTACTTCTTTGTTCATAAGATCAGGAGCACTAACGAACGTTAAATCTTTAGTAAAGATGGGCGCAGTTGTAGAACACACTAATGATACACCTGTTTTAGTCACTAATCTTACGCAAGGTTGATGATCTACGTGATTGAATACTACGGTTCCTAGATAAACTTCTAAATCTTTGCTGTCTTTACCTAGAGAAATATCATGACCTTCTCGTAGTTGCCACGCTTGTTCAATAGCTCTACCATTCCAAATAGTAGTTTCTACCGCAGGTATATAGCTGTCTAAGACTACGCACCCGCCGCCACCAGGTGGTGGAGTCGTTGGTGGGGGTGGAGGAGGTGGTGGTGGAGGAGGTGGAGGATTTGGTGGCGGTATCGGACCGACAACTGCTCCTATTGTGTTCTCCTCGACTGGTTCATCATCTTCATCTACTAAGTCCGGTGGAGGCGGAGGTGGGGGCGGAGCAACATATTGTTGATGGCTCTCGAATCCCGTAGTAGAAGTCAATGCATTAGAGAATCTAGTAAATGTAAACGATTCTCCGGTTAGAGGATTTAGATAATATTCTTCTCCGGCTGAAGCTGGTGCGAACACACCTGAATTACTATCAAAACTAAACTGTCCAAGACTTGATCCAGGTGTTTGGGTAGTTGCTAGTAATGCAAGAGTAGTGTCTGCTTTTGCCGCATCTTGAATCGCAGTTTCTAAGTCTTGGAATGCTTCTTTAGTCTCACTTAGTAAGGTTGCGCCGGCTGGTACTTTTTCTGTAACTGCATTAGGTGCAGTCGATAGTATTGATTGTACTATATTTCTTGCGATATCTAATTCTGCAACCGATGTCTGATATGCGGCTAATGCAGTTGCTATTTCAGGTGATCCTGCAGGTAAATTAGCTAACGCTTCTGCATATGCAGATTGAGCTTTAGTAGCTTTCTTGCTGGCTGCTGTAAGTTTTCTAGCGGCTGTTGATAATTCTTTACGTTGTTTTATCAGCGATTCGGCCGCGCCTATTGCAGAAGGTGCAATCTCCCCTAATAGATTAGGTCTTGGGATAATGCTGGGACCTAAAACATTGTTAATCATGGCTGTTAGCGGAGCCCTATTAAATGTGTTGACACCGATGCTAGGTAATTTGACTGTAGAGCCACCACCTGAAGTTAATGATGCGAGTGCTGATTCTACTATAGCTTGTACGCCTGGAGGCAAATTGCTAGTTAATTTATTAGTCACACCACCTAATAAAGTTGAACCTGAAATGTTAGTAGGTAATGCAGGTAATCCAGAGAATGCTTTGGTAGCTAAGTTTTCTATCTGCCCGGTCAGACCTGTAAGGTTAGTTGATACAGGATTTATTGCTCCTTTAGCACTGTCAACAATCGCACCTGCAATCGCAGTTCCACCGGGTAAATCTTTCAAGCCGGTCGCGGCTGCGGCTGCGGCTCCAGCAGATAGACCTTGCTGAACTTGCTGAGCCGCATTTGCCAATTGATTTTGTTGTGTAAGAGCAGTGGCACTCTTACTTAAGGCATCCGTTGCGTTTCCTGCTATGTTAACAGCATCAGAAATAATGTCATTGGTGATTCCACCGACTGCATCTTTAACTGCTCCTGTGACTGCTGATGTTGCGCTGTCTAAAGCACCTTCGATTGCACCGGCACCAACTCTGGCTGCTCCGCTACTACCGATCTCGTCTATGATACTAGAAGCACCTTTACCAATAACATCTGAGATGATTCCCGAAGATACTCCTTTTGCTATATCAGTAAGATCGATAGGTTGGCCAGCCGGGAAAGGCTTAAACGTTTTAGTAATTGTCTTAAACGCTGATGCTACAGGACCAATATTACTATCTAAAGAATTACCAAAATCAGGTACTTTACCGATAGCATTGAGAGATTTAGTGATACCTCCTAATCCTCCAGTCAACGTAGAAGCGATTGCCGCTGATGTACCTTGTTTGATAGAATCTAGTGCGGCTGATTTTACTGCCCCGGATACACTTGATGTGCTTAAACCATTCTTGACTAGATTTACTGTACTAGAAATTTGATCTCCCACACTTCTTGCTGAAGCAGTACCGCCGGCGGCTGCCGCTACAATACCACCAATAGCGCCGGGCGCTTCTTTACCTGTGATGGCTCCTGCTAATGCTAATCCAGTCTGTGCTTTTTGCATGTTAGTCACAACTGATTTTGCTTGAGCGTTTACACTTCCAGTCAGGCTATTTAAATTATTAACACCCTCTTTACCACTAAAGATAGATTGAGGCATTGCTTGTTGTACTGTTGCTTTGCCGGCCGCTACAAGAGTGTTTACCATGTTGTCAGAACCAGGTTTCAAGATACCACCTGATGCTAATTGTGATGGTGTCTGAGCAAAAGCGCCAACTGCCGCGGCTACTTTACCTGTAGTGTTATCTACGAAAGTAGTAACACCTTTAGTGATTGCGGCTGCACCCGCAGATGCGGCTGCTTGTGTTGCTACTCCTCCTAACATTGAAGTAGTTGCATTCTTATCAAATGATTTTGATATCGCAGATACTTCAGGAACACTAGCAACTGTTGCGTCTGATACTGTATTTGGTTGTCCTTGACCTACTGCTGATGTGTTAAGGTCAGCAACATTTTCGGCTGGTGAAGGTGGAAGGGCGCCATCTGCACTG
>Ga0208161_1000129_pt1 | contig 40002 bp, 39 predicted proteins | sample CB_VirMetaG_3_FD_184538 | JGI IMG/M metagenome (GOLD analysis project Ga0208161, IMG submission 184538) | Freshwater to marine saline gradient viral communities from Chesapeake Bay - CB_1508_1S Viral MetaG (SPAdes) (version 4) | ecosystem: Environmental > Aquatic > Marine > Coastal | place: USA... | reverse complement strand
GAGACTTTTTAGTACATTATCAGGGCGAAGACAAACTTCTTACAGATATTATGATTGACGAATGTTATGCAGTGCGTTATTATGGACAAAATAAAGCTGATGTAGAATTAGCTCACCTTGCAAATCGCAACGAACTAATGCATAGAGGAATAGTTAATTTAAATGAATAGACGTGAAATGTTGGAAACTCTAGTAGAAGAGCTTCGTCTTATTGATGGAGGCACTTCTGTACTAGATCATCGTTACCGCTTTGAGCTAGACTGTCATGAAAACGTATATCCACAGTTTCGTTTTTTAGATGAGATAAACGATTTTCCAACTATCTGCCTAGCTGTTATTGAAGAAACTATAGCGCACATTGGAGGGGATGTGCGCTATAAAACTGCTCTTATATCACTACGTGGTTATGTTCATGAAGCGATTGGAGAGTATGAAGATTCAAACTGGTGGGCAGAAGCATTACTTGACGACATAGAGCATGTATTACAACACATTCGAGAACGAAATCGTTGTTTCATCGACGTTCGAATCTATGAGTTAAGTACAGATGAAGGAATTATGAGTCCCTATGGCGTTGCTGATATGATCTTTACTGTTACCTATGAGGCTGAATAAAAGGACTTAACGTATGAATGATGATCGACAGATACCTGTTACATATTCTCAACAACTAAATGACGCCTTAGCGCCTCCAGCGCTAGACCCTGCACTGCTTACTGTTGCAAACGACTATCTTGCTGGTCAGAGCATTGATGAAATCGCTAAAAATCATCTGTTGACAATGGACCAGGTAACTAGTATTATTGAGAATAAAGATGTAAAATCTTATATTGATAACGTATATTTATCTCAAGGGTATCTCAACCGAGCGAAACGCCTTGCTGTTATCAACAAAGTAATAGATGAAAAACTACAAGAAGCATTTGAATCTGGAGTTTATACTAAAAAAGATTTACTTGACTGGATGAAGCTTCTTAATGAAATGGAAACTCAAGCTCGACCAAAGCGCGATGTTGGAGTAGCCGTACAAATTAATAATAACTACGATTCCTTAATGAAGGATCTGCTTGGAGACAAAAAGTAAATGTCAGCAGGAAAGTACAATTTCACATGTGAGCAAGGCGCCACTTTTGATCGCACAATAACTTATCGAGATGGAGAAGGAGCTATAATACCTCTAGACGGCTATCGCGCACGTATGCACGTACGCGAGTATACTGGAGGAGATCTTATAGTTGCTCTATACTCTGATATAAGTCAAGGCTCTTCAAATGGTTATGCTATACTGAATGGATCTTCAGAACTTACTGAAGATGGAGCGAATGGTAATATTCGACTACTTATTTCAGCTGCTAACACTGCTAACTTAATTTCTGGTTCTCTTAAGTATGATCTCGAAATCGAATCTCCTACTGGTGTAGTAGTTCGATTAATCGAAGGAAAATTTAATGTAGTTCCAGAGATTACACGTTGAGCGTTACTGTTAATGAACCGACAAATCAAGTTATTGTAACAGATCCTAGAGGTGGGGCTATTAAAGTAGTCACTGTGGGATTGCGCGGACCTGCTGGCGGTGAGCCAAGCGTAGGTAATCTCTTAGTAGGAACAGGTACTCTCCAAAATGAAATCACGGTGAAGTCATCGACTTCCCGTGATTTAATTATTTCTGCCAACCTTGAATCTCCAAGTGCTAATATCATTTTTGCTTCAAACGTGGTCCCATCAGGTAACGTTGAGCAATCTCTTGGTGCTCCTGACAAGCTTTGGAAAGATATTTATGTTAGTGATGGTACTATTTTTATCGGCACTAACTCTAGCATATCTGGCAACCAAATTAATATTGGCAGCTTCAATGTAGCGGCTGACGGATCTATATCGATACCTGGTGTCAATATCGCAGCTGACGCTAATGCTGTTGACACTGTAACAATTGTAGCTAGTGATATTGCTTCAAATGATGCTATTCACGCTATCACTGGTGAACCTCAGTTTTTACTTACTGATGTTAAGACAAACCTTGTTGCAGCTATTAATGAAGTGTATGCTCTAACAGAGCATAGTGACGGTTTAAATGTTGCTAGTGCTAATCTTGGTGACATTGAGATATTTAGCGCTAACATTCGCTCTACTAGTGGCGACATTACTGTTACCGGCGTTGATCTTCGAGTTCAGGGTAATCTTATTGTTGAGGGTAGCACTACTTCTGTAGAATCAGTTACTACAGTTGTAGAAGATCCTGTGTTCACTCTCGGAGGCAATGCGGCTCTTACGCTTGATGATGGTAAAGATCGTGGTATTGAGTTTCGTTACTATGACGCTTCTTCTAAACTAGGCTTTTTTGGTTGGGATAATAGCGCTGGTATATATGTATTTTTACGTGACGCTACAAATTCAAGTGAGCAGTTTAGCGGTACCAAGGCTGATGTAACTGCCAACTTATTCATTGGTGACGTACTTGCATCTTCTCTCACTGTTACAGATAGCTTAACTGCTATTACTATGAATGTAGGTAGCTTAACGGCTAATAGCATTACAGCAGCTGTTAGTGGAGAAGTAACAGGAAATGTTACTGGAAATGTAGTTTCAGAGCTAGTCACAGCAGGAACTATAGAAATACAAGCCTCTAACCTCTCTTCTAGTGCTAATATTTATATTAGCGCTAATACTACTATACATCTTCAGTCGCCTGTAATCGCTAATATAGTTCAAACTGAAAATGTAAGTATTGGAAATGGTACAACACTAATTGACACTACTATCGCCTCTAACGTAAGTGTAGGGGAACAAACAATTTCTCAATTTCCTCTTTCGTCTTTTAAATTTGCTAAGCTAATTATAAATACTGAAGATTTAACCTATGGACAATCTCAAATTTCTGAGGTATTATTAACGCATGATAATACAAATGTCAGATTAACTGAATATGCGATATTACACACTAGTACTAACCCGTTCGTCACTTTTAATGCATTCATAGAAAGTGGATCCGTGGTAGTAAAGGCATCTACTCAAAGTTCTGATAACCTTATTAAGGTTACTCGAATTTTGAACTAAGGAGAATAAAATGGCCACAGAGCAAAAAGACTTTAAAGTCAAAAATGGCATTATCGTTGGTGGTAACATTACAAGTACTACTGGCGGATTCCTATATGACTCTACTTCTAATACTCTTACTGTTGGTGGTTCTGAAGTAGCTCTTCAGTCTAGTGTTGATATTGTACAAGACAATGTGGTCTCTCAAACTGCTAACCTGTACAATACTTACAACACTGTAACTGCTAACACATATGATACTTATGTCACGCTAACTGCGAATGACTATAATACTTATACTACTCTTCTTGGGTTAGTTAATACAGTTCAAGATAACGTTACTTCTAGCGGTGGTGATATTAACACTGTTACTGCAAACCTTTATAACACTTATGTAACACTAAGTGGAAGTATTGACACAGTACAAGACAATGTTGATACTAATGCTGGTAATATTGATACAGTACAATCTAATCTTACTACTCTAGAAGGCACTGTAACTACAAACTCTGGCAATATCGACACTGTACAAAATAACGTTGCTGCTAACGCAGCCCGTTTAGATTCGCTAACATACTTTAAACGTATTACAGCTAACGGCGTTAACATTGACGCAACAGCTAATGCTGATGCTCTAACTATTGCAGCTGGTGATGGTATTACTCTACTAGGTGACGCAGGAACCAAAACTCTAACTATTCACGTAGACGGAGCTTCTGACGTTAATACAGTACAAGACAATGTTACTGCTCTTACAGCAAATGTTGATACGGTACAAGACAATGTTGCTGCGATTATTAATGGTACAACACCTTTCACTGGCGATGTAACTTTCCAACAAAATGTTACTATTGATGGTAACTTAATCGTTGGCGGAACTCAGACCACTATTGGTTCTGTAGACACTACAGTTCAGGATAGAACACTTATTCTATCTAATGGTGCTACTTCTGCATCTTTTGATACTGGTCTACTACTATCTCGTGGATCTGATGCAAACGTATTCATCGGTTTTGATGAGTCTGCAGATCAAGTTGTTGTTGCCTTTACACAAGATGAAGGCGGTAATGTAGTAACTGACTTTAGCTTCAGTGCTTATGCTAATTTACATGTTGACAATCTAGTTGTTGAAGGTCTTGTAGATGGTGTTGACATTGCTTCTCTCGACTCAGCTGTAAGCACTATTGTTTCTGATCTCCCAACAATCTCAGGTAACACAGTAACTAACGCTAATCGTTTAGATTCTCTGAAATACTATAATACAATTCAGGTATCTGGACAAACAGATGTTGCAGCAAGTTCTAATGCTGACGTTCTAACTCTTGTAGGTGGAACTGGTATTACACTAACTACTGCAGCAGACCAAATTACTATTGCGTCTAGTGTTGGTGGCGACATTGACAAAGTACAAGACAATGTTACTGCACTAACTGCAAACGTTAATACTGTTTCTTCTAACGTTGACACAGTAGACGGTCGTGTTGATAATATCATTGATGGTACTACACCTTTTACAGGTGCCGTAACATTCAACAGTACTATCGCTACTACTGTAGCAAAACTAAACACTCAGCTACATGTAACTTCTAATGTTAAGACTGGTATTGGCTCTGCTGATACTGAAATCTTTAACTTCCCAGGAGCTACTTATCGAGGAGCAGAACTAACTGTTCTAACTCAAGATATTACTAATACTGAGTATCAAATCTGCAAAATGCTTATCATTCATGATGGAACTGATGTTCACTTCACTGAGTATGGCATTGTACACACTGGAAGCGGAGAACTAACTACTTTCAACGTAACAATTGACGGTAGCGACGTAATCTCTGTAAGAGCATCAGGAGGTTCTGCTAATAAGAAGATTAGCGTAGCTTCACATAATTTAATTCAATAATATAAACACACTTTTAGTGGATAGGGAAACTAAATGGTACGTAGAAACTTCAAGATAGGCGCGCTTGACGCTGCCAACGTAAATATCTCAGCAAACGGATTTTTAGCTACGCTAACAGCTAATGCCGATCTTGCATCTAACGTAACATTTAGTCTTCCTGGCGCTACAGGTACAAATGGACAGGTTCTCACTACGGATGGTAGTGGGAACCTTTATTTTTCTGATTCAAGTGCTAATACGAATGTGTATGTTAGCGATACGCTAGTCTCAAACACAGCTCTTATTTTAGAAGCTGGAGATGGAGTATCCCTACTCGCTAATGCCGATTCTGGTATAGTCTCGTTTAGCACTTCAATGAGCAATGTAACTTCTCAAACTATCGCTGTAGACGGAAGCGCTAACGCTTTCACATTAGCAAAATCAGTATCAAACTCACACATGGTGCTTGTAAGCTATAATGGTCTGTTACAAGGCCCAGAAGAATATACTGTAAGCGGTACAACGCTAACTATTTCTAACTCTAAGCCGCTTATTGCAGACTCTAAAATTGAAGTTCGCTATTTTGATTTCTTCTCGCTACCTGGGGCGAATGAGGGTGGCGGTAGTGGAGGAGGCACACAGGCTCAAGGAAGTGTGAGTGGTTATGTCTCTGGAGGAAAAGATATTTCTCCTAACTATGTTAATATTATAGAAAAATTTTCATTCACTTCTGATGGTAATGCAAGTGATGTGGGTGACTTAACTCAACTTAGAAGTGTGATAGCAGGCCAGTCTAGTTCTGTATCAGGTTATTCTTCTGGAGGCATATTTAATCCTCCTTTTCAATACCTTAATACTATAGATAAATTTCCCTTTACCTCAGATGCTAATGCTACTGATGTTGGAGATCTAACAGTCGGTAGAGCAGGACCGGCAGGCCAGTCTAGTAGCGAGTCTGGTTATACTTCTGGAGGTTATACAGCCTATACTAACGTAATAGATAAGTTCCCTTTCTCTTCTGATTCAAATGCAAGTGATGTTGGAGATCTTACAATAGCTAGAGGACAGTTTGCAGGGCAAAGTTCTACGACTAACGGTTATTCTTCTGGAGGTAATACACCTCCCACTACGAATGTAATAGATAAATTTCCTTTTGCTTCTGATGGAAATGCAAGCGATGTAGGAGATTTGACAGTAGCTAGACGCCAAAACTCAGGACAATCATCTTCTACTAATGGTTATAATTCAGGATCTTCGAACACTATAGACAAATTCCCTTTTTCAGCAGATGGAAATGCTACAGATGTTGGAGACTTATCTCAATCCAGAAATTCATCCGCTGGTCAGTCAAGTACAAGCTCTGGTTATACTTCTGGTGGGGCTCCCCCTTTTACAAATGTAATTGATAAGTTTCCTTTCTCTTCAGATACAAACGCAACAGATGTAGGTGATTTAACTTCTGAAAGACAGGCCCCAGCAGGGCAACAGGTGTAAAGCATGACAATAGAACTTAAAATTGGACAACTCAACACTTCTAATGCAACCGACGGAGATCTTCTCTCCTACGTCGGATCAAATGGCGTTGTGGAGTATCGCGATGTAGTCGGCGAGATCGATGCTCGCATAGTCTCCAATGTTAATACAGTTCAAGATAATGTTGCTGCTCTAGATAATAATGCATGGGTGAACGCAAATGACTTCTCAACTTATACAGTTGTAACTGCAAATATCTATAACACCTACACTGCTTTAACAGCCTATGTAGACGGTGAAGTTGCTAACTTAGTCAACGGGGCCCCAACTACACTAGACACACTAAACGAATTAGCCGCTGCTCTTGGAAATGATGCTAATCTATCTGTCACCCTAACCAATGCCATTGGTACCGTGTCCGCAAACGCAGCTACTAATACTACAGCTATCAACTTAGTTCAATCAAACCTAAGCGCCCTTCCAGATAGTGCAGCTAATGACTATGCACTATACCAAACTGTGCTTTCCCTCTCTGGAAATCTACATAATAACGTTCAGACTGTATCTACTAATGTTTTCGCATTAGATCAAACAACTGCTGCACGCTTTGTAAACGTGGAGGCTAATGTTACAGCGCTACAAGGCGGATTATCTGGTGCAAATACAAATATTAATCTAGTTCAAGCAAACCTTTACGCCGTTACGCTAGATACTGTCGCGACAAATGGTAATAGTACTACAGCCTCTATCGAAGTAGAGGGTATTTTAGCAAGTGGAGATTTAACGGTAAATGGTCCCTCCACTTTAAACTCTAATGTGACTATCAACGGTATGATAGACACGGTAGATCGCATTCAGTTTAACACACTCATCAGCACTGACACAACTGCCGGAATGGTTTCTTGGAATTCTGATTCTGGTACGGTTCAAGTCGGACTAAGTGATTCAGCTACCGTTCGTTTAGGCGAAGATCTATTCTACTATGTAAAAGCTGGAGAACCTCTTTCTCGAGGTAATGTAGTATATGCTAGTGGTGCAGTTGGCGGTAGTGGTAAACTTGAAGCTTCAAAGTATATCGCAAACAACTCTATCGATGAGCGTTATGTAATTGGTATTGCATCACAAGATATTGCACAAGGTGAGTTTGGATACGTAAATATTGTAGGATCTCTACGTGGTATTCCAACAGATGGAAGCCCTCAAGGAGAAACCTGGAGCATTGGAGATGTACTATATCCTTCTCCAAGTGTACCAGGTGCTTTAACTAACGTTACTCCTATAGCTCCTAATCAAGCAATTCCTCTTGCTTTCATTACTTCTGTTAGCAGTTCTAACGGCACTATTGCAATTCGTGCTACAGCAATGGGTTATCACTTAGGTGAGATACATGATGTTTATGCGAATTCTAAAGCTGATGGGAACGTGCTAACCTGGATCTCAGCTAATTCTCGCTGGGAACCTAAAGCTGTTAGCAGTGATACCTCTAACGCTTGGGTAAATGCAAATGACTTTGCAACATATACCACTCTCGCAGGATTAATAGATACTGTACAAGATAACGTCGCTGCGTTGAGTGGTACAGCCGATCTAGTCAGTGATCAATATATCATATCAAGTGTTAATACGTTTACACTGTCCTCAAGTGTAACTAGTGCTAACAATATTTTAGTTTCAATTTCTGGGATTATTCAAAATCCTAATGACGACTATACAGTAACAGGCACAACTCTAACGCTTAATAACACCGAGCCTCTTACTTCAGGTGTTGATATTGAAGTACGTCACTTAAGTGGTGGCTCTAGCGGAGGAGCCTCATCTGAAACTTGGTCTATAATAACTTCGAATACTACTCTCTCTGCGGGCAATGGCTATTTTGTTGATGTTTCTTCTTCACCACTCTCTGTAACTCTTCCCGCAACTCCTACTATCGGTAATAAAGTACGTATTATAGATGTGGCAGGTTTAAGTGAAGTCAACCAATTAACTGTTATTGGTAATGGGGAAAAAATTCAACGCAGCGACACTAACCTAGAAGTAGCTTCTAATTCTGCTGCTTTTACATTAATATACTCTAATTCAACTTATGGTTGGATTCTAGGAGAAATTTAAAATGCCAAATTATAGAAGCGTAAAATATAGAAGCTCAGTAGAAAGCGTCTTGGCAGCTTCAGATTTTACGGCTAACATATCCTCTTATATTAGTAGTGAGTTATCAAATTCAATACCAAGCGGAACTTTAGTTAATACCACAGATAGCCAAACTCTTACTAATAAAACTTTAAGCGGTGTTATATTAAATGACGGATTTCGAGAAGAAGTTTTTGCTGTAAGTGGAACTACTCCCTCATTATCTCCAGATAATGGATCAATTCAAACATGGACCCTTTCGGGGAGTTCAAACCCTAGACAGACTGGATGGGACGCAGGAGAATCTATTACTCTTTTAATAGATGATGGAGCAGCTAGAGTAATCAACTGGTCTACTCTTAATGTTAATTGGAAAACAGATGGAGGCTCTGCTCCAACTTTAAATACTTCTGGCTATACAGTTATTGTTTTATGGAAAGTAAGCACCACTATCTATGGAGCAAGAGTTGGAGATGCTTAATGTTGGGAACTTTTTTAAAAGGATCAAAGACAGCGAGTAGAGTTAGCGCAATTGCTGTTACTTCTCACATATCTCCCTACATTGCAATGTACCCCTGGTCAGCTTCTGGATTTGGTACTAAATATGCAAATCCTTCCACTCTGCCCCCAAATCAGGGTTATGATGTATCTTTCCACCCTAATAGTAATATTCTTGCTGTCTCTCACGCTAGCAGCCCTAATATTTCGGTATATCCTTTTTCAGCCTCAGGATTTGGTACTAAATACGCAAATCCGTCTACCTTACCTACTGGTAATGGGCAAGGAGTAGCTTTTAACCCTGCTGGTACTGCAATAGCTGTAGCGCATAATAATAGCCCTTACATTACCGCATATCCTTGGTCAGCTTCTGGATTTGGTACTAAATATGCAAATCCTTCTACTTTACCTACAGGCAATGGAATGTGTGTAGCTTTTAACCCTGCAGGAACAGCTTTAGCAGTAGGTCACGTTACTAGTCCTTATATTACAGCATATCCCTGGTCCACTTCTGGTTTTGGTACTAAATATACAAATCCTTCTACCTTACCTACCAATACCGTTTTTGGAGTAGCTTTTAATCCTGCTGGTACTGCAATAGCTATAGCTTTTGCTCAAAATACTTATATTTCTGTATATCCGTGGTCAACCTCTGGATTCGGTACTAAGTATGCAAATCCAATTACTGTAAATTTACCTACAGGGATAGGTTATGGAGTAACTTTTAATTCTTCTGGTACTGTCCTTGTGATCTCACATTACTCCTTTCCGTATGTTACAGCATATGCATGGTCAGCCTCAGGGTTCGGTACTAAATACGCAAGTCCTTCTACTGCTGTGAGTGGTAGCGGAAGACAAGTTGAGTTTAATTCAGATGATAGCGTAATTGCAATTTCTAGTGATAATACTCCTTATATTCAGGTATATAACTGGTCTGGTTCTGGATTTGGTACTAAATACACTAACCCATCAACGTTACTGGCAGGGGTAGGCAGTAGCGTAGCTTTTTCAGGATAATAAATTATGATAACACTTGAACAAGAACGAATGAACATACTTACACAAGCGGTTGAACACCGTGAACGTGAAATTATGCATCATCAAATTAATATAGATAACTACCGTTTAGCTATTAAAGAGATAGAGGCAAATCATTCTGAAGATGTTGAGCTGCAAAAATTCTCTGCTGAGTTAAAAAGTCTTCTGTCTTCTAGCATAGCTGAACAGGCCAAAGAAAAAATCATGCTAAAAGTACTTAAAGCACAATTGGAGTGACAAATGTATATTAAGCTTATAAATGAAATTCCTATAGAGTATTCAATTCATCAGCTGCGTAGTGATAATCCGCAAGTCTCATTTCCTGATCATATTTCTGAAGAATTACTAGCTGAGTACGATATATACCATCTTACTCCTACAGATATACCTACATATGACCCAATTTATCAAAATATACGTGAGGATATTCCAACTATAATTAATGATACTTGGGTACAAACATGGAAGGTTGAGGCTGCCTCAGAAAATGAGATTGCTGAGCGTATGGATGAGTGTGAAAACAATATAAGATTACAGAGAACAGCTCTTCTTCAGGAAACTGATTGGATGGCTTTGAATGATAGTACTCTATCTACGGAATGGAAGATGTATCGACAGGCCCTTCGAGATATAACAGCTCAAGAGGGTTTTCCCTGCAGCGTAGAGTGGCCTGAAAAACCTGTGTAATTATAGTTTGACTTTACTAAAAAAATGTGAGAGAATAAATATATGAGTATAAGACGTATACACCCTAACCTTATAGACTCCAATAATACTTCCAACGGATCAGTATTAGTCTATAACGCTACAAATGGAGTAGTTGAATTTGGCTCTGCTAGCACTTTGTTAGCGGATGCAAATGACTTTGCAACTTATACTACTTTATCTAGTCTAATTGATACAGTAAACGCTAACGTAGACGCACTTCCAGATAGCGCTGCAAATGACTATAATACCTATACTACTGTAACCGGATTAATAGACACAGTACAAGATAACGTCGCTGCGGTAGATAATAACGCGTGGACGAACGCAAACGACTATGCAACCTATTCTACACTCGTAGGGCTGATTGACACAGTACAAGATAATGTTGACGCACAAACTTCAAACACTCAAATCTATGTTGCCGATACTCTACTATCCAACACCGCGCTTATCTTTGAAGCGGGTAGTGGCATCTCTCTAAGTGCTAATGCAACAACCCATGTGACTACTATCACAACCTCTATGAGCAATGTAACTTCTCAAGAAATTGCAATAGATGGTAGTTCTAACTCATTTACTCTTATTAAATCAGCTGCAAATACCAACATGCTACTTGTAAGCTACGAAGGCATCCTTCAAAAGCCTCGTGAATATAGCGTAGATGGTACAACTCTTACTCTTTCTAACACTCGTCCGCTAGTAGCGGGGGCAAATCTTGAGGTACGTTACTTTGACTTTTTTGAGCTGTCTGGAGTTAGCGAAGGTGGTGGGGGTGGCTATACCTTCCAAGGAACTGTGAGTGGTTATGCTGCCGGAGGGTTTTCACCAAACATAACTCAACTAAACACTATTGACAAGTTTCCGTTCAGCTCTGATACGAATGCAACAGACGTAGGCGATTTGAGTGTGGCTAGAGCCTATCCAATGGGTCAATCAAGCTCAAGTTCTGGCTATTCATCTGGCGGAAGCCCTTTTGTTAACGTAATAGATAAGTTTCCCTTTGCTGCGGATGCAAATGCGTCAGATGTAGGAGATTTAACTGTACCTAGAGAGCGTGCAGCTGGTCACTCAAGTGTAGAATCTGGGTACAGTTCTGGAGGTACTCAGATTAACCCTCTTAATATGATAGATAAGTTTCCCTTCGCATCGGATGGGAATGCAACAGATGTAGGAGATCTTACATCTGATGTAAGATCTGCAGCAGGACAATCAAGCGCAACGTCTGGTTATAATTCTGGAGGGTATGGCACACCATCAACTTCTCTAACACTAAATAAAATCGACAAATTTTCATTTTCTTCGGATGGAAATGCTACGGATGCAGGTGATTTAACTCAAGGTAGAAATAATGTAGGAGGACAATCGAGTGTAGAATCTGGATACAGTTCTGGGGGATTAAACCCTGCCCTTACTAATATGATAGATAAATTTCCTTTCGCAGCTGACGCAAATGCGACGGATGTAGGGGATTTAACACAAGCAAGAGCTGTGACTACAGGGCAATCGAGCACAGTATCTGGTTATAATTCTAGTGGTTTTTCACCCACGTACGTTAACACAATCGACAAGTTTTCTTTTTCTTCGGATGGAAATGCTACGGACGTAGGTGATTTAACTCAAGTAAGACTTGGACCCGCAGGACAACAAATATGACAGATATTAATATTAAACTAATAGGAATAGAAGGTGCAACTGACGGTGACGTACTTGCGTACGTAGCCTCAAATGGCTATGTTGAATTTAAATCTATTGCCTCAGCTACAGACGTAGAAACTCGTGTAAGCGCGAATATCAATCTAGTACAAGACAATGTCGCTGCGTTGCCCGATTCCGCTGCTAACGACTACGCAACCTATACAGTTGTAACTGCAAATATTTATAACACCTATACCACCCTACTATCCTATGTAGACGGTGAGGTAGCTAATCTAGTTAATGGCGCTCCTGCAAGTCTTGATACTCTAAACGAACTAGCGGCAGCCCTAGGCAATGATGCTAACCTATCTGTAACACTACTTAACGCTATTGGAACTGTAAGTGATAACGCTGCTACTAATGCTGGTAATATAGATACCGTACAAAGCAACTTAACTACGCTAGAGTCTACAGTTGGAGCTAATACTTATAATACCTATGTAACGCTACAGGGTAACATTGATACAGTTCAGGATAACGTCTCAGCCCTAGACAATAATGCGTGGACGAATGCTAATGACTACGCAACATACAGTACCGTTACAGCCAATTTATACGATACTTACAGCACGCTATCTTCTGAAATCTCTTCTCTCGGAGGCATTTCTAATGTAGTAATAGGTGGGACCGACCTCAGCAATTCTTCGATTGCAATCGCAGCAGGTAATGGTGTATCAATCGCTGTAAACGCTACTACAAACGTAGCTACCTTTAGTACTTCAATAAGTAATGTAACCTCAGAAATTATTGAGATAGATGGTAGCGCTAATACTTTTTCTCTTTCTAAGGCTGCATATAACACTCATATGGTGCTAGTTTCTTACAATGGGTTGTTACAAGATCCTCGTAGATACGTACTAGTTAATAATGCAGCAGGCTCTTATCTTACTATTAATAATACTAGCCCTTTAATTTCAGACTCTAATGTTGAGGTACGTTATTTTGACTTCTTTGATCTACCAGGTGTAAGTGAGAGTGGCGGTGGAGGGGGAGGTTATAGTTTCCAAGGGACAGTGAGTGGTTATGCAGTTGGGGGCCTTAACAGTTCTAATCAAGGATCTAATGTAGTAGATAAATTTCCATTTGCTACAGACGGAAACGCTACTGATGTTGGTGATTTATCACAAACTAGAGAACAATCGGCAGGTCAAAGCTCTTCTACAAGTGGGTATACTTCAGGAGGTTATGCTACTGCTTCCCCCTACGTAGTATATAATACTATAGACAAGTTTTCTTTTTCAGCCGACGGCAATTCTACAGATGTGGGTGACTTAACAGTGGCCAGACAGAAATTAACAGGTCAAAGCTCTTCTGCTAGCGGTTACACCGCTGGAGGTGTAACTCCAGGAGCTATATATAAAAATGAAATTGATAAATATCCATTTTCGTCAGACTCTAATGCTACAGATGTAGGAGATTTAATAACAGGCACCTACGGCTCCTCTGGGCAATCTAGCTCTACACACGGATATATTGCTGGTGGCGGCACAGGCTCTATGATTAATAAAATAGAAAAGTTTTCTTTTTCTGTAGATGGTAACTCTAGTGATGTAGGTGATTTAACTACTGCTGGTAGATATGGCGCAGGTCAAAGTTCTAGTTTAAGTGGTTATAATTCTGGTAATGATAACCCCTACAGCAATGTAATAGAGAAGTTCCCCTTTGCTTCAGACTCCAACGCAAGCGATGTAGGAGATCTTAGTGTGGCTAGAGGATCTATGCCTGGACAGTCTAGTACTACGAGTGGTTATAGCTCTGGTGGAGATTCTAATTCGGCACCTACTGGCTCTAATATAATAGACAAGTTCCCATTTTCTACTGATGCTAACGCTACTGATGTAGGAGACTTAACTCAGGCAAGACGTAGAACCTCTGCAGGACAACAGGTGTAAAAAATGGACATAGCAAAAATTAGAATAGGACAACTAGATTTACGCGATTTAAGCTCCTCAGAGCTTGCAAGTGCGAATTCAGTAAATGAGGTGCAAGGCAATTTAACAGCACTGTCAGCAAACGTTGTTGCTGATGCAAACACCTGGACTAATGCTAATGACTACACCACTTATACTACACTAAGTGGATTAGTAGATACGGTACAAGACAATGTAGAATTACTAACCTCTACAGCAGCAGCTAATGACTATAGCACATATACCACCCTGAGCGGACTAATAGACACTGTACAAGATAATGTAGGTGCAGTTTCAGATACTACAGCGCTATATCTTGGCGATACTCTTATCTCGAACAGCGCTCTAATTTTTGAAACTGGAAACGGAATCTCAGTTAGCGGCAACTCTACTTCGAAAGTAGTTACCTTTACAGTAGGCATGAGCAATGTCACGTCTCAAGAATTTACAGCTAATGGTGCTTCTAACTCTTTTACTCTTGCTAAGTCAGTTGCAAACTCGCACATGATTTTAGTGAGTTATAATGGCATTCTACAAAAGCCTACTACCTATGATCTAAGCGGTACTACTCTAACACTCTCTAATACTTCTCCTATTAAAGCAAACTCTGATATAGAAGTTAGGTTCTTTGACTTTTTTGATTTACCTGGAACTTCAGAAGGTGGAGGGAGCGGTTATTCCTTCCAAGGAAGTACCAGTGGATATATTTCAGGTGGAGGCACCACTCCTACCAAATATAATATAATTGAAAAATTTTCATTTTCTGCAGATGGAAATGCTACCGATGTTGGAGACTTAACTGTAGGCAGGTTTGGTCTCGCTGGGCAGTCTAGCGCGATTAGTGGTTATGCAACTGCTTCTTATCTTCCTGATAGTAATATTATAGACAAGTTTCCTTTTTCGTCAGATGGCAATGCAACAGATGTTGGCGATTTGACTCAATCGAGAACTCTTCCAGCTGGCCAATCAAGTGATGCTAGCGGGTACACTTCTGGAGGCTCAGCTACCAATACGATTGATAAATTTCCGTTTTCTTCGGATAGTAATGCTACTGATGTAGGAGACTTAACAAGGGCAAGTTGGCAAGCCACAGGACAGTCCAGTACTTTAAGCGGCTATACTTCGGGTGGTGCTCCAGGAATTCTAAATACTATAGATAAGTTTCCATTTGCAACAGACGCCAATGCAACTGACGTTGGTGACTTAACTGTAAGTAGAGACGCTACCCCAAGTGGACAATCTAGTACTACGCACGGTTATACTTCTGGAGGACGTTACCCTGTTACTAATGTTATAGATAAGTTTCCTTTCTCAACAGATTCGAATGCAACCGACGTTGGTGACTTAACACAATCAAGATATGGCGTTTCAGGACAATCTTCTACTGATAATGGTTATGTAAATGGAGGTAGTTCTTCAGCAGCAACAGTTTTTAATACTATAGATAAGTTTCCATTTGCAACAGACGCTAATGCAACAGACGTTGGTGATATGACAATCTCTAGATGGTATGCAGCAGGACAACAGGTGTAAAGCATGACAGATATTCGTATTAATCTAAATCAGATAGAAACAGACGACATTAACACTTCCGTGTTCGCTTCGAAGAGCGAAGTTAATCTCGTGCAAGATAATGTGTCAGCGCTTGATAATAATGCGTGGGTCAACTCAAACGACTATTCGACATACAGCACTCTTACAAGTCTTGTAGATACAGTACAAGCCAACCTAACTTCGTTAGTCTCCGCAGCTCCCAGCACGCTAGATACTCTAGCTGAAATCGCTGCCGCACTAGAAAATGATGCTAATATAGCGGTAACTCTTACAACTTCTATTGGTGCGGTACAAGATAATGTAACAGCACTATCAGCTAATGTTGGAACGGCTAATACAAAAGTTTATGTAGGCGAGACTGCTTTATCTAACTCACACCTACTATTCGCAGCTGGAAGCGGTATATCTTTAGAAGCTAATTCAACTAATAGTTTAATTACTTTTAGTGCCTCTATGGGAAATGCAACTTCTCAAGAAATAACAGCAAACGGATCGTCTAACGCATTTACACTTTCTAAATCAGTTGCTAATAATACAATGGTGCTAGTTTCTTATAACGGTCTAGTACAAAAACCAACCACTTATAGCATAGACGGCACTACTCTTACTATTTCTAACACTGCACCTATTGAGTCAGGGTCAGACATTGAAGTTAGATTTTTTGACTTTTTTGACCTACCTGGAACTTCAGAAGGAGGCGGAGGTGGGGGCTATACCTTCCAAGGCGAAGTAAGCGGTTATACCTCTGGTGGGTATACACCCCCTAGAGTTAATACAATAGATAAGTTTTCTTTTTCGTCAAATGGCAATGCTACAGATGTTGGGGACCTGACTGAAAGCAGAGACGAAATTTCTAGTCAATCCAGTATATCATCTGGTTACTCTTCTGGAGGGAGGTCAGGACCTGTAGGCACTATAAATACTATAGACAAATTCCCTTTCTCAGCAGACTCAAGTGCTACTGATGTAGGAGATTTAACACAAGCAAGATACTACCCTTCCGGACAGTCTAGTGAAAACTCTGGATATGCTTCCGGAGGTTGGGCTTCTCCATATGTTACTACTATAGATAAGTTTCCTTTTGCTGCCGACTCTAATGCCTCAGACGTTGGAGACCTAACATTAGCAAAACTCAATTCTGCAGGTCATAGTTCTTCTACGAACGGGTATACTTCCGGAGGACAGTTATCTGATGGTAATGGTAGTAATTCTATAGATAAGTTTCCATTTGCAACAGACTCCAATGCAACTGACGTAGGAGATCTTACTATAGTAAAAAATCTGGTGACAGGGCAGTCTAGTACAGATAGTGGTTATAACTCCGGCGGCATCAGCGGCGGTAGTCTTGTCAATGTAATAGATAAGTTTCCTTTTTCTGCAGACGGCAATGCAACTGACGTAGGAGATCTTACTGTAGGTAGATATAGAGCTGCGGGGCAATCTAGTACTACTTCTGGTTATACTTCAGGTGGTCATTTTCCTGTAAGTAACGTTATTGATAAGTTTCCATTTTCTTCAGATGCAAACGCAACAGACGTAGGAGATCTTACACAGGCTAGACGCAATATTGCAGGACAACAGGTGTAAAGCATGACAGATATTCGTATAAGACTTAATCAAATAAACGCAGATTCAATCGCAACATCAGTTTTTGCGGCTAGAACAGATGTTAATACAGTACAAGACAACGTCGCTGCGTTAGATAATAACGTGTGGGTCAATTCAAATGATTTTACAACCTATTCAACAGTTACAGCAAATATCTATGATACGTATACTGCCGTTCAAGCAAATTTAAACTCTGTAAGTTCTAATGTTGACAATACAGTTGCTAATGTATATAATACCTATAACACTTTAAAAACAGATATTGATTTAGTTAGCTCTAATTTAACTTCTGTTGCTAATGTATACTCAGAAAAATTTGACGTAGACGGTAGCACTAATGCATTTACACTAGCTAGAACTATTAATTCTGAAGAAGAACTATTAGTTTACCTAGACGGAGTGCTACAGCATAGCGACTCTTATGTGATTTCTGGAACTACTCTTACTATTTCAAATACTTTACCTATACCAGTTTCTACTTTAGGGCTACGCTCTCTTTCAGCGCTGGCTACATCAGCAGGTGGCGAAGGTGCTGTAGGATCTTCATATTTAAAAACCTTCGCTTTAGGATAACAAAATGACAGAATCATTAAAAAATGCTCGCGCAAATCTTACCACAAGCTATCAAACACTTTATACGTGCCCATCTAGCACTACTGCTATGGTGGTATCTTTGCTTGCTGCTAACATAGACGGCACAAGTACTCAAGATGTAACAGTTCAGTGGAGAGACTCTTCAGCCTCTAATGTACCTACTTTAATAGCTTCTACTATTTCAATACCTGCAGATTCTACCTTAACAGTACTAACTAAAAGTGCTCCTTTAGCCCTAGAGGCGGGAGACACGCTAGAGATAGTTAGTAGTACCAATTATGCTGTTCACGCTACTGCTGTTATCGTGGAGATTGTTTAATGCAGAATGGGGGTGTAATTGGTAATATAGTTACTGCCAATACTCAAACTGCTACAGGCTTATGGTCGATGCGCGAAGTAGAGCTTAGTAGAAGAGCTCTATCTTGGCCTTTAGGTTTTGGAGCCCCTGATCAAGTAGTATATAGCTCTTCTGGTTCTTATACTTTTACAGTACCTCCTGCTATTGAGTATATATCTATTGTGGCTGTTGGGGGCGGTGGTGCAGGCGATGATGGTAATAGTGCAGATGGTGGAGGAGGAGGCGGTGGCGGAGGAGCTTTAGCCTATGCTAATAATGTTGCCGTTACTCCCGGATCTAATGTGAGTATAGTAGTAGGTGCTGGAGGCTCTAACGGTAACGGTAAAAACGCTCGTGCAGAAAGTGGTGGAAATACTACTGTGACTATTGGATCATTTATAATCAGCGCGGGGGGAGGTCAAGGGGGTGCTCCTTATAGTGCGATTCCTGGAGCTACTGGAGGAAGCTATAGCTTTACTAATACCCCTGCAGGCGTTTCTACTGGCGGAGGAAATGGTGGTGGCGGAGGATCTGGCTACGATGGTGGCGGAGGGGGCGGTGGTGCCGGAGGATATGGCAGCGCTGGAGGAAATGGGTCAGGAGCTCTTAATAATCGTGATTTTATAACAGGGTTTGACGGATCTAACGGCAGTGGAGGAGGAGGCGGGGCTAGTTACTCTGCAGGATCTTCTAGTAACGGTAGTGGTGCAGGCGGATCAGGACAGAATAATACTACTGGTGGCGGAGGTGGAGGAGCTACTTTGTATAGCAATACTAATCCTGCAACTAATGGTGCTGATGGAAACGGCCTCACTACTACAGGGTCTAAAGGCGGTGATGGTGGTTTTCCAGGTGGAGGCGGCGGAGGATCTTGGGATAATGGTACAGGATTAGTTTCTACTGGAGGTTCTGGAGCTGTTAGAATTATATATCCAGGAGATCTACGAGCATTTCCTTCAACTAGGGTGGAAGACGAATGAGCAATTTAGTAATTAGTATAGATAATCAAGGTAATACAATATCTGATCCTATTCTATTAGATAATGTCAAAATGATATACCCAAAAGCATTGATAAATTCTTTGCCTGAGGGTTATGCTAAATTTATCTCTACACCTTTACCAGTTTTAGGAGTTTATGAAAAAATAACCGGGTATAATTATGTAAAAATAGATGACTATTATACGCAGCAGTATATAGTTACACAAATGACTGATGAAGAGAAAAAAATAAAACAAGACGAGGTAAAAGCCTCTTGGGCAGAAGTTGGATTTTCTTCTTGGACATTTAATGAAGAACTATGTCAATATGAACCTCCTATAGTAAGTCCAGCACAAAAACGTTATGAATGGCATGAAGATAGCCAAAATTGGGTAGAAGTTGAATGAGCATTTATAGAATAAATCCAGAATTACTAAAATCAAATGGCGCCTCTGATGGGGATGTACTTACCTATGTATCTACTAACGGTAAGATAGAATGGAAAGCCTCCTCTAGTGATGAGGCTAATCTTTATAATACCTATACAACATTAACAGCTAACGATTATTCTACCTATACTACTCTCTCCGGACTAATTAATACTGTACAAGATAATGTTAGTTCTCAGACTTCAAATACCCAAATTTACTTGGGAGACTCTCTGTTCTCTAACACAGCGATTATCCTTGAAGCCGGAGACGGTATTTCGTTAACAGGTAATACTACTGCTCAAACTATTACTCTCTCTACTTCAATGAGTAATATAACTTCTCAAGTAATAACTTCTGACGGTAGCGCAAACTCATTTACTCTTGTTAAAGAAGTAGCTAATTCTAATATGATATTTGTTTCTTATAATGGACTACTACAAGATCCGTTGCTATATGAAATTACTACTACTTCAGGCGTATCTACTTTAACTTTAGCTAATACTGATCCTCTAGCTTCTGGTGACAGAATTGAAGTACGTTATGTAGATTTATTTCAGTTTGCAGGAACAACTTCTTCTGGCGGTGGGGGCGATTATAGTTTCCAAGGAAGTACCAGTGGGTATACATCTGGCGGTAGTTTCCCATCAACTTTTTCTAATGTAATTGATAAATTTCCTTTTGCTTCTGATTCAAATGCTACAGATGTTGGAGACTTAACCCAGGCAAGAGAGATACCGGCTGGACAATCTAGTACAAGCTCTGGATATAATTCAGGCGGAGCTCCAGGAGCAATTGATACTATAGATAAGTTCCCATTTAGTGCAGATGCCAATGCAACGGATGTAGGTAATCTTACACAAGGCCGACGTGGCGGCGCAGGCCAATCGAGTGCAGAATCTGGTTATACTTCTAGCGGTTTTGCACCAGCTGTTTCAAACACAATCGACAAGTTCCCATTCAGTGCAGATGCCAATGCCACAGACGTAGGTGATCTAACACAAGGGAGATATGCGTCAGCAGCAGGGCAGTCTAGTACTGAATCTGGCTATACTTCTGGTGGATTTACCACTGCAACTGTTGATACAATAGATAAGTTTTCATTCTCTGTAGACGGTAACGCAACAGATGTAGGAGATTTAACACAAGCAAGATATCTTGCAACGGGCCAATCTAGTACAACTTCAGGCTATACTTCTGGTGGATTTACCACTGCAACTGTTGATACAATAGATAAGTTCCCATTCAGTGCAGATGCCAATGCCACAGATGTTGGTGATTTAAGCCAAACAAGAATGTACGGTGCAGGGCAGTCTAGTACTGAATCTGGCTATACTTCTGGCGGAGCTACCCCGTCTCGTCAAAATACAATCGATAAATTCTCTTTTTCTACCGATACGAATGCAACAGACGTAGGAGACTTAACACAGTTTATTCGCGGTGGCGCAGGACAACAGGTGTAAAACATGACATTAAATAAGATTAGAATAGCACAATTAAATTTATCAAATCTTGAAACCTCAGAGTTGGCAAGTGCTAACTCTGTTAATCTCGTTCAGGACAACGTTGCTTCTCTTACTTCTACCGCAGCTGCTAACGATTATTCAACGTACACCACTGTTACAGGTTTGATCGACACAGTGCAGGCTAATGTAGACGCATTACCAGACTCCGCAGCTAACGACTATAGCACCTATACTACTCTCTCTGGACTAATTGATACTGTACAAGATAATGTTAGTTCTCAGACTTCAAATACTCAAGCCTACATCTCAGACACCCTTCTTTCAAATACCGCTCTTATCTTTGAGGCAGGAGACGGAGTATCTCTGTCGGGTAACTCTACTACAGGAGTAGTTACTTTTAGTACTTCAATGAGTAATGTCACTTCTCAAACTATTGCAATAGATGGAAGTGCAAATTCATTCACCGTAACAAAATCTATTGCCAATGCTCATATGGCTCTGGTATTCTATAATGGACTAGCACAAGATCCTACTCGCTATAGTGTAGACGGTACTACGCTAACTCTTTCTAACGTAACACCTCTTAGTGCTGGTTCGAATCTTGAAGTTCGCTACTTTGACTTCTTCTCGCTTCCTGGAACTTCGGAAGGTGGTGGAGGTGGAGGTTATACCTTCCAAGGAAGCGTGAGCGGGTATACTTCTGGCGGCCTCGGACCAGGTGCTGTTCTAAATACTATTGACAAGTTTCCTTTCTCGGCAGATGGCAATGCAACAGACGTTGGTGACTTAACCTCAATTAAACGTGGCGCGGCAGGTCAATCAAGCTCTACCTCTGGTTATACTTCTGGAAGCGCTGCTCCAGCAGAATCAAACGTTATAGATAAGTTTCCTTTTTCGAGTGATGATAACGCAACAGATGTAGGTGACTTAACAGTAGCTAGAGGCGGCGTAGTAGGACAGTCTAGTAGTGCTGCCGGTTATACTTCTGGTGCATACGGTAATATTACTACTACTATAGATAAGTTTCCTTTTGCTGCCGATGCTAATGCAACAGATGTTGGTGATCTAACAGTAGCAAGAGGAGATGCATCAGGTCAAAGCTCCTCTAGTAGCGGTTATACTTCTGGTGGTACAAATCCGAATACAAATGTAATTGATAAGTTTCCGTTTGCAACGGATGTAAATGCAACAGATGTAGGAGATCTCACTGCAAATAAAAAGTTAAGCGCAGGACAAAGTAGTACAGAATCTGGTTATGCTTCTGGTGGTTTCTCTCCTCCATATATTAATGTAATTGAAAAATTTCCTTTCTCGGCAGATGGGAATGCAACAGACGTTGGTGATCTTACACAGACTAGATCAGCCCCAGCAGGTCAATCTAGTACGTCTTCGGGTTATACTTCTGGTGGTACAAACCCAACAATACCAGGGTTATCAAACGTCATAGATAAGTTTCCTTTTGCAGCCGACTCAAACGCCACCGACGTAGGAGACTTGACTCAAGCTAAGCAGTTAGCGTCAGGACAACAGGTGTAAAATATGGATTTAAATAGATTAAAACTTTCTCAAATAGACACCTCAGATATTGCAAACTCAGAGTTTGCATCTAAAAGCTCTGTCGATACAGTACAAGACAACGTCGCTGCGTTGGATAATAACGTGTGGGTCAACTCAAATGACTATAGCACTTATACCACTGTTACAGGTCTGATCAACACAGTGCAGTCTAATGTAGATGCACTACCAGATTCAGCAGCTAATGACTATAGCACCTATACTACTCTCTCTGGATTAATAAACACAGTACAAGATAATGTAAGCACCGTTAGCTCTAATACTCAAGTTTATGTGGGTGACGGTTTACTATCAAATACAACTCTTCGACTGACTGCAGGCGATGGTCTTACAATATCTGGTAACACCACTTCGGGTGAAGCCACTTTCACTGTTAGCATGAGTAATGTCACCTCTCAAACAATTGCTCTAGATGGTAGTGCTAACTCTTTCAGCATTGTAAAAGCTGTTTCAAATACCAACATGGTTTTTGTAATCTATAACGGTCTTGTTCAAGATCCTTCGCGTTATAGTATAGATAGCACTACTCTGACTCTTGCTAATGATGAACCTATTGTAGCAGGTGCAAATCTTGAGCTGCGTTATTTAGACTTCTTCTCACTTCCTGGTACTAGTGCTGGTGGCGGCGGTGGGTCTAGTTTCCAAGGAACGGTAAGCGGTTATTCTTCAGGTGGTTTTGCTCCTCCATATGTTACTACTATAGACAAATTTTCTTTTTCTTCAGATTCAAACGCAACAGACGTAGGAGATTTAACACAAGGAAGATATAGTGCTGGTCAATCTAGTGCAGAATCTGGTTACAACTCTGGAGGTAACCCCGGTCCTTTAAATACTATTGATAAGTTTCCTTTCTCAGCAGATGCCAATGCTACTGATGTAGGGGATTTAACACAGGGAAGATATCTTGTAACAGGTCAATCTAGTGCAGAATCTGGTTATACTTCTGGAGGATTAACTCCTTCAGTAGTTAATACTATTGATAAGTTTTCCTTTGCAGCAGATGGTAATGCTACAGACGTAGGTGACCTCACACAAGCAAGAGGCTTCTCTTCGGCAGGACAGTCTAGTACAAGTTCTGGTTATACTTCAGGTGGTTTTGCTCCTCCATATGTTACTACTATAGATAAGTTCTCCTTTGCAGCAGATGGTAATGCAACAGATGTAGGTGATCTAACACAAGCAAGGAATGGTGCAGCTGGTCAATCTAGTACAACGTCAGGGTATACTTCTGGAGGTTTTGCACCCCCAATAGTTAACACAATTGATAAGTTCCCATTTTCTTCTGATGGAAACGCAAGTGACGTAGGAGATTTAACACAAGGACGATATTATTTTGCAGGTCAATCTAGTACAGTTTCAGGTTACTCTTCTGGGGGGCGCGATCCAAGTATTCTTAACACTATTGACAAGTTTCCATTTAGTACGGATGCTAACGCTACCGATGTAGGGGATTTAACTCAGGCTAGAGGTTATGCAGCAGGACAACAGGTGTAAAACATGAGCTTATTAAAAGTTAATATAAAACAAATTAATACTACAGGCATTGAATCTTCCGAGATTGCATCCGCATCCTCTGTCGATACTGTACAAGATAATGTAGCCTCTCTTACTTCTACCACAGCGGCTAATGATTATTCAACATATACCACTCTTCGTTCAGAGATTGATACAGTACAGGCCAACCTAACTTCGTTAGTCTCCGCAGCTCCCAGTACTTTAGACACTCTAGGAGAGATCGCTGCAGCACTTGAGAATGACGCTAATATAGCAGTAACACTTACGACCTCTATCGGGTCGGTGCAATCAAATGTTACTACTCTAACTGACACAGCTGCGGCTAACGATTATTCGACATATACCACTCTCTCTGGGCTAATTGATACTGTACAAGACAATGTTGCTAGTGCTGGAGGAAGCGGAAATACTTCTATTACTGTAGCTAATACTGAAATCGCAAACACCTCTATTATTGTAGAAGCAGGTGACGGTATTGCCATTTCAGGCAACTCAACATCCCACGTATTAACTATTTCAACTCTAATGAGCAATGCGAGTGCTCAAGTAATTCCTGTAGACGGTAGCTCTAACTCATTTACAACTATTCAGGCTGTAGCTAATAATAACATGGTGCTAGTAAGTTATAATGGTATTCTTCAGGACTTTACTAAGTATAGCTGGAATGGTGCTGCAATCACTCTATCTAATACTGATCCTCTTGCAGCAGGCTCGAATCTTGAGATACGTTATTTTGACTTTTTCTCGCTTCCTGGTACTAGTGCTGGTGGAGGCGGTGGTTACAGTTTCCAAGGAAGCGTGAGCGGGTATACTTCTGGGGGCAGTGTCCCTAATTTAACTACTATCGACAAATTTTCTTTTGCAGCTGATGGTAATGCAAGTGATGTAGGAGACTTAACACAAGGAAGAGGGCTTTTGGCTGGTCAATCAAGTATTTCTAGTGGTTACAGTTCTGGTGGTGGTCCCGTACCGGCTGAGTTAGCTACGATTGATAAATTTCCATTCTCATCAGATTCTAATGCTACAGACGTAGGAGACCTAACTCAAGCTAGAACAGAGGTTACAGGACACAGTTCTAGTGAGAGTGGTTACACTTCAGCAGGAGCTTATCCTGTGGTTAACACAATCGATAAGTTCCCATTTAGTACAGATACAAATGCAACAGATGTTGGGGACTTAACTATTAACAAAAGAAATGCTCCAGCTGGACAGTCTAGTTCCATCAGTGGTTATAGTTCTGGTGGCGGACCAGATGTTTTAAATGTAATAGATAAATTTCCTTTCTCTGTAGATGCAAATGCGACCGATGTTGGTGACCTATCTCAAGCTAGAGATGAGGGACTTGCAGGTCAAAGCTCTAGTGAAAGTGGGTATACATCTGGAGGCCTTACCCCCTCAACAGTAAATACAGTAGATAAATTTCCTTTCTCTACAGACTCAAACGCAAGCGATGTAGGTGACTTAACTGTGGCTAGACATGCCGCAGCAGGACAATCTTCCAGCGGGAGTGGTTATGCGTCTGGAGGAAGAACTCCATCCACTGGTCTAGCTTCTAATGTAGTAGATAAGTTCCCTTTCGCGTCAGATTCAAACGCAACTGATGTAGGTGATCTAACACAAGGACGATACAGTGCAACAGGACAACAAGTATGAGCTTAACAAAACCACTCTCATCTCAAATAAATACTTCAGACATCGAGCAAACTTCGTTTGCATCGAGCACTCAAGTCAACTCTGTACAGTCTAATCTAAGCAGCTTTGCGTCCTACGCTAACTCTACTTTCTCAACAGGAGGTGGAGCGGCTACTGGGAATGGTGTAGTCTTTTCGGACACCTTCACTACTTCTAATGTCAGCTCTAATGAGTTCTCTCTATCCTCAAACGTAGCCTATGGCGAGAATTTGCTAGTATACCTAAATGGTTTACTTCAACATCCAGATGCCTATACGGTGAGTGCTAATACGCTAACACTAATCAATACAGATCCTCTACCTTCAGGACTAAAGGTAAGTGTACGTGAGCTAAGTGTTGCTGGCGGTGTAGCGAATGTAACAGTAGCAAACGCTTCTACTGCACGTAGCTCTAATTTAGCAAATGGTGCTCTGCTATTCGATTATGAAGGATCTAATCTCTATGTGTATGATGGAAGCGTAGAAGGTGGATACTATCTTCCACTAACTCAGGCTGTTATTCCTGCGCCAGAGTATAGTTTTCAAGGAAGCGTGAGCGGTTATAGCTCTGGAGGTAATGCTCCTCCCTTTGCTAATACTATAGATAAATTTCCTTTCTCCTCAGATAGCAATGCAACTGATGTTGGCGACTTAACTCAGGCTAGAAATACCCCCGCAGGACAATCTAGCACAACTTCAGGCTATACTTCTGGAGGCAATAGTCCCACTGCGGTTAATATAATAGACAAGTTTCCTTTCGCAGCCGATGGAAATGCAACAGACGTAGGTGATTTAACACAATCTAGATCTCAAGCAACAGGTCAATCTAGTATAGAAAGCGGTTATACTGCAGGTGGTTTTAATCCTCCCGTGAGAGTTAATACTATTGATAAGTTTCCTTTCTCAGCAGATGCAAATGCTACTGACGTTGGAGATTTAACCCAATCTAGAAGCGGGCCCGCAGGACAGTCTAGTGAGGTATCAGGTTATACATCTGGAGGTTATGCTCCTCCCTTTACTAATACTATAGATAAATTTCCTTTTTCTTCGGATGGCAACGCAACAGATGTTGGAGACTTAACACAATCAAGAACTGGAGTAGCAGGTCAAAGCTCTACTGAAAGTGGTTATACTTCTGGGGGTCAAGCTCCTGCTGTTGTTAACACAATTGATAAGTTTCCTTTTTCCTCTGATAGTAATGCTACAGATGTAGGCGACTTAACAGAGGTAAGATATGGAGGAGCTGGACAATCAAGTACAGCGTCTGGTTATACCTCTGGAGGTACTGTTCCTGGATTTAGTAATGTAATTGATAAATTTCCTTTTTCCTCTGACTCCAATGCTACTGATGTAGGCGACTTATCAGAGGCAAGATATGCTCCTGCAGGACAACAAGTATGACCCTAACGAATCCTCGTTCGTCTCAAATAAACACGGCAGACATCGAGCAAACTGCGTTTGCTTCAAATGCTCAGGTTGATACTTTACAATCTAATCTAAGCTCTTTCGCCTCTTATTCTAACTCCACTTTTTCAACAGGTCCCTCTTTTACTGCAGGAGTACTCTTTGATGAACCGATTAAACTTATACCGTCAGAAAACGCAAACTCAGCCTATGCTACTAGCAATGTAATTAGTATCGTAACGCCAGTTAATTCTCGCGACAATCTGCTAGTCTATTTAGACGGGCTTCTTCAGCATCCTGATACTTATATAGTTAATGGTGCTACTCTACAGTTCGCAAACGTAGAACCAATTCCTTCTAGTCTCACAGTTGGGGTTCGTTATCTACAAACCTCTAACCTTGTGGTTGATACTGCAACGGCTAACTCTATAGTAGGCGCTAATGGTATGTTAGCTTGGGACTATGAGAGCAAAAGGTTACGCGTGTACGATGGGTCAACTGTTGGAGGTTTATACGCGAATGCGGTTCAATCAGTTTTTACTTCTCAAGGAAGTGTAAGCGGTTATACTTCAGGAGGAGGTAATCCTGTTGGAAAAGATACAATTGATAAATTTTCCTTCTCAAGTGATGGTAACGCAACTGATGTCGGTAATTTAAGCACAACTATTAGGCAATGGGTTGCAGGACAAAGTTCTAGCGCACATGGATATACTTCGGGCGGAACTCCTCCTATAACAGATACAATAGACAAGTTTCCTTTTTCTGCAGATTCAAATGCTACAGATGTTGGTAATTTAACTTTAGCAAGATGGTTTTCCGCAGGTCAGTCTAGTACAGCGAGTGGTTATTCTTCGGGAGGTGGTGCACCTACTATTGATAATACTATTGATAAATTCCCATTTGCTGTAGATGGTAATGCTACCGATGTGGGCGATTTGACTGTATCTAGACAAGGTACAGCAGGGCATTCAAGCAGTATATCTGGTTATACTTCAGGCGGAACTCCTGGCCCTCTTAATACAGTAGATAAATTTCCCTTTTCCTCGGATGCAAATGCAACAGATGTAGGAGATTTAACGCAGGCTAGATTTTATAATACTGGACAAAGCTCCGCTACTAATGGATATAGTTCTAGTGGTTTTGCCCCTGGCACAGTTAACACAATAGACAAGTTCCCTTTTGCAGCAGACTCAAGTGCAACTGATGTAGGGGATCTATCACAAGCAAGGTATGGGCCAGCAGGTCAGTCAAGTACTACAAGTGGTTATACTTCTGGTGGGTATAATGCACCTACTGTCGTTGATACGATTGATAAGTTTCCATTTGCTGCTGACGGTAATGCTAGTGACGTAGGTAACTTAACTCAAGCTAGACAACACTCAGCAGGACAACAAATATGATTAGACGTCTTTCACCAAAAATGTTATCTATCTCTTCAAACGCTGAGGTCGCAACTTCAGCGACAGGCCCTGCCGGCTCGATTCGTTGGAATTATGAAGATGGTACTCTTCATATCTATGATGGAATCACTCCTGGAGGGTTTATACTTAGTCTAAGTGCGGAAAGTGGGGGCAGTGCTGGTGTACAACCAGGAGGAGTGTTATTTACTACAACTGGTACGCATTCTTGGACAGCTCCCGAAGGAGTTACTTCAGTTTGTGTAGTCTGTGTCGGTGGTGGTGGCGGTCCTGCTGCTAATATTAACGGTGCATCAGGTGGTGGCGGTGGCGGTCTTGGATGGAAAAACAACATATCAGTGACTCCTGGACAGTCTTATACAGTTGTTGTGGGTGCTGGCGGAATAAGAACAACGTCGGGAACAGCTGGTGCAGGAGGTAAGAGTTACTTTATAAGTGACGTTACTGTGGCAGGAAATGGTGGTGGTGGTGGAGTTACTGCTTCCAATATAGGTGGCACTGGCGGAACTTTTGTTGGCGATGGTGGTGGTAATGGTGGAACTGGCGGAGGTAGGAACTCGTCAACAGCACAGGCTGGCGGCGGTGGCGGAGCTGGCGGTTATTCTGGTAACGGTGGCAGAGGCGGACAAGGAGTAAATACTTCCATTACAGCACTAGCAGGACAAGGCGGCGGTGGAGGTGGTGGCGGCGGTGCTGGCGCCTCCGACACCGGGGGATCTGGCGGTGGCGTAGGAGTATATGGAGAAGGCGCCAACGGAGCAGCAGGAGCAACCACCGCATCGGATGGACGTGGCGGGTTTGGGGGATCGGGTGGTGGCGATGCTAGTCTTGCTTCAACATCAACAACAGCTGTAAATATATATAGTACATCCGCCTTTTCAACGCCGGGACTTTATGGTGGTGGTGGTTGTGGTGCAGATAATACAAACAATGAACAGGCACCTGGCTCCAAGGGAGCAGTAAGAATTATTTGGGGCGCTGGACGGGCATTCCCTTCTACCAATGTAGACGCAGAATCTTCTACTGCAGGGGAGACAACTGTATGATAACCCTATTTAATACTCAACTACTTGATACGTCAATGAACTCGGCTACTCTAGCTAATACAGTTGGAGCGAACGGTCAGATCTCGTATGACTATGAAGAGGGTAAGATATATGTGCATGATGGGTTTGGTAATCTATTTTCTAATACAGTATCAGAACCTTATACCTTTCAAGGAAGTGTGAGTGGTTACACTTCTGGAGGACTTCCGGGGCCTGTAAATACTGTAGATAAATTTCCGTTTAGTACAGATGGTAACGCTACAGATGTAGGAGATTTGACAGTGTCACGAGATACTCTTACAGGACAAAGCTCTAAAACAAGTGGTTATTCCTCTGGAGGGGGAGGCCCCTTAGGAGCATATAGTACAATTGATAAATTTCCATTCTCAACTGATGGAAATGCAACTGATGTAGGTGATCTAACAGTAGCCAGAACTTCTGGAGCTTCTGGGCAGTCAAGCAGTATATCAGGTTATGTTTCCGGTAATACTACTACAATTGACAAATTTCCTTTTGCTGTGGATAGTAATGCAACAGATGTAGGAGATTTATCTGACGGTAGATCAAGTTTAGCAGGTCAAAGTTCTAGTACAAACGGATATGCTTCTGGAGGGGCTCCAGAAAATCCTACAATAGATAAGTTTCCATTTTCTACCGACTCCAATGCTACTGACGTAGGGGATTTAACTCAGGGTAGAAGAATAGTTTCTGGACAAAGCTCTAGTACTCATGGTTATACTTCTGGTGGTAGAGATACAGTAACAAATGCTTTAGATACTATAGATAAGTTTCCTTTCTCTACTGACTCCAACGCAGCTGATGTAGGAAATTTAACTGTAGGTAGGTATGCCTTATCCGGACAGTCTAGTAAAACCTCTGGTTATGCCTCAGGAGGCAGAAGTCCTGCTTCTAATGTGATTGATAAATTTTCTTTTACATCTGATGCTAACGCAACTGATGTCGGTGATCTTACTCAAGCAAGATATAATGCAGCAGGACAACAAACATGATAGACTATATTACACCTTCAGCAATAGATATAAGAATTACTGATGGCGCTAATATTGTAGGAGCTAACGGTCAAATTTCATTTGACACAAGCTCAAATACATTGTATATTTATGATGGAGTAACTATGGGAGGTCGGTACTCAATAGCTAGTGAATATGTAGCTCCTCCACCCCACACTCTTCAAGGATCTACTAGTGGTTATTCTTCAGGAGGTTCTCCTCCTTCAAGTAATGTAATAGATAAATTTCCATTCTCCTCAGATGCCAACGCTTCAGATGTGGGAGATTTAACACAAGCTAGAAGTCAACCAGCAGGCCAAAGTTCAACAGAAAATGGTTATACTTCTGGAGGAAATACTCCTCCTAGTGTAAACACTATAGATAAGTTTCCTTTTGCTGCTAACGCAAATGCCGCAGACGTGGGAGATCTTACCCAAGGTAGATATACTTCAGCAGGTCAATCTAGTGCTGAATCTGGTTATACTTCTGGAGGATCTCTTCTGCCTTCTGCTACTTCTTATAGTACTATAGATAAATTTCCTTTCTCTATAGACAGTAGTGCAAGTGACGTAGGAGATTTAACTGGTTCTAGACATTCAGTAACAGGTCAAACTTCTAGTACAAGTGGATATACTTCAGGAGGTATATCCCCTCTAAATACAATAGATAAGTTTCCTTTCAGCTCAGATTCAAATGCAAGTGATGTGGGTGATCTAACTCAAGGCAGATATCGTTCGGCTGGTCAATCAAGTGATGTTTCAGGTTATACGTCTGGAGGGGTTAATCCTGCTTCAAATGTTATAGATAAATTTCCTTTTGCAGCAGATGCCAATGCTACCGATGTAGGTGATCTCACACAGGCAAGACAGCTGGTAGCAGGTCAATCTAGCACTTCTTCTGGTTACACAACTGGGGGCTTTGATGCAGCAGTAACAAATATAATTGATAAGTTTTCTTTTTCTGCAGATTCAAATGCTACAGATGTCGGAAATTTAACACAATCAAGATTTGGACCTACAGGACAACAAGTATGACAATATCTAAAATACCTACTTATATGATTTCAACGACATATGATAATGCAAAGATTGCTGTAGGCTCAAATGTAATCTATAGTACAGCTAATTCTAGTTTTATAGTTACATTAGCATTTATGAATGGTTATACTTCAGCAGGTACGACAAATGTTAACACAATTGATAAGTTTCCTTTTGCTACAGACGCAAATGCAACAGATGTTGGCGACTTAACTCAGAGTAGGCAATGGGTTGTAGGACAAAGTTCTAGTACGCATGGTTATACTTCGGGTGGTTCACCTATAACAGATACAATTGATAAATTTTCCTTTTCTGCAGATGGCAATGCTACAGATGTTGGTAACTTAACTCAATCAAGATGGTTTCCTGCAGGGCAATCTAGCAATGAAAATGGTTATGCTTCAGGAGGGGGTAGCCCTACTACAACTAATACTATTGATAAATTTTCTTTTACAGCAGATGGTAATGCTACCGATGTAGGCGATTTAACTGTATCCAGACAAGGTGCGGCAGGACAGTCAAGTGATGCGTCTGGTTATACTTCAGGTGGAACTCCTGGACCTCTTAATACAGTAGATAAGTTTCCATTTAGTTCTGATGCTAACGCAGCTGACGTAGGCGATATAACGCAGGCTAGATTTTATAATGCCGGGCAGAGTTCATCTACTAATGGATATAATTCTGGAGGTTTCTCACCTGGTGCAGTTAACACGGTCGATAAGTTTCCTTTCTCTTCAGATAACAATGCAACTGATGTAGGTGATCTTTCACAAGCAAGGTATGGATCGGCAGGTCAGTCAAGTACTACAAGTGGTTATACTTCTGGTGGAGCAACTCCTCTGACGCCAAATTTAAATACTATTGATAAGTTTCCATTTGCCTCAGACGCAAATGCTACAGACGTTGGAGATCTTACCCAAGGTAGATACCACTCAGCAGGACAACAAGGATAACACAGGAGTAAGCTATGGCACAACTTTTAAGTAATACAACAATAGCCAACTCTAGTATAGCTGTAAGGCTGGTCTCAGAAGTTTTTGACACTAGCAGTAATTCTTTTACCCTTTCTACTGTAGTAGATTCTAATAATATTTTAGTAATAGTAGGAGGCGTACTAGAGTCTAACTTTTCTGTTAGCGTGCCAAGTGGCAATACTATAGTAACTCTTTCAGACTCTTATGTAGAAAACATACCCGTAGAAATTAGATATTTATCTAATTAAAAGTAGTGAGATAAACATGGCAATATTAAAAACAGGAACCACAGTAGGAGGACAAGAAGTTGTAGTATCTTTAAATACTGAAAGCTTTACTACTTCTGCGTCTTCTAATACTTTTACATTAAATCGTAGCACAAGTGCTGCTAATATATTTGTTACGGTTGGGGGCATTCTTCAAATACCCCAAACTAACTATATTGTATCTGGATCTACTTTACAACTTGCAAACTCAGATCCTTTAGTATCTAGCATACCTGTAGAGGTTAAGCACTTAGTAAAAGGTTAAAAATTTATTTTATACTTGCTTATCTTATTAAGTATGCTATAATAAAAGAAGAGAAATATAATGGCATTAAATAGATTACCTATATCTTTATTAAGTACTACTGAGAATGTTGCTAATAACAATGTTATTACTTGGGATTCTACTACTCAAAAAGTAACAGTTTCAGAAGTTCAATTAGGCGTAGCCTCTTTAGCTACTGCAGTAGGTAGTTCATTTGGTTATGCTTCGGGAGGACAACCTAGTTCAAACGCTATAGATAGATTTCCTTTTTCTACTAACTCCAACTCTAGTGATGCGGGGGACTTAACGATAGGTAGAACCTCTTTAGCAGGTCAGTCTAGTACTATAAGTGGTTATGCTTCGGGAGGTTTTCCTATTAGAAATGTAATAGATAAATTTTCGTTTGCTGCGGGAGGTAACGCTACAGACGTAGGAGATTTAAGTATAGCTAAACAGTCTGGAGTAGGACAATCAGGCACTGAGTCTGGTTATACTTCTGGGGGATTTACACCTACAATTACCGATTCAATAGATAAATTTCCTTTCTCTACAGATGCAAATGCTACAGATGTTGGCGATTTAACTCAAGCTAGAGTTAGTATGGCAGGTCAATCTTCTAATATTTCAGGATATAGTTCAGGAGGGCCAGGACCTGTTAATACAGTCGATAAGTTTCCTTTCTCTACAGATGCCAATGCAACAGATGTTGGCGATTTAACTCAAGCTAGAAATGAACCGGTAGGTCAAAATTCTTATGCTTATGGTTACAGTTCTGGAGGAAATACTCCAACTCGCGTAAATACTATAGATAGATTTCCTTTTGCAGCTGATGTTAATGCAACAGACGTAGCAGATTTAGGAGTTCTCAGAGGTTCTGGGTCAGGGCAAAGTTCTCAACAAAGTGGATATATAGCTGGAGGCTTTAATCCTCTTCTTAGCCCTTTTAATTCAAATTCTATTGAAAAGTTTCCTTTTGCTACTAATGCAAATGCAACTGATGTTGGAGATTTACGTAGATCAACATCTCTCTTAGCAGGACAACAAATATGATAGACATTTCATTTATCGAACCGCCTGCCTTTAAAAATGCAAATGCCGTTCTTCAGTATAATGGTTTATATTTTATATGGTCTTCTCGAATAAGTGGTTACACTTCGGGAGGAAGTCCTGGTAGCAATGTAATTGATAAGTTTCCTTTTTCTCAAGATGCAAATGCTACAGACGTAGCAGATCTTACGACTTCAAAAAGACTAATAGCAGGACAATCAAGCACAGAGTCAGGTTATGTCTCTGGAGGCACCGCCCCTCCTGTAATATATGTATCTACAATAGAAAAATTTCCTTTTGCAACAGACTATTACGCCGGTGAAATAGGTAGCTTATCACAGGCTAGATATGGCCCAACAGGTCAGAGTTCAGCAACTCACGGCTATAGTTCTGCTGGAATATTTGGGGCTCCAACTGCAACATATACTAATACAATAGATAAATTTTCGTTCTCTTCATCTGGAAATGCAACAGACGTAGGTGATACAACAGATATACGAAGAAGTAGCGGGGCTGGACAAAACTCTTCTACTCACGGATATTTTTCTGGAGGAGGCTCTCCTGTTAAAAATATCATAGATCGATTTCCTTTTTCCTCAGATGCAAATGCAACAGATGTAGGCGACCTCACACAAGGTAGATATCAAGCTGCAGGACAATCTAGTGATGTTTCAGGTTATACTTCTGGGGGAACTCCTCCGGCTGTAAATACAATTGATAAGTTTCCTTTTGCTACAAATGCAAATGCAACAGATGTAGGAGATCTTACTGCAGTCACATATACTACGGCAGGTCAATCTTCTAGTGTTTCGGGGTATACATCAGGAAGCTTTAGTAGCAATATAATTCAAAAATTTCCCTTTGCTACTGATACAAACGCTACAGATGTAGGCGATTTAACTCAATCTAGACATCAATCTGCTGGTCAACAATCTTCTTCATAGGGACTATATGAACTATTTACATTTTTGCGGCGGGCTTCCGCGTACAGGATCTACCGTCCTGATGAACATTCTCCAACAGAATCCAGTACTCTTTACTACAGCAACAGATCCGTTTCCATATATCCTACAAGAACAGATCTTAATTAAATCTCGATATACAGAAGCTTTTCAAGCAATGAGCTGTGAACAAGCAGATGATGCTATTTATGGAATGGCATTGGGTGCTACTCGTGGGTGGTATGAAGGATTAACCTCAAAGCCTATAGTAATTTCAAAAGCGCGACAGTGGAGTGGATTACATCATCTTTTTCCAGCTTCTAAGATTCTAGTTACAGTTCGTGATTTGAGAGATATTGTGGAAAGTTTTGATCGTGTCAACTCTCGTATTAAAGCTCTACATACTTTTAGTGATGATCATACTTTATATGCGTCCATGAGTGAAGAAGAAAAGCTACATTATCACTTTAAAGAATCTAATGCTTTTTCTTCTACTCTCCGTCATGAAATACCTAAGTATATTGATTTATTTAAACAAGATTCTAGCCGAGTAAAGTTTATTAGGTACGAAGACTTACTTAAAGATCCAGAATATATGTTACAACGTATTTATTCGTTCTTAGGGTTAGAATCTTATAAACACAACTTATCTAACATTTCTCAATCTGCAATGTTCGAGCACGACAATGCATATTTTAGAGAAAAAACAGATCACCATACTAAGCCTAGCTTAATTCCGTGGAAAGAGCCTATTCGAGTTCTTTCTGACAAATTTCATCAACAAGTTATTAAAGATAACAGTTGGTTCTATCGTTCATTTTATCCAGAGGTTTTACAATGAATCCCGCAGAATACTTTAAAAAAAATAAATATATCTATCTAAGCAATGTTGTTCCTAGAAATACTTGTGAAGACTTAACTAATTATATGTTTAGTCTCTATGATCAAGGCAAGCTCACAAAAGATGAGCAATGTCCTATGTCAGATAGTGTTTATGGAGATCCTATTTTAGATAATTTATTAAAATCTTTAGCAGAGCCATTATCTGCTCAACTAGGAGTTAAATTACTTCCTACATATACCTATGCACGTATCTATCGACCAGGAGAAACACTTGTTCGTCATATAGATCGTGAAGCTTGTGAAATTTCTGGTACTATGACTTTAGGGTTTGATCCTGGGTCAGGTATTTGGCCTATATTCTTTACAGGGCAGCAGGATGATATTGTTGGTAATTCTGTAGAGATTAATGTAGGTGACCTTGTTATGTATCATGGTAATGAGCTATGGCATTGGCGACCTGCTTATAAAGGTAAGTGGCAAGTACAAGTATTCTTTCATTATGTAGATGCTAATGGGCCTCATGCCTCTTGGGCAAATGATAAACGTGAAGCTTTAGGAATAGATAGACCAGTTATAAAAGAAGAGCCTAAGCCTCAACCTCTTGTGCTATCTAACCCTATTAAAAATGAAGAAAATGGTGTAGCCTTAAAGTCTAAAATTATTTCCGATGGTTTAATAATTAAAACTTGTGATGATGTGTTTCCAGGAGCTGTTAGCTATTATTCTGCGTTTAATCAGCCTTACTGTTTTACAGTGGCAGAGTGTGAAGCTGTTTGCGCGCTAGCAAATAAACTTTATCCTATTAAGTCTACTGTAGGTGATGGAGATAATAGTAAATATGATCCATCAGTTAGAGCTGTAGATACCTATAACATTGAATACTCTGATGAAACAGCTTGGATATTTAAGAAGATTGCAGCGGCGGTCGGTAAGGCTAATGCTGAGTATTATAAATATGATTTATATGGTATTACTCACGCACTTCAATTACTTCACTATAAAGATGTAGAGCATGGTCATTATGATTGGCATGTTGATTGTGGTAATGGAACCAGCGCAACTCGTAAAATTTCTGTTTCAGTTCCTCTTACCCATCGTTCTAAGTATGACGGTGGGGATCTACTAATTAATAATAATGGTAATGTAATTAACACTGTTAATGAACAAGGATCCATTAATATGTTTCCTAGCTACTTATTACATCAAGTAACTCCTGTTACTCGGGGAGAGCGTTGGGTTATTGTTATTTGGATTAATGGTCCTAGGTTTAAATAATGAATGTTTATGAAAAGTTATTTTTTATAAAGCAGTTTACAGATAGCGTAGGAGAGATATATGGAACAGAAGACTTTTCTGTATATCTCTACTCTCTTATAAAAATGCGCAAGCCTAAACGTGTAGTAGAACTTGGTACAGGTTTAGGTTCTGTAATGTTATGGAGTGCTTTAGCCTTAGAAGAAAATAAAGGTGGTCGATTCTACACAGTAGACAACGGTTCTGAATGGAGCCGCTTAAAACAGGCAAGACCTCGCATGGGGCCTTTGTTTCGTGAGCAATATGTAGAATATATTAATAATTTGATTGACAATTTTGAGTTTAATGGTTATATTAGTTTTATAAATCGTAATATTTCTATTAATGAGTTGCCAGACGATATAGACATTTTATTTTCAGATTTTGCGCATGGTCCTAAAGATATTATGTCAATGCTTATTGATGTATTACCTAAACTCTCAGATACCTCAATCTTGATGTTTGATTCTGCTTCTACTTACTACTCATCTTACCTAACACTGAATGAACTAGTTAAGATGTTAAATAGCGGTCATCTTCCTGTTAGCCTATCTACCTCTTCTGAGCTAATAAACAAAATTCGTAGATGTAGTTTTGAAATTAGGCATGTTGTAGAAGCTAAAGATCGTGCCCAAAATAGTACTGCGTGTATTTATATACAGCCTAAAGATATTTTTCCGTATCCATTAAGCCATATGAGGTTTTAAATGTTAAAGGTTATTGACAATTTTATTAGTGACCGCTATTCTAGTTATATATTTGATAAATGTGCGGCACTAAAGTGGACTTTTGTACCAGATATTTCTTTAGGTAGTACAGCTCAGAGAAGTGTTCCTGGTTTTTCATATAATTTTTATCTTCATAGCGATTTTAATAATAACGAACCTAAAACTATTGAAACACCCGAATATAGCTTTATAGCTCCAATGCTAATGGAAGCTTTAGATAAATTTGGATTACCTTCAGCAGCTTTTGATTCTTTATTTCGCAGTAGAGCTAGATTAACTCTTGCAAATGATAGACTTAGCGAAGAAGAAAAAATAGATAATCCTCATGTAGATTATAAAATTCCTCATTTAGTATTACTTTACTATGTAAACTCAACTGATGGGGATACAGTTATGATTGAAAACAATACGGTAAGAGATAGAATTCCACCTAGGAGAGGTAGATGTATATTATTTGATGGTTCTATACTTCACGCCTCTTCTACCCCTGCTCTTGGTCCCCGTATAGTTATAAATAATAATATTAAACTTTCTTAAAGGAGAAAATTTATGGCAGTCGTAGAATATATGTTTAACATTGACGACAAAGGAAAGCGTTATATTCCTGGATTTATAGATAACAGAGGTCATTGGTATGACTCTGCTACTGAAACTTATGTAGGATGGATTAAAGATTCTAGAGACTTTTATGTCCCTGATTCTATCACAGTACTAAGTAAAGAAGATTTAGTACAGCGTCAGCTTACTGCACATGCAGCTTCACCTATGATGAATATGGGAAATCCTGATTCAGAACCTACTGCAATGACAGATGCAGAAGTTAGAACAATGGTTGAAGCTTGGTATGATTCTTTTGTAGTGGAGAATTCTTAATGGAAATTATTCTTGCTAAGAAATTAGAAGAACTATCGATGAATGAGCTTATAGACGTATTACGAAAATTACTCATGCAGGATAGAGAAGCTTTTAATACTTTAAAAGAATTAGTAGACGATATAACATAAAGGATTTTTTATGACAGACGAAACAGAACAGACAACTGGCTTAACAATTTTTGAAGAGTTAAAACAAGATTTAACAGTTAAAGACGGGTCAGAGTTTACAGTTCCTTTATCCACTATTTTTGGCAAAGGTACGGTTGCAAAAACAGAATCTTTTGGGGGTTTAAGCTTAGCTGAAAATGCTCAAAAAGTAGATTTAGCGATTGCTAATACTAAAGATTTGCAAAATATTTGGAACCGTAGCCATACTCAGTGGATGTGGAAACACTTAAACCTTTCTTATTTAGATCCCCACAAGAACATGCGTCAAATTGCTGCAGAAGTAGCTAGGAAACGTCAAGCCCTTAACGAGGCTAAGTGGAATCAAATTAAGACAGAAGTTAAAATTAAAAAAATTGAGGAACAACTCGCTGCTCCTGAGAATTTAGATTATTGGGCAGAAGTTGATCTTAATATTAAGCTTGCTGAACACAGAGAAAAACTTGCTGAGGGGATGAGCTATGTTGAAGGGGCTATGAAAGATATTTTAGCCTTGAACGAGTTATTTGAACAGCTAAAAAGAAAAACTGATACATTTAATGAATTAGATATCGAAAAAGAAGAATCTAAAGTTCATATTAAACGTAGTATTGTGCAATGTATCA
>Ga0208161_1000127_pt1 | contig 40023 bp, 46 predicted proteins | sample CB_VirMetaG_3_FD_184538 | JGI IMG/M metagenome (GOLD analysis project Ga0208161, IMG submission 184538) | Freshwater to marine saline gradient viral communities from Chesapeake Bay - CB_1508_1S Viral MetaG (SPAdes) (version 4) | ecosystem: Environmental > Aquatic > Marine > Coastal | place: USA... | reverse complement strand
ATAAAAACTGAATAAACAGGAAAGAGACCTTCGGGTCTCTTTTTTTATGACTAGGTATAAACTCGTAGGCATAAATTTTTGTATCGTACATAACATCATCTCTCCTACATATGATAGAATAATGAGGTGAGACAAATGAACCTAAACTCCAACTACATTATGTTTAACCTTGTGCGTGGAGGACATTATGCACAATCTGGTATCATACAATCAACTTGCTGAATGGAAACACTTTGAGCAAACCGTTGACCAATGTAATGATGAATTAGATTTAATCAATGATTATTTCAATTGTTTAATCGAATGCGACGAAGATCAACAAACTTGTAAACGGATATGTAGAAATATGCTAAACGATTAATAAGACGGGGAGGTTGCGGGACCTCCCTTTTTTATGAGCACTAATACCCATTGACTTTTATTGTAAAGAAGTGTAAACTAAATAAGAAAAGTATTACTGGAGGATAATGGTATCTTCAACACTTTCACAACCAATTCAACAAAGGGGGTGGTTCGATGTTCTCGATGACTGGCTTAAGCGTGATAGGTTTGTTTTTGTCGGTTGGTCTGGCTTACTTCTATTTCCGACAGCTTATCTCGCTCTTGGCGGGTGGCTTACAGGAACCACCTTCGCAACTTCGTGGTACACCCATGGGATTGCGAGTTCATATCTGGAGGGGTGTAACTTTCTTACTGCTGCTGTATCTACTCCTGCTGATGCTCTCGGACATAGCCTTCTACTCCTTTGGGGTCCTGAAGCTCAGGGAGATTTCGTCCGCTGGGTCCAACTTGGGGGACTCTGGACTTTTGTGGCGCTCCACGGGGCTTTCAGCTTAATCGGTTTCATGCTCCGCCAGTTTGAGATTGCTCGTCTGGTGGGTATCCGTCCTTATAACGCAATCGCATTCTCAGGTCCTATCGCTGTATTCGTCAGCGTGTTCCTGATGTATCCTCTGGGTCAATCTAGTTGGTTCTTCGCACCATCCTTTGGTGTAGCAGCGATCTTCAGGTTCCTGCTGTTCCTTCAGGGTTTCCACAACTGGACACTCAACCCCTTCCACATGATGGGAGTTGCTGGTATACTAGGAGGAGCATTGCTCTGTGCAATTCATGGAGCAACTGTAGAAAACACATTATTTGAAGACAGTGACCAAGCAAACACTTTTAAGGCGTTTGAACCGACTCAAGAGGAAGAGACGTATTCTATGGTTACGGCTAACCGTTTCTGGTCGCAGATTTTTGGCATCGCCTTCAGCAATAAGAGGTGGCTTCACTTTTTTATGCTTTTTGTTCCTGTCATGGGTCTTTGGACATCCTCTATCGGGATTATTGGTCTTGCTCTTAATCTTAGGGCTTATGATTTCGTAAGTCAGGAGATTCGTGCAGCGGAGGATCCTGAGTTTGAAACTTTCTATACAAAGAATATTCTTTTGAATGAAGGTCTTCGTGCTTGGATGGCACCTGTGGATCAACCTCATGAAAACTTTGTATTCCCAGAAGAAGTCTTGCCTAGAGGTAACGCTCTCTGATATACTAGGAGGGGAAACCCTCCTTTTTTAATAAATAAATTTCAAAAAGAGAAATATGACATTTACAGTTTACTCCAAAGATGGTTGTCCATATTGCACTAAAATAGAACAGGTGCTACAATTGGCTGAGTTAAAATACGTTATTTACAAATTGAATAGAGATTTTACCCGCGAAGAATTTTATGCGGAATTTGGTCAAGGATCTACATTCCCTCAGGTGATTGTTGATGACAAACATATTGGTGGATGTTCAGATGCCGTTGAATACCTTAAGGAGCAAAATTTGGTTTAATGGATAATAACTTCCGCGAAATCTACACCGACGTTGAGAAAGCAATTGATTATGCTTTTGAAGGACAGTTTGTTTTGAAATTTTATGATTATTTGAAAGTTCGTGGAACTAGGAAATTGGAAGTTGATGAGTTTATTGTAAGCAAAACTGCTTCTGAAATAAACGATCTTGTTGAAGAACTTGAAGAATATCTTGAAGGTGGTACAGACAATAATCATAAATTGCTTCGTGAAGCATATGGTCACATTCCTAAACCACAAGCAAGAAAAATTAAAAATTATCTGAGTGGCATCTTGGATGATGCTAAAAAATATAGTTATGACAGAAGACCTGGACGACGGAAAAAGATCTCTAAATAAGTCAGAACCCGAAATTAATCGGGGAGTTGAATTACTGTTACGTAATAGGAGGAGAAGATCCGAAGCACCAAAAACTTTCCAAGTAAAGTTTGGTAAAATGGTTACTCTTTTCCGCAGAGAATTTGTTTTACACCTGAACTTCTACTTGGATATCAGGAAAAAATAAAACAATTCTCTGGAGAAAACAGATGTTAGCAGTAACTCTCACCATCAGTACTCTCATTTCAATAATGTTCTTTTTTGTTGGAGGTGTGGTAGGATGGTTAGCAAAAGAACATTTCTACACCACCAACGTTGCTTATACGCATCCAGAGATGTTTGATGAAAACGGTAATGTATTACCCGATGAAATTTTAGCAGTACGATTTGAAAACAATTATGACGACTACGACGAAGAAGACGACGACGAGTAAAACTAAAAAGTCTTCTACTGAGAATACTAAACTCCCCACAAATCCCTTTCAGCATGAGATTCTTGCTCTTGCAAGTTCTCAGCGTTCTAATGCAAAAAAAGTAGAAGTTCTTAAAGAGTATGAGAATCCTGCTCTTAAGTCTATTTTGATTTGGAACTTTGATGAATCAGTAGAATCTCTTCTTCCAGAAGGTGATGTTCCCTATGCAAATGCAGAAGAGCAATCTGTTTATTCTGGAAGTCTTTCAGATAACTTGAGGAGAGAAGCATCTGGAGGAGAGTCTGCAACTGGTCAAGACCTTGATGGTAGAGGACGCACTTCTCTGCGTAGAGAATATCAGAACCTTTATCATTATGTAAAGGGTGGTAATAGAGGACTTAATAATATCCGAAGAGAGATGATGTTTATCAATCTTCTTCGTGCTCTTCATCCCATGGAAGCAGAGCTGTTAATTCTTGTTAAAGACAAAAATCTTCAATCTAAATATAAGATCACCCAAGAGGTAGTAGCAGAAGCATATCCCGATATTCAGTGGGGTGGACGTTCGTGACTACTGCTGTAAGTATGGAGAAAGATATGGCAGATTACGGAAAAGATGAAAGAATTATTGTTCCATCTAGTTATGGATGTGATATTCTTCTAGAGAATACAACGGTAGAACAAGCAAAAGATTCTTCTTTTCCGAATGATGCATATTTAATTTGGTATATTGTTGATGAAAAAGAAAGTATTGATCTGGTAAGAGGATCAAGAACTCGTATTTTTGATATGTACTATGATAAGTATGGTCCTGGTGCAGTTCAAAAAATTGATTTTGGATACGGAAGAACTAATCCCAAACTGTGGGGATACAAACAACCCGAGAAGAAAAAGAAAGGACGATGAATGAAGGTTTTAAGGGTTTTGCAAAACCTGCAAAAGATAAAGAATTTAAACTTTATATTAAAAACAGAGAAGTAGAAAAACTTATTAAAGAATATAAGAAACTCAAGAAGTATCAAAAGTCATCTATCTTTGAGATTGAAAAACTCTCAGGTCAAGAGACTAAAATTGACAAACTAATTAACGAATACGGGATAGACCCTGAAGCAATTGAATAATGGGAAAGCACTACTTACTTAATTTGTATGGATGCTCGTTCGTTCTTTTGGACAACGAGCGTTGTCTTATAGACTTACTGGAAAATGCAGCAGTTGCAAGTGGTGCTACCGTGATTCAAACAATCTCAAAAAAGTTTGAACCACAAGGAGTTACTGTTATTTGTTTGCTCTCAGAAAGTCATATTAGTATTCACACATGGCCAGAAGAAGGTAAAGCAGCAGTAGATGTTTATACCTGTGGAGATTGCAATCCAAAGATTGGTTGTGATATAATTATTCAACAATTGTATGCTCAAAATCATACTTTGAGTTATATTGAAAGGTAATGCTAAATAACCCTATCTGGAGATTACACATGCTCTCTACACAGTATCGTCTTCGTCTTGAAGCAATCTGCGAACGAATTGTGAAAGGTGAATCTGTGGAATTAAGCGACATGATCTGGGCAGAGAAGTTAGCAAAGTCTAATCGTTCTGCAGCTACTATTCTCAGACAAGCAAGAAGAAGAGCAGAAAACCCAGACATGCAAGAAGGTGATCTTGATGATTTCATGAATCAATTAGATCTAGGTGGACTTGGTAATGAACGTTTTGGTAAAAGATACTTTGAAAGTGTTGATGATATGGTTGACTGGTGGACTGAGGATAAACCAGAAGACTGGCGACAAAGAGACTAATATGCTTGACAAACAAGCATAGATACCTTACAATACAGTCATATAATATTCATATCATGGACTACAAACCCTACAGTTTGGAATGGAGTCGGAAACGTTATTTGTCCGAAGCAATCCAACAATACTTTGATACTGATGCTTCTACTGAAATTATTGTAGATGACATTATAGATGTACTGGAACAAAGTGCTTCTTCATATCGCAGTAAATCTGACAAGTTTGAAGAAGTATTGAGTAAGTTAAAGTAATATATTTTTGTATCACATTTTACAAAAGAAATTGACTATATAGATCAATAGGTCTATAATGACCTTACGTTCATTCGCTATTCGCAAATAGCGAACGGAAGTAAGCCGACTCGGAACGGATCGTTCATCTATGGAACAACTATTCTTAACCTGCTTACAGGCACAATTGATGATTGGTAGAATTAATGCTAATCCTTTAGTTGATGATAAGCAAAAGAATGATCTTGTTTATGAAATTAAACAAGTCACCAAGAAAGGATGTTTCCAAGACGCAAAAGCCGACTGAAGGAACGCTCTTTAACCTAAAAAACTAAGGAGAACCCTAATGTCTAAAGTCGTATACCGTGGTGCTGAATACGATACCCAGAAGCGTCTGGAGTATCAACAGCAAATGATGCAACAGCCTCAACAGCAAAATGAAGTCTATCGCGGCGTCAAGTTTGTAAAAGAGGGGCACAAGTGATGCAGAAACTCAATTTCCTTCAACTCATCAAAGAGAAGAAGCAAAAAGAGAATCGTCGTCACCTAGCACAACTAGCACAACTGGTTGGAGCAGCAAAATGATTGCTTTAATAGCATCCATTTGTGGTGCATCTACAGCATTCATTCTCTTGATTTATGCAGAAGTCCTATTGCTGAATAAGTAATGGAAAACTACACATATCACTATGATGATATGGATAAGGATAGCAGACCACCTGCTTGCTACCAACTAACATATAGAGGGTGTAAGTATTGGTCTTGCTACCAAATACATTTGAGAGAATGGTTTGAAGATATGTTATCGGTGGAACCAATATTTAACAGGAGGGGTTAATCCCCTCTTTTTTTGTGAGTATATTTGCTGATTGACCAAATGATCTGAGTTTACTACAATATCAATATCTTCGGGATTATGCCCATGTAACAAAAACATTCTTTGTTATTAATTACTATTGCCTGGAGGCATTATGCATAACCTTATTTCTTTCAATCAACTTGCAGAATGGAAACATTTTGAAGAAACTTTGGATAAATGTAATGATGAGTTGGACTTGATAAATGATTATTATAATTGTTTGATTGAATGCGATGATGATCAGGTAACATGTAAAAGAATTTGTAGGAGAATATTAGAATAGTCCAATTGGGGGTTGACTACCCCCCTTTTTTTGTCTATAATTAAGTTGTTAGGGTTTATAAAAAAATGGACAGAGAAAAACTCAAACTAATTGTGAAGAATCTTGAGTCTCTGGTAGAGTGTCTTAAATCAGAAGTTTATTCTGATGTAGATTCATATAAGATGAGTTACGAAGAGATTTCAACACACCTTACTGATTACGACGAAGTATTTTATGATGGAGATGACGATGGATACCCCGATTGATTTTGAGTATATGAAACCTGAAGTCAAACTGATTAGTGTTACACCTGATGCAGAAAAGCATATGGCTTACTGTGCTCGTGTGAGTAATCCTGCTAATCAAGAGAATGAAAAATTTTCTGGTCTTCTTAAGTATTGTATTCAGCATCAACACTGGAGCATCTTTGAGCAAGCAACGATGACTGTTGAGATCAATACTACTCGTGGTATTGCAGCACAAATTCTTCGCCATAGGTCCTTTACATATCAAGAATTCTCACAGCGTTATGCTGACAGCACTCTTCTTGGTGATATTATTCCTCTTCCAGAACTGCGTCGTCAGGATGAAAAGAATCGTCAGAATAGTATTGATGACATTCCTGCATATCTTAACTTAGTTTTGAGTGAAGACATCCGTGTTCATTTTGAGCACTCTCTACGCATCTACAAGCGTCTCCTAGACTCTGGAGTAGCAAAGGAGTGTGCAAGGTTCGTGCTCCCCCTAGCGACCCCCACAAGACTGTATATGACGGGCTCTGTGCGTTCTTGGATCCACTATATTGATCTGCGTTCTGCTCACGGAACACAGAAGGAACATATGCAAATCGCTGAACTGATTCGTTGTATTTTTACTTGTCAGTTCCCTGCAGTATCTGAAGCACTTGGTTGGACTCGTGATGGTTGTTCCGAATGTGTAGATGCTCCATCCATCACTATTGAATAAATATTCTTACAGTTTATTGAGATCTATGGCAGTATATCCCGTTATTAATAAAGAAACTGGTGAACAAAAAGAAGTTAAGATGAGTGTTCACGATTGGGATCAGTGGAAAGTAGACAATCCAGGTTGGGAAAGAGATTACTCTGACCCATCTACCTTTCCAAATTTTGGTGAAGTTGGAGAAGTTTATGACAAGCTCAGGGTTAAACATCCTGGGTGGAATGAAGTTCTCCGTAAAGCATCAAAAGCCCCTGGTTCCAACGTAAGACCTGTTTAAAAATGCCAGCAAAAAGAAACACCCCCAAGTCTCCTGTCCCATTCGGAATGAGCAACAAACAAATGAAAAGAAAAAAACCAATCAACTCCGACTTAATGAGGACAATTGAACCTCTGACAGACAATCAAGAGGAACTTTTCCGTTGCTACAAGAATGACCAGAACCTAGTTGCATATGGTTGTGCAGGAACTGGTAAAACATTCATTACTCTTTATAATGCTCTTAAAGATGTTCTGAATGAAAAATCTCCTTATGAAAAGATTTACATTGTAAGGTCTCTTGTTGCTACTCGTGAGATTGGTTTTCTTCCTGGAGATCATGAAGACAAGTCTTCGCTTTATCAAATTCCTTATAAGAATATGGTAAAGTATATGTTTGAGTTACCAACAGAAGCAGACTTTGAAATGCTCTATGGTAATCTCAAAACTCAGGGAACAATTAGTTTCTGGAGCACTTCCTTTATTCGTGGTACAACTTTAGATAATGCTATTGTCATTGTTGATGAATTTCAAAACTTGAATTTCCATGAACTTGATAGTATAATTACTCGTGTAGGTGAAAATAGTAAGATCATGTTCTGTGGTGATGCTACTCAATCTGATCTTCAAAAGTCTAATGAGAAGAATGGAATCGTTGATTTCATGAAAGTTCTTCGCATTATGCCTTCAATTGATATTATTGAATTTGGAGTTGAAGATATTGTTCGCTCTGGATTTGTGAAGGAATACATTCTTGCAAAAATGGAAATCGGTGTATGAGTTTTGTTCATTGTAATTTTTTAGGTGATCTTGAATTAGAAAAGAAAGAAACGAATGGCATCCGTCTCTACAATCTTCCCAATGGAGACTGGGTGCCATCTATTACTTCTGTAACTTCTTTTTATAACCGACAGATTTTTGTTGACTGGCGAAAGCGAGTTGGTATTGAAGAAGCAAATCGTATCACAAAACAAGCAACAGCAAGAGGGACTGATTTTCACGAAGTGTGCCAAGACTATCTTGAAAACAAAGAATTAAACTGGGATAATTATCAACCCCTGACAAAGTTTATGTTTTATCATGTCAAGAACGAACTTGATAAGATAAATAACATACACGCTATTGAGCGGACTCTTTATTCTGAATACCTTGGACTTGCTGGACGAGTTGATTGTATTGCAGAATACGAAGGAGAACTTGCAGTTATTGACTTCAAAACATCCACTAAAATTAAACCTGAAAAGTGGATTGAAAATTATTTTGTCCAAGAAATGTTTTACGCTGCTGCGTATTATGAATTGACTGGAATCCCAATTAAAAAACTTATTACTTTGATGGTCACTCCTGGTGGTGAAGTCAAAGTATTTGACAAAAGGAACAAAGGGGACTATATTAAATTATTAGTTCGTTATATTAAAGAGTTTGTACATCACAATACTGGGTCAGATGGAGAATGAATTAGAGAAAGCACTAGAAAGCAAATTCTTCTGCCCATCAAGATTTGCACAAGAAATTGAATCTTTGGTTCATGTAAATGATGACATGAACTATATTGATGCAATCATTTTCTTTTGCGAAAAGAATAACATTGATGTTGAATCTGTTCCTAAGTTGATTTCAAAACCACTTAAGGAAAAGATCAAATATGAAGCAATGGAGTTAAACTTTCTGAAGAGGAGCTCTAGAGCGAAACTACCACTTTAATTAATGATGCCTTTTGATGCCTATAAATGCTATCTGTCTTTGAAGAATCATTTCACCAAAGACAGTTATGACTATCACAAGTATTGTGGTAAGAGTCGTGCAACTGTTCAATCTTTTTACAAACGTAAAGATCGGTTCTGGTTTGAAAAAGTTGCACGAAACAAAAGCGATAAAGAGGTTGAAGAATTCTTTGTATCAAACTTTATCACCTGCACTGATCCAAGTAAGCTTTGGATAGGAGAGATGATACGAGAAGGTGAAGGTAGATACTCTGAATGGAAGAAAAGAAACCAATCTCTATCATATATTTTCAAAGAAGAAACTCAAAGTTTATTTGAAAATAAAAAAGTAGATGATATTTTTGATTGCTCTAAAGGTCATCCACCAGTTCTAAAAAATTTCCTGAACGGGAATGTTAGTATAGAAACCATGGTGATCTATGATAAAATTTTCCTGTTCGGGAAAAATTTTGATAAGCAATTAAAAGATCCAGTGTGGGAAACCGTCAGTATGAGAATGAAAAAATATTCTTCGTTTCTAAATATTGATGTACCACGTTATAAAAACATTTTGAAAGAAGTTATATTTGGAGAAAAATGAGTTTCTTTAAATCTGAAGTTGTCCGTGCTGAGATGGCTGAAATTAGTGAGATGCAAGAAGAAGTTTATTCAAACGTCTTCAAGTTTCCCACAATGACAAAAGAAGAAAAACTGAAACACGTTGAACTCCTAGAAAGACTTCTTGAGAAACAAAAAGTTCTTTATACTCGCTTGAGTTTATCAGATGATCCTGAAGCGATTGAAATGAAGGAAAGAGTCACACAATCTGCGTCTATGATGGGTCTCCCACCTAACGTTGATATGAATATCATTTTAAATAACATGTCCAAAATGCTTGAGGTGATGAAGGAACAGATTGACAAGACTGGTTCCGACCTGTAGAATAACAAGGTACACACAAGCCAAATCCAAACAATCCGAGGTAATCCTAATGTCTTTTGCTGACCTTAAAAAACAATCTTCTCTTGGTTCGCTGACTTCCAAACTGGTAAAGGAAGTAGAGAAGATGAGCACAACTTCTAGTGGCGCTGATGAGCGTCTCTGGAAACCCGAAATGGACAAAACTGGAAACGGTTTTGCAGTTATCCGTTTCCTCCCTGCGCCTGAAGGTGAAGAACTCCCCTGGGCAAAGATGTATACCCATGCTTTCCAAAGTAATGGTGGTTGGTATATTGAGAACTCTCTGACTACTCTTGGTCAGAAAGATCCTGTCTCTGAATACAACCGCGAACTGTGGAACAGTGGTGTTGATGCTGATAAAGAAACTGTTCGTAAGCAGAAGCGTAAACTGTCTTACTACAGCAACATCTATGTGGTGAAAGATCCTACCAATCCTCATAACGAAGGTAAAGTCTTCCTGTTCAAGTATGGTAAGAAGATCTTTGACAAGATCATGGAAGCGATGCAACCTGAGTTTGAAGATGAAACCCCCATCAATCCTTTTGATTTCTGGCAGGGTGCTAACTTCAAACTGAAGATCGTCAAGAAAGACGGTTACTGGAACTATGATAAGTCAGAGTTTGATCGTGTTGCTCCTCTTCTGGACGACGATGATGCTCTGGAAGCAGTTTGGAAAAAGCAGTATTCTCTTGCTGCTGTAACTGCTCCTGACCAATTCAAGACTTATGAGCAACTGGAAGCACGTCTGAAGATGGTTCTTGGACAGAAAACTTCCCGTCCTCGTCTGGATGAAGAAGTTGAAGATGAAGATAATGATCGTGGTTCTTATACTCCCGACTTTACTTCACGTCGTTCTGAACCCGAACTTCCTGCAGTAAGTTCCTCCTCTTCTAATGATGAAGATGAAGACGATGCTCTGTCCTACTTCCAGCGTCTTGCTGAGGAATGAAGTATAACCAAATCTGCTTGACTCTTTTGGTCATAGCAGCATATGCAAATTTACTACTGAAATAGTCTAATATTTTCAGCAGTCTTCAAGGTTCCGCTCACATACTGAGTGGAACCTTCTCTATATGTCATCATATCTTCCATATCATCAAGAACTACATTTAGATATCTTGGTTTAAGGATGAAGATATTTCTCTTGTCATTTTCCAACCTCTCTTCATACTCATAGTTTGTCACTTGAACTATTGGAGTTTTTGTTACCTGAGTGTCAGTTAAGAAATCATAGTATGTTACAGAGTAATTTGATTCAACTTGAAGACCTGCTGGAACAATCACAACGTTTTCACTATTTTTTACTTCTTCAGTTTCATAGTGATGAATACCGCTGTAGAGAGTATCATAATTACCATACTTATCTAAAAGAAAAGCATCAAAGTCTGTTTGAGACATTGGCCACTCAGACTGAATATTGATAATGTTGTTTGTGATTAGAATCACCCAGTCTAATGTAGAATCTCCATAAAATTCAGCAGCAACATTATCTGGTCTGTCGTTACCTTTGATTTCGTATTTGGTGAAGAACGATAAATTTTGGAAGATGTCTTCTCTTAAGACACCTCTTTTGAATAAATTCTTTACACGAATATAATCAGATATTTTAGCATCTGGAAGTCTGCTAACATATTCAAAATCTGGAAGTCTTTGAAAGTAATTTGACATTTTTAGTAACCTATAGATGCATCATTATCATTTGGATAGTCACTATTAAATATTGGTTCAAGTTCTTGGAACTGCATAGTTATTTCATAAGAAACTAAAACACCATCTCTAAAAGTTGCGTATTGACCTTCTGGTGTATAGTTTACAGTAAAACTTTGTAAAGCACACTCTTTAATCTTACCTATGTATGGATGCTCATTTCCATTTTGACCTCTTAAAAGGTAACGTATTTTGAATGTATGGGGTGATTTTAAAAATAAGTTAGAACTGGATTTTTGCGGAGACATTCCTTGTTTAAAAAATCTAATAATTTTTATTATTGTTTTTGCCTCAGTATCGTTCCTAGCTGACATTTTAAATGTAAAATTAAAAGGTCTTAAAGTGGGAGCTTGAAATAATAATTCCATATTTGGATTGATTATCGTTCCGGTTGTTCTTGACAAAAGACCAGTAACGTTTGCAGCTTGACCTGCTAAAGCAGCCGCCGCGGCTGTTTTTACTTCACCAGCATTTTCAGAAACTTTTTTAGCAGCGTCCTCCACACCAGAAAAGAATCCTGCTCCACCCTCGGTTATACCACTTAAAGCAACGTTTGCCAGTGCGACCTCTGCTGCATTCATTTCCCCAGAATTCCAATTAGCTGCATTTGTATCCGAAATACCTGAAGGGATTGGTAGTATTACGGTTCCTATAGAGTCATTTGTAAAATTTCTTTCTCTCTCACCAAATCCAAATTTTTCACTATCAAATTTTTTGGGTTTATATTTTAACATATCAAATTTGATTACATCTTGCTTTGTTGAACTAATATCAAATGGATAAATTAAAGGACCTTCTGGTTGTTTAAAATTATCTCTACCAACTCCTTTTATGTTTTCAGAGAATGTATCTGCATTAAACGGTTGTGAAGTATCTCCTGTATCTGTAGCTCCATCAGCTCCATTTCCTTTTGAAGAGTCAACTATCTTTGCTTTATCTTCTGGTTTAGTTATTCCCGCTTTCTTAAGAGCATCGCTAACATTTTTATCAACATTCTTGTGAATTGCTCCTTTAGGATCTTGTAGTTCCTTTTGTAATCCAACACCAGCAACTCCAGCCATGGTTGGATATTTTGGGTCAGAAAAACTATATGTTTTTCCACCATCTTTTGAAATAGCTGCTGGTTGCCAACTACCGTTTTTTTCAATATAAACTACAGTTTCTCCACCACTAATATTTCCCGCACCATCTTGTTTAACAGTTGTAACTGTTCTGTGATATATTCCAGTTCCCCCAGTAGTTTCTGTTACTGGTTTAGTAGAACCTTGAGTTCCAGGAACTACTCTCTCTACTGTTCTGGTTGTTGCGCCCACAAAAGTTCTTGCCTGATCACTACAAATTGCTCCTGCAGGACAAGTAAATGACGCCATCGGATATACTTCTAAACAAAATCCTTTATTTATTTAGACGGAACTTCCCATACTGTAAAGAAAGTAATTCGTCAAGTTCATTATATTTTACGACATGAAGTTTCCCTGCAACTTCTTCCCAAGTATATTGCCTTCCTTGTCTCCAATGGAAATTAATTGCTTTGAATCCCCATCGTTCTAATGAAGTGCAAGCAATCAAAGGATGTTGATCGTATTCAATATTAGGTGTTTTTGGATTGTATATAAAGGTATAATATTTTCCTGGTTCTGGATATAAAACTTCTTCTTTAAAAATATCCATAATCATCATCATAATTTCTTCTGGATCTTTGGTCCCAGATTCTTCAACTCTTCTAAGAAGTTCCTTCGTTCTTGCAGTTCCTGTTCCTACGTATTGTCCGAAACCTTCTGCCATTACTTGATACCCAGTTCTTCTTCGGTGATGATTTTAAACTCTATCAATCTATCATCACAAAATTCTTTTGCTGCTCTCCACTTTGCTTTATTAACTTCATATGTGACACACTCATGAATATATGATTTTGTCACTCTTGATTTTTTCACAGGTGGTTTAGTTTGCTTCTTTGGTTTAACTTCAACAATATATGTTTTGACTTGTCCTGTGCTTTCCTTCACTTTGATAATAAAGTCTGGAAAATATCTATGAATACGATTGTCAACTGGTGAGATATATGGAATGGAAAACTCTTCACTTCCCCACTCAAGAATACTTTCATTCAGATCACACCAACGACAAAATTTTCTTTCCCAACTACTGCGACAAATGATATTATTTGGATTACCTTTATACTTCTTGGGAAAGGATGGGTAGTATCTGCTTTTAATACTTTCTGCCATACATAATATATAAGGTCAAAAAGTATTTATAAATGCCTTCTCCAAAGAGCATAGCACAAATAAAAACAAATTTACTACATCCAGCAACCACTTCTCATTTTGAGGTAAAGATTCCTTTTCCTAAAGGAATTCAAGCAGGTGATAGATATTGGAAAGATAATGGAGTGAATCTTAATCAAGATAAAATGCATTTGATGTGTTCTGAAGCAACTTTACCAGGATCTAATCTTGCAACCTTAGAACTTACTAATGATCATACTGGTGTAACAGAAAGGCACGCATATCGCAGAGTCTATGATGACAGAATTGATTTGACTTTTTACGTTGATGCTGAAAATTATCTACCTATTAGATTTTTTGAAACATGGATTAAATATACTGCATTTGAAAGCAAGGCACCTGATGATGCTATAGGTGTGAGTCTTGATAGTGACAATTATTTTTATCGTTTCAGATACAGAGATGAATATGTTGCAAAGTCAGGTTTGGAAGTAACTAAATTTGAAAGAAGCAGTTACACACGTGTAAAGGGAAGTGCAACATCATTAACATACAAATTTGTTAATGCTTTTCCTATTAGTTTGAGTTCTATGCCAGTTTCATATGATAGTTCTAGTCTTTTAAAGTGTACTGTCAGTATGAGTTATATTAGATATTACATTGACAGAACAGTTAATGAAAATTCATCTAGTGCCTCTACTCCAACCGAACAAGCTCAGTTTAATACAAGTAATTTAACTCTTCCTGGACTTGAAGGTGCTGGTGCTTTAAGCACTGGTGGACTTTCTCTGGCAGTGGCAAATGCTTCTGGAAATACTATTGACAGAAGAATTGAAGCAGGACTTCCTGGAGTTGGTAGAAATAATTTTGTTGAAAGAAGTATCTTTGGACCATAATAAATAATCACACTGAAACTTCTATAGGACATTATGCCTTTACCTAAGATTGCTACACCAACGTATGAACTTGAATTGCCATCAACAGGAGAGACAATTCAATATAGACCATTTCTGGTTAAGGAAGAAAAACTGCTTGTAATTGCTTTAGAGAGTGAAGACAATAAGCAAATTACGACAGCAATCAAGACAGTAATTAAGAATTGTATTCTTACAAAAAATGTTAAAGTAGAATCTCTTCCTACTTTTGATATTGAATATTTGTTTCTCAACATTCGTGGTAAGTCTGTTGGAGAAGAACTTGATGTAAATATTATCTGTCCAGATGATGGTGAAACAGAAGTTCCTGTAAAAATTAATCTTGATGATATTCAAGTTCAAAAAAGTGAGGAACATTCAAACAGAATCAAACTTGATGACACGATTATGATGGAAATGAAGTATCCATCGTTAGATCAATTTATTAAGAACAATTTTGACTTTGATAATAAGAATGCTATGGATCAATCTTTTGAATTGATTGGTTCTTGTATTGATAAGATCTATACAGAAGATGAAGTCTGGGCAACAGCAGATGTTTCCAAGAAAGAATTGTCTGAATTCTTAGAGTCTATGAATTCTTCTCAGTTTAAAGATATTGAGAAGTTCTTTGAAACGATGCCTAAACTTTCTCATACTATCAAAGTTACTAACCCAAACACACAAGTTGAAAGTGAAGTTGTTCTTGAGGGCTTAGCATCTTTTTTCGCGTAGCGATGGTCCATATGGACCTTGAGAATTATTTTCGTCTCAACTTTTCCTTAATGCAGTACCATAAATATTCTTTATGGGAGATTGAAAATTTGATACCGTGGGAAAGAGATATCTATGTTGCATTATTACAACAACATCTTGAGGAAGAGCAATTAAAACAACAGCAGCAGATGAGTAATGCCCACTTCTAAGGAACTAAAGGATTTAGATTCACAACTTAAGAAGACAGTCATCTCTGCTGAAAGTTTCAAGAGAGGGAGTTCTCTTGACTCATCAAAAAGTATTGCTAATATTCATAAGACAATAGGAAATCTTGCTGGACATACAAGAAAACTTGCTGTTCGTTTTATTAACTTAGAAAAGGTTGTTGATAATAATTCCAGAAAGATTACTAGCCTTAAAAATCTTTCACAATCTCAAAGTAAAAGAATAAGTGGTGAAAATATTGGTGCAAAGTTACCTGGTGGTACTACTTCAAACGTAGAAGAAAATATCTCTGCAATTGCAAAGTCGGTAAATTCTATTGCAGAGATATTGACAGGAAGAAAAAAACTTGCTGATGACACTGCCGCTTATGAAAGAAGAAAAGAAGAGCAAGAGAAAAGAGGACTTGCTGAAAGTAAGTTAGAAACAGTATTCAAAGGTATTGCTACAACTGCAGAAAAAATTATAGCACCAGTTAAGAGTCTCCTTGATAGAATATTAGAATTTATTGGAACTGTCATTCTTGGAAGAATAATTTTTAAAATCATTGAATGGTTTGGTGATTCAAAAAATCAGGAAAAAGTTCAATCACTCATTCGTTTCTTTAAGGATCATTGGCCAAAACTTCTTGCATTATATCTTGTATTTGGTAATTCTTTTGGAAGATTTGTTTTTAGTTTAACCAAGACTTTGATTGGTGGAGCAATTAAACTTGGTATTGCGATTGCTAAACTGCTAGCAGCAAAAAAAGTAGCGGGTGCTAGGGGAGTAGCAAAGTTTCTTGGTAAGCGTGGTGGTCTTATTGGCGCTGGATTAGCAACGGCTGTTACTGTTGGTGGAGCACTAGCAGCAACTAATGCTCTTAAAGGTGGAGGAGGAGAAGAGAAACCAAAAGCACAAAAGTTTGCTGGTGGTGGATTAGCAATTCCAAAATTTGGTGGAGGAGGATTTAACTTCAAAGGTATGATGGGTGGCGCTGGTATGGGCGCTATGTTTGGTCCTTTGGGAATGCTTCTTGGTGGTGCATTTGGATCTGGAAAACCACAAGAAATGATGAGTGGTTTTGTAAGTGGAGAAAAGGGTGTAGATAAAGTCCCTGCGATGTTGAGTGATGGTGAGTTTGTTATGTCTCGTGGTGCTGTTCAGAAGTATGGTGTTGATACCCTGGAAGCGATGAACGCTGCTGGAGGTGGAACAAATATACCAAAAGTAATGAGTGGGACTGCTTATGCCCAGGGTGGTGGATTGATTGGGGACAAACCAAAACAAGATGAACTTAAACGTCAGCAAAAAGATGCCGCTAAAACTCCTGAAGCAGCAAGAGTTGCAAAACAACTTCAAGCAACAAAAGCACTTGCAGCAGGAAAAGGTGTAAACATTAAAGGTTCTAGCACAGGACTTCAACTTGGAACTGGATTTGCTGCAAAATATAAAGGAAAAGATTCTATTGTTATTAAAAATGGTGGAAAGAACTTCAGCACGGGTATTGGTGATAATGAAATAAACTTGGGTGGTAGAAGATACTTTGCGATGAAGAGAGGAAATGATGTAATCTATGTCCCTCAAGATTCTAGAGATGCTGGAACTGGAGGAATGTTCCAACCTGGTGGGTTATTTGGTGGTCCAAAGATGTCTGCACGTATGGATTATGCAGCGTCAAAAGGAAAGTATTATTCTTCTTCCGATAGAAAAACTTATGCAAACTATAATGATGCACTTGCTGCTAGAAAGACTAGATTGACTTCACTTGCATCGCAGCAGGGACTTGATAAATTGAGTTTTGCTGGTGCTAGTAGAAATAAATCAAGAGGTGTTAGAATTGATGCAGAGGATAAGGCAAGAAGAGAGGAGTTTCAATCCAGAGGTGGTATTCTTGGTCAATTAAATAGAACCTGGATAAAGGGTTGGAATAGACCGGATGTAAAAGCAGCAGATAAAGCATCTGAAGCAAGGGTAAAACAAGCAGGTGCTTCTTCTATTGGTAGATATTATTCTTCTTCTGATGGTAAGTATTACAAAGATTATGCTGCTGCAAAAAAAGCTAGAGATATAAGACTTGCTCAACAGCAAAAGAAATCAGCACCTGGAATTACTCCAATGCCAAAACCAAAACCACAAGCATTAACGTCTGCTCAAAGACGACAAGCGAGAACTGGTAGAAATGGTAGTGCTGCGACAACTAAAACTCCAAACTTTGGCGCAACTTGTCCAGCATCTGGTAATTCAAAAGCAAAAACCCTTGGGGTTAGAGGGTAATAGCAAATGGCAATAACCTCAGAAAAACTTCTAAACAGACCATCAGAACTCCATAGACGTTATGGTGGAAGACTTGCTATGCAAGAAGCGCAGCAGCAGAAGATGATTGGTGGTGGTCCTTCTAATGTGGTCCTCACGAAGAAGTCTGTTAAGGATATTGCTTCTATCAAAGTAAATGTGATCAAGATTGAGAGTATCTTAAAAGGAACTCTTGCTGCAGAAAAGAAATCACTTGACACAAAGAAAAGACAAGAGAGTGGAAAGAGAAGAGAAAAACAAGAAGAAAAGTTAGAGACAAAACCACAGGCAGAAAAAGGACCAATTAAGATGCCAAAAGTCCCACGAATGGGATTTCTTGATTGGGTGAAGAACTTTATTGGTAACGTAATTCTTGGATATTTTGCTGTAAGGATGCTTGATTATCTACCAAAGTTAATTCCTATCGTAAAATTTCTTGGTTCTGCTACAGACTTTGTTATTGATTTTGGTGGAAAACTTTTAGATGGTTTGATTACTTTTGTTGACTGGGGTTATAAAGCAATTGATGCAACCACAGGATTCATTAAGAAAATTGGTGGGTCAGGTGCTGCGGATAATTTTGGAAAGTTTTTAGGTCTGATTGATAATGCACTATTCTTAACAACCACAATTGCTGGTGCGATGGCAGTTGAAGCGTTGACTTCTGATAGTGGTGGTCCTGGAGATATAGTTGGTGATCAGGTTACAAAAAGAATTGCTCAAAAAGGGGCACAACAAGTAGCAACAAGTGCTGCTGGTCAAGCGGGTGGTGCTGCTCAGGCTGGTGGATTAGGTGCTGGTGCAGTAGCAGGTATTGTTGCAGGTGCTGGACTGCTTGCATCAGCTTTAGGTGAAGGTGCATTCCAACTTCGTAAAATCGCAACAAAACCGATACAAGATAAGCAAAAAGAATTTGATAAACTAAGTTGGTTTGATCCAAGAAAGTATTTCGTCGGTGCTCAACTTGGTGGTATGAAAATGCTGCTTGGACCTCTAGCGGCTATTGGAGTAATGCTTGATATTGTTGGTGCTCCTTTTAGATATGCCATTGAACTTCTTCGCTATCCATTTTTAAGTGAAGAAGATAAGAAAAAGCAAGCATATAATCTTGCAAAGTTTGATGCGAGAATTCGTGAAGATTTTAGAAAAGGATTGAATATGCTTACCCTTGGATTTGCATTCAAGGAAAAGGGTTCTTTTGGAAACATTTATGGCAATAAAGGTGCTCAAAAAGAAATGATGGGCAAAATGGCTGGTGGTGGAATTACAAGAGGTGGCAAAGCACAAACTGGGACAAGAAGAACTATAGGTGGAGATAAGAAGAAAGGAAAATATAAGAAAGCTCTTGCAAGAAAACCATCAAAGACTCAATTCAAAGGAGATCCTAAAGATCCTCTGGTGAAAAGTGGACAAGAATTAGATAAAACAAAATACTTTGGTCCAGTCCTTGCAGTTTCAGCAAAATTAGAGGCAAAGGAAGAACCAACTCAAAAGGATTATGATAATGTTGGATTGGGTCTCAACTTATTGATTGCAAAAGGTCTTGAAGAAGGTCAATTAAAAGGTGGATTGGTTGCTGCTTTTGCTGAGGGTGGTATGGTTGATGATGAATTTTTAGAAGCAGCAGAGAAAGGGGTTGATGTTAGTAGTTGGATTAGTAAAACTTTTAGAGATGAATTTGAAACTAACGCTCAAAGAACTTTAAGATTGATAAGAGAAAGGAAAGAAAAGAAAGGACCTGATAAGAGTGATCCAACATTAACAGGACCTGATGGAGAAGTTCCAAGTGGAGCGTTAACTGAAGGTCAATGGGGACCTTTGTTGGATTTAATTTCTGGTAAAGAATCTGGTGGAAACTATGAAGCAATGTACCCAAGCACAACATTAAAAGGTGCGACTAAAATGACCATTGCAGACGTTGCAAGAAGAGCAACAGGTGCTGTTGGTAAATATCAACAACTTCCACAATATCTTGTTGGAAGGGCAAAAGCAGCTGGTCTTAATCCTGATAAAGATCTTTACAGTCCAGAGAACCAAGAAAAAATTATTATTAATGTTAATATTAAAGGAAGAGGTGGTGAAAAGTGGTTGAAAGGTGAAATAAGTGATGAACAGTTTATGCAGGGATTATCTCAAGAATTTGCATCTCTTCCTAATGCTCAAGGTAAGTTTTATTATCCCGGTCAAAGAAGTTCAATGACTGCAGAAAAAGTTAAAGCGGCTCTTTCTAAGGTTAAAAAAGGTGGATATAGTCAGCAAGAAATAGCATCATCAAAAACTGGAATCACCGGTCCTTTGGGAACAGGAAAAGCATCCAGTGTTGATCAGTTTAATACTATCGCTAAAAAATATGGACTGACTCTAACAAGTGATTATCGTCCAGGTGATTCTGGATATCATGGTAAGAATAGAGCAAGAGATTATTCAAACGACGCTGTAGGTAGAGGAACACCCGAACAACTTGCATTTGCAAAATACTTAGTTCAAAATTATGGATCATCTTTAACTCAATTAATATACACACCACTTGGATTTGGAATTGCTAACGGTAAGAGAGTTGGATTGGATTATTGGGGAGCATCAACAAATGCAATACACTATCATCACGTTCACGTTGCTCTTGCTAAAGGTGGAAGAATAAAGAAACCAACATATGCTATTATTGGTGAGAAAGGTCCAGAGTTTGTTTTTGATGCAGACACCACTGCGGGATTGGATAGACTTGCTCCAGGTATCTTAGAAAAACTAAATGTAGCAAAAACAAAACCACAACTTGCAAGCATTCTTCAATCTTATGCTGCATATGAACAGCCTTATGCAGATACACAGGTTGTTGAGGTTCCTGTAGAAGTTCCTGTTCCTACTGGTGGGAATTCATATGGATCTTCTGGATCTACTATGACTTTTGTTGGAGGTGGAGATGATCCATTTGATACCTTATATCAAGGTGGGTAAATAGAAATACGAGGTAATATAAAATGGCAAACCAAATAACAACCAAATCTGCTGAAGCTTCTAATATTAAGCAACTGGATATCATATCAAACAAAGATGATAAAAAAGTAAGCGTTGCTGGTGGTACAGTTGGTCTTTTATATTATGAGAGTATCTTGCAGGATTCTGTAAGAGCAACTCTTACTTTTGCAGACGCTGGAAATACGATTAACAACAAAACTGCTTTGGATGGTCTTCCTATTGTTGGCCAAGAAAAAGTAGAAGTTAAATTTGCAGATAATAATGATAATGAAATAAAGATATCTTTGTATGTGAATAAGGTTACACCAATGTCTGATGATACAACTAAGTCTTTGGTGCAACTTGATTTAACATCAAGAGAGTTTATAATGAATGAAAAGGTAAGATTGAATAAGAGATTTGATGGAAAGATATCTGACCATATACAAAAAATATTGACTGATTCAAATTATCTTGGAACAAAGAAGAAAATTGATATTGAAGAAACTTCAAATAACTACAATTTTGTTGGTAACAATCGCAAACCATACTATGCAATGAATTGGTTATCCAAGAAAGCAGTATCAGCAAAAAATCAAAAGCAAGGTGATAGTGCTGGATACTTTTTCTATGAAACATCAGAAGGATTTTTCTTTAAGTCTATTGATGGATTACTTGCACAAGAGAAAAAGAAATCTATCATTTACAACCAATCACCAGACTCAAGAGGAGAAAATATTCCCGCTGGTTATGATGTAAAAGCACTTGATTATAAGAAAGACAATGCTGTTAATGTTCAGGAAAAACTTCAGATGGGGGCATTTTCTACAAGAACTATTCTCTTTGATCCATTCACATGCTACTATGAAGTCATTACTCCAAATGCAAAGGAGAAAGAAAAGTCATTAAAACTTGGTGGAAAAGAATTACCTGTTCTGAACAAAGAGTTTAATCGTGAAGGAAATAATAAAGAGTTCTCCAGAACACAATACATGCTTCTTGATAAAGGAACCCTACCTACTGGTGGAGGAACTGGTAAGGGTCAGGAGCAAATTACCAAATCAAAGGATGAAAACTTTCTTCCTAAAGATATTTTGAATCAAGCAATTATGAGATATGGTCAGTTGTTTTCTCAGAAGTCAACGATCACGATTGCTGGTGACTTTTCACTACATGCAGGTGATGTTATATTCTTAGACGCACCTGAATTGAAAACCGAAACTAAAAATGATGAAGTAAACAAGGAAAGTGGAGGTCTATATATTATAGCAGATTTATGTCACTACATTTCTCCTAAGGAAACATATACTAAGTTGAATTTGGTTAGAGATTCTTTTGGAAGAAAAGGAAATCACACATCAGGTAGTATTCCACTATGAACGACAGAAGCATACAACAACATATTAACGACGACAAAGACCTTTTGGACAACTCAACACTTTCTCCGCAGATGAGAAGGCATGTTGAAGATGAACTAACTCATCTGGAAAAGTATCAAGCAAATCATCCAGACGAAGATCACGATCCAACTGCATTTGAAATGTTCTGTGATGAAAATCCAGACGCATCAGAATGTAAAATTTATGAAGATTGATAACTGATGGAAGGAGGATCTTTATTTAATCCTGGTTTTTTAGGTGGCAGTTTTCTTTGGTGGATTGGTCAGATTGCTGATGACTCCACTTGGAGAGATAACATGCTGCCTGGAAAGCATGAGAGTAAAGACTCTATTCCTGGTTGGGGAAGAAGATATAAGGTAAGAATTATTGGTCTCCATGATAAGGAAGAGGAGACTATCCCATCAGATCAACTTCCATGGGCTCAGGTAATGTATCCCATCACCGCTGGTGGTGGTCAAACAAATGCGGGAGCAACAGCAAATCTAAGACAAGGTAATTTTGTTTTTGGATTCTTTCTTGATGGACAGGATCAGCAAGTTCCTGTCATCATGGGAGTGCTTGGTAATAATGCACAAACCGCACTCAAGACAAAGACTGGAGTTAATGATTCTAACTTTGCTGCAACAAGTGGATATGCTCAAGGTAAAGATCCAAAGACAGGAAGTGCTAAAGAACAAGTTCCTGATGAAGGTCTTGTAACAACCAAACCAAAATCTCAGTTAATATCTCAACAAACTGCTACTCCTCCTCCAGGAGTTAAACTGAATCAGTTTGGATTGAGACCAGATATTCCTCTCACAAGAGAGCAGCTAAATGTTGCACAGCAAGCAAGACAGACTGCAAGAGATCAGGGACTACCTCCAGAACAGGTTGAAGCAGCGGCTCAGCAAGCAGTTGCAGATCTGATTAAAGGTGATAAGCAGAGAGCAAACTCCAAAGACGCACCATCTCAACCTGGAGCAACAAAAGAAAATCCAGACGCAGTTCATCAGCAAAGTGCAAGTGATGTAAAACGTGAAGATAAAATGCAAGAGAAGATTTCTCTTCTCAAACCAGATAATATTACTGAATCTGCTATCAAAGGTATTCAAACTGAAATTGAAAACGTTACAAAAAAGATTGAAAAGTATTTGAAGTCAATCAATAGTTATGTTGATGCAGTATCAAATACTATTTCTAGTATTCAAAAAGTTATTGCTGATGCTGCATGTATAATTGCAAAATATATGAAAATACTTTTTGATAAGATTATGGAATATGTTTTGAAATTATTGAATAAGGAACTTACCAAAGTTGTATCTGCGATGCCATCAAGCATGAGACAAATGTTTGCTGACATTAAAGAGGTATTAATGGAATTAATCCTATGTCTTTACAACAAAATTACGAATGGTCTTTGCGGATTAATTCAAGGTCTCTTAGATAAAGCTCTCAAACCAAAAGAACTTGAAGCGGCTGCAAGAGCAAGACAGTTTGATGATAGAATAACAGTTCCTAAAGTACCTGTTTGTGTTGCTGAGGATTTTGTTGGACAAGCAATCGCAGCAAGTAAAGGACAAATTGATGATGCTAATAATGCTATTCTGGATAATTTGAATGCATTCTTAGATGATATTCAAGGACAACTTGCTGGTGTAAGTGGTGCATTATCTGATATCACTTCTTTAATTGGTGGTATCAGTGGAGCACTCACTGCTGCTTTTGCTTTTGAAAATCTTAAGTTAAACGTTTTTGGATGTGAATTAAAACCAAACGTTGCGGTTTCGGATTTCTATACTTTCTCTCGTGGTGGTTCATCGGCTCCAACTAAAGATCAACCAAGCACTAAAGGTGTTGCTGATGCTGCTGCTAAACCAACAGATGCAACTGCACCAGCGGCGGTTCCTTATGCTGGACCTACGAAAAACACTCAAGACTTAAAAGTTGGAGAATCTAATGCAGAGACTAGAGCAGCAGCTTCTCAAGAAAGTGCGTTAACTCTTTACTAATAAATATGATTATGGCAAGCAAGACAGAAAAAATATAATAGCATGTCATTTAACATTTTTGACTTTCCTAGAAACTCAGATATAACTGTAGGTTACGTTGATCCAACTTTGGGATATGTAACTGGTGTATCAATTTGTGATGCAAACGAATATGCTAGAAAAAATCCAGGAACAACATTTGTTTTTGAGACAAGAGATGGAATTAGATATTTAAACATTAATGAGGTCAATCAATTAACTCCTAAAGACCTTGCTTCATCTGCTGATACTTGTAGGGGTGTTGAAGTAGAAGGTCAAGCAGATCCTCCGTCTGTAATTTTTTCCGGATGTGGTGGAGTTGGTGCTGCAGGAAATCCTGTTTTCGGTAGAGATGGTTCTCTACTTGCAATTGATATGATTTCTGGTGGATTTGGGTATCAATGTCCACCTTTAGTTGAAGTCAAAGATGAAACTGGATTGGGAGTTGGTGCTGTTACTCGTGCTGTTCTTGTAGGAGATCCTGATTATTCTGATTGCAAATTTGTTGATACCTTTGAAGTCTTTGATCAAGAAGATGACTTTGAAGAATATCAGATTTGTGATCCTGTAGATGATGGATATGGTATACGATATGATGCTGAAGGGAAACCAATAGGATCTTGGAATCCAAGTTTATATGCAAATCTCTCTAAAGATCCAATCGCAAGAGAAATTCAAAAATATCAAGACTTCTTACAACAACTAAGCACTCCTTGGTGGACCACTAGAAAAGAAAATCCGTTAAGAGTTACATCTGGAAATAGAACTACAAGAATTAAACATGATGTTCAGCATCCTGGATGGGGTGGAGAGTATGGTATAGAAAGAGGTGAAGACTTCAAAGAAGTTACCTTCAATGTATTCACATCTGGTGGACAAGATAAAGGTCTTGCTCTTAAATTTACATCAGCAGATAAGTCTCACACGTTCAAAATTAAAGCAGATGATTTCCGAAATGATGAGACAGGTCAAAAGGTAACCAAAAGAGTTAAAATTAATACAATTTATAACGTATCATCTGAAGGATCTTTTCGCGGAAGAGGAACTGAAAAAGGTATTGTTAAGACATTAGGAAAAGATGCTAAAGAAAAAAATCCAACAGGTAAAGAAGTTGTTATAAATGGTAGCGTAATATTTGCTGACTTTTTAGAAAGTTCAAATGATAATGATGATCTGCAAGTAGAAGCAACTTTAGGAAAATTCACTTCTAAGCAGATTGGAAAAGGATCTGGTAGAAGTAATTTTGATTTAAAGTATGAGTTAAAAGATAACGCTTCTTACACTAAACCAGCAAAGATTGACGATAGCTTCATGAATAAGTATGCTATCTCACCAGTTCCTCCATCAAGTGCCCCTGGTAGTGATTTTGCTGGTCAAGAATTTACTATAGAGTGGGAAGAAAATTTCCCTTATGATGGTGAATATGTTTTTCGTGCTCAAGCTGATAATATTGGTAGATACTATTTGGATAATGAAAAACTAATAGAGACAACTCAATTTAGAGCAGATCAAACACCAAAGGTTACGAAGAAGAATGTTAAAGCAGGTGTTCATCGCATCAGAGTTGACCTTTACAATGTTCCAATCGTTCAAAATTCTCCATCACAACCAAAAACTATTTTTAATACGGTTGATTATATTGGAAAAGCAGACAGAAAACTTTGGAGACTTGATCCTAGAGCTGGTAGAGATGCTGGATTCATAAATCAATTTGGTATTCTCCCTTTTGATCCAAATTCTGACAGAGCACAGTCAGATGATTTTTCCGGAACGCATGTTATTCGTTGGGAATACATTGAATTTCCTAAAGATGGAAATTATAATATTGAGATCATGGTTGATGATAATATTACTCTTTATATTGGAAATAGAGATGGTGGTGGAGCAAAAGAGATTGGAAATGGATTGAGATCAGTAGATCAAGGTGGTGATGAAGTTATTATTAGGAAGGTTGGATATAGTTCTCCTGGTAGAAGCACGGGTAAGAGTTTAGAAACCAGATTCTTCAAAGCGGGAAAGTATAGAATTCGTGCTGAACTGGAGCAAATTAAGGGAAGACCGCTTTCTGGTGGTAATCCTATGGCTCTTGCGATTAATATTGAAACAACTGCTACTGAGCAACAGGTAGTTTCAGCAAGATCTTGGAATGATAATCCTATGGGTGCTGCATTAACAATTGATGCACCTATGCCACCTATTCCACAAGAACCTATTCCTCAGCAAGAAGGTCGTTGTCCCAACAATCCAATTTGGACTACTAGATTTCCTGGTGGAAAAGAAAAATGGTGGCCAGTTAAGTTTCAAAATGCTCCTGGATTGCCATCTTGGAGTAGATTTATGAATCGCTATGCGATTTCTCCTATTCCACCTCTTGCGAAACCAGGATCAGATGGTGGTGGGATTGTTTATAGAAATGAGTGGAATGTTGATATTCCTTATGATGGATTCTATGCATTCAAATCAACTGTAGATAATGCAGGTAGAATCTTGATTGATGGTAAACCCATTATGCAAGCGAACTATATACCAACAACCCTAGAAAACACTAGGGGTGGTAGTGGTAGTGAAAGAAGAAGCGGAATTGCTGCTATTGGTAGTGATGGAATCATATACAACTGGAGAGAAAATAATCCAAGAGCTAAGAAGATTTTCTTGAGCAAGGGATTACATAAGATTGAGATTGAAGTTGAGAACGGAAAAACAAATACTTATGAAAAGATTGATAAGAAAGTTTTTAGCACAAAAGATTGGTTGTTCCCACCAAAAAGTCAAACAATAACGACAACAGGAAATGTTGGGACAACCAGAGAAGAGTGGGTTAAAGTTGATGATGTTTATGTTCCTCCAGTTTCTGGGAGAGGTGGAACATCAATACCTGAAAATGCATCATTCCACAGATATTACGAAGGAACTTATTATAAAGGTAAGAGAATTAGATCTGGTGGAGATTGGAATGATACTAATCCAAATAACAATTACATAGAATGGGATTCAAATACTAGATTGACTCTTGGTAAGTATCATGGATCTAGATTCGGTATTGCAGTATGGAATAAGAAAGTAATTACAGAAAATCAAACAACTGCGACAACAACCACAACAACATCTACAGAAATTGTCAATCAATCTCCTGCTGCTAAAGGTGTTGTTTATGAAGGTCCAACACCAATTGCAAACTATGCGGGAGATTTTATTTCTCCAGTTTTTCAAAACGTAAATGCATTTCCTAATGAGGAGATACAAGGTAAAACTTGGATCTTCCGTTGGAGTAACGTTGATTTTCCAGTTGATGGTCAATATACTCTTGAGTCTGAAGCAGATGATGAACTAATAATTAGGGTTGATGGAGTTAAAGTTGGTGTGTCAAAAGTATTTGAAGGTAGAAGAAAGACTACGTTCAATGCAACTAAAGGAAAGAAAACAGTTGAGTTGGAATTATCAAATATTCGTATACCTGATACTGGATTTGAACAAAATCCAACTGTTGGATTTGCTCAGATAACTGTTCCTGTAGATGTTGCCACGGGAGTTAGTCAGCCATGGTCAACAAACCCTGTTGGTATTTCTGCAATTCTAATTCCACCACCATGTCCAAAGAAAGTAACTGGAAAGGGTGTTGTTTGTAGAGTGATCGTAGATGATCCAGGAAACGGTTTCCCAGTTACTCAAGGTCCTGGATATCCAGCAGCACTTCGTCTTAGAAGTGTTGAAGTTGAGAATCCTGGAATAAATTATAGTTGTGGTATAGATCAGATACAAATATCTCCAAGTAATGGTGCTGTTCTTGATTATGAATGTGATACTTTTGGTAGAATTATTAACGTAAAAGTTTTAAATCCTGGTCTTGGATTTACTAGATATCCAGAGATTACAATTCCATCGGACACTGGAGTAAATGCAACATTTAGACCTCAATTTGAGATTGTAAGAGATCCAATCGTCGTTGATCCTGAGATCATCATTCAAGTCACAGATCTTGTCGGTCTCAAACAGACTGGATATGTTGATGGTCGTCCTTACTATGGTGCAGTATTCTATCGTGATGGAGTTCGTTATGCTGGATTCTACCAGACTCCAGGAGAACTTGTTCAAGTCTATGATACTCTGCAGGAGAGTATTGATGGTGTTGTTGTTACCCGTCCATCTGCAATTCAAAGACAGGGTACAGATATTAGCAGCAATGATCCAAGACTTAATATCCCAGGAACTCCTGATGAAATCATTTAAATAGTATTATAGTGATAAAACAAGATGCCAACCTCTAGAAATACAAAAGGTGATAGATTACCCGATACTACGGGAAATAATCCAAATCCTAACGATACAGCAAAACAAAACTATACTGCAACTCGTCAGGGAAATGATCATGGATCTATTTCTTTTGGACGTATTCATCAACCTGCTGACGTAACTTCCGCAGTTAACTTAGAAACACCTGACGCTAGACATGCATTCTTCTTAGACAAGGATGGTCCAAGAAAGGGTTGGACAACATCAACTTCTCCAGGAAATTTCCAGGTTGAATGTGGTAGTGATAATGAAGAAGCGCAAGACAGCTTGATGTTGAACGCAAAAAATGGTAATATATTAATTGTTGCAACTAATGGTAAGATAAGATTACAAGGAACTGACATTGAACTGATTGCTGTCGGTGAAGGGGGGAGTAAAGGTAATATTAGACTAAAAGCAACAGAAAATATTGAGACTGACTCAAAAAAACTGTTGATGAATGCTAAAAATAATTACAAATTAGCAACCTCAGGTCTTGGTGAAATTACTTCTAATAGCAGACTCAAAATTTATGGATCTATTATTCAAGGTGTAACTGATGCGTGTGCTAAAAAAGACTCCAAAAACGGAGGACAACGTTATCAAAAACAAAATAATCAAGTATAAGGAGATTTAAAATGACTGCTGGATGGGATGACGTTAATGTTGGTGGACAACTTAAAGTAGGAACAGGTATTGTTCCTGCAATCAAAGAGGGTGATACCAAAATCAATGGATCTGCTTTTATTGAAGGACCTGCTGTAATTGGTTCTCCAACTAGATTTCCAACTGCTTTTGGAACTCTAAACATCGCACCACTCACAAATAGTGACCCTGATGTTACTACACCTTTTATTCCTGGAGCAACATGCTATGGGTCACCAAGCAATCCATTTTCTCTTGCAGTAACAGGATCATCTGCTTTTCTTGGAAAGGTTGAGACCAATGATAATCTGGTTGTTGGTGGAAACTTATATGTTCAAGGTCAGGTAATTTCAAACTGTTATGGTCATGTTCTTGCTGCTAAAAAGAACTTTGATATTCCTCACCCAACTAAACCAGGATACCGTCTCCGTCATACTTGCCCCGAAGGTCCATCAAATGATGTATACTTCCGTGGAAGAGTAACAAATAAGAAAGAGATTATTCTTCCTGCATATTGGAAGAAACTTGTTGATTGGACAACAATTACTGTTAATCTAACTCCAGTAGGAGCACATCAAAATGTAATCGTAAAGAGAATTGATGAGGAGAAAGTATATCTCCAAGCATATGGTGGTATGCCAATTGATTGCTTTTATCACATCTATGCAACAAGAGCAGATGGTGAAAGATTAATTCCAGAATATGAAGGAGAAACACCAGCAGATTATCCAGGAAACAATGATGAATATTCGGTTTCTGGTTACCATTATGATAGAAGGGAGGTTTAAAAATGGCTGATGAATTCGTACCTGGTTCAGGTGGCAAAGACTGTTCCGATGGTCAAGCATGGGGAACAGCATCCACCCTGTATTCATATATTTTCAAAGGAAATGCAGACCAAAACACCTACCCAGATGATGCATGTACTCCTTATTATCACTCAACTGCACAAATTGATGGACTTCAAATAAATTCACCCGGTATTACTGGATCCGGTAATATTGTCATTTCTGGATCTGTAACCGCATCTCAAGTCACCGCTAGTGGAATTACTCTCACATCAAGAAAACCATTTGATATTCCTCATCCAACTAAAGAAGGATGGAGGCTTCGTCATGTATGCTTAGAAGGTCCAGAATCTGGTGTTTACTATCGTGGAAGACTCACCGATTCCAATATTATAAATCTTCCAGATTATTGGAAAGGGTTAGTTGATCCAGAAACAATCACAGTCACTCTTACTCAGATAGGTTCATCTCAAGACTTGATTGTTGATTCTATTGAGTGGGGATCTAAAGTAAAAATAAGATCTGGATCTGCATCTAAAATTGACTGTTTCTTTTTAGTTCATGCAGAGAGAGCAGACGGTGAAAAATTAATCGTTGAATATGAGGGACAATCATCAGATGATTATCCTGGTGATAATTCAATTTATAGTATTAACAAGTAGGAGTTAAAATAATGGCACAGTACTTATATGTTATTGATACTGGAATTACAACCACACGTCTTAATGGAATTGACTATCCTGGAGGAATTTCTGTAGGACAAACAACGTATGATCTTTTAGTTGATGAAAGATATAATCATGGTGTTATACCAGTTGAAAACACGGTTGGTTTCTGGCGTGCAACTGAGGATAGCGTTGGAATTTATGTTACAGATAGATATTTGGTTGGAATTGGAACATCTGTTGGAATTGGAGTCGGACAAGACTACCAATTAATGGTTACTGGAACAGGAACTTCAACAACTCAATTGAATGTCGTTGGTGTTACTACTCTTGGTGGTATTACTACTATTGGTGGCGCTACGTCAATTGGAAATAATCTTTATGTTTCTGGATTCACAACATCTACGACTTATACTTCTACTGGAACTTTAAGCAGTACAAGTACTTCTGCTACGAATACTGTAGATGCTTCCACTACACAGTTATATCATCATAGTGCAGTTTTTTCTGCCAGCACAACTTTCCAAATATCAAATCTTACTGATGGAAAATATGTATATTTGTACATAAAAAATAATAGTACTGTTAGTGCCCCACAAATCTCTATTACTGCAAGTGAAACAACTTCTGGATATACTGCTGTTTATCTATCAAGATCTGGATCTCGTTCTGTTACAGAGTTTAATATTGACACTCAAGGTGGATCACCAACTCGTAACGGGACAGCAGTTGTTTGGGTCGCAAACATTGATGGAAACTTAGTTGGAAGTCTCTCTTGACAAAGGACCCCATCACCCCCTATAATAAGAGGGTAATCAACAAAGCAACCCGATGCAAGATGAATTCCTGACCCGTTGTGTCGTGGATCCCGTGAAGCGCACCGTTTATCTTTACTCTAGTGAGGGTGATGAGAAAACCGTAACCTGTGAAACTGTTGATCAGTTTATGAATGTGCTTGAGTTCGTCCGTGCTACTTGTGACGAAGACGTGCTGACGTATGCAAGTCCTCTCTGAGGGAAAATCAACCTTTAATTCCATTTTTGATGGAAAAAAATCCCGGTAAATTTTTACACACGATACTTTTTTTAAAATGGGTCTTCTGAAGATTAATAAATCAGCACTTTATGAACATCCTGTTAAAACCACTCCTCAGAATGTTCAAGAATCAAACGAAGCACTTTTTACTGCAAAGTGGAATCTCCCTCAAGCAGCAAAGCACTGTGGTATGACACAAAAAGAAATGAAGTTGACTTTTTGGGAGTATCTGAAGTATAATCCATCTACCTACAAACCCGAGTAGGTTTTTATGGGACGGTGGTGGAAGTGGTAGACACATCAGACTTAAAATCTGCTGGGAGCAATCCCGTGGGGGTTCAAGTCCCCCTCGTCCTATTACCCTAAATACCTTCATAGGTGGAGTAAAGCGATGAAATATCGTATAGACACCCGATATGTGTGGTATAATAAGGGTAAGCAAATCGTCCTTATGTATTTCATACAGAATGTTCCATTTACATTTGATGAATTGCCTGATGATGGTCTTTATGATCTAGATTTAATTGAAATCGCAGATTGTGAGAAAAGATGGGAACCAGAGAATTTGTATAAAGCCTCATTCTACTTAATTGATGAATTATGTCATCCTTTGATGTTTGAACTGGAATTAGAAAATCCAGAAATGTTACCTGTTGATTAAATGCCCTTGTAGCTCAGCTGGATAGAGCAACGGTTTTGTAAACCGTAGGTCACCCGTTCAAGTCGGGTCAGGGGCTCTGAGTTTATATAACTCCAAATGTCACTTATTTCACAAAAAGACCGCCAGATGGTCATTGAAGCACTTGAGTATTATGTTTATGACATGGAAAGAAACAACTGCAACGAAGCAGCAATTTATTCCTACAATACACTCCTCAATTGGATCAAACTGGAGTATTTCAAACATGAGAATTAATCTCTGGTATTGCTCTGAAATGCAACAATGGCGTTGGACACTAGTAGACAATAGTCGTCCTATTTGTAAACAAGAATCTGGTCAACAACCATTTCTTCGTGATGCAATGAATGATGTAGCTAATACTGTAGAATATATGTTAGAATGCAAACAAAGTGAGTAAAAATACCTAAATGAAATCAGATTTTTACATAGATAGGGTAGGTAAGGAAGACATCAAAGAACTTCTGTATACCTATCATTATCTTAAAGACGAATCCAAGGACTTTAAATCTGGTTTCAATTATGGACTTTACCGTAGATCTTTCACAGATATCCTTAGGATTGGCAGCTGCCTTGGTGCTTGCGTTTTTACTGGTCTCCCAGTTCCAGAAATTGCAGTAGGTGCATTTGGTCTAGAGAGAAATCAACAAGAGGGTATATACGAACTCTCAAGACTTTGTATTCATCCAGACTTGCAAAAAGAAGAGTATAACATTACATCTTGGTTCGTTAGTCGTTGTATCAGGAGGTTTAGGAAAGATGCCACAGTTCGTGCTATTCTTAGTTACGCTGACTCTCATCACCACACTGGAACTATATACAGAGCTTGCAATTTTCAATACTACGGTTTAACAGACCCTAAAAAGGATTTCTATTATGCTGACGGAACCAAACATTCTAGAGGTAGCACTAGGGGTGTTGATGGTGAGTGGAGGGATCGCTCTCGTAAACATCGCTATCTTATGGTTTTTCAAAAGGAACTAAAAGATAGACTCTTGTGGAAAGAAGAAAAGTATGGTAGAATATAAGTTCCTTCCGTGTGAACGAAGTCGTTGTGCTTCCTTAAACCTCTCTTCGGGGAGGTTTTTTTATGGATAAATAATCCATAACGGAACTATAAGCATTAATAAGATGGGTCTTTCCAGATTAGATAATTTTCTGAAGTCTTCGCGTGGTACTATTCTTTATGTTGATCCAAACAGTTTGGATGCGACTGATAGTATTGAAAATCAAGGTAACTCACTTACACGCCCATTTAAAACTATTCAACGTGCTCTGATTGAAGCGGCAAGATTTTCCTATCAGAGAGGATTGAATAACGACAGATTTAGTAAGACAACCATTCTTTTATATCCAGGTGATCATATTGTTGATAACCGTCCTGGATGGATTCCTGATGGAGCAAATAACTATAGACTTCGTAATGGATCAACATCAAATAATCTTCCTCCATATGATTTAAACACCAATTTTGATTTAACATCACCAGACAATGAACTTTACAAGTTGAATAGTGTTCACGGTGGTGTAATTCTTCCTAGAGGAACTTCAATTGTTGGTCTTGATTTACGTAAAACCAAGATCAGACCAAAATATGTTCCTAGTCCAACAAATGATAACATTGAAAGATCTGCAATCTTTAGAGTAACGGGAACTTGTTACTTGTGGCAATTCTCTCTGTTTGATGCTGATCCAAACGGAGTCTGCTACGTTGATTATACTTCAAACACATTTGTTCCGAACTTCTCTCATCATAAACTCTCTTGTTTTGAGTATGCTGATGGTGTAAATGGTGTTAATATTAATGATGATTTTCAAACATTTTCAACAAGTCGCACAGACTTGGATATGTATTATGAAAAAGTTGGTCTTGTTTATGGACAATCATCTGGTCGTGCAATTGAACCAGATTATCCAAGTTCTGGTCTGGATATTCAACCAAAAATTGATGAATTCCGTATCGTTGGTTCAACTGGTGCATCCATAGGAATTACCAGTATTAAATCAGGTGATGGTGTAACTCCTACCACCAATATCACCGTCACAACTACATCTGCAGTTGATGGATTGGATGTAGACACTCCTTTCCGTATACAAGGAATTACCGCAGACCCATCCATATATAATGGTCAATTTGTAGTTGCAGAAAAGTTAAGTTCAACGCAAATTATCTATCAAGTGCAAAATGTTCCAACAAATGCACTTCCTACTGTTACTGGATCTGTTCTCTCACTTCAGTCTGATACAGTAACCTCTGCATCACCATACATTTTCAATATCTCTCTGAGATCTGTTTATGGTATGTGTGGTTTGCTTGCTGATGGTGACAAGGCAACAGGATTTAAATCCATGGTTGTTGCACAATTCACGGGTATTGGTCTTCAAAAAGACGATAATGCTTTCGTAAAATATAGTACAGCAACTGGAACTTACAATGATAGTGTTGCATTGTCTAACGCTACTCTTAGTAATGATTCAAGAGCAGTATTTAAACCAACATATAGAAACTTCCATATTAAGTCAACAAATAATTCCTTTATTCAGTGCGTTTCAGTTTTTGCAATTGGATATGCTGAACATTTTGCTGCCGAAAACGGTGGTGATATGTCAATCACCAACTCTAACTCCAACTTTGGTGCAAAAGCACTGATTGCTGCTGGATTTAGAAAAGATGCATTCCCTCAAGATGACACTGGATACATTACGCACATTATTCCACCAAAAGAAATTCCTTTAACTGAAACTTCTATTGAATTCAGTGCAATTGATGTTAATAAGACTGTAGGTGTTGCATCAACAGCACATCTTTTCCTCTACGGTGAAACAAACGTAGATGTTCCACCTGAGAATGTTATTGAAGGATATAGAGTTGGTGCAAAAGAGGATGACAGTCTGAAAGTTCTTGTTTCTTCTGCTGGATCCGTTACCGAGTATAGTGCTCGTATTGTAATGGAAAATTCAAATTCCAGTTCTGAAAAAACATTTACCGTAAATCAGAGTCCAACTGGTATTAATAGTATTGGATCCACTTATGGAAATGGTGCAAAAATTATTACTCTTACGCAAGCACATACATTCATCAATGGAGAATCTGTTCGTGTAATTAGTGATAATGGACAACTGCCAGATGGTTTGATTGCAAATAATGTTTACTATGCAATTACCTCTGGATCTGGTATCGCTACTAACACTGATATTAAACTTGCTAAAACATTAAATGATGCACTGAATGGAACAACTTCCGACACTGCACTTGCAATCAACGAAAAAGGTGGTCTCTTAAAGATTGTAAGTAGAGTATCTGATAAGAATTCGGGTGATATTGGACACCCAATTCAGTATGATACTACAAACTCACAATGGTTTATCAATGTATCTGCAGCATCAACTGAGAACTCAATTTACTCAACAATTGTTGGACTTGGTTCTACTGCACTTGGGGATGCAACTCCAAGAACGTTCATAAGAAGAAAGTCTGACAATAGAAACGCAAATGATACGTTATATCGTTTAAGATACGTTGTTCCTAAGAATATTAGGGACGGACTAGCAAGACCACCAAGTGATGGATTTATTCTTCAAGAGTCCAATACATCTATTGGTTCTACTGATGGAGAAATTCAAACCTATTTTGGCAGTGGATCTCTGTCTAATGCAAATGAACAAAGAAACTTCAGATTCATTGCTAATGCATCTTGGGATGGATCATCAACAGTTAATGTAACTACAGAACTTCCACACAACCTGATTGTTGGATCCGAGGTAGAACTTGTAAATGTAACCAGCACTCTTAATACTACAGGTGTTGCTGGATCAGCATTTAATAGAAAGTATTATGTTACCGGAATCAGTAGTGCAAAACACTTTGCTGTTGGATTAACAACTAATCCAGGAACATTTACGAATGATATTTCAGCAAGAAATACATCTTTACCTTATTTCAGAAGAAAAACCTATAATAATTCATACTATATTTACAGAAACCAAGAAGCACAAAGATATGTAAGTGGTGAACAAGATGGTATTTACTATCTGACTGTATTGAATGCTTCCAATGCACCAACAGTTGCTCCATTTACTGCAGAAAAATATTCACAACCAGTTAAAGAACTTTATCCACAAACAAACAGAGATAATCCAGATTCAGATCCAGACGAAACAAAGTCTTTTGCACTTTCTTCCCTGATTGGCGATGTTGTTGTCAATGATGTAAGAAATAGTATTACGAAAGAGACTTTAACTAAGTTTGTACATGATACTGATATTGGTGTTGGTATTAATAATATTATATCACAAACTGGCACAGCACATACGATCACCACATCTATTGATCACGGATTGAATCGTATTACAAGAGCAAGCGTCACAAATGTAGGTGCTGGATATAGTGACGGAACATATTATAATATTAAGTTGGTAGGTGCTGCTGCATCTACTACTGGTAAGTTCGCAACTGCAAAGGTTACTGTTTCCAGTAATGCTATTGATGCAGCATCTATAAGAATTATGGATGGTGGATCTGCATACGGAATTGGAAATACTCTAAGTTTTGTTGGCATTCCAACTACTGGATCTGGAACATTTACTGAAGGTTTTGTTACTGTTGATGCAATTTATAATAATGTTGGTGATACTTTAAGAGTTGTTGGTGTGTCCTCTGAGGGATATGCTGGATATAATCAACTTTATAGAATCACTGGAGTCAACGTAGGTGCTGCAACTTCTATCAATGTAGAATCAGTTGCAAGTGTTGCTGGTTTTAACACAGTAACTGGAGTAGGTGTAACTCTGACTGCTGATGCGTTTATGTATCTGACTGGTGAAGCAATCAGAATCAATTCACTTGCATATGATAATGGAAGTGGAATTGCTACAATTACAACTCAGAATAGTCATGGTCTGAGAGTTGATCAGAAAGTTAAATTGGTTGGATTTAATGAGAGTACTTATACTGGTGATTTTGTTGTTACTGAGGTTCTTGATGTATTAACATCTTCTCCAACATATAGATTCTCAGTTAATCTGGGTGCAGGAACATCTGCTCCTGTTCCAACTACTGGTGCAGGAACTACATTTGTTTATCGCCTGGGTTATACATCTAATGATGGTGTGATCACCGAGAATAATGAAAATCTTGGTGGTAGAATGATTCCTACCTATGCAGGTATTACCACCACGCTTTCTGCTGATATTCCAAATGTAACCACTGATGAAGTAAATCTTACAAGTCTCAATAATCTCAACATAAACGTTGGAGATTATCTGTTAATTGATGATGAAATTGTCAGAGTTAAGACAACCGTAACAGGAACTAATCCAATTTATGTTTTCCGTGGAGTTCTTGGAACAAAACCAGCACTTCATTACATTAATGGAACTGCAAGAAAGATCTTCATAAATCCAACAGAACTGAGAAGACACTCTATTAACAGAGCATCTGGTCATACATTTGAGTATGTTGGTTTTGGTCCTGGTAATTATTCAACTGCATTACCAGATAGACAAAATCGTATTATTACTCCACAAGAAGAACTTCTGGCTCAATCAACTAAGAGAGAGGGTGGAATTAACTTCTACACTGGTATGAATGACAGAGGTATTTCATACTCTGGTAATAAGAAGTTAAGCACCATCACTGGTATTGAAGAAATTTTTGACACTCCTGTTCAAACAATTACAGGTGAAGATATTGGTGTTCTTCCAAATATCAACGTTGTTAACCCACTTGAAGGTACTTTTGCTAGATCTATCCGTGTTGAGGGTGGTGAAGATGGTAAAGCAACTTCAGAGTTTAATGGTCCTGTTATTGTTAATAGCAAACTGACTGTTAACTCAACAAGAGGTCTGGAAGCAAATAGTCTCTTCTTACAGGGTGATGCAACGGTTTCAAGAAAGTATACCGTAGGTATTGCAACTCCATCACTTGCTGGTAACCCAGGTGATATGGTTTACTATGCTAACCCAGATGAGGGTGGATATGTTGGTTGGGTATATACTCTACAAAATGACTGGAAGAGATTTGGAAACATAAGTCTTTCTAAAGATTTAAATATCGGTATTTTTGATCAGGTTGGTATTGCCACTACTTCTCCAGGTTCTCTCCAATTACTTGTTGGATCTGGTTCTACTCAATTCTCTATTAGTAATGGAGAAGTTGGTATTGGAACAACAGGAAATGGATATGCATTGAATATTATTGGAAATACAAATATTGTTGGAACGGTAACTGCATCTTACTTCTCTGGTGATGGATCTGCTCTTACAAATATTAATGTATCAAATACTGGATGGACTAACATCTCAGGTGGAATTTATAATACCGATCTTAATAATGTTGGTATTGGAACTTCATTACCAAGTTACAACCTTGAAGTTGGATATCCTGGAATAACAACATCACTTTATGTTCATAGTGTTGCTAAGTTTGTAGGTCTTATCACTGCAAATAATGTTAATGTAACTGGTATTATTACTGCATCTGGATTTGATCTCCAAAATTCATCAACTGGTAGAATTACTACTGGTATCATTACATCATCCACAATTCACGTTGGAACTGCACTCACAACCCTTTTTGTAAGTGGAACAAGTGTTGGTATTGGAACATCATCTCCAAGAGCCAAGTTAGATGTTGAAGGTCACGCAAGATTTAAGACTTATTCTGAGAATGTAGAGTATGTAACACCATCTTCTAATGTTGTAACTGTTGATCTTTCTAAAGCACAGACATTTATCTGCACTGCTACAGCAAATATCAACCAATTCACATTAACGAATGCTCCATCAGGATCTACTGAATTTACAATCAGAATTGATCAAGATGGAACTGGTAGCCGCACAGTTGGAATTGATACCTTCAAGACATCTGGTGGAGTTACAATCCCAGTATACTGGCCAGGTGGTGGTGTTCTTCCAATCGTAACACCAACTGCAAGTAGATCTGACATCTATACCTTTAAAGTATTTGATGGTAATAATATCACAAGCGTGGGAATATATGGAGTTGTTGTTGGTCAAAACTTTGCTAACTGAGGTTAAGTAAAATGCTGAATAAACAGACAACGTTAGATCTCAACGGTCCTATTCTTTCATTTACCACGAATCCAGTTGGTGTAGCATCAACTGGTGTAGCTTCTGGAACTGGGAGTGGAATTGCGACCTTCACTGGAATTGCAACTGCTTCATTCCCAACTGGTGTAAGCACAGGATCTCCTGATGCACCAACAAACCAAGCTTCAAACACTGGTATTATTACATATCGTTGGTATGAGGTTGGTGTTGGTGCTTTGTCTGATAGTCAGTATATAACTGGAACAGCAACATCAACTCTTACTTTATCAAGACTTGTAACTCCAACAGATAATCAAAGACAGTTCTATTTAACTGCAGATTACATTCCATCTGCATATCAATCATCTTCTCCAGTTACAGCAGGAACTGCAAGGTCAACTGGAAATGCATTGAATGAACCATTTAGTTCTGGTGTCGGAACTCTTACTGTTTATCCTTTAACTGAAATCGTTGCTCAACCATCAAATAGAACTGTTGCAACAAATCAAAATGCTACTTTTACTGTAAATGCAGGATTAACAGATAATTCATTTGCAAATGATTTATCTTATCAATGGTATTGGAATGGTGTTCCATTAACTCAAGATAGTTCTACCATAACCACATATGGAACTGTTGATGTTTCAACGACAACTACAACGTATGAGACAAGAAACGAAATACGTTATAGAAGAAGAGATGTTTCCGAACAAAAGTCGGAAAGTAGATATTTTGGTAGTGATGGACAAGTAACATTAAATCCAACTTCTTATGATGTTGTTGTAAGAGTTGCAAGTGGTTCTGGTGGAAATGGTGGAGGTGACAATGGAGGTCCAGGTGGATCTGGTGGTGCTGGTAGATTTGGTAGATT
>Ga0208161_1000126_pt1 | contig 40264 bp, 45 predicted proteins | sample CB_VirMetaG_3_FD_184538 | JGI IMG/M metagenome (GOLD analysis project Ga0208161, IMG submission 184538) | Freshwater to marine saline gradient viral communities from Chesapeake Bay - CB_1508_1S Viral MetaG (SPAdes) (version 4) | ecosystem: Environmental > Aquatic > Marine > Coastal | place: USA... | reverse complement strand
GATCGACGTAAATGCCGGTCAGCAGATGCGTGATCAGATGATGGCGCAACAGGCCCAGTCTGGCGTAGTCCGACCCGCCAAGTCGGAACAGGTCATTCAGGGACCGTCGTCGTTCAGCAAGGGGTCTTTGGGATCCTGACATGCCCATGTATCCTTTCGTCAACGAGTCTGGTGGAACCGCCGAATTCTTCTATTCGATGAGCGAGGCGCCTTCCATCGGGGTAACCGTTGAGGTTGATGGTTGCAGGTGGACGAGGGTGGTCAGCGATTTCACGGTAGATCCCGGCACGAACAGATATCAGTACCCCTATGTGTCGAACGCGCTCCCTCGCAAACTTGAGGGATGCCCGACAAACGCACAGGGGAAGCCAATCATCATGTCGCGGCGACATGAACGAAACATCGCCGCAAAGCACGGTTACGCAAAGGATTAGGACACGAATGAGTGAACCCGATATCCAGAGCAGTAGTTCGGAATCCGACGAGGAAACCGAACTTACTACTGAGACTTCTTCTGGTTCGGAAGAGGACACCATCCTCGACCGACTCTTGTCCGATGGGGATGAGACTTCCGTTTCATCCACACCAGCCAAGGCAGAGAAGACCACTCAGGTTTCTGCCGACACTCAGGCAAACCCTGACCGGCAGAAGGCGATCTCCATTCTCAAGCGAGATGGAGTACCTCAAGCCGTCATCGACGGTGTATCGGACGAAGTTCTTGCCGAATGGGTTGCCAAGGCATCCAAGCGGCAGAACGACGTTGACGGATATCACTCCAAGATGATGGAGTTGGAGAAGAAGGTCGCAGCATCCAGCAAGACAGCGGAAGAGAGTGACGATGACCTGATCATCGATGACGGCGAAGACGCCGAACCTTCGGATGATGAGGAACAGTCTGATTCCGTCAACGACGAGCGATCGGATGATGACGAACCCGTTGGCAAGTCCAAGTCCATCAAGAAGATGGAGGCGGAACTTGCCGAACTGCGGAAGTCCCAACAGGAATTCCAGCAGCAAGCGTTGCAGTACCAAGTGGATGTCGCGGAATCAACACTGCGTCAACTTTATGGGGATCGATCCCCGGAGCGAGACGCCGTGATTTCCGAGATGAATCGACTGGGATCTGCGAAACCCGGTTCTTATCAAACGATGTTGCAACTTGCGCAGGAGGCTTACACCAACCTTGCTGGCCCCCTGAATCGCACCGCAAGCCGAAAGGCAACGCAGCCCACCGTTGGAAATAGGGTCGCTCGCAACGAGCGCCCTGTCTCACCGGCGGATGCGGAGGACGCGATTCTCGATGCCATCATGGACGGAAAGTCAGCGCAGGAAGCACGTCTCATTACGAGAAAGTGAGTTGAAACATGGCTGGTACTCCCATCCAGACGTTCAATGACTTCATGAACGCGACTGGTCCGACCTATCTGACCAGTGCTGACGCAATCATCAACGAGGCAGTGAAGAACACCTACGCCTTCTCTCGTCTTCTCAAGGAGAAGACCAGTGAGGCAACGGTGCAGGGTGGCAACGAGATTCGCGATGTCATCATGTTTGATGACTCCTCGACCTACGACCACTACCTTCCCAACGACACGTTCAACTGGCGCAACGCTCAGGTGCTCGACACGATCGAGTGCCCTTGGCGTTTCAGCATCGACCATATGGCGTGGACTGACCACGAGGTCGAACTGAACGCTGGCAACGGCGCCGGTCGCGACTACGTCAAGGCGCAGTACAAGCGCCTGAAGCGGTCGAAGGAGCAGCGCATGTGGACCAGTCTGCTCAACGGGTTTGAGGATGACCTGTGGCGGACCACGTTCGGAAACAGCGCCGAGATGGAGGGTGCCGGTGGCAAGTTGCCGTTCAGCCTCCCTGCCTTCATCACGGAAGTGACCGACCCCAGCAACCCGTTTGGTGTTCGTGGCGGTTTGCCAATCGGCTGGTCTACGATCATGGGTCTTGCCAACGGCAGCAGTGGTGAGCGCCGCTGGACGAACCAGATTTCGTACTACGACCCCACTTCCTCTGTCAGTGCGAACGCTCCTTTGGCATCTGTGACGGTTGCGGAAGCAATCAACACGGCAGGCAACGGCGCGTCGTATACGGCGGAAATTGGTGGTCTGATCACTGCCTTTGATGACATGTTCCTCAAGGTGCAGTTCCAGCCACCGAGCACCCGTCAGGAATACTTTGAGAAGCCGAGCCTGAATCGTCAGATGATTCTCTGCTCGCGTCTTGGTCTGAACCAGTACAAGCAGGCTCTGCGAGCCAGCAACGACACGCTCGTGTCGTATCAGGATGCCGCCTACAACGCTCCGGCGTATAGCGGAATCGAACTGATGTACTGCTCAAACCTCGACACGGCTGCGATCTTCCCGAAGACCAGTGGTCAGGTGCGCACAGACAACACCACCAACATCGGCGGCGCACTTTCAAACGAGGGTGCAACCGAGACCGGAAGCGGCGCAATTGACAGTGGCGCTCGGTATTACTGGGTCAATGGCAACTACCTGACCCCGATTTACCACGCTCGTCGCTACTTCGAGAAGCACGAGGTGATGCGTCATCCGAACCAGCCATTCACCTACGTTCAGGTGGTGGATTGCTGGTGGAACCTGTTCTGCAACAGCCGACAGCGGATGGGCATCGTCGCCCCGATGGTCAAGGCCTGAAATTGAAACTGGTGGGGGGTGGGCTAGTCCCACCCCCCATTCTCCACACGAAAGGAAACACACATGATTCTTGCTCCCACTTCTGGTGCCGTTGGCATCCAGCCGCACGGCGTGAACGCTCGCTGCGTGAACCGCAGCGGCGGCGCTTTGGCGATTGGCGACGTGGTCGTGACTTCGTTCGCCCACACCAGCCCGAACGCCGTTTACCCTCCCACCACCACCGCCGAATTGTCGCAGTCTCCGTTTGCCTGCGTTGTGAAGGCAGATGGCAACACCTCCACTCCGGGCTACATCGGAGTGGTTACGGGTCTGGGTTCGCAAAGCGGCGCTGAACTGAGTGAAGTCGAAGTTCAGTTCGGTGGCGTTGTCAAGGCAAAGGTCACTGCCACCACGGCCAACGTCGTGATGGGAACCGTCCTGTCAATCTCTGACGGCGCTGGAGCGTTCGGAAATCCGGATGCTGCAAGCAGCACCTATCCCGCTGCCATTTCGCTCGGCAGTGTGACGGCTGGTTCGACTGAGTCGGTCAACGTGCTCGTGAATTCGTCACTCTGGTTCTACGCTGACGTTTGATGCGTGACTGATGGTTACAACCCCTTGGGGGGCGAAAGCCTCCCAAGGGATTTCAATGCCCACGTTTGCAGAAGTTAAGAACCACGCGATCCTCTCCGTTGGAGGATTTCCATCGCTTGCGCCCGGGCAGAGCAGGGAGCAACGCCTTGCCGAGATCGTGAATCAGGCAGGTCAGCATTTGTTTGCTCGGCCTTGGCGGTTTCGCGAGCGAACCACGAAGTACATCAGCCTCGTCAATGGTCAGTCTTGGGTGGCGCTTCCGTCAGACTGCGAAGAGATCGTTTCGATCATTTCGACCCAGTCGCTCGGCTACCTGATCGAGATGATCACGCCCGATCGGATGGAGCAGTTGCGTCAACTTGGTCTGACGATGACTGGTCCGAGTATCACGCACGCGACGTTTACGCGAGTGCCAGAAGCGCCCGGAAGCGCCCTGCCAGCCGTTCGTCTGGACATCTACCCGACGCCGACCGGAAACATCACCGACGCCATCGCTGTTCGATATCGGTCCAATTGGACTGAGATTGCGAGCGGCGCATCGGACTCCTACGAAATCCCGATTCCCAAGTATGTGGACGCCCTGTACATCGCGTACGTCCGGGCGTTCGCTCAGGCATACGAGGACGAGGGTCTATCGAACAGGATCGTCGAGATCGAGGCCGGTCCACTTCTGGCGACGGCATTGACCAAGGATGGAATCCTCCAGAGGGACTTTGGTCGCGTTCGACCAAACCGTCAGCCCTCAATCAATTGGACACGTCCAGATTATGGGTATGTCCAGAATCCTAATTGACCATGCGATTTAGAGGCATTTACAACCCCGACTTCGTGTACATGATCAACGACATCGTCCATCAGGACGGTTCGTCGTGGGTGGCAACAAAGGTAATTAGTTTGAGAAACCCGCCCCCTAGCGAGGGGTGGCTTCTCGTTGCTGCAAAGGGAAACGATGGATCATCGGGACGAGATGGAAGGGAAGGTTCCGTGGGCAAGTGTGGTGCTGGTGTTTCTGTTGGCGGTGAGTCTGGCGAGGTGCTGGTCAAAAACTCATCCAATGATTACGACACCAGATGGTCACGAATCACTCCGTACTACATCGGCGCCGCAAGCATTGATCACAGACACGACATTTCGGACGTTCGCGATCTTGAGGGTCGATTGTCGATGGCGAGTCCCAAGGGGCACGTTCATTCGGCTGATCAAATCACCGGCCTGAAAGAATTGCTTGATGCCAAGGTGTCTGCTCGCCACACGCACCTGCCGGAAGACATTGCCTATGGCCCGATGTCGGCACAGAGCCTGACTGTCTCCGACCTGAATCCATTGATCTATTTGAGGAACAATGATTCGGGTGATACTGCCGCAATCGAAAACAACAACGGAACGGTGCAGGTTCTTTGCAGTGGCGGAGTGTCGATCGTGGTGAACGGTCACAATGCAGTCAACATCGGATCAAAAAGCCTGTCCGTTGACGGAGACATGATTGCGACAAAGGTCAGATGTTCCAGCCTGTTCATGTCCGGTCCGACCACGTTCAAGATTGGCATGTCTGGCGACAAGGGCCAATTCTGCTGGGACAACGATTACCTGTACTTGAACATTGGCAAGGGGATCTGGAAGAGGATCCGCTTGGAGGAATCGAAATGAATCACTATCAACAGCACGTCCTTACCCAATCGAAGACAGATTTGGTAGATCTGATTCTTCCAAACGACAATGTGACGATTCAAACCGTGGCGATCAATATGGTTGCCTCAACCACTGATCCCCGTAAATCTGGGCGAGCGGGATCGTTGTGGTTTAACAACAACGGACTGACTTACATGCGGGCGTTTCCGTTTACGACGGCGACGGTTACGGCTCCAGCCGTTCGCGTGATTGGGTGGAGCAAGGTGAATGATTTAGACCTTTGGATTCCGCATCTCATTGCGGACATTGGTTTGTCGCTTGTCTCCAATTCGACAACCATCAATGGCGACACGATGTATCAGGCCGAAACAACCACGAGAACGCATGGCGATGCGAAGACATACAACAGCCCGGCGACTCCGGAGTCTGGCGTTGGATTCATTGTTGACACTGCCGGTCACAGGGTGATCGAATTCGCATTTAGGGCATCGGCAGCATCTGGCCAGAAGGCTGTTGTTGCCATCGGCCAAATATGATTTCTCAGCGGACATCGTATTTGTACGACAACGACCAATTGCTTGGTCGTGGTCGCACCATGCGATCCGAAGGCAAGTGCAGGCAACAAATTCTTGTTTCTACCAGTCAAGCAAGCCCGTCAAATTGGAGGCAGACTTTTAAAGTCACCTCAACCCATTTAAGGGTTGAATACTGGGATGGAACTAAGTCCACACTGGCAGCATCGTTAGGAAATGTAACTCTTATCAAGGGTGGTTCGCTTGGCGCTTACAGAACTGCGGTTGTTTGGCCTTGCGACTCGTCTGGAAATGAGAGTGGTGAAATTCTGGAGCATGTCCAGCCCTCCCCCCAAAGCACAAACGAAGTTGACTATCGCGGGTGCTACGGCATTACAAACATTTTTTTAGCCGCCAACACGTTCTATAACGGATTGGATTTGTCGCCGTGCCCGCTGTTGAGAACGCTGTATTTCGTCGTAAACCCATGCGACATGTATTTTTTGAATGTCGATCTCAACACTTATTTGTACACCTTCTCCATCAGCAACGCCAGAACAACTGAACTTCAATTGTCATCAACTGGGTACTTAAGTTCATTCCCGACAAATTTTGGTATCAATTTCTTTGCATCTCCATGCAGGAAGATTTCACTTAAATACCACCCGCATGGCGAAATAGTTAGTTCATATGGGTCTAATACTTCGGTGGCGATCGATGTAAGTTATTCAAACATTGAGCGTCTTTATTGTGTGAACAATGATCAACTGGAGTCTGTTAGAGCCGTCAATTGCGTATTTGATACCGGAGCGTACAAGTACAAAAAGGTTGCGTATTCCGTTGACTTTAACAACTGCTCTGGTCTTGATGCGCCCAATTTGGATCAGTTCTATACAGATCTTGGTCCAATCACGAGCGGATTGGGACTTATCAATGTAGCCGCAACTGCTGGCGCTTCTGGGGACAATCCATCGATTGCGACAAGCAAGGGCTATGTGGTGTTTGGGACATAACATGCCCTACTACTTCAACACGCCCAACTTGCATGTTGCCTTGAACGCAAAGTGCGCAAGTGCGTCTGTTTCACGCGCGCTCATCAATGCGTTTTACCCAGACGTGAAGTCGTCCATTGAGAACGCGGCTTATCCAACCGGCAAGGGTCCGGACTCTTTCAATTGGCACATGATGTGTCCGGGCACCAATAAGCCAGACAAGCCCGTTGTGGTTCTTGTTCGTGACGTTGTAGATCGTTTCTGTTCTGGCGTCGCATACCTGAATCTTGATTTGGATGCCGCCCTGTCATCGCTTGCGACCGGAGAGCCGATTGCGTTTCGCAAGCGCAGCATGCCGGTGATGTCAAACATTCATTTCGCCAAGCAATCTCGGCTTCTGTCCGGACAGACTCATCTGTTCAGGATGCCGAATCACATCCCAGAATTCTGCCAGTTCATCGGAATCGATCAACTGGAGCCGGTCAACAGGGCGCCATCATCCAAGCCGACTCTTTCAGAAGAGCAAAGGTCCGTTGTCCTTTCCGCTTACTCGGAAGATGTGGAACTGTTCGATTCGATAACGCAACCAAACACGACGGTCATTGCAGACATCAATTGGAGTGATGAGCCGGAAGAAGAGGGGTATGAGTGAGCCATGACACTTCGACCAGACAGAACAGTTTCGTTGTCCGTTAAGGACTGGGTGGCGATTGGAACTTTGACGTTTGTGGTCATGGGGGCACTCTTGACGGCCTACTTGCAGCATGACAGGCTGCTTATGCAAATCGTGATTCAGCAGCAGAACGCAAACCAGCGCCTCGACAGGATCGAGGCCACACTTGAAAGGGTTAAGCCATGATTGATCAGTTCTTGAAGGGCAGTTGGAAGACCACTGGCGCCGGTGTTGGGGCGATCCTGATCGCCTTGGGTTCGGCGCTGACTGCGCTGACCGACAATGATCCGGCCACGGTCGTTGACTGGGGTTCCTTGTCCGCAGCGCTTGTGGCTGGTCTGGGCCTGCTGTTTGCCCGAGACAACGACAAGAGCAGCAAGTCTGTTGGCGTGAAGTGATGCCGTGCTTCAATCAATTGTCGAAGCAATCCTGTCCGTGTTCGCTCGCATTGCCGAACGTCTCGTTCGCGAATCGAAGACGGCCCGGGACGCTACGAGCGACGATGCTGCTCTGCGCCGCGCTGGTGGCAGGATTAGAGATTGGATGCACTCGCGCGGTGTTGGTTCGGGAAAGCAGTCCGATCAGGGTGGGTCCGGAGACGAGGGCTAGGGTCTACGTCCTTGAGGGCAAGGAGTGGGTCATTAGCGACAACGAGGTTCTAATTCCAGAGGGTTGGTACTGCGTGCCTCCCTCCTATGTCGAGGAAGAGTAATGGCTACGACGATTCAAATCAGGCGCGACACGGCTGCGAACTGGACATCGCAGGTTCTTTTCGATGGCGAGATCGGCTACGAGACGGACACCGGCAACTTCAAGGTTGGCGATGGCGTCACCGCATGGAGTGCGCTCGCCTACCAGTTTCCGTACAGCACGGGCCTGAAGACCAGCGCTCTTTCCGCGACCCTGTCCGTTGACAACGCAAACGACCGTGTCGGCATTGGGACTTCGACGCCAGCGCAGACACTTGATGTGGTTGGCACAGCAGCCGTAAGCGGCAACACCACGGTTGGAGGAACACTCGGCGTCACTGGCGCCACGACGTTGAGTGACACCCTTGGGGTGACTGGCGCCACGACGTTGAGTGACACCCTTGGGGTGACCGGTCTTACAACACTTGCTGGCGACCTTGCCGTCAACGGTGGAGACATTACGACCACAACCACAGGAACTGCAAGGCTATTCAACAGCAATGCCACGGTAGTTCAGATCGGTCAGAGTGCGCAAGTTTCCATTGGTGCAACGACCGGCACGACAACGATTCGCAATGCGGCAACAATTGCAGGAGATCTTGCTGTCAACGGTGGCGACATTACGACCACCATTACCGGAACCGCAACGCTATTCAACAGCAATGCCACGACGCTAAATGTCGGATCAGCAGCGACAACGGTTACAATTGGCGCAATTACTGGCACGACAACGATTCGCAACGACCTCGCTGTCGCTGGTGGAGACATCACCCTTCAAGGCACTGGACGAATTCAGGGTGTGGATACGGTCTCATCAGGAAACGACGCAGCCAACAAAAACTATGTCGATAAAAATCTTACGCAGAACGCCACCGATCCGCCGATTGGAACCATAGTCATTGCATCTGTTACTACTGTATTCAACGGCGGTACACAAACCGCTGGTCAGAGTCCAGCAGCCATTGGAAATGCGATTTCCATTTACACCGGGGGACCAAACAACGTCAACAGATACTCAACTGGAAATGTTACTGGCAGCACTGCGGTATCGGGAACTTGGAGAGTGGTGTGTTACATGGATGATGATGGTGGTGGCCATGATCATGCGTGGGTGATGGTAATTAGAACCGCCTGATGCCATACGTCCCCGGCAAACTTCCCTACCGTGGCTGGATCACGGATTGCCCGTACACGAACGTGCCGGAGGGATATAGCGTTGACATGCTCAACGTCTTGCCAACGGATCCGTTTCGTAGGCGCGTGAGGCTTGGAACGCGCTCGGCATTGAATCGCGTTTACGAATTCGATCCGGAAACTATTCAGGGGATGTTCCGTTGCATCTCATACAACGGCTCTCCGCCGGTTCGCAAGGATCGCATCTTCATCATCGCTGGCGGCAAGGCGTGGTACATGGATGCCACAGACACCGCGCCAATCCAAATTACAACAGTTCAAAACGGTTGGTCTGGCAGCGACCCAACAACAACATCACCAACAACTACTGCTCAGTTGACAACCACCGAAAGGGTCGCTGGCGCACAACTTGGTCAGTTCCTGTATTTGGTCGATACGGCATACACAACCGCCACTCCCCCAAGCGGAAGTAGTGGCTGGGGTTCTCAGGCTGTCGCGTACTGGAAGATCGACCTTCTGTCCAGCCCGCCCAGACTGCTGTGGTGGCATAACAAGCAACATTCTGGCGATGGTCCGGATGCCACGATTCACAAACTGATTGGATCGAATTACTACTTCGCAAGCAACATTTGCAGGTACGGCGCGCGACTGGTTCTGACCGGCGTTAAGGGCATTGAGAACGTCTGGTTTATGAGCAAGGTTGGCGACCCAAATGATTGGCTTACTGGTGGAACTATCGACCAAGGAGACGCTATCGCCGGAACTTCGGCTGGCACCACGATTGGTCCCGCTGGCGATGAAATCATTGCCCCGATTCACATGGGCGATCAGGCTTTGCTGCTTGCTGGCAAGCGTTCGTTGACGTACCTGACGAATGACCCAGCCGTGAACCTGAACGATACGAGACTCGCAATCTTGTCGAACACGATTGGAATCGTCGGCCCCAAGGCGTGGTGCGAGGGTCCAGAGAAGACCGTGTACATGCTCGGTCAGGATGGCCTGTATCGATTGAGGCCGAACGACTTCTCGGTGGAGCGCGGCAACCTCGTTTCGCTCAACAAGTTGGACTCGTTCTTCAGCAACCTTCGATACGACCTTCTCGATGTCGCGTTGCACTACGACGTTGAGCGCCGTGGCGTATGGATCTTCCTGAACAGGATTGACGGTCCAACAAGCAGCACCCATCTGTTCTACAGCGAGCAGACCGATGGGTTCTTTCCCATGAAACTGTACGACCCGATCATGCCGGGAATGTCGTACACATGCCAAGCGCCAACGGCTGACGGTCGAAATCAGATCATGCTTGGCGCTTTCGACAAGATGATTGGGTTCTTTGACCAGCGGCTCGTCTCTGGCGCCGATGGCTTCCCGGGCAGCGGCTATTCGGATCCGTCCGCAGCAGGTCCATCGACCGACGCTGGCAAGATTGCTCAACTGATCGAAAGCCGGTTGAGCATTGGTCCGATGCTTGCCGATCAGCCGATCAACGTGATGATCAAGGAGATTCAGGTCGAACTGGGTTCCGATGAGTACCTGATCCCATCGTCGCTTGAGGATGGCAATGGAGACAGCCTTGCCGATCGTCCATATGTCGAACTGCACACTGCCGAGACGGCCATGCAGGCCATCGCGCAGGACTTCTCCAATCTCCTGTTTGAGGAGACAGATCAAATCATCGATGCGAATTCTGGCTCTGGAACGATCGATGCCAATTCCGGATCGGATTGGTACGACTGCCAGTTTGCTCGACGCGCTGCGGGAATCTACTCGTCGCAGGATTCGTTCGTCGCTCCGACCGCGAGAAAGTATTACGACCCAACGAACACATACGTTCTTGAGAGGGTCAACTTCACCATTGACCGTTGGGTGATCCGCAGGGTGTCCGACAACTACACGTTGTTTGCCCAGATGCCAGCGCGCGGTGCGACGACCAGCACCGAAATTGAAATTGGCGAATACCACATCGTTCCCAATGGACAGGCGGCGAACATCACAAGTGACGTTATTGGCACTTTCTCCGAAAGCAACTTTGAGGCCGCTGACATTGACGTGCTTGAGAATCTGAGGGAAGGCATCAACAACAGGATGCGCGTCCGCAAGCGCTCTGGCAGCGCTTACGTTCGCATTGAGTCTATTGGCTATCCATTTGCGATTGAACGAGTCGCGGCGCTCGTTGATCCGATTAGCCCGCGCCGCACGGTGGTGGAGGTAACGTAATGGAACCAATCACAGCACTAGCAATTGGCGGCGGCATCTTGGGAGGCGGCAGCATCCTTGGCGGCATCTTCGGCAAGAAGGCGGCTGACAAGCAGAAGAGGGCGCTTGACCAACTTCGCGCGCAGGCCCAGCAGGAATACAGCAAACTGTCGGCCTACGGCTTGGAGAAGGGCGACGAGATCCTTCAGCAATTCTTGGCCGACAGATCAGCCAACATCGCCGCATACAAGGAGCCGTATGAGTCCATGATTGCGGACTTCGATGCCCGATACGGGTCATTGGAAACCGCATACGGGGCTGGCATTCGCGACATGTATTCGGCTTGGGAGAGCGGGATGGGCGCTCTTGAGTCTCGATACGAGGCTGGCATGCAGACGGCATATCAGACCGCAGCCAGTGGTCGGGAGAACACGATTGCCGCGATTCGTCGGGCGACCGAGGCGAGCATTGGTCGGGCAACGCAGATGCAGGCTCTTACCGGCATCGGCGGCACGACCTTCGGTCAGGGCGCTCTGGCGTCCCTTGAGCAGGAAGGCGCCATGCGTGAGGGCGTCGTGCAGGAGCAGTACGCCTCGCAACTGTCTGGCATTCAGCAGGCGATGGCTGGCGGTCTGGCCCAGATGGGCGCGGCCCGAGTTCGCGGAGGCACTGAGATCCTTGGCCGATTGGCTGAGGGCCAGCGCCAACTGGGCCTTGGTCGCCTGACGGCAACCACCGGCATGAGGGAGAATCTGCTGAATCAGATTCTGGGCGCATCCCAGCAGACGACCGCGACCGGAACGGCCATGAGGGAGAACATTCTCAGTAGGTATCTGGGAACTGAGCAGGCCCGTGTGGCGTCCATTCTTGGAATCCAGCAGCAGCAGGCTGCTCAGTCTGGCTCCGGTTGGGCTGCTGCTAGCGGCGCTTTGGGCGGCATTGCCAGTGGCGTTGGCGGAGCGTTTATGACGGCTGGGTTGCTGGGTGCGTTCACTCCAGCAGCCGGTGCTGCGGGTGGCGGCGGAGGATTCAACGTTCCAACCAGCGCTGCCGGTGGTTCGGTTCCATTCCTTCCATCCTTCTTTGGATAAGAGTTAATCATGGCACAGATGTCATTCTCAGAACTACTGAAGCGATCCCTGATCATGTCGCTTCCCGGCACCCTTTCGGGCATTGGGGCTGGCATTTCCGGAAGCGACCCGAGACAGCCCTACAAGGGGTTCGGCCTTGGATTCCAAGCGGCTGGCGCCTCATCTGGCCAGTACGCCCAATTGGCCCTAGGCCAGCAAATGGACCGCGAAGAGCGCGAGGCGCGGATGAAATTGGCCGGTGCGGAATACGAGCGCGACACGGCAAGGATGATTGGCCGCGAGGAGGCTCTGGTTCGGTCTAGGACCGATCGCGAGCGGAGACAGGCCATGGAAGACGCCAGCAGGTTCCGATCGATTGGCGGCGCCCTAAAGCCCCGCATTGAGGCTCTGGAGGGCGCTGGCGTCAAGGTGGGGCTTGGTGGATTGACGGAGCGTGATAAGTTCATGCTGACGGCAGACGCCGTTGGATCGATCATTGCCGAGCGCAACATGGCTATTCGACAGGCCCAGAAAATCCTTGGAAATCGACCATGATCTCTCCCAACGCACAAATGGTTCCAGAGCCAATGGAATCAATCTCCGAATCCCTACCAGAACAAACTAGGTCAATTGTTCAGGAGATGGACCGCGACCCGTCCATGTACCTCGGCAATCCGCAAATTGCCGGAGCGCCATCATTTATGGCGGCAGTTCGCGGAATTGAGGATGGCGACTATCAGGGTCTTGAGCACATGGATTTCGGTTCCGTTGACGGGACTCCGGCTGTCTCTTTCGTTGATGAGGACGGTCAGCGACAAGTCATCAGGATGACCATGCCGCAGTGGACGGCGGCGCTTGAGCAGCGGAGTAGGGCGCGCAAGGAACTGGAGAACGCCTACCGGATCGACGCCATCAAGAAGGCGCTCAAGCCCCAGTTTGATCGGATCACTTCCGAGATTGAAGGCATTTCCGACCCCGTTGTGGCTGGCGCTTGGAACCAGTTGTACGAGATGGATCCGGAAACGGCGGTCACGCTGGCTGGCAAGTCCTTCGCGAAGAACGAACCAACGAATGTTCTTTACGGTCGCGAGGTTCCGGACGGCCTGTTCAAGGCTTGGACCGGAATCGAGGATGTCAACTACAAGAACAAGATGCGGACCTTGGAGCAGTTGGAGTACAGCACCAACGACACCATGACCCGCAGTGGAATCGGAATGGTTCGTGGAATGGTCCGACCACCCGACGCCCTGTCTCTACCGGCGGAGATGACGCCATCCGACTTCCTCATGGCGCGCGGAAGTGGACCCATGCCGATGGTCAACGTGATCAATCAGGCGACCGTGCCGATGGGCATCCCGGGCGTTCCTGCTCCGATCGTTCCACCTGCCCCGGGTCCAGACGGTCAATACAGGCCGGAGGAGTTCTCTCGTTGGCTCAACGAGTTCAACACGCAGGTTGTCATGCCAATGCTTGGGTGGGCGCCATACGACATCAACAACCCAAACCACGTCGGCCAGATCGTCGATGCCCTCAACATCTACAACAACACGAGGGGCGCCGCGCTTCCGGTTCCAGCCGTTCAGCCGACCGTCCAACCAAGGCCGGGTTCGCGCGCCGCATCTGAAGCCGCCGTTGCGGCGCCGTCCACGGCTGCAAACGAAATGGAGCAGCCATCCATTCCTCGCGATTTGGAGATGAACCTCACGAGGTACAGCCGAAACGCCATCGATCAGGCGAAGGCTCTTGGCATGGACGTTTCGGACAACCCGACCGAAACCGAGATCCTTGAGGCGTTCATCAGGATCCACCAGTTCAACATGCAGCAGCGAGAAGGCGGCAAGGAGCCGATTGGCAATCCTCCACCCCAGATCGTTGAGTCTGTCTACAACATGATCATGGAGGGCGCTGGTGAGTAATCAGAACTTCGCCAAGGCCATCGAGGATCTGCGGAAGGGTCGGGAAAAGCAGGGCGGCGAAGTCACGCCTTGGCAGAGCGCGATCCAGAACATTCGCCAGAAGGAGCGCGAAAAGCAGGTCATCGGCGGAGAGCCGGGAAGTTTGTCTAGGGCCGGTTATGCCGCCGGTGCTCTTACGGCAGCGGCTGCTGGCGAGGTTCTCGTTGTACCCACGCAGGGTCTGTCTGGTCCGGTCGTAGAGGAAGTAATTAAGAAGACCGCCGAGGTGGGATTTTGGACTGGAATGGCCGAGTTGGCATTCGGCAGTACAGAAGAAACAATTGAACTGGCCGATCGCAGCGCGAACGTAATAGCAAAGCGGGCTGGGGATGGTGGTCTTGCATCCGAATTGAACTATGGATTTACAACCGCCCTAACCGGCAAGGTTGCAAACGTGGGTCGCGGATTGGCAATGGGGCTGGTTCCACAAACGCCAGTCGAGGCTTTTTTTCGTGGCGCTCAAGAAACTTCAAGTCCACGGCTAGATACGGTCGCCACAAACATCGCATCTGCTGCAACGCAGGGTGCACTGAGTGTCGGTCAATATGTGGCGTTTAGCGCCATGGGTGCGCCGTTGGCTTCTCAGGTTGCATTCTTTGCCGAGGGCATGGGTGCTGGAGCCAGAGAGTACGACGAGAACTTCATCCAAGGTCGCCTGAAGGGACAGAAGCCCACAGACAAGTACAGCCTGACTGGCAAGTATTTGTCTGGCGTCATCAGCGGAACGATCGAGAGCCTTACGGAAACGATCGGATCGAAACTGATTACCGGCATTGGCGCGAAGACCCTTGGCAAGATCAGCCTCGGCAAGGGAAGCCCCGTGTGGGAATTCGCCAAGGGCGCCGGGAAGGCGTACCTGACAGAGGCGGCAGAAGAGGCTCTTGCGGAAACGCTCCAGTCGCAGCGGGGTCGCATCACTGGAGAGCCAACCACCGGTCTTGGTGAAACTGCGCGCGATGCCGCCATCGCCGGTCTGTACGGCGGATTCGGTGGCTTGGGTGGCGGCGCCGCATCGCTGCCATTCAACGCTGCTCGCATGCGTGCTGAACGCAATCGACTGAATGAGTCGCTTCGCAAGAGCAACACTGAGTATCGGGATCCTGAATTCTGGGACAGGATCGCGCCGACCAAGATGCGGGCGATGGCTGTCATGGATCAGGAGCAGCGCGCCGCTGAGGTCGAGGCGTCGCGCACGGCTGCTCTTCAGGCTGCTACATCCTTCGTCCAGTTCCGGAATCAGATTGGAGAGAAGGGTCGAGAACTAGAGGCTGCGAAGGCTCAAGCGAGGAAACTGGCAAAGAGCAAGGACGAGACGCGCCGAAATGAGGCGCAGGCCACAGTCGCTCAATTGCAAAAGGAGTTCGATTCTGGCCTGTCTGTGCTCGACGTGATGGCTTCCGAAGCGGCCACCGCAGAAACCGCATATCTGGCATCCGTCGCGTTCATGGCCCGACAGTCGCAGCCGGTTCAGATCAGCATCGAGGAATCGCTCCAGCAGAACGACGCCACGATGTCTGCTCGCGAACTGACCGAAGTCGATGTCAAGGCGCGAGCCGAACTGGAGAGGCTTGGATTTGATGTCATTTTCTACGATGACAACAACCCCGATCGTCAAGGTTATTACGACGCCGGGACGCCGAACACCATCTTCATTCGCGCCGGTCAATCGAACCTTGCCGAGATCGTCGGCATTGGCTATCACGAGGCGCTGCATGGAATCCAGATGACCGATGGTGCCCTGTGGTCGCGCCTTCGCCAGATGTCCGACGAGAAGGGCGTCCTGACCGCAGCGATCAATTACTTTCAGGAGCAGACCAATCCGGAGGATGTGGTCGCCCGCGAGGCGATAAACAGCGTTGCGAGTCCCAGCACCACCCCACTGTCTGCCGAGCAGGCAATCGCGAAGCGATTTGGTGGCGCCCTGACCGTGTCCGAAGGAACAGCCGATGACCTTCGCGATGGCATCGAAACGCTATTCAAGACGGGCCAAGCGCCCGGACTGCTGGGATCGGTCATCGCTCGCATGGGACTGCGTGGTCGGCAGGCTGCGACCGCGTTCCGCATTCGCAATGAGATGCTGAAGGCGGCGCGTCGCAAAGCCGAACGGAGTCCAACGGAGTTTGCCGGAACGATTCGCGAGGCGAAGATGGGTGCGGAGGCGCGCGCATCCCTTCGCGCCGGTGTCGAGGCGGCTGCGGCTGGTCCAGCAGCGGCGGCTGCGGCAACCGGAACCGTGTCTCCCGCGCGCGCGCGCAAGAGCGACATTGGTCACAAGCGCGAGAAGGCGACCGGTCGCTACGTCGGCGCGCCCGATTGGGTTGGCGGCGATCCCAACAAACTGAAGCAACTGCGCGCCAAGTTGCGGAAACTGGTGAATGAGGGTTCGCCCGGACGTTTCTGGTATGAGCAGTCCAGCAAGGCGATCCTCCAGATTGCAAACAACGACATCGACGAGGCCGAACGAATCGTCGGTCTGATTGCAATCTATTCCCCAAACGCCAAGGTGTCCGCGAACACGACGATGGCGCTCACCGCCTACTACCAGTGGAAGGCTGGTCAGGAAATCAGCGCCAGTTACGGGATCTCCGATAAGAAGGCCGAAGCGCTACTGATGCGGAACGAGGGTTGGAGTGGCATCAAGACCAATTCGTTCTACCAGAATCTGATGGTCGAGATCGACCCGAAGCGCCTCGATGAGGGCGTCGCCACGATGGACATGTGGATGGCGCTGGCGTTCGACTATGGCGACAAGGCACTCGATCAGGGTCCGAAGTACCGGTTCGCGGAACGGGAGATTCGTCGCCTCGCTGACGAAATGGGTTGGAAGGCGCATCAGGTTCAGGCCGCGATCTGGACGGCGATGAAGGGTCGCATCGATCCAATTCGCGACGAACTGAAGGCCGAGGAAATCAAGCGCGGCATTGGCCGCATGGTTGAGAAGACCGATCCCAAAACCAAGAAAGTTACGAAGGTTTACCAGATCTATCCGGATCGCCGGTACGACCACTACAAGTTGGCCCACAAGATGGGCATGGAATATGGCCTGAAGCAGGAAGATGTCGAGGCCAGCAAGTACGACTTCAGCGACGCCATCGAGGAGCGAATCGCTCAGATGTCGTGGGAAACCACTCCCAGCAAGGACACTGGTCGTTCGCTTCCGGGCATTCACACCGCGACTCTTGCGGAGAAGCAACAGTATCTACAGGCCGTCGTGGCGGCTACGACCGTCAATGGCAGGGACGCCATCGCGGACATGCTGGGCCTGTCTCCGGAATATCGCATTCAGGGATTCAGCGCGTGGGATTCCGTCATCGGCGCCGGAATGCAGTCGATGTATCCGGTGCCGCTTCAGGGTGCTGGAAAGACGCGCGAAATCAAGCCCGTTGCCAAGGGCATTCTGGATGTCATTGCTGCAATTCGTGGATTCGTCTATGAGCAGGACGCCGTCCCATATCACACGCCGGTATTTGATGACGCGCTTAAGCGCCACAACGGAAGTCAAATTACGACGGCACGTCCACTTACGGCTGCTGAAATGCAGTTGCTGTACGACAATCTAATTAAGCAGTTCGGAACAACGAAACTTGCACCGGGATACCGGCTGGACGGCGCGCGCGTGCTGAACTTTGAAGACAACATCGGCAATGCAGATTTCCAAAAGGGCATCAAAGCCGTCATTGGATTGTTGCCAAGTGGCTTCGGCGGTGGCAGAATTGAGGTAATTTCGTTCCGCAGTGAAGGCGAATACATTTCCAACGATTGGACAAAGGATAAAAATGGCGAAGGCTACATTCAGAAAATCGAGGCCGGACGACCCGATGTTCTCGGAAGGGTCAACGATCTTCGTGCCGTGGTCGAGCAGGTCAACGCCGACTTCGCCCAGCGATTCGGCTGGGGATCAGTCGCCTCCTACCGAGCCACAATCCAGCCCGCAAGGAGTGGAGTCCTTGCCGCCCGAAGAGCGCGCGGATATGGAATGGAACCTGCGACGGCTGGAAGGCTATCGCCGCTTGCAGGAGCGCCTAGAATTGATGGCGCAACAGGGCCGGATCCGTCGATCGTCGCAGTCGCAGAACGATACGCAGCCGCCAACGGAATCGACCTAAGACGGCAGGCCGTCTACGCAGACGTAGACGAGGATCGTGGTCGCAGGATCGCCGCAGCCTACGAGGCGATGCCGAACGATCCTGCAAACCCTGAAGTCGCGGAAGCGTACAGGGAGTTGGCGAAGCAGACGCGCGCCCAATACGACGCGCTCGTTCGCGCAGGGTACGAGTTCTACTTCTTCGACGAGGCCAACGACCCGTACAAGTCTCAGCCGGGTGGGTTTGGCAATCCGAACAACGCCGTCCGCGACCTGCGCCAGAACAAGCGCATGGCCGTGTATCCATCGGAACGCGGTTATGGAACCGGACTGACTGCCGCAGACTACGTTGTGGCAGAACAGCCTCTGCTGGTTGATACCGGCCTGCGGTGGGGATTTGGTAGTCCTGATGGTCCGCAGCGACCAGTGCTCGTCAACGACCTGTTCAGGGCTGTACACGATGCGTTCGGCCACAGCATGGAGGGCGCCGGATTCCGCGCTCGTGGTGAGGAGAACGCATGGCAAGCGCACGTTCGCCTGTTCACCGGCGCCGCCATTGGCGCGATGACCAGTGAGACGCGAGGCCAGAACAGTTGGCTGAACTACGGTCCGTTCGGTGCAAAGAATCAGACCGCGAAGGTTCTCGACACCGTCTTTGCCGAGCAGAAGATTGGGCTGATGCCGTCGTGGACGTGGACAGAGGGCCGCGTTCCAGATGCGCCATCGACCACGAATCCGTTCGTCTCAGAGGCCAGAACGCGCACAGACACGCCAGAGTTCAAGGCGTGGTTCAAGGACAGCAAGGTTGTCACGGCATCCGGCGAACCGATGGTTGTGTATCACGGGACAGACACGCTCGTTGATTTCGATACATTCAAGACCGGAGTCACGAACGATTATGGTTCAGGCATTTACTTTGGAACGACTGCTGATATTGCCTCGGAATATGCAGGCACGCAGATGGGCGCTCGAATCATCCCGGTTTATTTGTCGATCAAAAATCCTCTAGTTGCTTCCAAGCCGACATTCTACACGGATGTTGCGAAAGCACTTGGAATGTCTAGGGATCAGTTCATGGATGCTGCAATGAAGGCATCAAGAACTGAAGGAACAACTTTAGAAGATTTCGTTACTGAACAAGTGACTCGCGCTGGATATGACGGAATTCGCGTAACGGTATCCAAGCCAAATGATGAGTTCATCATTGTCTTTGAACCAAACCAAATCAAGTCCATCTTCAATCGTGGCACATTCGACATTTCTCAGGCCAATGTGTCGTATGCGCGATCGCGCGATGAAACAGTCCCACCGGCGCAGTTCTTCTCCGCGTTGCGCGAGGCTGTTCGATCAGAGAAGCAGGTATCAGGCTCATCGCAGACATGGTCCAATTGGCTGCGGAGCATGGTCAACAAGGGAGTGATCAAGGCCGAGGAGGTGTTCTGGTCCGGCATCGAGCAGTGGCTCAACCTGTCGCCGCGCGAGATCAGCAAGCGCGACCTGTACGAATTCCTCGACAAGCAGGGCATGCGGATTACCACGCAGCACCTCGTCTCTCCGGAGACGCGCGAGTTGAATGGCGCGGACGGAGTCACCGTCGAGTTTGTGAACGAGGACGAGGGTTATTACGCCGCGTTCCAAGACGGGGTAATGATGACCCAGAGCGACGGCACGCCTTTGATTTCTGGGCAGTCCGCTGCGGAAGTCATTGCAGAGATTCGCGAAGTCATGAACCTTGATGTCTCACCGACGTCAATGCAGGTCGCGCGGCAGGAGATGACGGGTTATGGCCCGGATGTTTTTCCGTCACAAACGCTTACACAGTATCCATACAGGAATTACCGCGAGCACATCATGGTCATTCCGCAACGCCGCGTCGATGGCGGCGTCACCACCGGCGAACAGTTTCAGAAGCAAGGGTGGTCCGTTGACATCATCAACTGGGATCCGCAGACCAAAAAGGCCACGTTCAATATCTACTCCGACAATCGCGAGTATTTCCACGGCCATAGCAATGTCGATCCGATCTTCGATTCGGAACCAAGCGAACTAGACATTCTGAATCGCTATGCGCTGCAAATAACCGGACAGCAGACATTCTCGCCTGCCGAACAGTTTACTGGGAGCCACCACGAGTATGCGACCTACAAAGGTCAGGTCGTAGTCCACTACCGAACGACAGATCGAATCATCGACGGCAAGCGCTACCTGTTCATTGAGGAACTTCAGAGCGACTGGGCAGAAAAAGGTCGAGCGCGAGGCTTCCTTAAGGGAACGGAGTCGGAAGAGCGGGAGGCGGTAAACAGAAAATGGAATAAGGCGCATCGTCTTCTGGACACGCCACTGAACCAACAGTTCTACGACGCCGTGGACCGCTTGCGCGACACGATCGTTGAAAGCATTTCCAAAGATCTTGCAGATCAATATCAGGACGAGTGGGAATCGTTCCGAAACAACGCTCGCAATGGCATCTGGAATGCACTTTCCGGTTTCGACAACAACTGGAATGCGCTTCAGAAGTCCGTTGGAAAGGAACTTGACAATTTGGCAGAGCATGCATTCCGCTTGCAAAGCGCCAATCGGTACTTTGTCCTTCCGGACCTGAAGGCATTCTTCACTCCGCGTGAAACAGACATCATTCGCCGGTACTCCCGCGTTCAGAAGTCATACTCTGGACGCGATGAGGCAATGAAAAAAATCAGCGAGCGCCTTCCGGTCGGACCGTGGGTCAAGTCAACGGATGCGTGGGTAACACTCGGCCTCAAGCAGATCATCATGCAGGCAGTCAACGAGGGCTATGACGGGGTTGCCTTCATCAATGGAACGCAGTCTGCGATTCGCAATGCGGCGCGATGGTGGGCTGACAGTATCTCGTATGCGCCATCGCGGAATGATCAAGGCGAAATCGAACCCGACAAGTTCGACATCGTTCGGATGCGTAATGGTGAACCGGCAACGAGCAAGCCGGAGAAGATGAAGTTGGATCGCATTGCGTTGTCTATCGGACCGGACGTAGCGCAGATGATTCGCGATGGTATTGGGGCGCGTAGCGCAGATGATCCGGATGCGAAGATCATTGGTGCTCCGGAAGGGTTCACGGAGCGCATGGCCGGTGGCGGCATCTGGATGGATTATTACGACAAGATCCTTCGCCTGAACACGCAGAAACTGCTGCGGAAACTGGACGGTCCCGAACTGAAGACGGTGACATTGAAGGGTGCGGAATCGACCGAGCAGCAGGTGGCGTTCGAAATCACGAACGCTCTGGAGAACAAGGTGCGTCGTGGCCTGACGATGTTCGCTCGCGCTCGTCGTCAGGAATCGCTGGCATTCCAGATGGGTCGCCGCAGCGGTCAGGTCGCTGGCATGATGCGCGGTCGCCAGCAGGGCATCCGAGAGGGCAAGACTCGCCAGCAGGTCGAGGAGTTGGCGAAGCGCCGACAGACGCGCGCGAAGTTTGCGGAGCGGGTTGAACGATTTGAGGTTCAGATTGAGCGCGATGCGGAGCGCATTGCCGGTCTTCAGGACCGCATGCGTGAGATGCGCGAGGTTGCGCTGGACATGCGCATTCGCGATCGAGAGGCGGCGCTCGATTCCGCACGCCGCGCCGTGCTGAAGGCGTGGTTCGCCGGTCAGGCCAAGGGCAGTCGGGAAGGGTTCAATCAGGCCAAGCGCGAGATGGTTGACATGCGCAGGGACGCACTGGCAATCATCAAGATGTTGCCGAAGTCCATGCGATCCAACTACCTGAATGCCGTGACAGAGATGCGCACGGTGGCTGGCATCTCAAAGGTTGCGCGCCGCGTCGTGCAGGATCTGGCTACGGCAGACGCTCTCGATGTCGTGAATGAAATCGCTCGCATGACCAAGCGCGTTCGCAAGGTTGGCCTGCGGAATGAGACGCGAGACGAGATCAATCGCCTGCTGGATGACGCAAGGTCGATGCTGGTGACAGGCCAGAAGCGCCTGCTCCCATTCACCGACACGATGGACCTGAGAAACCGAACCGCCGCCGCAATCGATCTGGTCGAGCAGGCGGTCGCCTATTACGAATCCGATCGTCAGGAGTTCCGCGATTCGCGAGACGCGCGATCGCTGGAATTTGATCAGGATTCGGAGGCTCTAGCCACCACGCTCGCGGGCCAACGTGGTTTGCCACGGGAGCGCCTGACTGGTGCCGCGCCGCGACAGACTCTGCTTGGAACCACGCTGGCAGGAATCGGAAACCTCGACATCTACACGCTGATGCAGAGGCTGGAGGGATCCGAGTCTGGAATCTTGGGGAAGATCTGGTCGGGCCTGATCGCTGGCAAGGACGCGATGATTCGCCAGCGTAGGGCTATCGACGCCCGAATCGACGACGCCCTGCGAGCGGCTGGGTACGACGGGTACGACGGCTACGCGGCAGAGGCCGCTGGCCTGTACGGCGACGCGACAGCGCAGACGGTGGATGTGGTCATTGCGGGAGAGACTCGCCGTATCACGATCGATCAGATGATGCAGTTGGCCGCGCTCGATGACGAGACGGTTGCCGGTCTGCGTGACGATGCAGATCCCGAGCGGCCATCCAGTCCGATCGTGTTTGCCACCAACCGATACGACACGCCGATGTATCTGACGCAGGGTGAGCACGCGCGAATCGTGGCGTCGCTGACTCCGGCGCAGGTGTCGCTGATCCGAACGCTGAAGAATCTGCTGGAGTCTGAGATCCAGCCCACCCTGTTCGACGTGCATTTCGAGAACGTGGGTCGCCAGCCGCCCCGCGTCGAGAACTACTTCCCACGCCAGAGGCTTGGGGATGAGATCGCTGGGGAACTGATCGACGTGAACATGCAGCCCGGGCAAGTGGTGACGAGCATGCTCCAGAACGCTGGCATGCTCCAGACCCGCGTGGCGAGCCGCGCTCCGCTGGTCATCGGCGGCATGATGCGGACCCTCGATTCGCACATCGACGAGGCGCTCAGGGTCATTCACCTATCCGCACCACTTCGTCACGCGATCACGGTACTTCGTCGGCGTGGAGTGCGATCGAACATCGAGCGCATTCTGGGTCGGGGGGCGAACGACGCGATCCGCAAACTTGTGATGAATGGCGCTGGCATGAGCGGTCGTCCGGCTGGCGACATTGCTGAGGCCATCAACAGCAACATCAGTGGCGCTCTGCTGACGCTCAACCCGAAGACGTGGCTGCGCCAACTTGGCGGCGCATTCCGCCTGATGACTGAATTCCCCGTGTCGGATTGGGCTGCTGGCATGGCGCGATCCGCATCGCTGTCACCGTCCGAACGGTCTAGGCAGATTGCCGAGGTCGAGGGCGCCAACGGCTATTTCTACGAAAGGCACCGCCGATCGCAGGTTGGCCTGTTCGCCAACGTGCTTGGCGATCCGCGCACGGGTAGCGAGCGCTGGAGCGCTGCAATCGCCGCCGTTGGCCGCGCGCTACGGAGCGCCGGTCACGAGGCGGCGGGAGGCCAGTGGCTGCGCGCAGCAGGCGACGTTCGTCAGGGCGTGGTGGCCGTATCGAGGATCGTGAGATCGGTCGATAGCGTGCTGCGGGCCGTCGATAGACAGATCATGTTGGTCGCCTACAGCGCAGCCCAGTCGAGACTGGGAACTGCATCGCCAGAGGCTGCGGCGAAACTGGCAGAGCGGGCATTCCGCAAGACTCAAAACGTCAGCGATCCGCTGGACGATACGGTGTTTGCGGCAAACCAGAAGTTCTCTCGCGGCCTCGGACGGTTCATGTTTCCATTTAGCAGCGATCCCCTGAAGGGATTCAACCAGTTGCGGAGAGCGATTGGTTCATCGGACTACGGGGACGCGGCCAAGACCACGGCGGCGCTGGCAGGGAACATTGCCCTGTCTGCTGCCGTCAACCCACTATGGACCGCGATCGCGTTTGGCATCGCCACCGCAATGGATGGCGGAGATGACGATGATGCGATCGAGGAAATTCTCGTCGCCCGCGAGGGATCCGGAGCCGTGCGGAGGCTGGCATCGGACGCCGCCGGTACGGCGTTCGGCTACGTTGGCCTGATCGCCTCCGGAGTGATCGACGCCGCGATGGCGTCGCCGCTGTATGCGGCTGATACCGGCGAGCCTCTTGCCATCCGAGCATTCGGTGATCTGGCCGTTGCGATGGCCTCTGGAAACTTCGGTGATGCCCTCGCGACATCGATGCAAATGTCTGGCGTGCCGGTAGTTACACCAGTACAGCAGGTCGCATCGACCGTTTCAGCGGTCAGGCCAGACCGCAGGAAACTGATCGCGCAGTATCGCAAGATGAAGGAAGCGAACAGGATCACCCCGCAGCAGTCCCGTCGTCTAGCGCAACTGCTTGCAGAGGAAAGACTTGCGAAACAGGCTGTGACGAAGTAACTGTTTCTGGATGCCCGTAAGAAATTTGATGCACGATTTCTTGCCTGTACGATACAGGTGTGTATGATGCACCACATGGGCAACAGGCAAACGGAATTTGAGTACATCGCAGTTCACGCCAGCGTTGCTGACCGCATCAGGCGCGCTGCGAAATCGAGCAGCACGCGAATCTGCAAGTTAATTGAAGGTTGGTGCAACAGGCACCTGCCTGCCGATAGTCCAGAATCCGATGATTCAATCGTGATCACCGGTCAGGGTGAGTACCGAAACGAAATTCGACCCAGCGATCTCGCGTGAGACGCTGAAAAAGTAGGCCGCGCCAGCATGGTCGATGTGGCGCGGCCCAAGTAGGAGATCAAATGTTCGAACCAACGTATCCATGCATTGTGCACGGACTTCCCGCATCAGTATATCACGGCATCGATGCGATGTCGTACAGCAGGCTGCGGATCTTGGATAAGGCGACACCGGCGCACCTGACGTATCAACTCGCTAATCCTGTTGACAGTGACGATTTCGTGATCGGACGCGCCCTTCACTCATATGTGCTGGAGCGGTCGAATTTCACGCACGAATTTGCCGTAGCGCCCAAGGTCGATCGACGCACAAAAGATGGCAAGGCCGCTTACGAAGCGTTCGTTTCCTCATCGGCTGGCAAGACAGCGATCACGTCCGAGCAGTTCGCGATGGTGGAGGCGATGTCTGCCAGCGTGATGGAGCACGCCGACGCATACGCATTTGCGCACACAATCCCCGGCAAGCCTGAGGTCAGCCTCTTCGCGATGATCAACGGGATCAGAACGAAGTCCAGATTGGATAGGCTCGTCAACGTGGATGGGGAAGATGTGATCGTGGATCTGAAGACGACTCGCGATCTGGCGAGCCGCGAGGAATTTGAGAATTCCATCTGGCGGTACGGATACGGCACGCAGTGCAATCTGTACTTGCAGATGGCCCGCGCCGTTGGCCTGAATCCTCGTCACTTCGTGTTCATCGTGATCGAGAAGAAGCCACCCCACAAGGTTGCGGTGTATAGGATGAGTGATGAGGTCATCGAGATGTTCGATCCGCGCGTGTTGGAGTTGACCAACAAGTACCGGACATATCAGGACAGTCCGAACAGGGGGTATGTGGGAATCAACGATATTGGAGTCCCATCGTGGGCACTCCGTCGCCTTGAGAATGAGATTGGAGAGTCAATCAATGTCTGAAATCGTGAAGCACCAGATGGCCAGCGCCATCGAGCAGGTTGTCATCAACGGTGATCTATCAAAGTTGACCCCGGACCAGCGCGTGACGTATGTCAAGACCGTCTGCGATTCGCTGCACCTGAACCCGACTACTCGACCGTTTGAGTACATCGTGCTCAACGGAAAGTTGACGCTGTACGCGACCCGGTCTGCCAGCGAGCAGTTGCGCAAGATCCACGGCGTGTCGATCCTGTCATTGGATCGCACGATGATGACCGACGTGGGGCTGTATCAGGTCGTTGCGCGTGGGAGAGACTCGCATGGTCGCGAAGACGAGGCCAGTGGTGTGGTCAACATCGGTGGCCTCAAGGGCGAGAACCTCGCCAATGCCCTGTTGAAGTGCGAGACGAAGGCCAAGCGCAGGCTGACGCTGTCGATCTGCGGTCTTGGGTTCCTCGACGAGACGGAAGTCTCAGACATCCCGGGCGCCACGACACCGGCGGCTGCTCCAGTTGTTGCGCGGCCTGCGCCTAGGGCTGAGGCTATCGTCAGCACGGCCAGTGGTTTGGAGCGCCTCCGCGCAAAGGTCGGAGACATTACAATGCCACAGGAGTCTGGCCCGGAGGCTGTGTCGGAGCAGCCACAGGCCGACGCCACCCCGGTCCCCCGGAAGGGTGGGGGCGCCCCGGTTCCAATCCCGGCGAGCGCTCCCGCCTCCGAGGGCGATGGCGAGTACATCCGCGTTCAGTTTCGATTTGTAGATCTAAAGCAGACGAAGACTGGCCAGACGTTCGTTAGCGTTAAGACGACGAGTGGCGACGTTTACAACTGCTGGGATTCTTCGCTCGGCACGGTGCTCACTGAGATCGGCACCGGTACCGACGTTGACTTGCTGGTGGAGTACCCGCCAGCCGACGCGCCAAAAGTTGCGAAGCCCAAGATCGTTGAGATCCGCCGCGTGGCGAAGGTAGAATCGCAGGAGACAGAGACGGTCGATCTGCCGTTCTGAGGTTGGGTTGGGTTGGTGGGGGTGGGCCTCGACGGTGGCCCACCCCCTTCTTCTATCGCATGGAGGCGATATGTCCACGATCGTCACGCTGACCGATTACGAGGTCACGGCTGCTGGTCTGGTAGGGTTCCGGCGGCAATTGCGAGCGAGCCTGAGAAAGGATCGCCCATCATTTCCGGAGCATTACCCGGGCCAACTCTGGTATAACCACATCGCAGGAGCGTGCGCGGAATGCGCAGTAGCGAAACACCTAGGTGTGTACTGGGATGCGAGCGTTGATACCTTCGACGTGAGCGACCTACCCGGGTACGACTGCGAGATTCGATTCAGTCCAGCAGGCAAGCCCAAGGTCAAGCCGCGCGATACGCGGCACATCATCGCGGTTGTGGGCGACGCCTCACGCATCGCACACTACGAGATCTGGGGATGGTTGCCCGCAGCCGAAGCGAAGCGATCCGAGTGGGCCAGCCGCAACGATCCCCCCTGCTGGTTTCCTCCACGCGACGTTTGGAATCCGATAGAACTACTACCCCGGGCTTCGTGAACGCACACGATTACGCTACGCTGCGCGCATGATTGCTGCGGAGCGATGCTGTGGCGGTTAAATCACCGAGCGCTCAGTCTGCGTTCCGTGTGAATCACGTCGGTCGCCAGATACACGTCATCGACATTAACTGGCCCAGCCTGACCGGCGCCGAGCAGTGGATTCTGCTGCGATCCGACGCACATCACGATTCTAAGCATTGCCGAAGGGACATGGAACTGCGCCACCTGAAGCAGGCCGTCGATCGAAACGCGATAGTTCTGGACCTAGGCGATACGCTGGATCTAATGCAAGGAAAGTCCGATAAGAGATCAAGCAAATCGAGCCTGCGATCTGGGCTTCTCGCAACTAACTACTTTGACAGGGTCATCGCTGAGGCATCGGAGTTCTACGCGCAGCCGTATGGCGGTAGACAACTGTCTGATCAAATAGTTCTTGTGGCTCAGGGAAATCACGAGAGCGCGTGGCTGTCCCACCATGAGTGTTGTCCCACCGAGAATCTCGTGAGGGCCATCAAGGGTCTAAGTCCCAATTCTCAGATTGGAGCGGGGGCTTACGGCGGCTACGTCCACCTGCGATTCAAAGCGCACAACACTCACCGTTCGTACACGATTCGATATGCGCACGGATGCTCCAATGGTGGACAGATGACCATGGGCGCCCTCGACATCCGGCGCATGAATTCGTGGATCCGGAATGCGGACATGATCGCGGTAGGTCACACGCACGATTCGATGATCGCCGCCGCGCCGTGGGAACAACTGGTCACCCAGAACGGCTCGTATCGGATCGAGATTGGCGAGTCCCCCTTCGTGCGATGCGGCACATACAAGGACGAGTGGACAGGCGGGCAGGGCATGGGGTGGGCTGTCGAAAGGGGGATGGGGCCGAAGCCCTTGGGCGCCAAGTGGATTCGTTTCTACCCGACCTATGAGTACGCGCATGGTGGCGCTCACGGTGGAAAGACCCGCGCGCGTGGGGTGTGGGGTCTGGGGGTTGACGTACTCGACGCCAAATGAGGTTCCCCTGCACCGGCTGCGGATGCTGTTGCCGGAGGGTGGAGCAGATCCGCGACTATCTATCTCAGCACGGCATCGCGGTTCGCGACGATGGATCCTGCGAGCACCTAACCGAAAAGAACGATTGCGCGATCTACGATCGCCGCCCGCCTGTGTGCCGTGTCGGTAATGCTCGACCCCGCGACGTGCCGATACGGGAGTACTACGCTCTCACCGCGCGCATCTGCAATGCGTGGCAGGAACAGGATGGCGTGCCGGTACAACTGCGCGTAGACGAGGATCTCATATGGCGAGCCGAATGATTCAGGAGTTCAAGGGGCAGCGACTGACGAGCGAGATCCTGCGACAGCACGAACTGAGCAGCATGACCCGAGATCAGTTGCAGCAGTGGGTTCTGTCTCAGTTCCATGCCGCGCTGGAGCGGGAGTCGTCTCGTGCAGTCCACGCCGCGCGCCTCGACGACTGCATCTCGTCGATCTTCAAGCGCCTGTACCAGATCCTTGAGCACAACAAACTAGACAAGGTGTTGCGGGATCAGATTGAGCGATGCATCGTGTACCATCACAAGGTGTGGGAACAGGCGAGCGAGCCAGTGATAAAGCCACCCCCTCGATCAGGGAGTTGATTCTGCCATTGCCTCAGTACACTGGCCCGAATGGCCGCTGCCATTGGGGGGCGACGCACGATCACGCCAAGTCTGACAAACTGGTTAGTTACGCTGAGGCGATCGCGATGGGTCTGGTCACGCCGATCGAACGGCCCGCGCTCATCATCGAGTGGTATGCGGCAACAAACCGGCTGATCGACGTGGATAATGCGCAGGCTCGGTGCAAGTACCTGATCGACGGCCTGACCAAGGCCGGATGGTGGGGCGACGATCGAGAGATCGAGCAGGTCACCACGCGGCGTTTCCTCCCACGCGACGGCCTTCACACGGCCAAGGTGCGGATCATCGCGTATAGCCTTGCAGGATGCCCCACAATCGATTCCATTCTCGGCCTACCCAAGACCCGTCCGAACGCAAAGGATCGATCCTAGGGCATCCTAGCGTGCGGCGGCGAGGCGATGCCTGAGCACAGCCGTCACGTCTCGGCATCCCTTCAGGTTATCAGTCAGTTTCAGGATGCTGTTGTATGGGCGATCGCCGCTGTCGATCCACCGCCGGAACATCGCCACCCAGAATTCCTCGATCTGCTCGGCTGGAACGCCAACGGCATTCAGGCGCTTCTCGACGCCGCGCCGGTTCGCTCGGATCAATTGCTCCACCCCTCCCCTGTCCAGCCTCTCGCGCTCGCAGAGCGCTTCGATCGCGCGTTGGCTTGCGCTGGGGGGTTGGGGGGTATTTGTGGTTGTAGTTGTGGTTGTGGTTGTGGGGCATTGATTGTCACAATCACTGTCACAGTTATTGGCGCTTTGACTGCGCGATCTGGACCGGTTCTCGTTGACCCTCTGGATGTGCGATCTGCGCTTCTCGGCAATTTGTTTGCTGCGGCGCTGCTCTTCCAGCATGCGAGGGTGAGCCAGACCGCCATCCACCTCGACGAGCCTGCTCAGGATGCCATCCCAGTCGATCGACGGATCGTCACCGGCGATGCGCTTGCGCACGCGCTCGTCCAAGGGGATGCATCCCATCAGCCACTGGTGCGACAGCAGCCTGATGTACGCTCCGATCGTCGCCGGTCCCATCTCCATGGTGCTGGACAGGAAGTCGCTGGGGTAGAATGCGAACCACGGCAGTTTGTTTGTTGGCCTAATCACGGGACAGCCCCCAAATCAGCAGGCTGGAATCGACCATGTAGCGTGGTGTTGTTCCGCCGCACTGGACAGGCGGCAGGGTGGGCGCCTCGGCGCGCTCCCGCCTTCGGGCGGGGGCAACCCTGTCCCTTCGCTGGTCGGACAGCAGTCCGCTGATCAGCACGGCGCGACCGCCGGGGTACGTCTCCCACCCAGATCCGACCACCACCGTGCCCATCCGCTGGGCGAAACCGCCGCGCCAGTAGATCGAGTCCTCGACCGTCAGCACCAGACGATTACCGTCGAGGTAGCCCAGACCCTCCAGCATTTGGATCTGATCGTTCGGCGCGCTCGCCATCGCGATCGAAGTGACCATTGTCATCACAGTTCCAAGCATGAGATCTCTCTACTTTCTCTGCTGCATCCAATCGGTCCGCCGCGTAGGGCAGCAACCCACGCAACTTCCGGAACGCACTCTGTTCCAGTCTCCAGACGTGGTGTCGGCTCAGATTCATCATCGCCGCAACCTGTTCGATCGTTCGGATTGGCGCAACCTTGAACGCGGTAGTGCGCGGCTCAGGTTCCGCAATCGCGTTCACGATTCGCATGTTCGCAGTTCCCTTGAATCGGCAACGCACTCGGCGCAGAGCGCCACCCCGTATCGCAGTATCTCGACGCCGTCTCCGGTGGTCTGCGTGTACGGCTCGCACCTCATCCAGTGCTCATACTGGCGCTGCCTGCAACACTCGCACAGTAGATCCTTCATTCGTGATCCTCCAGCCACAGCCTCGCAGACGAGCACCACGTCACGATGGCGTCCAGCACGTCGGCAGGAACCGGCGTGAAACTCTCGTCGCGCACGCGCATCTGGACCACGCGGCCATGGCAATCGCAGTCGCCGGTGCGGAACTCGATCACTGGCGTGTCATCATCGCTGCGGCACATCGCGAAGTCGCCAAGGTCGGTCACCTCCACCACCGGGTCCGATCCAACCTCCAGTTCGGCCACCAGCAGCGCGTTGCGCGACGCCAGTTTCTCGTTCTCGCTCTCCAGTCGCATGCATTCCGTTCGGAAGTGCTCGCACCTCTCGTCGAGGTGCGCGAGCCTGCCGCGCGTCTCGTAGATCTCGTTCCTCGCACGGTCCAGCGCAACACTCAGCGCCAGCAGCCGCGCGTACACCTCATCGTTCTTGTCTTTGGCCATTGGTGATCCCCATGTTTCTCTTTGCGACGCGGCGCAGGTAGATGAACAGATTCTGCACGGCGGTAGATGGATTGAACCCACTCTGAACAACGTAGCCGTCCCCAACACGAATCCTCGCGGACCAGCGTACTCGTCTCGCCTTCGTCTCGCCAGACGCCACCACCTCGACACCCGCAGGCTCCAGAAACTTCTGCATGGACGCCTCGTGCACGCGCGCGTTGGTCTGGTTCAGGTTGTTGTGCTGGGCGATCGCCTTGCGCGCCTGCGTCAGTCCGTTTGAAATGTCCACGTTGTCCATCAGGTCGGACAATGTCAGTTCCTTCAGGTTGTTCAACGCTAGCCGTGCCATCGGTGTTCTCCATGTGTCTGAACGGTTCCCTTGTCGAATGACGCCGGATCCAGTAAATCGACCGGCAAGGGATAGTGCTTCAGCAATCGGTGTGCCTCCGCGCGGACCTCCTTCGGCACGCGAGCGAATCCCCCAGCGTTTGGGCGGACCAGTAGTCGGATCAGGAATCGCCTAGCGTCGATCGTCGCGCGCGTCCGTTCGTCTGGCATCGTCATGGCGTTGTCTCCGGCCAGCAGTCCCAGCCGCGCTGGCGCGCGAACTCCCGCTGGTCCTCGGCGGTGTCTGCCTCTAGAGCGCACACCTCCCGCCTCGCCTCGTCGCGCTCACGCTGCATCAAGTCTCGATCTTCGCGCAGGCAACCATTGATGTCGGCTGCTTCGTCTCCGATCAGTCTTATCCCACCCCTGAGAAACGAGATCTGCTCGCGAGCCTCGTTCAGTTCGCGGAGTGTTTGCGCATGCTCGATATGCAGCGCGTCGTACTTGGTCAGCAGCCGCATGAACGCATCGCTTAGTTCGCCGTAGGTCATCGCGCTCCTTTCAGGCGCTTGGCGCCCAGACTGGTCAGTGTGAACTCGACTGCGTGAACAGCCCAGCAGTTCGTCAGGCGCGCAACGTATCGCTTGCCAGACTTGCGACCGGCCTCGGGAACGGATCGGCATTCCTTCCACTCCCCGAACGTCACGCGCCACTCCTTCCAGACGGCACCGGATCGGACTGTGCGCTTGAGGCTGGATCGGACCATGGGCTTGGTGATCATGTCGCCATCGTCGTGCCACCACTCGCGCGTGACCGTGATCCAACCGGCGTCGGCCAGCAGGGTCACGGTGTCGGAATCCCACTCCGTTAGGTCGTCGAATAGGTCCATCGTCTCCTACTTTCTGCCGGTGTGACCGGCTACAGGTTAGTGCATCCTGCACGATGCAGGCCAGCCAGCCGTCCGGAGACGGCTGGCGTGGCTTACCCCGTGGGTGGTTCAGGCGACCAGCGCAGCCGCCGCCTCGTATGCGGCCTTGTTCAGATCGCCAGCAGTGCCGAACAGCACGCTGTCGATCCGGCGCGTGGCGTCCTGCTTCTCGTTGCGCACCGTGCGCTCATGGTTTGCGTACTGGGTCACGGCGTTGAGCGCCGCCCAGACCGTTCCGGACGTGCTCACGCCGGTCTGGCGCTTGTCGTCGCGGAAGTTCGCCAGCCACTGGGACACCTCGCCCTGATACTTCTGAGCGCGACGGCTCTTTGGGTTCTTGATGTCCTCGTCGGTGAGGCGACCGTTCGCACGCTGCCAGACGCTGGTGAAGAACGCCTGAATCTGCTCCTCGGTGATGCCCTGCTCGGCCATGCGGATGGCGTTGGCGCCATACGCCTTGATCGAGGCGGTGGGACCGGCCAGCCACTCGCGCACCTTCGCGAGGCGCTGCTCGGCGCTCGCGGTGTGCTTGATCTTGATGCAGTCGCCGTTCAGTTCGCGCATGGCGATCGCGTGCGTGTTCGCGCACACGACGCGGGTCGCGATCGACCCGATGGTGAGGCTCATGCTCAGGTCGTGGGCGCCACCGATGAACAGGTATGGCTTCACCTTGTCGTCGGCGGCGGCGTAGATCGTGCCCATGTCCACGAGGAACCACACCTTGCGGCCACCCCTGATGGATCCGGCGGTCTCCACTGCGCGATCGCTGAAGTTGCTGATCTCATAGGCAAGATCCGCGATCTCCGCATTCTGGATCGGCGTGTAGCCGTCCTTGCACGCAGCGAACGCCTCGCCGGTGTCGCTGCGGACCACGAGCCGGTTGTCGCCGCCGTCCACGGTGCTGCCATCGTTCAGGGTCGCGATGACCGGCGCCACCTCCACCTTCCACTCCAGCCGCGCCGTCTTGAGCGCCGTGATGGCGTCGGTTCGGGTGGGGAGCACGGTGCCGAGCCCGTGCCAAGCGGGCGTGCCAGCCAGCATGATGTGATCCGTTGCCTCGATGTGATGTGCCATTGCAGTGTTTCCAATCTGCCCCTGCGGGGCTGGGTTGAGTGATGTCAAGACTCGACGGTGAGCCTCGATGCTGTACCATACACCGTGTATCGTACAGTTCAAGATCTAACTGGACAATTTCCAGCAGATTCTTGGGAGGCCACCCCCGGAGGGGTGGCGACCCAAGCGCCCGCCGGTCATGAGGGCTCCGGCTGCACGCCGAACCGGTGGTAGCAGAGGCGCTTCAGAACTTCGCGCAGGGTGCGCGTTTCCTCGTCGATCGTCTGCCTCAGGTACTTGACCTGATCATGCAGCCACAGGTCCGTTTCGCGCTCGGTTGCCTGCACGAACGCCAGTGCCGCCTTGGCGTGCGTCAGGTTCACGGCGGCGTTGCGGAACTTCGGGTACAGGTCGGGGTCAACCTCCGAACGGTCATCGGCAACGTATGCGTCGAAGGTGCTGCCCACGAACATGAGCACGGTGGACTGGCGATCGGTCCTGCTGGGGATGAACGCCAGATTCTCAATGATGCAGATGATCTGCTCGGTGCGGGCGGTGTTGTAATTCCGAGGAAGCGACATGGGTGTTTCCAATCTGGGCCTGTGGCCCGGGGGTTTAGTGATCCTGCGACGGTGCAGGGGATCGGGGCGCGACTGCCGTGCGCCCGTCACCCTTGGATCGTCAGATCGCGACGCTGAAGAAATCAGCCAGCGCGGTGTAGTCCTTCCAAGTTCCAAGCACATCGCCGCTCTTCTCCATCTGCGCCCACATCCGCGCATCCACACAGAACCAGCCCTTGTTAAATCCCTCAAGCGTTGCAGAGATGATCGGCGCGCCCTTGCGGGTCTTCCACCATCGCGCCCTTAGTCCCGCGTTGCGAAACGTTGCAACCTTGTAGTCGTCGCGCGTCAGTTTCATCGGTCAGTCCCTTCGGGTAAGTGTGTAGTGAATCCTGCGACGGTGCAGGCCGTCCCGCCCCCGGAGGGGCGGTGGGGCGTGAACCGTCAGTCGGTGCAGAGGATGGCGTAGACGCCGATTGCGAGAGAGATCAAGACGAACACGAGGGCGAGGGTGGTCATGGGTTGGTTCCTTTCTGGGTCAGGCGGCGGCGGTGTCGTGGCCGTATCGCGTGATCAGGTGTGCGCAGTATCGATCCAGCGCGACAACGGCGCGGGTGACGTTTGCATTGGCATTGGCAATGGCCGCAGCGTGGCCGCTGATGTAATTCTTGGCGCTGTAGACCTTGCGAAGGGCGATGACGCTGTCCCTGACTTCCTCAGCCAATTCACTCAGAACGCAGTATTCTGCGGCGTCGATCGCCCCGATCTGGGAGGCGAAGTTGGCCTGCGAGATGACCTTGGTCGCCCTGCGCCTCGCAGATTCCACGCGAATCTCATTCGGGCGCTCGTTCGAGCAAAGCGCATAGGAAGTGAACAGGTTGAAGTTGTCTGCGAGGATCTTGTGGATGTTGCGCTCGATGACTGGAATGATCTGAAGCATTGCGTGTCTCCTACTTTCTGCTGGCCTTGCCAGCCCTTGTTGCTGTGCCAGCCACGCGGCTGACCTGAGTACCATACACCATGTATCGTACAAGGCAAGTAGTTAACTTCAACAAACCATCCAGATTGTTGGCAATAAAGCCGTAAGTGGTTCGTTTCCCTTGTCTTATGTCATCCAAGAAATCTGTGCCGACCCGCATTCGGCGGGCAACAAAGGGGTGCTATGATGGCTGAAATGAGCGCCGATAACAACGTGCCAGCGCGACGCAAGGCAGGCAGGCCACGAAAGGCCGATGCTGCGACTATCGAAGCATGTAAAGAGCGGTGGCTACAAGAGTTCCGCACTCTGGGCTGGGCTGGCGCGTGCGAGGCTGCTGGCGTCGCGATCAGCACGCCGAGCAACTGGCGGGCGATCGATCCGGCCTTCAAGGCGAAGCACGACGCGCTCAATCCCACGATCGCGGACGGGCTGGAGCGCATGATCGAAGAGGTGCTGTCCGGCAAGCGCCAAATGGACAAGGTGCAGATGACCCTGCTGATCTTCCGGCTGAAGGCGCTGCGACCGGCCCTGTACCGGGAGCGGTGGAGCGTGGAGCACTCCGGCCCTGACGGTCAGCCCATCAAGGTCGAGACGAACGGCAACGCGCAGCGCGGCATGGATTTGCTCAACCAGTGGGGCGGACGCCTCGCCTCCAAGAACTGAGCAACCTAGCAGCACCCCTCCCCCCTGTGACCAAGCGCCCCCGACCTGAAGCACGCGCGTTCGTCACGATGCGCGAGCGGGTGCTGCGGGCTGCACCAGCCGAACAGGCTCACCTGCGTGCGGCGTTTGCAGGCTCATTCGCCGCATGGTGCGAGGCCACGGCGTGGACCTACCGGGTCAAGGACATCGACCCGGAGACTGGGCGCGAGGTACCGGCACCGCAGATGCACGTCCCCTTCACGCTCTGGCCCTGCCAAGTCGAGGCCAGCGAGGCCATCATCGACGCCATCGGCAAGGGCGAGGACTGCGTGATCCGCAAGAGCCGAGACATGGGCGCTTCGTGGCTTCTCGTGGGCATCGCAGCGTGGGGGTGGCTGTTCCACGGGTGGCAGACCCTGCTGGTCAGCCGCGTCGAGGATCTCGTGGACCGCACCGGCGACCCGGACACGCTGTTCTGGAAGGTGGACTACCTGCTAGCCGCCCAGCCCGAGTGGCTGCTACCGGCGTCACCCAAGGCGCTGGAGAAAGGCGGAGACCTGCGGCAGCACATGATGCTCCGGCATCCCACCAGCGGCGCCACCATCGCAGGGCAGGCGAGCACAGAGCACATCGGGCGCGGTGGACGCCGCACGCTCGTGGTCTTCGATGAGTTCGCAGCCCTCGACCACGCCGACGCGGCATGGCGCAGCGCGGCAGACTGCACGTCGTGCCGCATCGCGAACAGCACGCCCATCGGCGCAGGCACTGAGTACGCCCGCCTCGTCAGCGCCGCCCGGACGCAAGGGGCGCCCCGCCTGATCGAGTTGATGTACTGGCAGCACCCAGACAAGGGGGCCGGGCAGGAAGAGCGCGAGGACGTGGACGGCGCCATCACCGGCATGGCAGGCGCCCGGTACGTCTGGACGCCGTGGTTGCATGACCAGTTGAAGCGCCGCGACCGGATCGACCTGTGCCAGAACGTGTTCGCGGAGTCCATCGGCAGCGGGCAGGCGTTCTTCAGCAGCCACGCCGTCACCCAGCACCGGGAGGACCACGCCAAGGCGCCGGTCAGGGCCGAGTACGGCAAGGGCAAGATGATCCCCAGCCCCAGCGGCAGGTGGCGCATCTACGAGCAACCCAGCCGCGCGGCGGACTACGTTTGCTTCATCGACCCGGCGTATGGCACGGGCGCGGCCAATAGCGCCGTGTGCGTCATGGAGGCTGCGACCCGGACGGTCGTGGCGGAGTTCATCGACCCCAACATCGCCACCTACGATCTGGCGTTGGAGGTCGCTCAGGTGCTCCGGCGGTTCTACAAGGGGCGCGGACCGGCCTTGGTGGGGTGGGAGACGAACGGGCCCGGCGCCGCCTTGCAGCACGACTTTGAACGCGCCGAGTACCGCAACGTGTACCGGCAGAGGCAGGTGGGGACGAGGGCGGAGACGAGGACGATGCGGGTGGGGTGGACCAGCACCAAGCGCACCAAGAGGGCGCTGCTGGGCGGTCTGGCGAGGTCACTGGCGCAGGGCGAGGTGGTGGTGACCAGTGGCGACTGTCTGGACGAGATGCTGGAGTACATCGTGCTGGAGGACGGCAGCATCGAGGCGGGTTCGCGCAGGGACGAGTCGAGTGGCGCCCGGGAATCGCATGGCGACCGTGTGATAGCAGTCGCTGGCGCTCTTATGCTGTGCGACGAGGTGGGCGAGGCATTGGAGCCTCCCCCCGCATACGAGGAGGACACCTTGGGTGCTATCTTGAAACACGAGGAGATCATTCGTGGCGACTAAGCGCAAGCGCGGCCCCAGCCTGTCGGTGGGCCGTGGAGAGAAACTTTCGGTGAAGGCTGGCGGCGGGCTGACGGCAAAGGGACGCGCCAAGTACAACAGGGCGACCGGATCGAAGTTGAAGGCGCCCACGAAGGACAAGAACAACCCTCGACACAAGTCGTTCTGCGCGAGGAGCAAGTCATGGAAGGGTCCGCGAGGCAAGGCGGCGCGTAGAAGGTGGGGTTGCTGAGATGAAGAATTCCTTGGTGGGTAACATCAATCGTCGCAAGAAGTTATGAATCAGCAGGCCCAAGTCGAAGACGACGGTCAGCAAGAAGTCTTACGCCGCCATGAAGCGCGGCTGGAAGAGGAGCAAGTGATGCCGAAGGTCGGAAAGAAGAAGTTCCCCTACACGAAGAAGGGCAAGTCCGCCGCCAAGTCCTACGCCAAGAAGATGGGCAAGCCCGTCAAGAAGATGCGGGGCTATTGATGCCATTCAAGAGCAAGGCTCAGGCGCGGTACATGTTTGCGAACATGCCGAAGACGGCCAAGAAGTGGGCAAAGAAGACCAAGAGCATGAAGGGTCTTCCGGCCCGTGCGAAGAAGAAGAAGAAGGGCAAGAAGAAGGGCGGTAAGAAGTGCTGATCCGCGCAGGAAACAGAATCATTCCCTTGACTTCGATCGCCTATTGCGAGGTTGTCCGAAACGATGAAATCATCATTCACACGCTCACTGGGAATGTGTTGGTCGCTGCTGGGAGCGATGCTGAAGTCATCCAAGCGATGGTTGCTCGCATCCAAAAACCACAAACAGGAAAGAAGGCGCAAGGTGTACGGAAAGAAGAAGTCGAAGAAGGCCGGTAAGTCAAAGGGTGGATCCTGCTGCTCTCGCCGTGGCAATGGCGGCGGCATGGGCGGGGGCAAGGGTGGCGGCATGGGTGGTGGCAAGGGCGGCGGCTACAAGCGCTAAGTCATGCTCAAGGGCGACGTTACATCCATCCGGCAGGAGATTGACAACGCCGAGGATTTCCGCGACTCCCACTTGGAGCAGTGGCGAAACCTCATCTCTCGCTACCACGGCCCCGCGTTTCGCAAGAACGACGACGAGGAGGACGATCCTGAGAATTTCGTGCATGAGTACATTGCGCTGATTCTCCCGAGGATCGTGCATGACAACCCCAAGATCCGGGTCAAGTCCATGCGTCCGATGGTTCAGGGGATTGCGTCCGACCTGATGCAGGTTGGCCTCAACCGGTGGTGTCGGATGACCAACATCCGAACGACGCTTGAGCGCATCGCCACCGACATGCTGCTTGGCTTCGGCGTTGGCATGGTCGTGAACGAGCCACGTCGCGGCTATCGGTTTGCCGACGACTCAGATCCCTACCTGCCAAGGCTTTACAGAATCAGTCCAGACAGGTTCTTCATTGATCCTGCCGCCACGAGCATTGAGGACGCCCGCTACATGGGGCATTGCTACATCGTGGACAAGGAAGACCTGCTGGAGCAGGCCAAGACCGAGGACGGGTGGAATGTCGAACTGATCGAGGGCATGGCCGAGAATTCGGGCATTGACGAGATCAGGGAGAGCAGCAAGGGCGATCGCACCATTTCCGATCGCGGCGAACTGGTCATCTACGAAGTGTGGGTTCCCGAGATCAGGGACGAAAAGGTCGAGGTTCTGGACAGTTCCATTGGCGTCTACAACGCGCCGATGAACATGTTCAATGGCACGATCTACACGATCCTGAAGCACCAGTCGGAGACGAAGGACGGCACCAAGAAGGTCGCCTCGTTCGTCCGTGAACCCCGCACATACTGGGGTCCACGATCCGGCCCATACGAGGTGTTCGGCGTCTACAGCGTTCCTGACGATCCCTACCCCCTGTCCCCACTTGTGGCCCTGTTGCCCCAGATCGACGACCTGAATTCGCACCTTCGGTCGATGCGATACAGCGCCAGCGCCTACAAGCGCGTGATCATGGTTGACAGCCGCAACCAGCAGTTGGCAAAGGACATACAAGACAAGGACGACTTGTTTGTCGTGCTTGCCGATGGCATCGACCCCAGTCAGGTTGTGCCCGTCGAGGTTGGCGGCATCACCACCCAGCAGGTGACATACGCCCAGCAGGCTCAGGACCGGCTGGACCGCGTATCGGGCATTCACGACGCCATGCGCGGCAACGTGTCCGGTTCGGCCACGGCAACCGAAATCAGCATTGCCGAGGGCGCTTCGGGCGTTCGGCTGTCCCACATCAAGAAGCAGTTTCAGGAATCGGTGAATCGCGTCATTCGTTCCGTGGCTTGGTTCATGTTCCACGACCAGAAGATCGAGTTCCCGGTTGGTGAAGATGGCATTCCGATTCTTGGCGCTTACCCGGATCCGGTGTTCAGTGCTCGGTCCATGGTTGGCGCATTCGACGATCTCGACCTGCAAATCGAGGCCATGAGCATGGAGCGGGTCAGCGAGCAGATGATGCAGCGCCGTTCGCTTGAACTGCTACAGATCATCGGAAACATCGCCGGTGCGGTCATTCAGGCGCCGCACGTCAAGTGGGATCAGGTGCTCAGTTTCGTTGGAGATGCCATGAACATCCCCAACCTTTCCGACATGATCGACGTAAATGCCGGTCAGCAGATGCGTGATCAGATGATGACGCAACAGGCCCAGTCTGGCGTAGTCCGACCCGCCAAGTCGGAACAGGTCATTCAGGGACCGTCGTCGTTCAGCAAGGGGTCTTTGGGATCCTGACATGC
>Ga0208161_1000124_pt1 | contig 40426 bp, 18 predicted proteins | sample CB_VirMetaG_3_FD_184538 | JGI IMG/M metagenome (GOLD analysis project Ga0208161, IMG submission 184538) | Freshwater to marine saline gradient viral communities from Chesapeake Bay - CB_1508_1S Viral MetaG (SPAdes) (version 4) | ecosystem: Environmental > Aquatic > Marine > Coastal | place: USA... | reverse complement strand
CAATACTTTCAGTATACAATCTAACTTTATCAGTTGAAGAAATAAATGTTAATCTTTCTATGTTGTGACCAGCACCTGAAGTTATACCAAAACTTTGAGGAGATGCTGCATGTTCTTGTAGGAATTTATCATTATTAAAATACTGATGCCTTGCCAGCTCATCATTAGTGTAAGCGTTATTGAATCTATCGATATATCCACTAAAAACATTTGGCGTAGTAGAGGCAGAGAAATCTATAAAGTTTCTTAAATCAAATGGATACAAATCTCCGTCAACAGTTTCTACCTCAATATAGCTAACAGTTGCAGCCTCGTAGTCTATAGTTGCAGAATCTAAATACTTTGTAGTCTGAGAGTCTACTTCGGCGTCAGAAGAATTGTATGTCTTGTAAATTATATTCGGACTAGAAGGAACAAGTATTTGTACAGACGGAGAAGAATAGTCCATTCCATCGGCTACAGATACTCCTCCACTTACATATCTAAATTCTCCATCATAAGATATTAAACCATAATTAACTGGAACATCTATAAAAATATTCTTAACAGTTGCATCAGATGGATACAATATTGGGCTTATTAAGTCGGATATATTTATTCTTGAAATAGTCTTTGAAGAAGATGAATAGTTATTGGCATTGTTTAAGTAAACATTAGAAGATAAAACATCAGAGTTAAAAATATCCGCCTTGGTATTATACTTATTGGAACCAACTTGAATATTGTAATATGACGGAGTTGATTCTATACTTGAGTCAACTAGGACTACGGACTGATCCGCGTCTACCCAACCCATCAAGCTGGTAAACCTTACCTTATAGTCGCCTGAAGTTATTGAAGAAGAATATGATTGAGTGTCATAATTCCAAGTTTGGCCAGTTCTCAATCTTATATCTGAGACTTCAGATATATGTGGAACATTTCTTGTTGGTGTTGAAGAATCATTTACATATAATTCATTCGATACCTTATTCTTGAACAGAAATGCCGAATTAGTATATCCAGTGTTTTCAAAAATCCTAACAAAATTAAATTCCGGAGAAGCAGAGTGTGAACTGGTATTGATATTTGTTACAGAAGCTTTTGAGAAATTATCTTCGTTGAAGTTTACAAAAAAAGTTGCTGGCGTTGCCGCATCACCATAAGAATCAAAATCTAATTCATATACAATTTCAGCAGAAACCGTATTAGCCTCAATATCTGAAACTGTTCTCTCATAGGAGGCGTGCCAAGAATATGGAAGAGTTATTGTTGGATAATATGAAACTGGGGTTGTTTCCTGAGTTCCATCTATTGTCAAGTAGCCCTCAAAAGAAACCGTAGCGGAGGACTGATCAGAATAATTGAATATATTTTTATCATAATCTATCTCTATTCTTGCATCATCTAGATCACCAACACCTGGCTTATAATTAGTTCCCAAAGGGGATGCTAGGTTATCATACGCAGCCGGTATTCTGGATATACCTTCTCCCAGTACACCGCCATAATCCCATGAACCCTCATCCCATCTAACGTAGCCAAGGTTTGAAGGGTAGGTTTCATTTATGTATCTAACGACATTCTTAAACGCATCCGTGGGAAGACCACTAGGGGTAAAGTATGGACTAGAAGATTGCAGATCTGACATCTCTAAAATTTCTGGAGTTGCACCAATATAACTTGAATCTGGCGTAGATCCATATGCTCTCCATATATCCAACTCTCTTCTCAAAGTTGTTTTTAGCGACTCTATATTATTTAGCGGTCTGTTTACAGCGTAGTCTTGTATTCTCTTCTTGTAGTTTTGATTAGACTCTAAATAAAGCCTTGGAAGTGAAACCCTGGCTCCAAGCTCGTCAAAATCATTAGTTACTGAAATTGGTTCTTGATCAACCAGACTACCATCAATAGTTAAAGTGTTGTAGTTTCTTATCGTAAAGAATTGTCTACTGGTAGAGTCGTAATAGAACACATGATCCGTAGATCTAGATTCTAAGAAATCTATATATGAACCACTTCTTGCAAGATGTATGCCATCTCCATAGGCACTTATGATATTAGGCAGTATGTCATTACTCACATACACCCATGCAATCATGCTTTCGTCAGCTGTGGATAAATACGTATTTATATCTTGCAGTAGGATTTCTCTATTAATTTTATCAAGATAGCCTTGAAGTAGCGCATTAAAAAACTTACCGCCAACAGATTTAGGTACATCTAAAGTAGGAGTAGCTGAATTTACAGAGTCGTCAAATATGGCAGTCCAGCTTGGAAACCTTTCCAAAACAGACTTAACAGAACTGCTTACGACTGGGATACTAGGATCATGAATTCCAACTTCAAGATAGAAAATTAAACCCAAAGAAGATATATCAGAACCAGCTGGATCTATATCCAATCTTATCCTTACATAAGGCTTGGACCTTCGAATAAATACAGTACCTATTTCCGAGGATGCCAAAGATCTCATCCATTGCGGATCGTTTTCAATTGTAAATCCAGAAGTTACTTCACCTGTATCTGATTCGTAAAAATCAATACTAAAGTTTGGGGGACTATCAGAGCTATAGTTAGTGAAGGCATGCCTGTAGGATATGATATCAACCCTTGATGAATGATCAACATACCTCAACAAAGATGGAGTAGCCTGGTCGTAAACCACTTCACCATAATCGGTTACGTATACCGCATTACTGGATACCGGAGTAGCATGAACCCCACTGATAGATGGAGAGGCAACTTCCATTCCCGTAAAAGTTGTATCGCCTATTAGATTTAGCCCATATCCAGACCTTTTGTATGAAAAATTAGTATAACTATTATTTGCATACAAGTTTATGGGATCACTAACCCAAGTGTTCCCATCTTTTGAAAAATCAGAACTCCTAAGTAATATTAAGTACTGCTTCATCTATACTCTCTCATCAGTATGAACTGGCACCAATTATAACAGAATTAATATTTATATTTCCAGCTCCTATATATTCTTTTACGCTAGTTGGAGTGTAGTCTCTTAGGGGCATTTGCTTTCCATTTGCCGAAACTGAAGTTATATTTACCCCTCTTATCAAATCCGAAGATGACATTATTGCTTGTTCTAATTTTGAAATAGACAAAGTATCTCCAATAGTAAGACTATTCAAATACCTAGAGACGAACAATTCAGCTTGCCTATTCACAGCTGAAATAACTTGTGTACTATTTCCAGGAGAAATAGTTACATTAGCAGAAAGGCTAACTGCAACTTTTTCAGCTAATCTAACATTGAATTTTATTCCAACTGGCTTTATTGCATTTATTGCAGTTAGTATATTTTCTCCCAACTTAGCGGCTAAAGATGCTGCTTCCGGAACTACAATAACGTCACAAGATCCTATTCCATAAGAGGCTTCTCTTATCCTAACATCCTTAACACCCTTTACGGAAAGAGCCGTAAATCTAATAGATTCTGCTGTGCCAGAAATTTTAGACTTCATAGAAGAAATGATTCTTCTTCTATAGGACGAGTCTGACTCAGAGTTAAGTACTGATTGGACTTCTTTGGGATTTGTGCAATATACAACAACTGTTGCAGGAGCTACAAAATTATGTCTTACTAGAGAGTTTCTAGGTGCAACATATGTATTATCATTAAAAGATGGCTCTACCCTGCCATAAACCATCTTTACTCCTGCGGGAATTGTGACACTATTTACAAGAGAAAAAGAGTACTGTTTAGTAACAAAATTTGAAACATCATTATAAACTAAAGTTCCCTGTGGTATAACAATGTCTGCGCTATACGGTTTCTCTAATGTAAACTGGATATTATTTGACGCTCTCTCTTGTGCAACATAAGAGCTAACACTTTTCCTCTGAATACCATAAAGATCACCTATCAGATCTAAACTTCTACCAGATGCTGTTAATAGATCGCCCTGTTCACAACTATATCTAAAAGCTTCGTATAGGTCAGATATTTCAGAACTAACTGCTTCAGCAAATGCTCTTGCTACAGATCCTGGATATATAGCATTTACGCCAGCGTTAGACTCTAACGCATTCAGCATAGAAACTAAAATTTGTGACCTTGTTTTTGATCCATATATAGCCATTTTATACTCCTAAACTCTGACTTATTGACAAGACAACTGGTTGATCAACATCAGAATAGATATGAATATCAAACCTGATCTTATCAGGCCCTGTGGGCACAGCATCTATCTTTATGTTTCTACCCTTAAATAAGCCTTCTCTTTTAAGTCCCTCCCTTATTATCTTCTTACCAAACTCTCCAGTACTTGGCCTCTGCGGCATTCCATAAAGTGGACCTAGATCTATTCCTAAATTTGGATAGACATAAAAATCTCCTGGCTCAGTCATTAATCTAATATATGCCTGTTGAATATCGGTTTGTAAAGATGAACTTGTTACCGCAAGATCGGAATTTCCATCAATTGCTATGTCACCATTTAGTGTGAAATACAAATCACTCATAACCCTGTCCTAATACTAAATTATGCGACTCCTCAACAGAATACCCATCCTTGACAAATGCAATCACTCTATTAATATGGTCATTTGAAAAATCATTGACATATATCTGCAATAGCCCAATTTGATCTTCTGTCAGACCAGAATAGTCTACTTTAGGTTTTAGATTTTGCTGAGGAATACTGCTTGTTTGTGAATCTGACGAAAAGCCATAATCGGTATTAATAGTAACGGTCTTTTGCGTTTCTTCCTTATCTGCAGCCCCGAGATTATCTAGATAATAAGAAACATTATTTACTGCTGAATGCACTTTCTTTTTATTGATTTTTACAAGAGTAGGCTCCCTAAAAGTGGTTGCAGAAAAATTAAAATTAAATGTATTCCACTTTAATCCATCTTCTTTAGTGTTTATTTTAACTGTGTCCGCAAAAAAGGAAATAGTATTTGACTTTGCGCTTATAATTATACCAACTTCTGGTCCCGCAAATATCTCTATATCTCCGGCGTCGTTTAGCCTTATAAAAGATGATAGATCTGGATGAGTTAATCCAACCTCTCTGTCGGAAAACTCACCTCTTCTTCTAGTCTCATTCTTGGCGGAGTAATTAAATCTTTGCTCGTTATTAAATCTAGAAAGATTTTTTCTATACTTTGTCATTTGGTCACCATAAATCTAGGAATACCTGTCCTAACATTGTTTTTGGAATGCCTTTTGAGCATGTTGTTAGGTGAATCATATACAGACAAAACGTAAGGTTCTGATTCATTCTTACCCCTAAATGCTACAATGCAGCGTGTCCCCAGAAGAGGTGCTACCGTCTGCACACCCTCAGTAGAGGGGTATGGAACATTACTCAAGATACTGCCAATTTCTCCAGTATGAGGATTATCCAACATAACAGAAGCAGTACATGTTTTAATATCAAAAGAAGTTATTAAACCAGATCTAGTTTTTGACTGTTGAAAATTATGATTTTCTATCTGTTCTTGTATTTTTTTATCAAATTTTGGATAGTTTACCGGCACTTTGGATCTCCTAAATTATGTTGATGTCTGTGCAATAGTATCTCTCAAATAGGGCTCGCCACCAGAAACCCAACTTCCGTTTTGTAAGTCTGATGGAAAGTAGTATCCATTTACCCACATTTCTCCATACTCTGCTGATTTACTGCCAGAACCACCAGAGGCAAACATGTCAATAACCCACCTTTGCAGATCTGCACCGGGTTGACCAAAACTTACATAAAGGTCATATGCCTCTTTAAATCTTACATTACTTATCCAGCCATAATAGGGACCATTACGATAGTCTCCCCATGGACTAAATATATATCCGTTTTCAGGACTATTAGCTATTTTATCTGATGGACTAAAAGTTTGTGGAGCGGTTCTGCTAGTTATAGTCGTATAAAGCATGTAAGCTTGATTTAGTGGTACCCAAACAGCTGGACTTGCTGCGGCTTTAAGTTCAGCATCCGTGAAAGATGAATCTAGCCCCCTGAGTTTTGCTTCATAGTTTGAACTATTCATACCTATTGAACTCCAATTACTGTATGCTAACTTCCATCCTAGCTCACTGAACCCACCAGCTGTTCCATTAGAATTGATGGGCATGTAGTACGTCTTGGGGCCATGAGCTAACATGTTTTGCTGCCACAAACCAATAGAGTAATCGTTACCCCTAGGGTTTAAAACATACGGAGTTAAATTAGATTCCCTTGTGACAATTGCAGTAAATAAGCAGGCTGCTTCAAGTGACATGCAGGTAGCGTATAGTAGCTTTGTAACTTGTTCTCTAGTTAAAGTGTCTGAGGGTGTTGTTGCGTAATTTTTTGTATACATTTGATTTCCATAAACTTCATAAATTATCTCTGGGCTAGCAACAACTGTGTCAGAATAATACTCTGCACCAGCTTGACCTGAACTAGCCGCATCGGCTTGAGACGATCCACCTAGCACACCGCCCGGACCAGTGTAGACGCCTGACCTTTGAGGTCCATAGCTTATATGAATATGATTATTATGGTTGCCATCATGTCCAAAATTTACATACAAAAGATTTGGATATTGCTGCTTAACATAAGTTGAAGCATCCTCAAGTCCATCTCCAACTCCATAAATAAGAGCTAAATCGTCATGAATCATTATTAGATCAGGAATAAGATCAGGCCTTGTCGCTCCTAGAGTATTTAGTTCATCTAAAAATATTTCCAAAGCCTCTCTGTAAACCTCAACAGTTTCACCTGTTGTTTCAAAATTTAACTTACCTCTTGTTCCATCTCTATTTGTAACTCCGCCTATATCTAAAGCTCTACCCATAACATGAGCAGAAACTGTATCTCCATCTTCAAGCGGAGTAAGATTACTACCTTGAATCGCTGGGTTTGCAGCCCTGGATAATCCAGGACTACCAACAAAAAATATGTCTGTATTTGCAGAATTCATATAAATCATTAATTCCAAGATAACTGGTGCAATGTAAGCTTTTTGCATGCTTGCATTTATTATCTCATCTGGAATATCAACATTTGCAGAACTATATCCAGGAACCCATGTACTATGTACGGCTAAATTTTGCATCCCGTCTTGCAAATCAAAATCAAATCCATTAACCAAAGCACCAGAATTACCAAACGCAGAAACTCCATCTGCACCGGTCATACCCTGTAAAAGTCTAGCCCTATCTAGGTACCACTCTTTTTCTCCTGGACCAAAATTTGAATCAAGCAATACCATTCTACTTCCTGCAGAAACTTGGCCAGAGTTGGGAACCGAATTGTGATTTCCGTGAGGATAAGGAGTCCCATCTGCCCCAAATGTGTAACCCAAAATATTTGCATCTGCTGATGCATTAACCAAACTATTCAAAAAGGAAGAATCGTTGGCTAGAAAATCATACGACGCATTGGTAGTAAATGCAGAGTTCAACATAACCCAATTACTGGCTGCTGGACCCGTCAAAACCCTTTGCCCTTCTGGATCTGAAGGATCTCTAACAGATAAACTTGCGCCTTGTGAGTATGTGGTTTCAATACCACTAGTTAGAATGTTATTATAACTGCCCTGAAGCATTCTATTTTTTTGGGAAAGCATAGACCTGGGATCTCTAAACATATTATTTAAAGCTGTTGTTGCTTCTACGTCTTGTGAAGTTAACGTTTTTCTTCCAGCAGGAACGCCTGCTCTAGAATCTGTAGTTCCATTTACTATCCTCTTACCATTAGGATAGTTTCTAGAAAAAAACTCAGAAACTATTGACTGACTAGAAGAAACATTATTAGAATTAAACATAAGTACTAGCTCCAGGTATATTTATTTCAGGAATCATAGCGGACTCTGCAGCTGTTACAGCTGATGGAGACTCTTTGAGAAGGTCAGACACACGAACTTCTGCCAAGTTCCTAGTAACCATCTCCCAGTTCAAAGAATAAGGAACACCATCTTCGTGGTACTGATCCCAACTTACTCTTGGCCATTCAGAAATTGTTAGATATAGCTTATTCAACAAAGCCATTGCAACAATATTAGAATACTGTTTCTTTTGTGAATCAGATATACCATACAAACTATCTGAAGATGTTATCTGAGCAAGTTCGTAGAAATCGTATGCGCTAAAATGTTCATCTATAGAATTATAGATTGCATCAAATCTAGCGTAGAATACAGACTCTGTGTCAAGACTACTCTTAAATACACTAATAAAATCAGAACTTGTAACAACAGGAGCAGATGGAGCTCCTGGTAAGTTGGACCAGTTCATCTGATAAACATCCTCAATAGTAACACCAAGTTGGTCTGCTATATTTTGAGCCAAGTTATCAGTTAAATACTCTGATGGATCAATCTGAACACCTACTCCAGCCTTTCTTAAAAGATCCGACACATTTCTTATAGTAGAATAAATCCAATCATTTGGTAGATGGTAGAACAGAGTCGCAACTGTATTGTCACCATCTTTTTGGTAGTTATATGTTTTATTATATCTACTACCAGCCTCATAATCCGAATCTACAGAAGCTGTTGAGCCAGAAGCTGTTGAGGGTTCTCTTGTTTCATTTATTCTTAATATAAATATCTTATCTTTCAATGACTCTGCTACAAATAAAGCTGATCTTGAAGAGGGCACGGTAGCATCAGCTATCATAAGATCTTGTTCTGTGGTAGTAAGTGAACTATCTATGCGAACGCCTACTTCATTAACCCTTTCTGTTTCTATTCCATCTAGTTTAATATCAAATTCATGTCCAGATATGATATCTTCTACACGCACATAATCTCCGCCCTTTACCTCAACTATTCTAGCTAAGACCTTAAATACATTAGACAAAGAAGCCTGCTCTGGAGAGAGGCCAGCCAGCCTTAAAACCCTAGCATGAACTAATGCATTTTCATAAGAGGCATATCTAACAAAGGTGTCTATCTCCACTTCTTTCCACCCCATACTCTTTAAAAGATCATCAGTCCTAATGTACGCGTGTCCATCAACTGTTCTCACTTTTCTTCTAACACCTAAAACCCCTGGAAGAAGAGCCTTGCTATGATGCTTTCCGACAACCATTCCCTGATTGTACGATAAACCCGCGTCCATTGGTTGACCATTCTTACTCAAATACTGTACATAACATCCGTGTTGATCAAGTAAATTATCCCTAACCCAAGACCAACCTTTCCATGCAAGCTGTGTTACTGCACTTGACAAAGCGGCACCTACAGCCAAACTAGTTCCGGCAGTAAACGGAGCCGCTACACTACCCAGAGCTGCTGCAACTCCGCCTACTATCATTCCAGTTGCCGTACTAGCAATAGCTGCAGCACCGCCGGCCCCACTTGTATTTGATCCTAAAATATCATTCATTGCTTTTGTTACATCTGGCATTGCTTGTGCGGTTTTCATTGCTACGGCATCTTTAACAAGAGCGCTTGATCCATGTGTAAACTGCATGCCGCCTATTATTTGTGGCTCAAGTATTTGAGCTAGTCTATCCATTGAGACTTGGCCACCTAAAGACATTCCAGAAGAACCAGCTTTGGCTCTATCCATAAGTACTCTAGCATCGTTTCTTATCGCCATCTTGCTAAACCAAGAATGTATCCAAGAAGTTAAAAACCATCTTGCTGGATCGTTAACAGTGACAAGTGCATTGGGCGTGATTGATGTGGTGAATCCTAACTCTGGTGTAAAATTATGGACAACCTGCTCAACTTCAAACATTCCATACATTCTCTCATAAACATCTGATAGATACACTAGATCATGAGGTCTAATATCTGGATTACCTATAACTATCAACTCTCCTTGATAAATATCTTTTATATTTTCCTTTAAGTGTGCTAAAGCTATTCTTCTTGCGGTAAGTTCATCTGGAGTTCCTTGAACGTTTTTACTAATTCCTCTAAACGTTTCAAATGGATGCATAATGGGATGAATAATTCCAAGTACGCCTGTGCCTATGGCGTTGTCGAAATATATTCCAGTCTCTATTGTTTTCTCAACTTGCCTTTCTGCTGGAGCACCCTTATCTAGTGCGACTGTTACTGGATATTTTCCGTCAGATATACCAGTAATCACTGTGGCAACGTTGTTCAGGTTTTCTTGAATCTGATTACTTAAGATGTGACTAAAAGAGCTAATGTAATGCAGCTTCTGGAAAGGCTCCCTAATCTCCAAAACTGGCTCTCCATACTCTCTAGTAAATGGATTGTCAACACCCCTTAAAAGAGATCCTTCTCTTCCTAGAGAGTAGTAAATTGAGTCGTTAAAAACTTTATTCATCACATTTGCATGTCTTCTAAATGCAGATGCCTCTTGAAGTGCATATCCCATTTGTTGACTAGATAATTTAAACACAGACAATAATCCATCTAAACTATCTGTAATAGCATTGTATATTGGGGCAACATTCTGAGAGAAGAAATCTCCAACCGAGTCTACTGCGTAAGCAAACATATTACCAGAGCTATTTCCCTCACCCTTAGTTTGAGCAAGTAGTGACAAGAACTTATCATTATTGACAGCATAATCATTATAGGGATCAATATAGGCCCTAAAGATAATGTCAACAGGCTTCAAACTCCATCGTGTACCTCTTGCTCCTAATCCAAGTTTTCCGACTCTTAAGTCTGGCTTCAACACCAACCATGCCCTAGCGTAAGGATCTTCCCACATTTTCTGTCTAAATGAAGCCACCATTAATAAGAATAATTGTTTTGGAGTAGTAATTAGAGAACCTAAATCAGTATACGTTTGCCCACCTGTGCCCCTACCAAATCCAGGAGTATCTACAGTCCTACCTAGAGGGTCATTTTCTAAAACTTCTGCCTCTTCTGATTCATCATCTTGATTACTAACAGGTGCAGAAACAATTCCAGATTCTGCTGCGCTAAGTAAAGAATCACTTATTATAAATCTTTCCCTAACAAACTTTAGCCTATTTGACAAGAATGAGTTTATGCTTTCTATTATTCCACCCTGAGATTCTGGTGCATCTATAAAATTCTCTCTAGCATACTCGATAGCTTGTTCTAAATTATGATCTGCCACCAATTGGTCGCCGCTTCCACTTGGGTCAGAATATAATCCATCTACAAAATCTGCGCCAAGTATTAACGAAAATTCATCTAACGCAGAATTTCCTGTTGCAGAAAATGGATTTAATAATTTAGTGTCACTGTTTCCGGATAAAATACCTTGGAAAAATGGCGGGAACGGATCTTCTGAATCAGGATCAAATCCATAAAAATTAGCAAATATTTGCTTAACACTGTCTAACTCATGATACTGATATCTAAATTGATCCCATATTTCCTGCGCATCATAAACAGTTCTTCCATCACCACCAATAACGGCAACTTCTGTCGAATAGTCTTCGTCATAAAACTTCCTAGCATCTATAGATATTGAATCTGTTGGGTCATACACTGTAGCAAATGAGAGTCTTCCAGTTGGATTATCCGCCTGACTTTCATTTATGTCACCTATTTCATTTTCAAGATTTTCCCTAAGAACGTCTTGTGTTATTAGATCATATCTTCCTTGAATAGCAGCGTCAACAAAGTTCCTTACACCCTCTCCGATTAAGTAAGGATTGCCACCATACTGGAGCCCATAACTAGAATCATAAAGTCTTGTTGATGCTGTAGCAGAATAGGCCGACAAACTACTACCGTGTCTTGCCGCAAGTGCTTCTCTTCGATTCTCGGCATCATTGACACTTGCATAAGCTTGGAAAGCTCCTGCTGCGGCATTATGGAAATTGCCAAACCCTATAATATGATTTGCTAAATCAACGGTGTCAACTATATTCCTTAATTTAAAAAAGTCTTCGGCAAAAGTTCTAGTGTACGCTTCACCGTCTATTGGTCTAGACATTTCACCAACTATTTCAAATGGACTTATTGGAGAGACAGTGTCTGATATAACACCAACTGGCACTTCATCTGGAACAAAAGCTACATAGCAGGGCATGTTCAGCGGAAATGCTCTATATCCACTTGGATCACTTGCGCTTGTACCTGTTATTATTCCCAAATAATATGCTGCGTCGGGAGAGACTAAGCCATCATTTGCTCTAATTCCGTCCAGATTAGTTCCCCAATGGAAAAATGCCGGCCTACAGACAACAGCCCTATTTGTTCCTGGAGAATAAACTAAAACTTTTCTCTTCTTATAATCTTCTGCCTTACCAAAAAACTCTTCAATACCATATTGGTCTTTAAATCTTTGTTTACCCTCTTCATCTATATTCGGCTCATAAGGCCATCTCATAGCTATGTAAAACTGTTCATCTTCAGGAGTAGAAGGAGATCCCCACTCATCGTAAATATTTGCATACGTGGGAGAACCGGTTACAAGAGCATCAGCAGAAGAGGAGTATTCAAATAGGCCAGTTTCCTGATATATATTTTCTATATCTGAAGTTAGTTTAACATTTTGAGTACTTGGGAACGGCATTGTTATACTTACTGAATCAGACAGCGGATTTACCTCAGCAGAGATTTGAGTCAATTGATTTAAAGCAAGTGGTTCATCAAAATTAAATACACCCGATGCAGAATACAGTCTCTGCTTTGGTTTATAATCCTCATCTCCCGGATTATTTTCATCATTGCCTAAAAAGTCTTTTTCTATTTCAATCAGTTTAGTCCAAACATCTGAGAATAAATCGTCTTCTTCATCATAGCCTACATCCTCATAACGACCTGTCATCCTAAGTATATTTGCGCCTCCATAAATTTCATATCTATCTGAAAAATCAGAAAAAACATTAATAGAATATCTAGGAACCAAATTTACTATCTGCTGATGACGGCCTTCTTGCATCATTTCAGAAATAGGTACAGATATGCGACTACCAGGAGGTCCAAAATTCCCACCAACAGTATCAACAGGAAGGTGCGGCCCAACAAAAAGATTTGCCCTAGCCAAAGGCAGAGCTGACTTAACTACAGGAGAGGCATTTCTTCCACTAAGCTCTTCATAAAAAAGAGAAGATTCATCATAGAAGTTTATTATCTTACCTCTAACATGATTAGTCGGAGCATATATTCCAGTTCCATTTCTATTTGCTTGAGCCAAAGATTTAAAAACTTCAGATGTTTCATTTGAAGAAAAAAACGCAGCATAGTCTGCTAGAGGGTTGGTCTCCGCATTAATCTTATCCATTATATTCAAGAAATCCATATCTGGTTCTCTTATTTTTGGACCAAGACCTGCCCTGTCCTCTCCTGGGAAACCAGTGGTTACAGGAACTACACCTGAAGTATAAAGCCAATGAGGTTTACCATAGAACACAGTTGATCTATCCTCAAAAGGTCTCACTGCAACAATATAATTAGGAAGCAATCGAGCGCAGGTCTGGAAAACGTCCCATACAGATCTCATATATGTTTGAGCCCTAAATGAGACTTCATCAAAGCCCGGCAAGTCGTCATCAGGATTGGGAGATAATAGTCCCATAGTCCTAAAGAAGTTTTCTCCATTTTTACCAGATAGAACACCAAGAAGACCTCCCACACTAGAACCTATTGATGCACCAGCTATCGTTCCCGCACCAGGTATAATAGTTCCCAATATGCCACCTACTGCTGCACCGCCGGCTGTGGCTAATCCTATACTAGTTAAATTACTATCCTGTTCAAATATTTCTCCACCACTAACCAAAACTCCGTAAGAATTTGAAGCCCCAAGATTACCAGCTTCATATGATTCTAAAAGTTTATTCCAACTTACATCAGTAACAAAACCAAGATCTCTTTCGATTCTTTCACCGAAAGCATATTCGTTTTCGTTTGGACTAATTGAAGCTGTTGATGCCCAACCATCATCTAGGTCCCCACCCAAAAATTGAGCCACACCTGTACCATTCCCTGGGTAAATATTTCTTTTATAGATTTCAAAATCTATTTGAGAATTTAAATTAGCTATCATTTGACCGATAGCACTTATGGCCCCACCTCTCATAGAGTAACTAAAACCTCTCATTGCTAAAGGTGTTGTAGCTCCTGCAGTAGCAATCATAGATGCTCCTGCAACTGTAGATACGCCCACTCTTGCGGCGGCATCTGCAGCCAATGAAAGGGGATTCATATCGGAATTGCCAACAGCTAAAAGCGCCTCACTCATAGCACTTCTTATGGCGTCGTGTTTAGCTCCTTCTTGGTCAGTCAAGGGTTCGTACAGCATGTTGCCGAAATGTCTGATGCCAAACTTGTTTTCTGAGAAAATAACGCCTTTGGTTGCATGTGCTATTGCTTCTCTAGTCCTAGACGCTCCCATAGATAAAAGTCTTATCATAAGATCTCTAGGCTCAGACATGTACAATCCAGTGTCAACACCTCCATCAATTTTTCCGCTATCTCCATTTTTATTAGTGCTGTTAACGACTGCACCGAGCTCTATTGCATCCGACTGAGCTGTTATGGTTACAATCTCACCTTGCTCAACATTAGTGATAACACCATTGAAAAGAGTTTGCAGAGCGTTGGGATTAGAACCATAGCCTGCTCTTAAGTGAACCCTAACTCCAGGCTTGAGTCTTATATTATTAACATCTACAATATACTCATGCCTCATGTGCGCAAGAATGTTTCTTGATCTATTTAAAATAAGATCGACTATTCCAGCTAGACCTTGAGTAAGTGAAAGTTCCTCTTCACCATCTCCCATATCTGGATTAAATATTTTATTAGATTCTGGGGTTGTTAGCTTGGAGTAAAGATTAGACACTCTAAAAACTAAAGTATCTCCTAAAATATCCTCAGAACTTACAATAGAAAAATCCATTATAGACTGAAGACCATAAAAGTTATCAAACAACTTAACTCCGGCAAAGTATCCACCTTCATCTATTAGCCACAGCATGTAAGTTGGAAACGCCCTAATCATTCGTCCAGACACATCTCTGTAATTTGCATCTACCATCATCTTTTCCCAATGCGCATGCTCAGAACCATCGTACGCATTTTGATACTTATGAAGCGGCTGAACACCAGGAACTCCAGATGCTGGACCGTCAGTCTCGGCAAAGGCTGAATCAGGTGTCTGGATATCTTTTGGATAAGAAGGCTTTAATGACCTTGATGAAGATCCGCTTTCTTGCGAAGATGTTGTGACAGTATCTCCGTTGGAAGAAAAGTAAAATCTACCATTATCTCTACTTATATAGCCAAAGTGAATTCCTAAAGCTGTCTGCAGCATTGCTGCTACTCTGCCCTTGTCTACTTCATCTTGCTCAACAGCATTGAGCAGTGTTATTACATGGTGAAAGTCTACATAATCAGGATGAAAACTTACCTCTTGAATCATGACACCATATTCATTTTCGTAAACATCTGAACTCAAACTATATTCTCCAGCTAAAGCTGCTTCTATAGAAGTTAACGCTGAGCTATCAGAAGCCGAAAGGTCACCAACCACAAAAGGAGCGGAGCCTATGTCCTCCATGAAAATATTTGTTTCTACAGACTCATCTGCTATTCTGAAAAGATTAGTTAAAACATTTTCTTGCCTAATAATAGCAACATCTGTTGTATTAAAAACTGATCTTAATACTCGAGTAAATTCATCTTTAGTCATATTAACCTCAGATGCCAACTCTACTAATCTTGCTGCAACCCCTCTAGCTCCAAGGTCATCATACTCGCGAAGAATTGACTCCATTGAATTAATAACATATGTATACATAGCTCTACTTGCCATGGCCTTCTCTACACCATCATTAAAGTCATGGGATTCAACATTTGGTCGTTCACTTGTAAAGTTGTATACGACATCGTCATCATACATTTGGAAACTTCTAAAATAGAAGTCAGGATCTAAGTTTCCAACTACATTACCCTCTTCATCTTTTACATACAAAGGAAAATCTGGGTAGGCATTAAACGAACCCCACAACTGCTTAATTCTAAGGAATGGATTCTTCTTAGTCATAAACTCTGTAACCATTTCCTTTTGCAAAGAATTACTCAGCTCTTCTCGCTTTTGCTGGAAAACGTCAAAGTCAACTAGTGACAAATTTACCTGATAAACATGAGGGTAGTTAGGAACTGTAGAGACCTGATAATTCATAGGTATAACATACTTAACACCAGCAAGAGCTGTTATAACATTTTTAATACCTAAGAAACCTATAACACCTGTAGCATGCTCTAATCTTGCAAGTCCGGAAACGTGATCAAAAACTCTTTTTATCTTTATTAGTTCTGACTCGCCAAAGACAGTCATGGACATATTAATAATCGTGTCTCTACCACCTATAAACTGATATGTGGGCTCGTCTTGCATTTGAACTTGCATCTTGGCGAAGTTGTTACCCATCGAAAGACTAAAGCCTCTTATGATAACCGATTCTGGATCCAGGTCTACCTTTAACATGGGGACTTCCCATTCATTAAATTTTTGAGATCCAGATCTATCCTTTACGGCTTCCATTAAATTTTGCACAAAACCATTTTGGAAGAATCTTTCATAAAGAGTTACATTAAATGCTCTCTTTATATCTTCCTCTATTTTACCCCTATCCACAATATCAACGTTAGTTGATGTTTTAATTCTTTGAATCTCAGAGTCAATTAACTGCTCAAAGTATTGATGACTGTCATTGGAAACAGCCCATATCAACTTCTTAGCATCTGATAGATCATAGTTTCCGTCTGGGCCAGTTAAAACTTTTCCAGAAAAATACCAAGGCCCTGGATCTGAATAGCTAGAGAAATCTTGTGATTCGCTACCGCCATCATTTCTTTGTTTCAGCCATTCTTGCCTAACATCGTCTAGCTTTGATTTATTCTCAATAATAAACCCCTCAGCCAACTCTGCGTAAATAGCAGAAGACGTATCCTGAGAATTAACAGAGGCAGTCAATATGTCTAAAGAATTTTTGACAAGATCGTAAGAAGACATAGAGTAACTCTTATTTAAGGAAAGATCTCTTGCCTCTGATAATGAAACTCCATAGCTGTCAGATTGATTTAAGTCAAAACCATACTTTTCCAATATTTGAGCCCATAAAGGCTCATGTAGGTCATTATGCATATCTTCGCTGTCTGACCTAAAAGATGCTGTATCAGGTAAAAATAGTTTTGTTTGCGTTTCAGCTGGAACGTAAAGAGAAAGATGATTTCCATTTCTCCACTCATCAATAACATTAGTTCTAAGAATATCTTGATCAAACTCAACTATTTCAACATCATCCAAACTTACATCTGGATCCTCTTCGTAAAGAGATAAGTCTATACTAGACTGATCATCTTGCTCTTTAGAATCACTACTTTTAATTAGGAAGTTTTCATTGACATACGAGTGCAAATGATTTGCAGCTCTGCCCATATAGGTTCTGTACTTACCCCAATTTATAGATTGATTAAAATCTTTAATCATAGGAAGAAATGCTTGATGATCAAAGTTTAAAAGATTGATATCTACTGCTAAAGCAAACGGGAAATTCGGCACTGTGCTGATACTTATACTCTGAAGGCACACACCGGTAATTCCATGTACAGAATTTAAATAGTGATTCTTTACAGGTAATATAGGAGAATATTTAAATGCGGCAACAAGGCCCCTTAGCGAAGAAAGGAACTTATCTATTTTTTCATCGCTGTCTCCATCTGCAGAAAAGTTAATTTCAAAATCAGAACTAAGATCTACTGGTAAATTTGGATCTAACGACAGCCCCCATATCTCTTCGTAATTAGGGAAAAACAATCTCATAGATACATTAGTTTCTCTATATCCAGAATTGAATTTTGGAGTATTTCTTTGCCTGATTGCACCACCAACTAAACTGCCAGATTTAAACTGAGTATTTACATCTATAGTTAAAGGTGGGACGTAAAAATTAGCTGCACCCAGTCTCAAATGAAATACATCAGGATTAGCTGGTGCGTTATTTGCCCTATAGGGAGAATTTTCTATAGCTTTCTGTATTAATTTATTTGTATTATTTCTCTTAAAAGCTAAAGTAAATATTGCCTCTCCAGTTTCTTGATTTATTCCAAAAGCTCTTTCAAGACTATTTATAAACTCTTCCTCTTTCTCTTCTATTAAACCACCACCTTGTCCATTATTAGAATAATCTACAATAGTTGCTAAAGTATCTATTAAAAAAGTAATTAAGGATGGAAAATAATATTGTATAGTCGTGAAAGCAATGGGATTTTGTTTCAAGTTATTTATGACAACAGCAGCTTGACTTTGCCACAAAACATCTATCTCTGCATCAACATAATCTGTAGCTAATTTATCCAAACTAGACAAAGAGGAAAATCGTCTTTTGGCAAAATCTCCAATACTGACTGAATAGCCTGCGAGCTGCAGCAATCCGCTTGACTCAATTGCCTCAAACAGCATTGCTTTAGTATCTTTATTTAAACCACTTATTCCACTAACATCTAATGCTTTAAATATTCTATTAAACTGTTGCCAATCCCTTTGCGATGGCTCATCTATACCAATAAAAACCTTACTACTTAAATCCGAAGTAAGGGTCTCCCTATTGTAGTCTTCAAAATCTGTACCTTCAAAGGCAGCATAAAGGCTTAGTAATGCATCTAAATTACCTGTATCGGGAACTGTTGATATACTGAGTGAGTCAGGCGTTAGTCCTGCGTCTATCTCATAATTCTGTGTTTGCTCTTCTTGATCTATAGAATCATCCAAATTAGATGGACTAGAATCAACTATACCCTTCCATAGTTCAACTCTTGTAAGTAGGCTTTTTGCAAACGAAAAGGCTGAATGTCTACTTTTAAATATTAATTGCTCATTAGCAAAATGAAGCCTTACTGAACGCCTATAATACTCTTCTGGGCTAACATTAGGATCTATATTGAGACCCTGCTGAGAAGCCTGGGCTATCAAAAAATCGTCTAAATTTCTATATATACCTAACTCAGAGTCTCCATAAAATTCTTCATGATACTGTCTCGTAAATTCAAGATACTCATCGTAAATATTGTAAATTTCTTCAGTAGATAATGTACCGTACTGATTACTTTTGCGCACTGCAGCGATAAGGCATGATGTGACTACAGATGTTGAATATTCCCTTTCGGTTTGCGTATCATCTCCAAATATTTGGAGTATTGAATTATCATCATCAAGATAGCCAAGAAATACCCCATCACCAATACCTAAATTTTCACCATTATAGTCGCCGCGAAGAAAAAAATCTATAAGTAGATTATGATCATTTGAGTTTAAAATGTCAACTATATCATTATACAAATCATTGTCAGATATTGCAGCTATAATAGAATCTTTAGTAATATAAGCCATAATTTACCTACGAAAAATAGTTATTTGTTTTTATTATCTTACTGATTCTATCAGAAGAAGAGCCTTGCATAGTTGTACCTGTATAGTTGTTAATTATACTAGATTGAGAAGAAGAATTAAAGTCCATATCTGATCTACTAGATAAAACTTTTCTTTCTTCATTTAATTTTATATTTCTTGCTTTTTGATTAGTGGGATTATCATAACCAGAACCACCCATATTAATTACAGCTGACTTAGAATTATCCAATCCTTCAAATGAACCCTTAACCTTATCAGAAGGACGCCTTGGAACAGCAGATTGAGCGTTTTCCACATTAGCTTTCTCACCTGTCTCAGACTTAGCTATCTTTGCAGAATACTTATTAACTCGGGTAACCCTATGAGAAGTATCTTTTGGTTTGAGACCTTGTGAAGATAGATTTTTATTTTGATTGGAGGCACCGAGAATCATCTAATCTCCTTAAAAATCAGGTGCTACATCTGCATACAAGTCACGACCAAGACGAGGCAGATTACTATACATAGTAGTGGTCAAATTGCCATAATTCAAGTCCCCAACAGACTGTCTAAAGCTGTTAATAGAATCCTGATTACCGTGCAAAGATACCTGATAGGATACCCCTGGATTATATCCTTGATAATAGATATCTTCCATATTTGCGCCACCTGGAGATATTTGAGTTTCATACGCAGAACCGCCAGGAAGCAACGGTGGACCAGTCATATCTGCCTGGGTTCTATCTTTATAGGCCTGATACCCAAAGCTGAAAGCTATTAGAGCACCCATTCCGTAAAGTGTTTTTTTGACAGCTGGTCTTTTTATAAAATCAATAAAATCTTTTTCAGCTAACTTATCACCAATTCTCTTATACTGAGTATTTTTAGCTTCTACATCTTTTGTGTTAAATTCATCAAAAGCGTCACCTAATTCTTCGGCCAGCTCTGCCTCGGTAGCAGTAGTACCATACCTAGTGAGTTCATTAAACTCATCTATATTATCCATGTACTGAGCATTTGCCGCAAAGGCCCCATAAACTGCTGACTCTTCAGATAAAAATTCTGCTGCCAACCTACCTGCTTCAGTGTTTTCTCTTGCCAACCTTCTAAGGCTTTCCAACTCACCAATTTCCGCACCACCTGCAAGGAACCTTTGGACCAACCTCTGCTCCATTTCATTAAGGCCACTTATAACACCTCTTTTAGTGTTAGCATCAACGTAGCCTTGAAGGCGCTCGGCAAATGTTTCTCCACTGAAAGGTTCTACTAATCCAGCTATCCTTTCATATGTTTTCTGACCGACATTAGCTATATCATTATTCATACTCTGTCTAATACTTCTTAAATTTCTAGAACTAGATACAGACCTTATCATTTCACTAACAGTTTCCGCACCCTCTATATCTGGTAGCATCTTTCCTACAGAAATATCTATTTTTCTATCTAAAAGTTCTGCGTCTATTGCTGTTAATATATCAAATTTAGAAACATTTTCTAATCTACTACTTTTATCTATTTCATCAAATAAATCACCAAAAATTTTAAATCTTTTTACAATTTCCTCTTCCATGCCTGCATCAACCAAATCAGCAATTCTTACTGATCTAAACTTATCTAATTCATCTGAATATGTTGCTAATATATCTTTAGCTTTTAGTCTGGATTCTATACTAGTAAAACTAAGTGCAGAGTCTAAACTTTGCTGCTGCCTTTTCATGTTTTCTCTGTATTTCTTTAATCTATTACGGCTGTGAGTATTATGTAGCTGAGCGCTATACTCTGACAATCTACTTACATTCGCATAAACCTCAGCCCTATCTCCACTTAAAAACATTCCGGACTCTTCTTTCAAAAATATATTTATTTCTTGAAGTTTCGCATCAATTTCCTGCCTACCAGCTTTAGCGTCCTTTAAGTCTGCGAATTCAAAATAAAGCGAATCCATTCTATCCATTAAATCTCTTTGAGCACTAGTAACCTGAAAACCTAATTCTTTTTCTGCAAATTCTGCGGCGGCTTTCATTTCTTTCGAATATATAGCCATATATTCAACTATGCTCTCTGGATCTGCCAACATTCTACTTTTAAACAATTGATAGTCAAAACCATATCCACCCTGATAACCCATACCCATGCTTTCAGACAATGTTCTAATGAAAGCCGTTTGTTTTATAATTCCTGGTGTTATTCCTTCATTTAAAGTTTTTAAATCTGCTGAATCATGAAGCTTAGATATGGCCGACTCTAATTTCTTAGTGTCCAACAAGCCAGCATACTCTCCTTCTGCTAATTGAGCTAAAGTAGAAATTCTAACTTGCTCTCTAGCCAAAGACCTTGATCCACCCTGGTTCACAGATATGTCAATTGCACTTTCTTGAGAAATTAATCCTATATTGTACTCAAGTAGTTTATTGTAAACTGCCTTTAGCTGGCCTCCATGCTTATCGTTAACATCAATAAGAAAATCTTGATATTGATCAAGCATTGAGGAAACAACCATTGAAGCATTGATATAGGCTCCCAACTGAGCCTCAGACTTAGCTACAACATTCTTTGCGGCGTTAAAACCCATAGCTGAAGAATATAAAGCCGAAAGCACATGCTCATTATCTATTTCCTCAGCCAAGAACCTCATCTTAGCATCAAAGGGGGAAAATTTAACCTCGGATTCTATATCAGGTGCAGTGTAGTTAATAAATCTATCTATAAAACTCTGATCATAGCCTGCCTGTCTTAATGCGTCAGTCATTGGATCTGTTATGTCAAAAACACCTTCTTGATCCAATAACTTAAATATACCTTGAGATGTATAACCAACCTCATCAACACCAGGAGCAGAAAATAAAGATGATGTACCAAATCTCTTAATTCTCTTTGCCTGCCTCTCAGTAACATCACTAATAGTTGTAAAACCAGAAGCCTCTGAATATCTTAAAAGATCCAAAAATGCTTGCTCTACATTACGTGCCAACCTAGCATTATCTTCATAGTTATACAAACCGCCGATTGCACCATCCCCCTCCATAATTGACTTCAATAGTCTCATAGAACTTTCAAACTGAACCCTGACAGATGATGCTGAAGCCCCAGAAGCAAGCCCTCTTGCATTGATATCTGACGCAATAGCATCAAAAACTGCTGATCCCTTAGAGAAATCAGAAAACTCATCCTGAAGAGAATTCAATGCGTACTTCATTTCTTCTCTACCCAGTAAACTTCTGACAGTCTCTGCATCAAAATTCGGCAACAGGAACATTGACTCTTCAGGTCCAGTAGGCTGTCTCAGCAGATTGAAAGCTAACTTTTCTACACCATTAGATGTTTGAAATCTTGTAATTATAGGAAGAGCTTTGTCGTCTAAGTCAAAACCACCAAGAGCATGCATATATCTAGCAACTGCATCTTCAGATAAGAGAACTTTATGATCCGCTATTCTAAATTTAATTATCTCTTCAGATAAATCAAAACTCTGACCTCCAACTCTAATATCTGAAATTTCGTCAAGATCAACTACACCATTTTTACCACCTAAAAATATTTCACTAGCCTGGTATTGCATATCTCTTGCGATACCTTTTGTAGTAGACCTACCAAGAAGACCGGCTTCAGAATCTATACCGAACCTATACACATTGGCCATAACAACTTTTGTTTCATCTTTTCCAGGATTATATCTAAAGACATCTCTTCCCACAATATCAAAGAGCGCATTAGCTAATTCAACATTTTCAGATATATTTCCACCTCTTTGAATAAATTCACTTATTGTCCTAGCTTGCTCCCTAGCCCTTGTTGCTGCCATTCTTGCAAACTCATTCATATCCTCATAGTGCTCTGCAGCATCTGATGAAGCTGTCCTTTCTAGAATAGACCTGATTCTAGGACTAAAAACATTATTCTCTAAGGCATCATCCAATTCCGTCATTAAAATATCAGATCTTTGCTTTGCTGCCTCAAAGTGCTCTTTAGTGGCAAAAATCGAACCATGTGCTGCGGCAGCAGCGTAATCAACCTTGACATTGTCTGCATAGTCGGAAACCATTCCCGAAAGGTTTATAAACTCTGTAATATTACCTCTTCTACCTGCAATAGCTGTTTCTTTTTTGAAAGAAGTTTTATTAAGAATAAAAGCTATATCTTTTAAGTCATCGACCAATTCGCCTACTGCGACTATATTCTTAGCTGTAGACATTCCTCCGACTGATATACGACCAGTTACCTGGCCACCATGATCTATTGCTGACTGAAAGCTCCTTCTGCTTCTTTTAATAGTTTCTAGTTTATCTTTTAATAAAAGCTTTTCCTGAACACCTAAAGCCGGATCCGCAATAGCTTCTTCTATCTCTTTAATGTTTGCATCTAGCGCCTTAACTTGTGCATGAAAGAATCTAACATTAGCTATGTCAGCACCGTCTTTGGCTAGCTCAGCTTGTTTCATCATTGCACCAGCTACTTTTTTAAGCCTTCCAACTTCATCATCAGTTAAAAATTTACCCTTTACCTTTTGACGCCTAAGTGCATCTTCTAATTCATCCATTAGAACCTCTGAGCCAAACTTTCCCGATGTAGGAGATTTCTCCCTATTGTCATAGACGAGTATACGACCCTTGCCTCCCCTGTCTGACATGACAGCATCCCTTACAGCTGCCTTTAGCGCATTCATTTGATCAGCATCAACAATATCTGCTTGTGCTGGCATCCTTGACTTAAGATTACCTGATACCATATCTGGATTGTTGGTAAAGAATCCAACAACTGAATCAACATAATTACCAGATTTAAGATTTTTATATAAAGCTCTCTCCTCCTTGCTCCTTAAAGACCTAAGAATTGGATTGTCAATTTGATCATCAAACGCCCAGTTTCTCATAACATCAAATTCAAAATCGCTAACTAAAATATGATCAACTAAAGAGTAATTAGTCTTCTTAACCTTACCTACTTTAGGTGCACCTGAAGAAGTTCGATCAAGTGCATTAGATATAAAATTATGTATATCATCACCAGCTAAAGAAATAGGTCTATCACCAAATGATGCCCTGAGTCTTTTTGCTATTTTTAAAGCTTTACCAGAAAACTTTGCGCTAGATCCAGCCTTAATTGAAGTTGGATCACCTTGAGAAAACATTTTACCAAAAATTTCTGGATTAAGAAAATCATTGCCAACAACAGATGCTAAAAGATTGGCTTGATAAGAGTTAAGATAACTAACTTTACCATTTTTTGCTACAGAATCTGACAATCTAAAACCTATAACTTTTACAGAACTACTAGAATCAAGAACCTGTATACCTTGACCCATCATTTCTAAGCTAGCTTTTGAACCAGTATCTCCACCTGATAATAATCTTCGTAAAAAACTTTGTGCTTCCGCACGGACTGACTCTTTTTCTTTAAACTTGGTTTTTCTTGCTATTCTTTCACTACCAAACATTGTTTCATCATCAAGACTAAAAGTTGCCTGAAACATTTGGCCATGCTTAACAAAATCATCAACATCAATACCCGCATCAATGAGAATTTTTTTCTCATTTGCCGTCAAATTATTTATTCTATCAATCATATCTCTAAATATTTGCCTACCTGAACCAGCTCTATCTTCCGCAAAAGGTGCAGGTAATTTTTTCTTTCCAAGTCCAGGAAGATTTAATGACCCAGGTAACGGTTCATCGGCAGCGAAAAGATCTAAGGAGGTTAAGTATCGACCAGAATTATCTCGTGTCGCATCTAATGCCTTATTGAAATCGTCATAATAACTATTCGTTACAGGACTGAAAAACTGTACTTTGCCATTCCTTAAGGTAACTTTGACTAGCCCAGATTTTCCAGCCCTAGTAGATTTAACTACCGTCTGCGCAGCTAAATAGCCTCTTGAAATGTCCCCAAAATCAACGTTATAGTCAACCATAGTTATACTCCATATGAAATACTAATATCTTGCCTACCAAAAGTATTAGCAACTGGTATCACTGTTCCAGAAACACCTGAACCATTCATCAAAGACTTTAATCTTAAGAACATATCTTCACTTTGTTCATCTGCAAAAAAGCTAGGGTATGCTGGGTTGGAAAGATTTGCTTGATCTATCTGTTGTGGATAGTAACCCATTTGAGACATATCTAGACCCATTGATTGTCCCATTTTAATTTTTACATGATCCATATTAGTGTTAGCATGCCAGCCTTCCCATGATTCATCAGGAAGCTCATGTCTTTCAAGATACTCATCTAACTCAGGTCTTTTTTCCACTTTCATGCCCCAAGCTGCCTGATAGATCCTTCTCTCTAACCTGCCCGCAGTAGAAAGTATTCTTTCCTGCTCACCTTTATCAGTCTCTTGAATCATTTGCTCAAAATGCTCCCTCTTTCTTTTGGGGATAGCAAACTTCATCATTTCTAAATTCATATTATTTAAATCCGCACCGTACATAGTAGATTGAGCCTGCCTTCTATATTGTACGGCTGCACTAAAATCTCCAGACTGCTGAGCCATAGTCGCAAGCCTGCTACTTTTTACATAGCTTAAAATATCAGTGTACTCTTCCAATGCCAGCTCCTGCTTTCTTTGCATTGGGATATATCTGTCACCAGATATTAGCTCAGCGGCTTGACCATATATACTGGAAGCTCCACCGGTGATTAATCCGACAGTTGCACCAAATGCTCTTGCTCTAGGAGTGGCACCAAAAAATGATCCGACAGCAGCCAGAGATACAGACGCTACTAATGGATTATCTTGAGTTGCCTTATTTACCATTGGAGCTATGAAGCTAGATATTGGATTTTGCCACTGTGGGAACGTAGAACCGTAAACATTTTTTCTTTCCCAATCTTCTACTGCTGTTTTATCCCCAATAACCTTATTGACAATAAAATTATCAGAGTGAGCTATAGCTTCACCAAGTCTACCCAATGCAAAAGCTCTAGAATCTATACCCATATCTTCAGCGGAAGATCCTTTAAATCTATATTCAGAAAACTCATTTCTATTTGATTTAGACTCAACCTGCTCTCTTATTTCTGAAACTCTTATTCTTTCATCTGGAGAAAGCGCCATTGAGTCCATTTGTCTATTTAAAGTTCTGAACTGCTTTGAATAAGGTGCAACATCTGCGAGTATATCCAACTGTGTTATAGCACCATAATCACCTGAAGCATCGCTATAGAGTCTATTTAATCTTTCATAACCAATTCCAGGAAGTCTTAACTCACCCTCTTTAACCTTAGTATATGGATCTCCCGTCTTAAAGTTAGTGAAGTATTCAGAGCCAGGAAGAAATGGATATTGGTCAGCCATTCTATTCCTTATTGGATTTATAAAATCAACATCTGTCCTTTGCTTAGGTATAAATCTTCTAACTATTTCAGAGAATTCTATATTACCTATTGCATCTTTGGATGGTAAAGGTACGTCACCAAGACCTCCTAGGTTTAAATCCCAGAAAGCTCTAGAAGTTCCATATGCTTGACCAGCTGACTGCAAAACAGATCTAGGTGGAGTAAAATCGGAACCTCCAAAACCAAAAGTTTCACGAAGATTACCCAGAGCAAAACCATATATACCAGCCATTTCTTGAGTTCTATACCCAAATTCTCCAAGCTGATACTCTAACGAAGTAGAACCAATAGGTGCCCCAGAAGCAACTATATTAGGAGTCATAACTCCAGGTGCTTTTGGAGGACCATAAGCCATAGCTGCAAACTGTGAGTTAACTGAACTAATGTCATTTCTTACCATTCCAGTAGCAAGACCGGTAGGGCCAGCCCTAGATGCTAGGTCCGCATTGGTTTGAGCTACCTGAGAAAAACCCCCTGGCATACCGGCAGAACCAGATATTCCGGTAGCACCATATAAAGGTGGACCAGGGATAGACGGTTGCTGATAGCCAACGTTAGAACCAATATATGCTGATGCATCATATGCCCCAAATTCTCCGGCTGGCATGTAGTTAGCTAACCCTGCTCTAAGCTCCTCCTCGTGCATCATCTTCTTCGGCTTCAATAGTTTGCCTATCGTCATATTACCAATACTTGTTAATGGTCCAAATGGACCCGTAAAATATTCACCAGTTACAGGATAAGGTCTATCGTCATAATGCTTTCTCTCAAAACGATAAGGATCTAATGGCCTCAATGGCGATACATCAGTATAGAATAAAAACTTTTCAAGAGGACTTCCATAAGTATCATCTGTATACATAGCTCCAGCTTGTAGTCTTCTATAATACGATGGCCTATAATATTCTATCTTACCACCCTTAAATGGCGTAAGCCCAAGAGGCCAATACCTACCCTGTCTGATAGCAACCTCGCCCTCTAAAAGCTGCTCTCTTTTCTCCTGGTATCCAGCACCGCCAGGAACCAAACCAGACAAAGCGGACTGAACCTCAACAGCTCCTCTTGCAGCAGTAGTTATCAACAACGGAGAGTATACCCTATCCCCTTGTGCATCTTTTTCATTAACAAGACCACCAGCTGTTCTATCTGCGGTTACAAAAGTCATTCCAGCAATGTAAGCTGGAAGAACTCTCTTGCCAACCATACCAATAGCAAATTCACTAAGGGGACCTCTATAATCTCCGCTTATTCCCATTCCAACAGTTCCAAAATACTTATTCAAACGACCAACAGTATGAGCAACTGCGGCACTAGCATTCGAATAAGACGATGGGTCACTGTATGTTGTGATTCCGGCGACACTCTTCATAGCGCCATATGGATTCCTTTGGAAAACGGTTCCAAATGTTGGAACAAAAGTTGTAGATTGACCAGAACCTAGTGGATCAGTTGAAAAGTCATCTAAACTATGCTTACCGACATTGAATCTTCCACGAGTTTGAGAGGTTAAAGGAGCTAGTCTTCTCTTTACTGCACCAGTGATATTATTAATAGATCCATCTGCAAAAGGTTCAGAAAAACCTTTAAACGAGCTTTGATTATTTATTAAGTCTAAAAAGGCTGACTTGGCATTTGTTGAAACCGAAGCGCCAGTTTGATACGTACTAAACGCAGAGGAGTCAATTAACGACCCAAAAACTGATGCTTTTGCTTCAGCCCTTTGTGCTGAACTAACTTTACCTGTTGAAACTAAATCATCTAATACTTCAGAAAGCTTATCAAACTTACCCGCTGAACCGGGTGCTGTACCTCCTAGGATTCTTTCTGTAGACATCCTGTGCTTGAATATGGCTGTCATTACATCATCAGCCATAGTAGTTATGGTTGGAGAATCGGCAGACTTTGATGACAGTCCAGATAGATCTCCTCTAGATATTAAAGACATTAACTTAGCCTGAGATCTTTGAACAGCCTGAATTTGTTCATCAGCTAAAGAAAGACTTGTAAGTAAATCTTTTTCAACAGCTACAAGATTGTATACATAATCAATCAGATCTTGAGGCGACCTAACATCTGATAAATTAGGAAGCTTCTGACCAGCTCCAGGAATACGAGCTTTTGCATCCTCTGGCGTAGGGATTTTTCTACCAGAAGTAGAAAAGCCAACCCTACTCTCAAATTCTCTAATTATAGGAGAAGCTACACCATATTGGTCTGATGCCCTTCTTATGACATCCATACCTTTAAACACTTCTTGATCAGACATTGATCTAACAACTTGACCAGTTTGCTTATCAACAATATCTAACCTATTATTGCTGTATCTTCCAACTAAAACTTGCTTTTTACCACCAGAATACCTGACAACCTCATCTCCACCCAAGAGCTTTGTTAGAGTTGTTGGATTCTCAACATCAAAGGCCCTGCCTCTAAATCTTTGCACAAAACCAGCTAATGCGTTCGGTTGATCAATATCTACGTCAAAACGTTTTCTAATTCTTTCGCCAACGGTAAGACTCCTGCCCTCCATGCTGGCTCTTATGTCATAAGGTGAATCACCAGAAACTCCAGATGCCTCTCTTGCATACCTTGAAAGTAGCTCATTACTTGAAGACGCAACAGGTCTATAGAACCCCTCAAGCATCTCTAAATTCATTCTAGCATTCGTGTCGTATGATCCTTTTAAGATTTTACCTTTTGCATTGGCTGTTTTTATAAAAATACCAAAGTCATCTGCACCCATTCCCCCAATAAAAGGTTGAACAGACCTTCCAGACATATACTGTATTGGAGAAGAACTAGCCATAGCATTGAAAGAAGACTTGCCAAATAAATTAAATGGATTAAATCCTAAGACTGGTATTTTAAATTCATCCATAAAGAAGTTAGCCATACCCCTAAAGCTTGACTTAACTCCACTATAATTTAAGTAATCTGCTCCGCTTGTGCCAGTTCTTCTATATAGTCCAGAAAGTGAAACTTGATCTAAGGAAGCACTAAGGGGGTTGCCTCCCTTGTTGGAAGCAGAGACCATCTTCACTAAACCATCATGCTGCTGCTCAGAAATTATTCTTTTAAGACCATTATCTAGTGACGCATAATCTCTTGACGTAACATCTCCGATTGTAACACCCTTCATTCCCAAAGACTGAGAACCAAAGATGTTAGACGACATTTTTCTATTTCTTATAAGAAAAGACCTCATAGAGTTAAAGTCATTGGGATCAAAACCCCTAGCTGCGAGGGCATTTATCATCGACCTTTCATTGGTAGAACTTACACCTATAGTGGCAGCTACCGCCTTACGTATAGAGCTAAGGGTCTGCTGATTTTCATTTCTGAAAGAAAGATAACTTAACTTTCTTTTGCCAGCAATTGCCGACCCAATTTCCCCTAAATGATTCTCTGCTATAGACGACCATTCTTTATGTATTCTTTGGTTAAGAGCTGACATTTTTCCTGGGTTAGCGTATTGTCCAGCTGCATTTTTTATTACAGACTCCAGCTCTTTAGCTGACATAGATCCGGCAATTTCAGAGTTCTTAGATACAGATCTATACCTAAGTAGCATATTCTCAAAAAACGATTCATTTGACGAGGCGTTAGGTGAACCAGGTATTCCGTAGTTTTTCACCCTACCCATTGAAACAATCTGCGTTGGATCAAAGTCAACACCAGTTCTGGGAAGCTGATTTATTCTTAGATTAGATACGAAATTCCTAGCATCTTCTACACTATAATTTTTATCTAAAAGTTTTTGTTCTAGTATTTTTTTAAACTCATCTTGCTGACGACCAGTCATAAAGAATCCTGGAGTACCTCCAGACAGCTGATCAGCTGCTTTCAGCACCTTTGAGTTAGACATGGAAGCTATCTTATTAATTGCTGAAGTTAACTGATCCCTATACCCAGCTCCTCCCCTGTTTTTTATTATGTCATCAAAAGACCTAGCCCCACTCAAGACGTCGTATGCATCGCCAACCCTACGAAACTCTGACATGAACTCTTTTCTTGCAGTAGATATACCACTTAAACCAGGAAGAAGGTCTTGAACTGTTGCCTCTCCACCAAAATTTTTCATTCTTTCTGGATTAAACAAATCCTTAAAAGTTATTTTATCGACTGCTTCACCCGCACTCTTTTGGGCAGCCATCTTCTCCTTAGCGCTCTTATATCCATGCCTTAAAGAATGAAGGTTCTGAACAAAACCTTGCCTATTCCTATATGGATCAGCCACAGCACTGAAGGCACCAGATGCTTGTGCAGAAGTTCTAAGGAATCTACTTTGAAGACCTGCTAAATCATGTCCAACTTCTTTTAATAATTCATCTACCTCAAAGAAGCCCTTGTGCATCTTTTGCTCTATGGGGGTAAGCCTATTAAGATTTCTCGTAGAATGCCTAATGGTATGCAACGATGATCTAGTTTGATTAGCAGCTGCTCCAGCAAACTCAAAAGGAAGAATCATAGTAGCAGCAGCAGAAACGGACTGCTTAACAAAGTCAGTAACAACATCTACAGGATTAAACCAGTTAACCTCTTTTTGATCATTAAGTTTTTCCCCAAAAAGGGGATCAACGATTGCTCTTTGAGCTGCATAAAATGCAGGTAGTTCATACGGTAGCCTTCTACCTGCTCGAACCATCTTTTGTTGCAGAGTATCCCTAAAGGACCAAACTACTGCTGGCTCATTTATGCCTCCAGTGTTAGCTGCGGCTCTTTCTGATGTCTTAAGAAATCCTAGACCACTGGTTTCTTGAAGTCTTCCATCTAAATCTATTCCAGTGGTTAGCTTCCCGTCCATCTCCCAAACGAGATCAGTATAAGCTCTGTCCCCGCCTTTTCTAGTTAAACCCTGAAGCTCATCTAGATGCCTTCGAAGCTCAGTAACAGACTTAACTACAGTAGTTGCAAAACCTACTGTTTCATTAGCAGAGCGATCCTGAATCCTTTTAGCGAGCCTAAGTCCACCAGCTTTAGTAAGTTTAGAGGCAGCAAATGCGCCAACCATGGTTGCTGCCGAAGAGGCAAAGAACTTTGTTATAGGGTTACCATTAACAGCCCTAGATATAATTCCAGAATTAGGTGAGATACCATCGGTCTCTTCACCTGTTGTGGGTACATCACGAGAGGTTACACTGTGACCTATATTATGTACAGGACCTGGATCCCTAATCATAAGATTCCCCTACCGTTATCCACCCCAAAGCTTATTAGCAATTGGGTCGTCCAAACCAGCTGCCCCAGCTGGCTTAGCTTTATCGTGCTTTTCAATCATCTCTTGATACTTCTTAGCCTCTTCTTCGGGATCTATTAGCTCAAGAGTAATATTGGTTGCCTCAATACCATTTATGCCTTGTTGTATTTCTATTATCTTCTCAGAAAGAGCAACCTTTTCAGCTAACTGAGAAAATGTCATATCCTCTAAATCATCTGGAGAATATGAACTAATAGTAGCGAGAACAAAAGCTTTCATTAAATTTTTAACTTCATTTGCTTGCTCTCGCTTAGACATTAAAACATATCTAGCCATCTTAGCAGAAGAAAATCCAGATATATCTATAACTTCTTCTGCTAACGAAGAAACAATTCCAGGAGGTATCTTATTTAAATCAAAGTCCTCTGGATAAACAATAGCCTGCTGAATAACTATGTCTTCAATGTCTGCATACGAAAAATTGTTTGACTCTTGTAAATATAAAACCTTTTCGTATTCTTTAAACGTTAGTTCACGAAAGTATAAGTCTATACCTTTTACAGTTATAGAATATAAATTACCATATTTATATTTTAACTCAAATATTACATCCGTGTCTAACATCAAGCATCACAGTTGGCGAACTTCTAGTGCGACGAAGCCTGAGGCCTCTAGAACCTCTTGCGCTATTAAAGACGGAACACCAGCCATTGCGCCAGTTAAGTTCTCGCCGGAAAGATTGGGATAAAGAACGCATACGTCAGCTATGGCTTCTTCATTCCACATGTTTGCTTCTGCGGATGTCATTTGGCCATCCTGAACCAGTACTTCCATCTGCTTAACTATATTCTTATACTCTAATCTATTTAGAACTCTCCAAACAATATGATTATCGTAAGTAACAGAAGTTACATATACGTCACCATACTGCTCCTTCCACTGAACAATCATTCCAGCAGTCGGGCCACCAGGCCAAATCTCTTCATCTGATTCAAGATCTTCAACTGAAACTGAATCTTCATCTGGATCTACAGAAATTTCTACATAATCTGTTAATGTATAACCAGCTTCTGCATTCTCTGAAACTTCTTCTTCAACAGATTCTACGCTATCATGTGTGAGAACATCCTCCACATTCTCTGTTTCTACCGTAACTTTTTTAACATCAGACATAAATATCTCCTTTAATTTTTACTTAACATTATATCACAGTGCGGTTCCAGGCGGAACTATAGATCCCGGTTCAGCATCTACATCTTGCCAAACTTTATTGCCATCGTCATCAACAACAACTGGCGGTGGATCTGGGGCATCAAAATTATCTGAAACATTATTAATTTTTAGCTTCTTAATAAAGGATACATCCGCATCTGAGAAGTAGAAATCTCTAGCCATAAATTGATAAGTTTCAACTAATGGACTGCCACCAACACTATACGAATTTGTACAACTTGTCAAATTCACCTGCTGTATTACAACCTTCATAGGGTTTGTTAAAGAATCCACCCTAACGTTTCTCTCATTAACATCTGCGGCGACCACCCTATCAATGGTATTCCCTACGGCTATATCTTGAGAGTTAAGGATATCACGAGGAGTCAAAGCGGTCTGCTCTGCCCCATAAATTATAACAAAGTTAAAAGGCGGATGTGCACTAAAGATATTTTTGTTATCTATTGAATCTGAATAAATATCATTTGTAATTCTATCTAACTGACTATAAGACCAATACTTCTGAACATTTTCCTCATCATAAGGAGTTCTTGCAAAATCTCTAGATAGTTTTGATATTACACTACTTCCTTCATTTTGACCACCAAAAGAATCGGCATTCACCCTGTTAAAAGCTGCCTTCTCAAGAAGTTGAGTCATCCTTTGCGGATACCTAGTATACACAGTAAACTCACCAACAATAATTCTAGTCCCCAACATTACGGTATCGTAATTGTATGACCAAAACCCGTAGATTGGCTGCTTCTCCTGCCTAACCGAATAGGCAAACGACGCCAGATCTATTTCATCATCAACATCAAACAGTCCGTCAATATAGACCCTAATATCTTCCCCGCTAAAGTAATAATCATAATAAGAATTAAAAGTTTTATTACCCTCTTTTGCTCCTCCTGCCCATTTCAAATCTATTTTTTCAGACAAAGGATTAAAGTCAAACTTATCAGTTCTTCTATTATTACCTGACATTAGGAGGCACTACCTGTTCTATCATATTGGATTGATATAGTTTTGCTAGATCAGCTACAACCTGATCCCCAAAAATGTTGTACTGAATATTTAATTGTCTTTCAAGAACTGCAGGGTCTTGAGTGCTATTTGGATTATCTGTATCTGACCTATCATGAGGTGAAACCATCTTCACCATTGGCTGTATACCTCTAGCCATATACGTATATGTTTGCTCTATAATCAAGTCATCTATAGATAACGTTTGACCTTCATCCACTATAGTAACACCAAATATTTTCATTTTAGACATATTACCATATTCATTAAAGAATGATACAACAATATCAAATGGCGGAAGCATGTCCGCTAGTGGAGCAAAGAAGCCATTTCTTCTTGCCAATAAATCTTTATATTGAGAAATTCTATAAAATACATATTCATTGAAAACAGTAAAAATTAAACTTCCCGCAATAGTTCTACCACCCTTTATAAAACCGCGAGGATTAACATGACCCAATGTTCTGACTGGAGAATTCTCTCTGTGCATTGAATAAGAAAGAGTTTGTATTTCCCCTAACTCTATAACTTCTCCAGGGCCAGTAACAGATCCATCTGAACCTATTGTAGGAAGAACTATAGTAGCAACTGCATCAGCACCAGAAAAAGAAATCTGACTAGTGTTATAATTTAATTGATTATAATCTGATACCGTAGGTTCTACCTGAGCTGGAGTCTCAACTATAGAAGTAGCTGTTTCAACTTGCTGTTTGGTTCTTATTACCCAATCCATTTATATTTTCTCCTTAACTAGAGATGCACGGAGGAATACCCCCGTGCATCTCGTAGAGCTAAAAGTACCTAGCGTACTTAAGTATTATCAGTTACTGGTAGATTGATCCCTGACCGTTGTTAACGGTAGTGGTGAATCTCTCATTGATGAGACCACCATTATCCACACCAGCTGAGTTATCAATATCAAGCGTGAACATTGGTCCAAGCTCTCTGGCAACATAGGTCATTGTTTCCTCAATGACGATGTCATCCATTGAAGCGCCAGAACCCTCATTGAGAAGTTCAACACCGTAGATTGATCTAACAGCTGCCTGACCATACTCGTTAGCAAAGGTAATAGTGATATCAAAAGGTGGAATTTGATCCGCATAGTATGGGAGTTTTCTGGAAACACCTGTACCGTAGGCCTCTTCATTCACAATACCTCTTGAGTGATTTGAATCACCAGGAATTGTGTTGTGACTTCTAGTATAGAACCACTGACTTCTATTGGTGTCATGATTCTCTGCTATCATCGTATAAAGAGCTGGCCTATCAAAAACAGTAAATATTAGTGAACCAGCGATACCCCTCTTACCCCTTGAGAAAGAACGAGGATTTGGTGAACCCATTGTGTAAATGGGTGCTTTTTCTCTAGTAACTGAGAAAGTGATACCCGAAAGGGCACCAATCTCTACGCCACCAAAAGTGGCTACAATATCTGCACCAGAGAAAGTAGTGTAAGTGTTCAGATATTTCTGAACGTTATCTCCTTCAGCCATTTTTACCCTCCAATCGGTATTTTATGTAGGCTATTTATTACAGGTTGATTGCTACTCGAACTTCAATATTCTTGAGCTCGAATGCAGGTGTCAAAACAAGGTCAACAATTGCCTTGTTCTCATTTGGTATATAGGTAACAGTGAAATCACTTGAAAGGATTGCACCGCGTATCTGCATACCGCGCAAACCAGATGTAATCGCTGTTTCCATTGAGTTTCTGGTTTGTACATTTGAAGGCATACCAATGAACTTCTGGCAAACCTGTCTAACAATGCCAGTGGCATCATCAATAATTCTCTTAGTTGTCAAACGGGTATAGTCAGATGTGCTCTGGGCAAAAGTTAAGCTTTCGCCAAATACAGCTACCTTATTGAAGTTTATGATAACTGGATTAACGCCCTTTTCGACAAGCGCTGCTTGCACTGTTCTTGTAGGTGAGTAACGAACCGACTCAATATTATAGAGTGGCTTGTTAATCAATGAACTATAAGAAGGAAGAGTGCTCATGCTGGCAGCAAAAGAAGCTGCACCATTTGCGTAACCAAAGCTGTTGCCATTACTGTTGTAGTTGATCGGCATAACCTCGCCTGCGACTACAGTGACATAGGCACCGACTTCCTTGAAGAGGTCACTACCATCTCTATCGGGAAGAGTAGATAGGGCAAGGTGTGACGATATCTGTGAAGGAGTCATCTTCTCCGGGCCAGCAAATGGCTTAATTCCGATAACGCCAACACATGGATTAGTATTTTCAGAGATTGACTTGCAGGCAGCGCCAACTTTGTAGGCCCAGTTAGAAGTAACTGTTGCACTATTGTCAGCGTAAAAGCCTCTCTCGGTATCATTGCTTGGTGTAGCTGGGTCTTCCCAGTCATTAGTGTTGCTACCTCTACCCCAAGCTAGGATAATGTCAGGTATTGCGGCTTCGGCTGCATCAAAAGCTGCTTGAAAAACATCATCACCGCCATGGGCGACTGACGTTACTGCGCCAGTGGTTGCAGTGAATACTGTGTCACTTGGAAGAGGTACAAGATAAACTTTTTGTGCTCCAGCTGTCACAAGTTCGATAAAAGCTCTGTGGGCATCTGAACCATCACCAAAAGCGGTAATAACATCTGCCTCGTTTAATGCTCTAACTACGTCAAGATCCTGTACGTCACCAGTTCCATCTGCGGTTGAGCGTCTAGCGATAGCCACAACTCTAGGTCCGGTTGGGGCATCGCTTCTTGAAACCGTGTAAAAACGATCTCTAATTGTTGTAGTTACTCCAGGTATAGCCATATTGTTTTAAGACCTCCAGCTAAGGATTATGAATCTTCAAATATAGTAACGGAGAACTTATAAAAACAACCATCCACATGTTTTTCAGAAAAAAATATATATATTTCTATACCAATATTTTACTGGATAAAACCCATTAAATATCGGGTGTAGCCATCTGGAAATGGTCTCTAATAATAAGTTCAGAGTCGGTAATTGTTTGATAGACAGGGAACCCATCGCTATCCATTTTATCAACCTTAACATACTGATCTGAATCCCTAATTACCTCTTCAGATCCAACCTCATCAACTTGATATGAAGGAGTTGCTGCATAAATGTCCTTTAACCAAGCTCTAGCATCAACAGCAATTTTTTGAATCCTAGCATTAGATATCGCATAGGTTTTTTCAGTAGTTAACATATACATAACTTGTCTTTGAAGAACATCTTTTCCATCTTTATTCAATTCTGAATCAGAAACCCTTCTTGCGTAAACTAGATCAGAGGCACCAGCTGCTTTTAAGATTGGAGTATGTTCTACCATAAAATCCTCAAACGCATCCATAATCTGATCTGCAACAATAGATGCATCTACGTCATCGTACGTTTGATCATTATTTTCTCCAAAAAAAGTCCCCACTTCAACCATTACGGTAAAGCTAACTATATTTTGAAACTTCTGACCATAGAAAGTTACACTTTCACTAGCAGAGTATTCTTTTAGCTGATGCCTCATTCTAGGTTTTGGATCCATAGTATGAGGCTTTCTTAGCTCCAAAGCATAACCTATCACTATTGGTGGATAATGTGGAAGTCTTGAACTAGGTGGGTTTGATGACACTATTTTGGTTATTACTTCATCAAAAGATATACTCATATCCCTGTTTGGATTATATGGGATCATAATTATTTCCGGGTGCACCTCTTCCCACATCTTCTTTACAATCTGAACAAACTCTAAGTAGTTTAAGGCTCCAGAATAAATTTCTTCTACACCATCTTTATCAACCCTAGTAAAACCTGGTGCCTGTAAAGGATTTTTTGGGAATCTATTCCACTCAGAAAAATTTGGGAAAGTATTATATCTTGCTACCATACTATGCTCCAGGACCTGCCGACAAAGAGAAGTCTATCTTTTTAAGACCTAAAGAAGATAGTACCTCTATATCAAATAATAAATTACCAAGATTTAAAGTATCTGCCGTAACATTAAAAGCGTAATCATTAATTGCACCATCTATAACTAATCCATCTAACATTCTCTTAACCTTTTCACTGGCTGAATCATAAGACAGTCTACCAATAGCCTGGCCAGCATAAACTTTAACTTCGTTAATTAATCTGGCCATCAACCTCATCTGCTGCGCTTTATATAGGGTACTGCTACTTCTTGCTAAGGTATAGTCATTTGTTACGTAGACCTCAAAATCTATATTTCTTTTAGTTTTCTTACCCCTGTAAATAGTGTTAATACCAATATCATCTAATCTTGAATACTCTGAATGAGTTAAATCTGAACCAAAAACCGAAACAGCTCCAGGAATTCTTTTCTTAATCAAAGAAGTTCCTAAACCATTTGACACCAGCATCCCAGCATATGATGCGGCGACAGAATCCACGTATGTATATCTTACCTGAGGATGACTATATAGACACTCGCCATAGATAGGAACAACAAATCTTCCTATATCTGACGACACGGCATCACCGTAGTAAGTGGTTAACTTGTCCTTTAGAACAGAGCTTTGCTCTATCAAGTCAACATCTGAAGAACTAAAACCATTAGTCCTTGAACCTATGACTCCCATTTGTACAAAGCCAGTATTATTATTAAAGTTATAGCAATACTCTGCTAACTGAGTTACGAAGTCATAAGTATCAGTTCTAATGATAGATGCCTGCAATGGAACTATAACATCTATAAAATCCAAAGACCCTATCGCATCATAGGTGTCTTCTAGTCTTTCATAGTATCTTTCATAAAAATTTTTACTTGTTAAGCTACCCTGATAATCGAAAACATTACCAGATTGTAAACGGTAATTAAAATCATCTACATATTCTGACATTGGTGCTGCAGCGCAAGCCACTATATCGGTGGCACCGGCGGCATAGGCGTTGAGTATGCCTTTTAATAGGGGGGAGTTAAAATCAGCACCCAAAGTATCAATAGCATGCTGTATTGTCCTAAGTCTAAAAGGCTCATTAAGGGCTACGCCGTCAGCATGCCCTATCAACAACAGGGTTCCATGATTAGTTCTACTAAGCTGCTTATATTCTGGCCTATAATTAACTATCGCACTAGAATTATTAGTAAATGTAACAGGAGAAAGAGATGTTTCTTCTTTTACAACTTGAAACAAAGAATAGTTGCGTATCAATAAACCATCTGGACCCTCTACAGATGCTTGAACAGTGTATATTCCCTCAAAGAGAGCATCTGGAACTCTATATGTAAAAACTATTTCATCATAAATGTTAGATGATATATATGAGTCTTCATTTACTTGAGAATCTTGATAAATTGAAGAATACGGCCCGGCAACAACAGCTCCAGAAGTCCCATCGCCTCTATAAATGTTTATAATTACTTCTTTTGGAGTAGAAAGAGATAAAGGATTATATACGTTTAACTCAGAGGAGAAAACAAACTTAAAATTAGCTCTTTGATTATTGTATAAAGAAATCATATTGTCACTCTCTTGTAGCTCCAACAATCCAGTAATCTATTTTACCCAGTCGACCTCTAATTGCAGTAGCTGTATCAACTCTAAACCTTGTTGATGATTTATTTATTTTAACAGAGATAGACTCGTATATCATATCTCCTTCTTTTGGATTTACCGTGTCTTCAAAATAATACACTGCGTCATATTTAGTAAATAATCCTGGTGGCATTTCTTGCACCGAGTTTGCATTAAGAGCTCCGGTCTGACCCAACTGTCTAGTAGTTATTCTTTCTAGCTGTTCAGAATAATTACCATTAGAAAGAATTCTTTGAAGATATACATCATGGCCCCACTGTTTAAGTATTTGCCTAAATGTTTTCTTTACATTAATCATAACTTCTTAGGTCTCTCTGAGGCATTTGGTCATTATCTCTTGGCGGCTGCCTACCGGGACCATAAAGCTCTCTATCTGACAGATAAACTATCTTTCCAGTTTCAGGATCCTTGACGCCACCAGAAGTACCTATGCTTTCACCAGGAACACCTCTCGGAGTAATTGCCCTAGGACCAACCTTCGCTGCAATAAGTTCTTTCCTCAATGCTGTAGCTATTTGACACCAGGTTGAAGCATTATCTCTAGTTACTGTATTTCTTGGAACATTTCTATTATTTATAGATAGGTCACCTAAACTGATAGATACCTCATCATCTCCACCAAACCCATAGGTTCTAGTAAGGTCACATGCTGTAGCTGCCTTAATGTAATCATAAACTATAACAGGAAGCTCAGAAACATTTTGATCATCTCTAAGTTTATAAAGCTTCTTTACCTCTTCTGAATATGTATGTACAATCTCGCCTATTTCAAGAAGAGTAGCATCGGGGAAATAAGGTAGTAGCTCGTCAGGATCAATATATAGTGGATCTACATCTGCTGCAAAAACAATGTGCTCATCCACGCCAAGTGTAACTAAAGGCTGATACGTCTCAG
>Ga0208161_1000120_pt1 | contig 40577 bp, 51 predicted proteins | sample CB_VirMetaG_3_FD_184538 | JGI IMG/M metagenome (GOLD analysis project Ga0208161, IMG submission 184538) | Freshwater to marine saline gradient viral communities from Chesapeake Bay - CB_1508_1S Viral MetaG (SPAdes) (version 4) | ecosystem: Environmental > Aquatic > Marine > Coastal | place: USA... | reverse complement strand
GATCAATTACCACTCCCGGGTCCTCAAGACCCGGATCAATTACCACTCCCGGGTCCTCAAGACCCGGATCAATTACCACTCCCGGGTCCTCAAGACCCGGATCAATCACCACTCCCGGGTCCTCAACACCTGTCCCGGTCTCAACGCCTGTTCCGGTCTCAACACCCGTTCCGGTCTCAACGCCCGTTCCGGTCTCAACGCCCGTTCCGGTTTCAACACCCGTTCCGGTCTCAACGCCCGTTCCGGTCTCAACACCCGTTCCGGTCTCAACGCCCGTTCCGGTCTCAACACCCGTTCCGGTCTCAACACCCGTTCCGGTCTCAACACCCGTTCCGGTCTCAACACCCGTTCCGGTCTCAACACCCGTTCCGGTCTCAACACCCGTTCCGGTGTCCGTTGTTAAGCCGGGTTCTTGCACTGAGGTATCCAAATCAGTGTCCGTTGTCCCGGTTCCCGTTGTCCCGGTGCCTGTTGTTGAACCGGGTTCTTGAACAGACGTGGTCAAATTGCCAAAGTCACGGATGGCGTCAAAAATTGATGTGTCACCGCCTATTGTTTGGGACTGGCCCGTCGCCTCATCCCTAAGAACAAACTCACCGGGATTGGCTCCAGCTTCGATAACAATCCCATCGAATTGACCAGTTTCGTTCTCAAACTCATTTATTGCATCTGAAAACTCAGAGTCTGCGTAAAGGTACGAAACCTCCCCGTTTTCAATGTTAGTTATCTCAATAGATCCGTCATCCAAACGGCGCACTGCCAACTTATCTAAAATACTATTTACTAAAGTTTCGATTTCTTCATCAGTAGTGTATTCGGGTTCAGTCGTTCCGGCGCCTGTTGTAGAACCGGGTTCTTGTACCGACGTGTCCAAACCGGTGCCCGTTGTTCCGGTGCCCGTTGTTCCGGTGTCAACGCCTGTTCCGGTATCAACACCTGTTCCGGTCTCTCCGGGAGACCCAACGGAAGTGTCGAGAAGTCCGGTGCCCGTCGTTCCGGTGTCGTTAGGATCTGGAAGAAAGCCCGTAACAGTATCCAACCAATCGTTTGTTACATCTGGTTGCGGCACAACACCTCCGTTTTGGATGTAACTAAGCCTATCGGCAGCGGGCAGTGCCATGAAATCGTTATATGACAGCGGGTCGGGAGTTACCGTACCCGTTGTAGAACCGGGTTCTTCAACAGACGGATCAAGGTTGCCTATGGTCTCCTGTTCAATCTGCTCAGGGGTGGTTGCCCCACCCTGCTCAGATCGAGGCGTATATGTACCTTGAAGAAGCTCTTCAAAGGGTGTCGTATCGACAGTCTGACCGCTCATAAGCTGCTCAAAAGAAGACTGCGTTACATCAGCCCCAGACAGCAGATTATCGAAAGCGGTCCGACCACCTGTGGTTTGCGCGTTGTTTAAGACGCTTGAGAACCCATCCGTAACAGCACTTAAGGCTTCTTTTTGGCCGGAAGTAAGATTTGTACTGCCGTTTTTATCGAAACCAATCGCGCCGCTTTCATCAACGATGAAGTTGTAGATCGGAGTGAGCGGGTTCGAATAAACCGTATTCAAATCAATGTTGTTAACGGCGTCGGATATTTTAGTTCCAACCGCCGCCAACGTCTGACCATTGACCTTAATAATCGCACCATTAGGTAGCGTAGGGGCAACGCCGCTAACAATACCACCACTGATCGCACCAACCAGAGCTTCACCGGCCAAGCTGGTAAGACCCGGTGTGGCGTTTACCGTGTCGTAATTAAAATCAACGATTGTACCGCCAATAACCTGCTCACCGGGCTCAGTGATTGCCTCGGTAAGAGCGCCGAGGCCAATCTTGCCAAGAATGCTATTAGCTATTTTACCGCCAGCGATGTTAAACAGCAATCTGTCCGCAGCGGCGCCAAAAGTAGCCACAGTAGGCGCTATACTGTTAACCGCCTTAATTTGAGCAGCGTTCATCGCCAGTTCAGTTATCAGCCCCGGATCCACATCCGGGTACTCAGCGCGTAGCTCTTCTGCCAAAGCGCGGACTTTAGGGTCATTTTGCAACATGCCGCTGGCGCGAGCCGCATTGAAAGCATCGTCAATGGTGCTACTTACATCGCCCAGCGCCAACGGAGCAGAAACAGAATATCCAAGCGCCGGGTTAACCATGAAGGCACCCAAACTTATACCCAAACTTGTTCCAGATTTCACGGTTTGATAAAGGAGCGCATCTGGGTTAAACGTCCAGTCGCTTTCAAAAATAGGCTTGTTGGCCGCGTCTTTGAAAGCTCCTGTTAGCTTCTCTTCAAGGGCGTCAATCTTCATGCCTGCGCTGTCGGCAACTTGCTCAAGCCACGCAGAAACAGCATTTTGCTCAACAGAAGGCGGCTGAGACATACCCCCAATAAACACGTTTCCGCCATCGCCAATGTACTGAGCAAGATCAGACAAACCATCAAAAAGAACTTGCGCCGCCTGATAACCAGACGCAGCTAGTGTTTTGTTCAAATTTTCAGTTGTCTCGCCGCTTGTCGTACCTGTTGTGAACCAATTCACTGCGTCTGAGAACGATTCCAAAGTCCCAACAATGGCCCCCCAAACAGTGTCATCACTTGCATTTGGCCCAACCGCCGTTTTGATGGCGTTCCCAAGAGCGTTCGGGTCCTTAGAAAGCGCAGCTTCAGCAAGCGTCGGATCAACCTTACCAATGCCGTACCCAACAGCAGCATCATCGCTATAGGTGTCACGCAGAGAGTCTACAATGTTACCGACACCCATTTGATTGACGTCGCCAGACATGTCATCGACCCCGAAACCGGGCTGGCTCGGCCACTCACCTGTTTGCTTCTGGGCATTGATGATCTTATTGACCATGTCGATGGCATCAGGATCAGTGACCCGATTGCCGTTCATGTCCGCGAACGTACCATCCGAGTATACTTGGAACTGTGGGTTGCCGCTGATGTCATACAGAACCTGCGACTCACCACCCGTTTGCGCCACAGAGTCCGCAATTTGCTGCGATGCAGCGTTTGCCGCCGCCAATGTGGCGTTAACAGAGTTCAGAACATACGGGTCTGTGACGGGATTTCCGTCCATATCAGTGACAGAGTTGTCGCTGTAGACCTGCAGCGGGTTACCATACGGCCCTGTTATGGTCCGGAAATCACCGCTCGGAGCACCGATCTGACCCTGACCGGCCAGTATATCCGCCATATCCTTGATCGGATCGGCAGAGTTCTCAAAATCAAAGCCTGAAAGCGGACCTGTGCCTGTAGTTGTAGTAGAGCCGGGAGCTGACACCCCACTATTCAATAACTGATCGGTAATGAGCCCTGTCAACACACCTTCCGGGTCTTGTTCATCAGTCAGCTCCGCCCCGCTAATCGCGTTAACAATGCGACCACCCTCGTACAAGTCCCACGTGCTACCCCCAGCCTCTACTGTAGCGATAGGGACCACGTCATCAGGCTGATTGTACAGACCGGTTTGGTTCTCAATTGCATCAAGCTGTTCTTGCAGCGGGCCGATACCATCAACCAAACGCTCAGCGATGAAATCAACACCGGTTCTAACATCGGCGTATGTATTAGACCCAGCATTTGCTTGCGAAAGAATCCGCTCAAAATCATCAACCGTGTAACCGCCGTTGGCAATTACCTGCTTGTAATACTCAACGTCTTCAGCTGGGGGAGGACCCCCAAACACGCTTTCCCAAGCCCGATCGAGCACTCCTTGGGGCTTTTCGTTGTAGACCCAGTCTTCAATCTCCCAGAGCTCGGCGTCTGTGTTCGCCAACAGGAAGTCAATCTCCTGTTGCGGGGTCATATCTTCAAAGAACTCTTTCTCAGCGTAGGCGTTACCCCACCGACTGTAGTCCTCAAGCGGGCCCGGAACCTGTATCCCCTCCGCCTCCAACATTTCACGGTACGACATCTGGCCGCTTGGTGCCGTCGTATCTACGATCTCACCCGGCCCCAGCGGGTCGAGCCCAGCTGCGATACGCTCTTCGTAGGTTTCCGGGTAGGCCTCATCGGGCGGTGGTGGCAGAAGGTCCTCACCCGTCGCGTCCACCATGATCGCGCCCGGAGGAGGTGGGACCTCGCCGCGAGCCTCCGGTGAGTTGGCCACCTCAGCCCGAATGTCCGGAATCGATCGACCGTTGGCGTACTGCTGAGCGTAGTAGTTCAAACCCTCTTCGTCGATCTCGCGGCCAAGCACAGTGCGCCAGATGTCCCGCAACTGCTCACCGATCTTGCTCTGCCCCTCTTTCGAGTTGGCCAGCGTCTTGTAGAAGTTCTCTTCAGTCAGCAGCCCCTGCGCAAGCTGCTGCGTGTAGTAGTCCAACCCACCCTGCTCAGGGGCGCGTCCCAAATAATCTAGGAACGCCTGATCAACGATCAAACGGCTCTCCTCACGCATCGCTTCGGCAGCGTCAGCGAGCCTGTCCAGAGTGTTATTGTCGAACGTGTAGTCATCGCCCGCAGCCGTCACGAAGTCCTGACCGCTGCGCGTCGTCTGGTAATACTTCTCCAGCTGCTCTGGTGTCATCGACAGGTCAGCTTGGACGTGCCTGACCGCAGCAACGATGTCCTTCTGCGTCGGCACGTACGGGGTGACGTTGTACACGTTGTTCGCGAGGTTCGCCTCAGCGATCTGGTCCAGCGGGTTCAGCTCGCTGTTCTGCAGCTTGTCCAGAATGCGCTGCTCTTCCGGGCTCAGCTGCGCCTTCGCAGCTTCTATCTCCTGCTGCTTGGCTCGCTCACGGTCCGCTGCCGCGATGTCCGGACGCTCCTGAGCCGTGGCCGTGCTATACTCGTTGCCGTTCCACGTGAACGTTTTGTTCGGACCAAGAGTCGCTCGTGCCTGCGAGTACGCCTCGTTGAACGAGCCTGCGTTGGAATAGTCTGTTCGATTACCGATAAGTTGACTGGAATTGTAGACCCTACCAGAACCGTCAACATACCTGCCGCCGCCCAGTGGGGTGACAAAATAAGAACCCCCGTCTTCGTCCCTAGCAACAATATCGGATGGGCGCCCTTGTGGACGTGTTGAGCTAGGAGGCGCGTAGTTACCACCTCCAGAGCCGTAGTCTGTTCTGTTATCTACTGACCCGCCCAACTCAGAAGCCACGCTGTTGGCGTGATCCATCGCATCCTGATAGTTATCGAAAGTTTTTGTCTGACCACCGTAGGATACGTTGTACGCCATTAGACTTTGCCTCCGAACAAGCTCTGTATGCCCGCCATCGTCCGTCCGGACATCGGGCTTGTGTCTCTCTGTGGCGCATACTGCGCCGCTGGCATCAGCTTACCAGACTGAGCAGCCTCCGTCACCAGCTGTCTCCGCGCCTCTCTCGTACCGCCCAACTGCTGCAGCAACGCCGCTGGAGATGCTGCTGCCTCTTCAGGCCGCGCCTGCGGTCGCAGCGAGATACCCGGAGCCGCTGGGGCCACACCGGGGAGGTCCTCACCCGTCTCTCTGGCGTACATCGCACCGATGCTGTTGAGATACCCCTGCGTCTCGTCCGGTAGTCTGCTCGGGTCTCCGTCCCAGTCGTTGACGTTGCCCTGACCCCAGTTGTACGCAGCCAGCGCTCGACGCACGTCACCGCCATTCTCACGGATCAAACGGTTCAGATACCGCTTACCGAACACCTCGTTGATCCTCGGGTCCCTCAGAAGCTGCTCCGCAGTGGCCTGATCACGCCTACCGGGCCTAAAACCCAGCTCCTCAGCCGTCTCGAAGATGTCCGGCAACCCATAACCGGGGTCCATAGCCGTGTCTGGCATCACCTGCATCAGCCCCAAGGCCCCAATCGGGGACTGAGCATTGGCATTTCCACCGGATTCTTGCTGAATCACAGAGCGATAAAGCGCGTCATAGTCCATAAGAGCACTCCTTTTTCCGCACACTACAATAAAAAACCCACCGGGCAAAGAACCCGGTGGGCAGTTGAGGCAGTGGACGGCGCAAATGGAGGAGAACGCCGTACCAAAACCATGCCAGAGCAGGGCGTTACAGTCAATATGTAAGCCTTTTTGAAAAAATATGGCGCAAAATTTGTAGCCCAGAATAAAAACGGCGTTGGCGCGATTTATTCTGGGCTATTTTGGCCATAAGGCGGGGGTTCCATATAACATGTAGGCTCAGAGCTAAATACTGGTCGCAAAATTTGTAAATGCAACAAACTACGGGCGCACACCTACTCGACCGGGGGTCATATAAGGGGTCCCCGGGGGGTGGCCCTCAGCTGGATCTGGTCACCTTTTGGTGGGAGTAACCCCCGAGCAGTGCTCTATGTGCTCTGTCGCATTGGCTCTGTCACACATGCGATGCTCTGCTGCGTGTGCTGCTGCTATGTGCTGACCTCTATCGTTCCAAAAACTTTTAGGGGGTATGCCCTTGATTTCTGGGGGGAGGGGATGATGGGGGTGGGAAGCTGTTAACCGGTCACTCATGAACAGAGCCACCTTCGGCGTCTCTGCCCTTCGGGTGAGTACCCGGGCTATTACATTTAGGCCGCAGACGCGGCAGTGGACGCCGCTTCGCGGCGTGCAGTTCTCGAACTGCAGTCGACTGAGGGGAACGATCGCGTTCCCCTCAGACTCCCCTCGCGATAAACGTCTTGCCGTTTAATCACGCCAATCGCGAATCAGTCCTCACCCCATGCGTGAGCTCTGCGTGGGAGCAGATTCACGCTATGGGGCGGGCCAGATTCGCGATGCAAGACGTTGCTTGCGGTTGCGCATCATAATCGCCAATCTTTGCGACCCAAGGGCCACACGATTGGCGATGGGGCCGGACGACGCTCCCGCTTTTGTCGTCCTATCCCGCTCAGTGCCTCACTGGAGTGAGGCCGAGCGGGATGCCCCATTCCACTTGCGCGTAAGTTTATCAAAACCGCTGGATAGATTGACGCGCTACCCTGACCTCGGATGATTTATCGCAGTAAGACTAGCGTTGTGTCGGTCAGTGTAGGTGCGCCAATCACGAATCGAGAAGCCCCTGCGCAATGACGCAACATCACCGCCACGGTAAGGTGTCAAAAAATAGAGTCATATCGCCTCTATTTTTTGACGCATTTTTGTTTTTTCCGTGGACTTGGTGACGTAGCATCATTGCTTGCCTTGCGGTTGAAACATTTCGTGAGCAGAGCATCACGAAATGTGTCAAGGGCTTCTCAATCCGCCAGCGGCTCGATCTCCAGAAAATGTATCAAATATCGATACAGTAACTCATAGGAGAAAGAACATGCGTTTCACACTGTACTACGACGCCGGTCATGGCTGGTTGGCTGTCACTCAGGCTCTGGCTGCAACAGTCGGGCTCACCGAGGGCGACTTCACCGCTTACTCATACCGTGACGGCGACACGTTGTACCTTGAGGAAGACCTCGATGCGGGTGTCTTCATCCGCACGTGGGAAGCTCATCGCGGTGAGATTCTAATCCACGCTGTCGATCACGGCAGCTACTCGCCGATCCGCAACTACGACCGCGTTCGTCCTCGCACCCACGCGGACGAGATCAGCTTCTAAGTTCCCACCGGGCTGGCGGCAACGTCAGCCCACACTACCAACCATCGCACATAGGAGAAATCACGATGGACATCACTACTTTTCACACCGCAATCGTCGACCTTCAGGCCAAGCTGGACAACGCGGACGTGTTCCGCCAGCAGACCAGCTTCTACATGTGGGGCGACGGCATCAGCGCAATCCGGTTCGAGATGGAATACTCGAACGTGCCGGAGTATGGCGAGGGTTACGAAACCTTCAAGCGCTCGCTCACACATGACGAGATCAAGGAAGGCGTCGACGTCAACGAGTGGCTCGTAAACCTGCTCAAAGACGTCCACGATTGGATCGACGCCATCCCGACAGCGGAGCAACGCGCACACGACGCCTTCACCAAGTCGCTCGGACGACTCATCGATCAGGGTCGCGACATTGGCATTGAGGTTGATTTCCTCAACCCGCTCACTGCCATGATGGAGAAACTGGCGACCAACGCGCTCGAAGACAAGCGTAAAAAGTAACCCAACCGGGGCGGCGGCAACGTCGCCCCAACAACGGAGGCCTTATGACCTACGATCCACGTCGCTTCGGTGCAGTCATGCTCCGAGGTCACCTCAAGATGCTCGACGCTGGCATGAAGAACAGCCGACTGTCAGGCACAAAGATTCTTGCCAAGGCTTCCGAGCTCACTGGCAAGAAGTACAAGCGAGGGCAGTACAGCATTGCCATCGCCGATCTCAACAACCTTATAGAGGAACTCACCAATGCCTAACCCTTTCGCAAAGACCCGTAAGACCGACAACCCGTACGCCATCTACACCGCTGGCGACATCGAGTGGCGCATACTCAAGACGTACAAGCTGCCCAAGTCGGAGGACAAAGACCCGTACGCCCGCTGGATGGTCGCGGCACGATCGGGCGCGACGTTCGGTGGCTTCGACATGGGCGACACCTACGCCACCGAGATTCAGGCATACGGCGCTCTTGCAGCAGCAACACCCGAATGGCTTGAGGCATACGGCATCACCATGCCCTACCTGCCGACACCAACCGAGTGGCTCAAGACTAACGCTTAACTCAACCGGGGCAGTGGCAACGCTGCCCCATCACTCACAAGGAGGAAACAATGGCAACGCACATGCACTTCACGAAGCGCTCACAGCTCATCGACATCGAGCGCCGCAACAACTCGACCAACGGCAACCCCAAGATGAAGCTGGAGTTCGCCAACGGAATCACCGGCATCACCAAGACCGACGCCATGTGGGTTTACGGTATCGACAACAACTGGCTCGGCCAGTCGGTCACGTTCGAGTTTCACTACACCAACGCAGGTAAATGCATCATCGACGACGCTAAATTGGAGAAGACACATGCCTAAATTCGACACACGCCACGGAGGCCCCTTCGACAGAGGGGGCGCCGACTACTGGTACAATCGCGGCTACGATCCGCACTACTACACCGGCGGAACGTACACCTCAAACCGTGTAACCCGCGACGACATGACAGCCGAGGAACTGGCTGCGTACCGCGCCGGTTACGAAGAAGCAGCCCAGCAAGGAGATCAGAAAGACTATGGCTAAGTATCACGCAACCATGATCGACGAATGCGGCGACGAATACGGCATGACGCTGGACGTCGAAGACAACGTAGAGAACGTAACGGAGTATTTCCGGGAAATGTTCCCAGAATCGAGGGTGCTGTTCGTAGAGCCCGGAGACGCACCACCCCGGCGGGCCCACTTCGACTACCTGTGGGAACAGCGAGCAGCTGACGACACGTGGGACCTGTACTAACACCAACGAGGGCGGCGGCAACGTCGCCCTCACGACTCATCATTTTCGGCTTTCACATTGAGCTCGCTTCGCTCGCGCTCTGCAAGCAGGCTTCGCCTGCCGTTTTGCTCGGCCTTCGGCCTCGAAATTGTGCTCGCTTCGCTCGCGCTTTATTAGCCTTGGCTCGCTTCGCTCGCGGGCGGCGGAGAAAAAAGTCGCAAAAGCTCGCAGGGCTCGCAAGGGGTCGCAGGGCCGGATAGCTACCAGCTACCACCCAGCTATCGGATAGCTACCAGTTAGCTACCAGCTAAGAGGCTCGCAAGGGGTCGCAGGGCACCCGATGGCGGCGATTTTTTGCTTTATATTGAGCAAAATCGCCTTGTTTTTATGGCCAGATCGATTACATATAACCTGTTATCTTTATCAGGAGTAAGAACTATGCAAAACGGTGTAATTTACGAAGGCCCAAGCCTTTACGACGGCGAGCCAATCGTAGTTATTGGGACTTGGTCAAAGCGCAACAGCAAAACCGGTGGTGTGCTTCAAACATATGTTTTGTTGCGTGACGTCGACCCCCGCGAAGCCAGCAAAACCGGACAGGATTTTACCATATGCGGATCATGCCCGCACCGCGGAACACCAACCGATGATCCGGCCCGCAAGATCGCAAAAGATCGGACTTGCTACGTCAACTTAGGCCAAGGTGTTTTGAGTGTATGGCGCTCATATCAGCGCGGCGTTTATCCTGACGCGCAACACGATATCGCAGCGCTAGGTCGCGGTCGCGTCGTGCGCGTAGGCACCTATGGAGATCCAGCCGCGGTTCCGTCTTACGTTTGGGATCAACTGCTGTCCGAATCGATCGCTCATATGGCCTACACCCACGCAAGCGGATGGCGCCCGGATATCGCAATGCAAAGCGCCGATTCACTCGCAGAAGCGCAAGCCGCATGGGACAAAGGCCAGCGGACGTTTCGCGTTCTGCAAAACGCCTCAGAACGCACAAAACAAGAGGTTTTATGCCCTGCCAGCAAAGAGGCTGGCAAGCGTACCACCTGCGCCTCGTGCAAGCTATGCGGAGGTCTGACCACCAAAACAGCAAAGAGTATTGCAATTGTCCAACACTGATAAAGAGACCATCCGGGAACTGGCCGCAGCGTTAGGCCAGCTCCTAGATCAGGTGGATCAGCTCAAAGACCTATGCCCGGATGACGACGCTTTGCGCCGGGCCATAGACGACGCCGAACAGGCGCTGGAGCTCGCGCGATAGCGCGGGCTCACCACCAACCCCGGAGCGCATAGGCTCGCAGGGTCAGCACAGGCTCGCAGGGGTGACGCATAGGCTCGCAGGGTCAGCACAAGCTCGCAGGGGGTGCGCAGGGTCGCAGGGTTAGCACAGGCTCGCAGGGCCGCAAGGCGCAGGGCAACATGTTACAGATTCGAATTAAAAACTATGAATCTGTAACATCTATAGCCTTGGCCTCGATCACATCGAACACATGCGGGTTCTTTTGGCGCAGCTCCTCGAGGCGTTCGATGACCTGCTCACGACTCATATCCCCAATGCTATTGATGGTTTCTCGCCTGTCGATCGTGAGGCCTCCGAGCGATGCCCTGATCTTCTCCGCGTTGATCGCAGCCGCGTACTGACCCATCTCCTCGGCCCCCAGAGACAGCCTGTGGAGCCGTCTGAGCATGCTCTCCTTCGTGACACCATACCGGGCTTCCATGTCCTCACGTATATGCTTTATGTAAGCGACGACCTGCGGATGTTTGTTCGGATTAAGCAATCCGTGCGCTGCCTGAGCCGCATTTTTCGGCGAGTACCCCGCCGCAATCACCGCCGCAGATGCCGAACAATCACCCTGCGCATACGTCTCAGCGAACTTCTTCTGCTGCAAGGTCAACTTAAACCCGGTCTCTTCCTCGACCTTCAGCACCTCCGGCGTCTTGTACGTCAGCTGGTTCTTTTCCTTCTTGGGCATGTCAAACCTCCTATTGGCGCACTGTACAGCGCTTACATATACCGTGCAACAATGGCGCAAAAGTCGCACTTTTTTACCCGTTTCAAACCTTTATACCACAAAACACTAAAAACCTACGCGTATACTACCTACGGTTTAGTAAATTGTGTTTTATATACAGTCTTTTAAAACTAAAGAAAAAGTGCGACATTGCGACATTAAGTAGTTAAACCGTTGATTTTACTACAAAACCAATGTCGCATTTGATGTCGCATTTTGGTTTTACGAAATGCGACAATGCGACATTGGCCTTCACCCTCCTGTCGTACACCCGGTTTTCAAAAATGCGACATTGAGGGTTATTTCTGCGACCTTAAAATCCAAGGGCGCAGTTTTTGCGCCATTAGTTTTTGACGATATTCAGCATCGCCCGCCGCAGTGCGTCCATCTGTTTTAAGTCGCTTGGGTTTGCGACACACGCCCTATCCACACGGTTGCCATTGGCGTCTGTATACCTACCCCATTTGCCGCCGTTACGTTCAATGTACTGGCGGATATGTTGTCTCGCGAGCAGGCCTCGAACGTCGATCTCTTTTTGGATTTGTGAGATTGTCATGATGCGGCATTGTTCTGGTACTGGGTTTGGTCTTTCGACGATGCGGAATCCGTTGGGGTATTTCTCCGCCATGAGGTCGAACACTTCGGGTGTTTCTGTGTGTTTGGCGGTGATCTCGTCGTGCATTTGGCGTTCATGTTCTGTTGTCAGGAACCATGACTCTCCTGTTTCCCAGAGGTGGTTTGCCTGAGCCCAGATGCCTTCTTGGTTTTCTACGGCGGGCATTGGTCCTGTGAGGCTGATGGGCCAGTACCGCCGAGCGCCTGATTGGTCTCTGAGGATTTCGGTATCGTTGACGCTGGCGGCGAAGACGGTGCATCGGCGCACGGTGATTTGTTGTCTGCCGTATGGTGGGCGGTATGTGTCGGACGTCGTGGACAGGAAGTTCTTGAGAGCGCCTTGTTCGGATTTGCCGAATGTGGTCTCAAGTTCTCCGAGTTCTACGATAGCGCGTTGAGTTGCGGCGGTCAGGCTATCTCGGTTTTGGGATGATGACCCACTGAGATGCAGGACGCATCCGTCTTTGGTGAATTTAGGAGGCGCCACGTTTGTGATCCATGTCGTTTTGCCGATGCCTTGGGGGCCGCAGAAGACGAGCACGTGTGGTATTTGTTTCTCTGGTCCCTTCCATCCGCGTACGGCTTGCACTGCCTGTATGAGCCATTTCCTGATGACGACTTGGGTGTATTCTTCATACCCTTTATCGACAGGCAGGTTACTAGCGAGTTGTGAGATGTAGTCCACGCCGTCCCATTCGAGTGTTTCGATCCAGTCGTTCATGGGGTGGTATTCTTCGTATGGCATGTTCTCGAGTATTTTCTCGGCGGCGCTTGTTGCGATGTCGCATTGAGATGCGACTTGCATGATGGCGCCGTGAGCGGTTGAGGTGTCTGTGATGATGTCTCCGAGTTTATCATCGAAGAGCCACTCGATGTTTTGAGTCATGAGGTTAAGGCGTTTGGTGCCGCCCATCGCGTTGATGATCCATTCGATGTTGCGTGGGCTGGCGACTTGAGCGGCAGCGAGAGCGCCTTTGGCGGTGAGTTTACACTGCGGCAGGGCTTCGGGTCCGATGTCGGCCATACGCTCGGCGATGATGTCATAGATGTCGCCGTTTGCTTTGACTGGTGTTTTCTGTTCCCAGACGACGTCGCTGGTGGCTTCTTTGATATGTTCGAAGACGTCTTGCAGGTCGCGTTTGACGGGGTACATGACCTCGGCTACGGGCCCGCCTTCACTAGCAACCCATTCGAGGAACTGTGCTGTCTTGTGAGCGCATCCCCATTCGCCGTCCATTTGGCCGTGGGTGTGGAAGCAATAGAAGACGCGTTTGATGTCGTCTTCGGATGCTGGTTTGTACTTGGCGACTTGTTTCTTTTCTTCGGAGTGCAATTCGTGGCGCCACGGGCATTCGATTTCGTAGAACCCGTCATTGCTCTGGCGGCGCACCATGCCTTGTTCTTCGAGCCACGTGAGGACTTCGTCTTCGACGGTCACACCGGGCGGTGCTGGGATGCGTTCGACAGCGGTGTTGATCTGATCGATGGCGACTTCCTCGACTTGCATTTGTTTGAGGAAGGTATCTGGGTTGTATTTGATCTCTGGGTTCCATGCGACCAGCTGCGCTGTGTGTTCTTTGTCGTATGGTAGAGAATCCGGCATGCGGAACAGGCGTTCTGGGTCGCCGCAGTTTTCGTCGCAGTATTCTTCTGCGATGAGGGACGCCATGATGATCCTGTGTTGCTCTGGTGTTGCGGGTTTGGAGAGTGCGTACACGTATGTGTAGTTGCCGGGTTTGGTTTCGACGATCATTGTTGGTGTGAGTGCGGGCACTTTGGCTTTGGTGCCGACGTCGTCGAGGGGCAGGACCATCGTTTCGACGATGTTCTCGCCTGCGCGATATGGGTTGCCTCGTTCGTTATTCTTGGGTCCGAGTGTACCTGCGCAGAAGTGTGTTGCTGTCTTGAGCCTACGAGGGTGTGCTTCGCGCATGACGAAGCCAGCGTTCTCGATAGCCTCGGCCACGCACACACGGCCTGTCGCATTTTCATATAGCGTTTGCAGTATCTCTTTACGGCTGATATTGTCCGACATGGGAAGTCCTTTCGCTGCTGCTTCTCATTCTGGGTGGATGGGCCGGTGCATAGCACCGGCCCTTTTCCTATCTAGGAACCTTGTAACGGTAACCGATTTCGGCATCTGCGTTCAACGGAAGACCGCTCGCCCAATCGGGTGGTGTCTCCATTATTTGCACGAGTTTCTCGGTGTACGTATCGATCTCATTGACTGGGTGTTCGATGATGATCTCGTCGTGTACTTGGCCGATGCTTTCAATGCCTGCTTTGTCGCATTGCACGAGCGTTGTTCTGAGCAGGGACGCTGCTTCGCCTTGAGTTGCGCCTTGTACAAGGGCACCGCCGTATGTGGCTGACGGTCCGTATTCTGGGTGTACGAACACGAGCGTGTCGGTTGGCTGGTCGAACTTGGTGACTTGAGCGATGTCGGCTTCTGGGTATGCGAGGAAACGCCCTGACGGCATGAAGAGCAGGAGTGTACCGCGCAGCAGGTCTGGTGCGTAGATGTATGCGAGGCGTCCGAACTGCTGTATCTCACCGGGGCGACGTACGGCCCGCATTGCGGCTGCTTCGGCGTCGTGCCAGAGCTTGGGGGCCCATGCGTTGGCCTTGCGCCATGCTGTTTTGATCTCGTCTGCGCGTTGATCGGTGACGGACATACCGTAGTTCTTGGCCATAGCTTGGAAGGCGCCGACCCCGCCTTGGTATCCGCATGCGAGGATGGCGACCTTGCCGACCTGCCGCATCTCTTTGGCATCTGGGTCGCCGTCTGCGAGGCGGTTGAGTATCTGTTGTTCTGGGATGCCGTAGATGCCTGCGGCTTCGCGGACGTAGACGTCGCCGCCGGAACGGAAGACGTCGAGCAGGTCCTCGGCGTCGTTGGACAGCCACGGCAGCATGCGTGCTTCGATGGCTGACCAGTCGGACCAAGCGAGAGCGTTGCCTGTGTCGGCGATGAGTGTTGGTCTGACGAGTCTGCCGAGGGCGACGTTGATGGAGCCGATCTTGGACTCGAGGATGCTTGGGTGTTTCTGGAGTTCCTTGACTTGGTCGATCATCTCGGCGGCGTTCTTGGGGACGTCGCGGAGGGTGTTCTGGAGCTGGATGCCGTGGGATGAGGCGCGGCCTGTCTGTGCTGCGCCTGAGAAGACGAACTGGTTGTAGACGACACCGTTGTGTTCGACCTTGAGCATGGCTTTGTATTTGCCGACGGCAGCTCGGTTGGCTTCATCGAATGCGAAGAGTGCCTGTCTGATCTCACCGCAGTCGGTGCGCTCTTCAATGGCATTGAGGAGTTTAGCGCGGACGGACTTGTCAGAGCTGATCTTTTTCTCTGACCGGAACTCGTAACCGACGCGTTTCTTCTTGGTGGTGTTGAGCAGGTCGAGCAGGTCCTCTGGGAGGTTTGCTTGCAGCCACTTGAGAAAGGATGGCCCGCGGAGTTTGACCTCTGGCCCGCAGATGCGCTCGATCTCCTGCAGAAGCTGGCGCTCTACGCGCGGCTTGAGTGTCTGTGCAGCGTGAGCCATGTCGAGATCGACACAGATGCCCCTGTCGTTCATGCGAGCGCATGCGTGGTACTCGTCGAGGAACTGCTGCGTGGGTGGCGGCACGAGGCGCATGAGCGCTGCGACGGACGTGACGTCTTGGGCGCAGTAACGTTCGTTGGCGCGTACGTCGTCAGCGGAGACCAACGGGTTCTTCTTGGACCAGATGTATTTGATGCCTGTGGCGACGTCTGTGAGCTTGGCCTGCTCTGGGGGCAGGAGACGTTTGGATACGTCACCTAGCTTGGATGGGAGGTTGAACTGGCGCAACCACGCTGCGCTGCAGATAGATTGCTCCAGTTTGATCTTGGGCAGGCCGTACTTGTCGGCCTGTGCGTTCCAGACGGTGCGATCGTAGGCCTCGTTGTGGGCGACGACGTAACCGCCTGCCTCGATGTGCTCGAGGAACGGCTCCATGTGGTCCCAATCGTCAGTGCCGCCGGGGACGCATGCGCCTCGCCACGTGAGCATCTCGCCGTCTGGGTACGCCATAGCGCAGACGGTGAGGATATCGGTATCTGGATCGGATGCGTGTGCTGCGAGACCTCGGTCGACAACGCTAACGGAGGCCCGCGTTTCTATGTCGTATATGTACATAAGGTTAGGGGCGCCGAAGCGCCCCTCCTGATCTTAGGCGCTGCGCGGCTTGCGGCGCTTGGGTGCTTCGTCTTCGATCAGCTCTACATCCTCGTCGCCGACCCAGCCGACGACTTCGAAGACCGGCTTGTAGATCTTGCCGTACTCGGCGTGTTGGTAGGACGAGTTCTTGAGACTGACACGAGGAGTGAACGGCTTGCCTGCGACGGCGCGAGCCTTGATGGCGTCGAAGACGTTGTTCCACGCCTCGGTCCCGCCCTTGGTGTTGGTCTTGAACACCGCCTTGGTGCCTTCGTCCTCACCTGTCAGGCAGACGAGACCGAAACCGACCTGCTCCTCCCAGCCGTTCTTGGCCTTGACTTCAGGAAGCGAGCTCGGGTCCACAGCAGGCTTGCCGAAGGTGGCCATGCGCTCGCCTTCGACCTTACCTGCATGCCATGCGATAAAACCCTGCGCGAGGGAGTCTGGCGGGATTGCCCACTCTGAGTCTTCCTCGACCTCAGTGCTGTCGGCACCATAGACCCACGATCCGTCAGACTTCAGCATGCGCATGATCGGCATGCTGTTGCCGCTGACGCGCGGGGCGGTTGCTTCAAACGCCTTGGCCTGCTCGACGAAATCGGTAGGGGCGAGGTTGGTAGTAAGTTCTGTCGACATCAGACAGTCTCCTTAGTTGCGAAATGGAGCGACGAAAGATCACGTGATCCTTCCTCGTTCAGAGCAGGGGATTTGTCCGATAGCGGCGCAATTTTCGTTCCCGATGACACTGACACGACCATTTCTGTTTCCACACTGCCGAGCAACTTCTCCGCCTGTGGCGGAGTGATGACCTTGCGAGGCGCCGCCGCATCAAGGTCCAACCCGGCTCCTTCAAGGTAGTCCAAGACTTCTGTGTCGTCAACAGCCCATTTCCGTGTGGGTCGTGTCTCGACGACTTTCCATCCTTCGACGTGGGCCCCGGCCATCATGGCTTTCTCGGCGTCTTTCTTCACCTCTTTGATCCACGGCTCGAGTTCTTGGATCATCTCGAGGGCGGTAGCGAGGTCGTTGCCGATGCTCTTGTACTTGAAGGCGGCTTCGGCGACGGCGCGTTTGGCTGGGCAGATGCTCATGGCGGGGCACCATGTGCAGTGCTTGCCGCTGTTGAAGCTCTCGCCGTCTGAGTATGACGCGTAGTAGCGGTCGTGCCAGTCGAGCAGTTCTTTGATGGTGATGGTTGCCTGCCTGACTTCACCGAGTTGGAAGATGGTCAGCTCGATGTCATCGATGTCATCGACGAGGTCTTGAGATATTACTGCCACGGCTGCGTAGAAGTGCAGCGAGTCGGCTTTAGGGGAGATGAGGTTCTGCCCTGTCTTGAGGTCGCCGATGCCGAGGGTGCGGCCTTTTTTGTAAATCAAATCAGCAGTTCCGCCGCAATCTTGGATGTCCGGATGGGTCATGAACAGCTCGACATCGAACCAGTCCCAGTCGTCTGCGTGTTCGTCAACGAAGCCGATGTATGGCTTGAGATGCAGGTCGATGACTTCTTTGGTGACGGTGTATCCACGCCATGTCATGCCGAGCAGGTCCTCAGCATTGAGGCCTTCTTTGAGCGCGTGTTCAGCCGCGTCGTGGTATGCATTACCACGCATCGCCGCCTCTCCTGCGGGCTCATCAGGCACCGTTGCACGGAGCGTTGCGGCGCCCGGACAGTTGATATCATAGACGGCTTTGGACCCGCCTCTGAGCATGTGTTTAGTCGCTGCCATTGTCTTCTCCTTTTAAGTAGGTTTTGATCAGTTCAGTCAGCGCCTGCGAACGGCGCAGATTGAGTTTGGCGATCGACGCGTCGAAACGATCCAACAGATCGGCATCGATCGTCACGTTGACACGCACGAGTTGCCCTTTTGGTTTTAACATTTGACATTCCCTTTCGTGTGTATAAAAGTGTGTAACTAAGAACGGCGAACAGGTCAATGCGCGAAAGCAGACTGGAGCGATATTTTCGGCAGGAGGTTGTTCAGCGCGGTGGTTGGACGATCAAGCTGACTGGTACGAAGGGCATACCTGACCGGTTGGTTATGATGCCGGGAGGTGTTGTTGTGTTTGTGGAGTTGAAGACGGACAAGGGTCGGCTGAGCAAGATACAGAAGGCGGTGATCGCCAAGTTGTCTGGGCTCGGGTGCAATGTGGAAGTGTTATACGGGAAGGATCAAGTGGATGAGTGGTTTGCTACGGTTTCATGATTATCAGGAGGAGGCTCTGGCGCATTTGTGTCGGAAGTCGAATGTGATCTGGGTTGCGGAGATGGGGGCTGGTAAGTCGGCGGTCTCGTTGCAGTCGATCAAGACGTTGATTGCCAGAGGGGATATTGACCGCGCTGTTGTGTGGGCTCCGCTGCGTGTGGCTCAGGTGACGTGGGTTGAGGAGAATGAGAAGTGGGGGTTTGGCCTGCGTGTTGAGACGTTGGCTGGTAAGACGGCTGCTCAGCGTAAGAAGGTGATGGCGTCTGATTGGCAGGTGCTGATGGTCAACTATGAGTTGGCGCCGTGGCTTGAGCAGCAGCGGTTCGAGGCGGGCAACCGGACGGCGGTGTATTTCGACGAGGTGACGAAGCTGAAGTCGGCGAAGTCTAAGCGGCGCAAGTCGATCAAGAAGATGATGGCGTTCGCGGGTCGGCGAGTTGGGTTGACTGGTAGTCCGTATGCGAACGGGCGGTTGGATTACTGGGGGATTGTGGACGCTGTGTTTCCGAGTGTTTGGGGGCTGAGTTTCTACGCGTGGCGGGCGTCGTATTTTCAGGCGGTTGATCAGTTCGGGCATGTGTGGCGTGAGCTGCCGGGGTGTGCGGAAGCGCTTGATCAGGATTATGCGAACCGGTGCTTCAGGGTTGAGGTGCCTGTGTTTAGCGACCCGGTTCCGGTGTTTAATGATGTGGTGCTGCCGCGCGGTGTGATGCGTCAGTATGAGGAGCTGGAGAAGGAGTGCGTGGCGCGGTTCAGCGGCACGGACATCATGGCGCTGCAGCAGACGACGTTGGGTATCAAGCTGCGTCAGATCGCGAGCGGCGTGGTGCTTGATGAGCTCGGCGATGCGATCGACGTGCATGACACGAAGGTGAATGCGGTCCGTGAGATCGTGGAGGACTCGGGTGAGAACTGTCTGATTGTATATCAGTTCCGCGCGGAGGCCGCGAAGCTGCGTGATATATGGCCTGATATGCCAGTGCTTGGCGGCGGCACGAGCGCCAAGGAGGCGCGTGAGGCGATAGAGGCGTGGAACCGCGGTGAAGTGCCAGTAATGGCGCTGCACCCGGCGTCGGCGTCACATGGTCTGAACTTGCAGTCGGGTGGCAGACGACTCATCTGGATGTCGCTGACGTATTCACAGGAGGCGCATGAGCAGGTCAACGCACGGCTTGCTCGACAAGGGCAGAAGGAGACAGTGTACATACACTACGTGACGGCGAGAGATACGATCGACGCTAAGATAGCGAAGTCGCTGTCTGGCAAACAAGCAGCACAGCTAACGCTGAAGGAAATGATATGACCCAGAAGGAGATAATGTGACATGGATAAGTTCCAGCTTAAAAGAAATCACAAAGAAAGATCTGATCTTGATTTAGAGATTGCGGCCAACTGCCTATGGGGTCTTTTTCTCCATTTTGACAGGGACTTAGGTGTTGACCCAAAAAAGTGGGATGATGAACGGATAAGAGACGTCGCATTGCAAGTATGTATATACCGTTGCATTTGCGAAATGGACTACAGCGACCCAGATTGCGACGAGTGAGGACTTGATATGATCGACAAAGAAGTAGCACTGACCCTCTTGCGGGATGGTCATACCTCCATGTACCGCCGCATCCTGCCGGAGCACGAGGAGCTGTTCGACAGGATCGACGAACTGGTGGCGGAGGTCGAGCGCCTCGAGGATGAAGTGGAGAACTTAAAGCGGTTGGAGCACTGGTGATGCCAGACCAGCTGTTCACAGGGGGCGTTAGGGACGCCGAGGTCGAGGCACTGCGCCACCGAGTGAAGGAGCTCGAGGACGCACTGCGTGAGATCTCGGACATCGCCAAGGTCTCCGAAGGCCCAGCGGCACAGTTCTACGGCATGTTGGCAAATAAGGCGTTAGGGCATGACACAGAAAGATAAGCTCGCGAAGATGCGGGCGATCATAGACGTTAATATGTTCGGGAAGCCGTTCAACGAGGAGCACCTGCAGATCGCAGGTGCTCTTTGCGGTTTTAAGTTCCTGAGCATTACACGGATGCCATGTCCGGGATATCCGAACAACACACGTCACCTCATTGTGCAGACGGAGTGCGGTATTGACGGGCCGTTCTCGTGGAGCAAGGCGATACGCGGAGCTAAGGATAAAGAACGCTATGACGACGCGCTGCGCACAGCAGTCCGGGATGACTTGGCGACAGTGTTTCATGACGCGGAGCCGAAGGAGTGCGCATATTGCGGCGAGACCACGCATCTGACTGTTGACCACGTCGATCCGCCGTTCTCTGTTATTGCGAAAGAATACCTCGAGAGTAGCGACGTCAAACTTGTTACAAATAAGAGCTGCGCGGGTTGGCACTTGGCCGACCCTGAACCGTGGATTAAGTACCACGCTTCAAGGTCTACATACCAACTGCTGTGTCGCAGCTGTAACTCCAGCAAAGGCGTAAAAAGGAGATTGAAATGAGTACGATTAAACTACAGGACCGAAACTCCGAACCGGACGCAGACACCGTCGCTACGCTCGAGGAGGCTCTGGAGATGGCCAAGAGCGGTAGGCTTCGCTCTGTTGCTTTGGCGGGTAGCCTTACGGGTCACGCCACGTTTACGACTTACGCAACTAGCGACCTGCAGGAAGCCATTGGTCTGGTTGGTTTTCTTCATCACACTCTTTGCGCAAAGCAGAGGGAAACGATTATCACATAAAAAGACCCGCCGATCGATGACCGGCGGGTTAGGTGGTAGCGAACAGGGAAGAGAATCACCGGGGCGCTAAACCCGATAACTCGCGCACCATATGGGGTACGACTACCGCTGATGTGCGCGGCCCACGATCCGGGAACCCTCCCGAACTAAAAGTAAGAATACCAAAAAATCCCCTCTTGTAAATCCTAAAAAGTTACATATAGTATTAAACATCTTAACCAAGGAGACATAAGAATGCCTAAGTGCAAGAAGGATTTCTGTACCGAGCAAGCGATTTACCATCGTCGTTGGGGCAACAAGAGATATTGCGAAGCGCACGGACACGCATACGCAGACAAGCGGGATACCGCATTGAAGGCCCGCGCCACAATGCCAGACTGTGAAAGCGGTATCTCTTCATCTTGCGAAGGTAAGGTGAGTCTATCTCGTCAAAGCTACGGCCATACTGTCTGCCGCTGGTGCGAGGAAAAGGCGCAAGAACTCCAGCGCCGCCATGAGTATGAGACTCGCAAGCAGCAGGAGTATGACAACGCCAAAACAGTCGAAGAACTCAAGGAATGGATTGAAGAATACCTCTTGTAAATCCTAAAAAGTTACATATAGTATGAAACATGTTAACCAAGGAGACATAACATGGAACAGCAACCGACAATCGAAAAAGAAATCCTGATCACCAACCTGACGATCAAGAACGACGGCTTCGGCGTTGTGCCTGAGACAGGTGAGGGTGTGTACATCCCGCCGGGAGTGACAATGGCCGCCAACCTCATCGCAGGTGAGAAGCGCATGGCGAAGTTGATCAGAAACACACCGGGTCGGCAGACGGAGTACATGGGTATCTACGTCGAGCCCATCGGAGGTGACCCTGATGAGGCTGAGTACGACGAGCCGTCGCCGCTGTTGGATAAACTTGCAGACCTTGATGAGCGCATCATGGACGCGTTGGAGGATGCCGAGTCATACCTGACGACGCGTGAGATTGCGCGTGAGGTGAACGAGCAGACGGTCATGGTGCGCGATCGGCTGAACCGGCTCTTCACTCAGGGTACGGTGGCACGGGCGGATATCTTCCATCATTCTAACCGCCGAGCGATGAACGTGCTGTGGGCCACAGACCCGGAAAAGTTCCTGTGAGCCAGACGTCTAAGATACGGTGCATTGTGCGCAACTGCGGCAATCTGACAGGCAACAGCAAGGATCTGTGTAACCGGTGTTTCCACATGCTGATCAGCGGTGAGTTGGATCGCAAGTCGACTGCTTGGTTTGTCACTGAGTTGGTGTTCATGGAACAGCAGAACGACGCTGCGATGAAGCAAGTGAAGTTTCTGCATGACAAAGTGAACGAGCTTTCACGTGACGGAAAGTGAGTATGCCCAAGGCCTGAGAGCCATGTCGATCCTCGAGAACCAGTCGATGATGTCGGCTGGTGACGGGGGTCAGGGTGGTGTAGCGCAGCGAGTACCAAAAGAGTATCTCGCTGCGCTGTCTGCGTTGCGCCGGAAGGGGATGTTGACCGGTTCTGACTTGGGCAGCATGATTGGCGTGTCTCAGGAGCGTGGGAAGTTCCTTCTCGGGTATCTTGAGAGGAAGCAACTAGCCAGATCGGAGTACCACGATGCGGGGCGAGTACGAATTTTCTTTTACAGACAAACCAATGACGAACGCTGAGTTCCTGAAATACATAGAGATCATCAGTTCGTTCTCACCGCTGCGCATGAGTTCTGACCAGCTCAAGACTTTGCTCAGCGTATTGATACGCAACTACGGGGGCGAAGAAGACTTCGACATGCTCGCCCTCGACGCAGCAACGATGGCCCTCGAGGCCGAGGCAATACATCAACTTAACTTGGCCGTAGGGCCAGAAGACGGAGTACACTAATGACTTACGACGAAGCGATGCGCGTGCTGAGTGACGCGATTTATGACGCGATACGCTCTGGCAACCGCGAGGGCGCAAACGTCACCCCGCTGCTAGAGATGGCAGCGGACATAGACCACATCATCGACCACGGCTGCACGCGCGAAGAAATGCGCAACCGCATCAAGGCGCTACGCGAGGTTCAACAGGCGGGGTGGACGGCATGAGACACTTCATTGAAGATTTGCTCGGCGCAATCTGCGTTCTGGCCCTGCCGTTTATGCTCCTGTTCATCGCCTACGGATGGGGGTTCTGATGGCTTCTTGGCTCTACCCGCCTGCCTTCGAGGAAACATTCCGCTGCGATTATTGCGAGTGCGATTTCATCGAGGATGACCTGACCGAATACGAGCGCGACAAGTGGGCTTGCGACCAGTGCGCCCGCGCCAATGACGAAGAAGCCGCCGCACTTGCTGAGATGGCGGAGGATGACAAATTTCATGCAATGATGGAAAGGAACGCGGAACTATGACCCAATACACATTCGGACCAGTGATAATAGAACGCAAAGACAATCCTGGCGCTCTGGTCGCTAAGTGCTTGAGCGGTGGCTTTTGCTGTCGCGGCTACATCGGCGGGACGTGCGTTTGGAACAAGACCGAAGACAGTCAGTCCCGCAAGCTGCCAATCGACACAAACGAAACGCCAGACTGGTGCCAATACAAGGCCAGTGCCATTCGGGATGCGCAGGAGATGGATAAATGAAGCTGTGGACCATCCTTATCGCATTGTACGGCGACGTGGAATCTCGCGTCCTCTTCCCCAGCGAGGCAGAGTGCGGCGCGGCCTTGCAGCCCATGCAAGCCATCCTTGAAGCGTCCTATGACGACGTGGCGGTGTTGTGTGAGCGGTCAACGCTGCTTAGCGCCTCACCGCGCCCTGTGGCGAGGCCGGAGGGCTTGGGCGATGAGTGATCTGGTGAAGCGCCTGACGATCAAAGCTGGCGTCATAGAGATGGGCGAAAAAATCGCATGGGGGAGTGACACTGCTTTGATGCGTGAAGCCGCCGCCCGCATCGAAGAACTGCAATCCGCGTTTGACAACCTATCCCGCGAATACAGCCACCGTGGCGAACAGATAGCCACCCTCGAAGCACGTATCACCAAAGCGGATGCGCTGGCGGATGCTGTCGGGTTCTGGGAAACAACCGAAGATCCAGACGTAAGCGATGCAATCTACAGGCTAAAGAACGCCCTAGCCGCCTACCGCGAAGGGTCCGACACATGACAGAAGCACCAGAACAGATTTGGGCAAGTCCCGGTATGCCGGGATATACTAATGAGCCATCAGTAGGTGTCTACGATGTTCAATACATCCGCAAAGACGTATCAGATGCACTGGTAGCGACTGCACGAGAGGATGCGCTGCGGGAGGCCTTAGATGCAGCAAGAGAATACCGCTACCGCCGCGGAGAAGCTGTAGAAAACGCCATCCTCGCCCTGATCGAAAAAACTAACCCCGGCAACGGTTGAGGCTCCGTGCCGGGGCTGTCGCGTATGGGGTACGCTACCTGCGTCCGGCAGGCACGGACTACGCCACCTAGCGCAATTACTGACAAGCCGCGTCTATCTGCCGAATGAGATACGCGCCTGTAACCACCGACCTGTCGCCACCATCCTCCGCAAGCGCGGCTGCGTGCGCCGTGCGGCTGGCGGATGTCGCATCACAGATGGCCTCACCGCTCACCACGCTCGTGCAGCCAGCGGCGAGCGGCATCAGGGTCATTGCCAAGGTCAACTTCGTCCATGCGCTTGCGCGTGTCTGCATATCCCTCATCCCTCGCCTTGCTCTTACCGTTCCAGTATGCCGCGAGCAGCGCCACGATGAACGCACCTGCCGCTGCAAGCCAGAGTTTGAGCCGGAGCATCACTTCAGCTTCTTCCAGAGTACGTAGCCCAGCAGCAATGCCGCGACGCAGATCGCCACAAGCTGCGCCGTCGGGGCAAGCTGCCCGAGCAAACCGCTGACGGCAGGCACATGCTCCGCCGCTCCCGCAACTGCACCCGCCACTGCGGCACCTGCGGTCGCTTGCGCCTCTGTGTCCTCGCCCAGCGTCTCAGGCTTGCGCTCAACCTCCTCGGGCCAGTCCGTCGCGGTCTTGGGCCACGGCTTGCCCCAGCTGCGTTCCGGCCCGGTGTCAATGTGCATGAAGCCACTCTTCGGGTAGTACCCAAAGCCGGTGAAACCCTCGGCCCGAGCCGTCGCCTCAAACCGGTGCGGATCGTGGTTTTCCATTCGCACATCAAAGGCCACGCCCTGCATGTGGTAGCTGTTCTTTGCCCCGCCGACACGCCGATTGTGTTCTGGACTGCGATAGGCGCTTGTCAGCACGAGGGGCTTGCCGAGCCGATCACGAAGCGCTTGCAGACGGTCCATCGCATCCGTGTCAACCAGCAGTTCCCCCTCCCCCTTGGAGGCAATCTCCTGCGGCGAAAACGACTTCCACGGCCAGTCCTCACTGGGCACTTGCGAATAGTGAGAGTAGTGCTTCTTCATTTCAGACCCCAGACTTGTGTACTACCAACATCCAATGTATAACTAAATTTAACACATTGGACGGAGTTGGACCATGAAAAAGAAGAAGGCGGAGTTCCAGAACGTGGCCCTTCGGAAAGAAGATCACGCATTGTTGCAAGAGCTGGCAGAGTTCGAGCAGCGCAGCATGGCGCGGCAGTTGGGTTTCCTGATCAAGGAGGCGTATCGCCAGATTGTTCAGGGGGAACCTGCTTGAGTTTACGCGCTACTGCCATGCCTCTTGGCTTGCCTTTGGTGTAGGGCGTCTTGCGAGTACCGTAGGTGGTGTCTTTGAACTTTGGCTCGTCCTCTTTGTTGATCCATTTCGGAAAGCTCTTACGGAGATCCCATATGGTTTCCTTGCGCATAGGATCGAGCATCATCCAAGCGATGAGACTCGGCATGCCTGACCACTTAGAGAACTCTGCTATGGCCTCTTTGCGCGTCAGGTGTTTGTTCTTGAAGTCGATGGCGATGCGGCACAGTTGCCAATGCGTCATCAGCTCCTCGCGGGTTAACGGTTCGTCTTCTTCCATTAACTTTCCTTTCATGTCGTATGTAGTATGAAACCGACGAAGAAGCAGCAACAGGTATTGGCCGAGGTGGCGAAGCTCCTCAACACGGACGAGATGTCTGTGTTGCGCCTGATGGATAATGGGGTCTTCCCAAAACCAGAAGACAGACTGATCAGCATACGGCAAATATCGCTATGGATCGGCATAGCGGACCGCACGATTTACAAGTGGATCAAAGAGGACATGTTCCCCAAACCGTTGGTAATGTCGAATGATATCACAACGACATCTGCCAAGAGGTGGTACTTCAAAGAGGTCAAGGATTGGCTCGATGGGCGTCCACGTGGGACTGGGGAATCTCTTCAGAAAAGGATGAAGAACACATGAACTTCGAAGAGCAGCGTTTGTGGGACTGGGCGGTCGAGATGGCTCGGCATGTGGCCAAGTTGAGTAAGGATCCTAGTAGTCAAGTTGGCGCTGTGATCTTTGACGACAAAAGACGGCTTGTTTCTGCTGGCTACAACGGGCTCCCACGCGGTGTCGAGGACAGCCCAGCGCGTCTGCAGAACCGAGACATCAAGTATAAGATGATCCTCCACGCCGAGTGTAACGCGATGGCGTTCGCCACCGGTAAGCTGGAGGGCGCCACGCTGTTCTGTACGCATCCCTGCTGTACGCAGTGTGCAGCGCAGATCATTCAGATGGGGATCAAGCACGTGTGCTGGCCGACACCAGATCGAGAGTTCGCTGAGCGTTGGGCCTGTGATATGAAGCTATCTATGGAGATGTTCACCGAAGCGCAGGTGAGCGTACACGTACGATAGGAGGCTCTTATGCCCAAGTCATCGAAGAAAGAGCTCGCCACGAAGGCCAAGTATAACAAGCGTCCAAGCGTCCAAGCTAAGCGAGTCGCAAACAACAAGGCTCGACGCGAAGCACTTCGAGAGGGGCGCGTGAAGAAGGGTGACGGCATGGATGTGCATCACGTCAAGCCGTTAGCGAAGGGTGGGAGCGCGACGAAGTCGAACACACGCGTTGTCAGCCAGAAGAAGAACCGCGGTTGGCGTAAGGATCACCCAGAGATGTATGGGAAGGGGAAGTAATGGAAGGGCGCAAAGACGACCAAGGCAAGATCCGGATGGAGTTGATCCCACCGGAGCTCATGATTGCCGTAGGTGACATCCTGACCAGCGGGGCAATCAAGTATGCCGATCGCAACTGGGAGCACGGGATGGACTGGTCGCGCGTCTACGGCGCCATGCTGCGCCACCAGAACGCGTGGTGGAGCGGTCAGGACACAGACCCAGAGTCTGGGCGCTCCCACATGTGGCACGTCGCATGCTGCGCGGCGTTCTTGCTCACGTACGAGATGCGCGGCGTTGGTCGTGATGACCGCTGGAAGGGCCCTACTGCGGACGACTCATCGGTCGGAGCGACTGCATCATCCCCGTCCGAGCCATCGGCCTAAGCGACTGCAGCGGCGCGTTCTGCATCTGCTCGTACGGGTTGCCACCCAACAACTCGTTTGGCACCTGAGTGGCAGGTGCAGCGGGTTCCGGTGGTTGATACGTCACAGGACCGACAGACTGAGGCTGGGGTAGGTAGTCGAGACCATCACCGATACCGGCAAACGGGCTCGCTGTAGATTGCCCACCAAACTCAAGATCAGTGCCAATACCAGAAAACGGATCGTCTTGCTCACGTGCGAACCGAAGTGGGTCGAGCTTTTCACCTTGTCGAGACTTAGATATTTCGCGCAGTTCTGTGATTGGCGGCTCCATAACGAGACGATTGTCATACCCCTCAGTGATCTCACGACGGAATTTAGCCGCAGCGTCTCTGGAATAGTAGCCGGGGTAGAACTCTCCGCGCATAATAGAGCTTACTTCTCTTCGACCTTCTTCTGCAAACTTGATCAACGCAACGCGTATCTTCTGGTCTGGCACACCGAGCGCCCGCATCGCTTGGATGTCACCGTAGAGCATGGACTGCGCACGGTACATCTTGTCGTTATATGTTTGCCAAGCGGCGAGCATCTGCTCTTTTGTTTTGTCAGGGCGTTTTATTTCCCGAGAGGCTTCGCCTTTGGCCTCCGAACGAACATTAGAGTATTCTTCCGCTTTGAACTTACCTTGCTTGAAGGCATCGATGCGGATCGGAGTCGCACCTGTAAGGATCTTACCGAACTCCTCCATCTTGGTAAGTTCATCGCCCTGTTTGCTTGGTATGCCTTGTACAGCTCGCGTCACATTACCCGGCTCAATAGTGCCCCCTTGAGCTGTCACACCAAGACGAACGTATCCGGGAAGGAACACATCCATAGTGTGGTACATACTAGCCACGATTTTATCAGATAGCGAATCGCTCTTGTAGTAAACATAAGCACCTTCGGCGGTCCTACCTCCACGCGCCACTGCATCAGCAACTCTATCGGCTACGATAGTTGGGGCTAAGAACGGCTCAAAATACTTACCCACCCCGGCAATCGTGGCGTCAGATATCTGTTTGATGGTTGAGCCACCGAGATCGCCCGTCTCAGCATACGCCTCAATAGCAGCCTGTGCGCCTTCGAGAGCGAAAGCATAAGGTGCCGTTTGGTTAAGATTGATGACCTCCATCTTGCCTTCACCGTCGTTCTTGGTGACGATGAGATCAACGCCAGATAGGTACTCAGGGCCGAGGCGTTTGGCTGCTTGGATGTCGTCTTCCGTTGTGCCTGTAGCCACCATAGAGGCTCGTTGGATTTGCTTCGGAATCACGCTCGCCATAGCAACATAGCTGCTCAGGCGATGTAGACCTTCTGCCCGGACACCAGCTTGAAACTGCTCGGGGTTCCCACCAGCACGGCGTATGGCAGCAGCAGCGTCATCAGAGAGCTTAAAGCTGAGTTCCTTCATCCCGGTGTCGAGGATGTTTACCGAGTTGCGGATGGTCTCAAAGGCGAACGAAGTAAAGTTACCAAAGACAGGAGCTCGCTCGTAAACCTGACGAACACCTGTGCCAACCATACCGTAGTTCGGCAGCATTGCGCGAACGCGTTGGGCGGCGATGACTTCAACCGGATCAAGGGCTTGGGAGCGAGATAGCGTTGGGCGAAGACTACCAGCCTGCCCTCTCGGGGTTATATTGGCAACGGCGTCGTTCGTCGCTTTCGTAGCCAAACCGGCGTCTATGAGAGCCTGCGCAGCGGCGGGGTTGCGCACATCCAAACCCGCCTTGGCGTATATGGCTCTGAGCTTCTGCTCTTCTGCAGTCAGCGCTGTGACCTTCATCAGCAGGTCAGTGCCTGCTGCGACGTCTTCAAAGGCTTTGTTTATTTGCCTGTAGACGGGCATGTTGTTGATAGACTGCCCCGCGCGGACAAGTTTGCTCGAAATGACCCCTTGGCCAAGCTCTTCGCTCTCCGTACGAAACTGCTTCAAAAGCTGAAGCACGACGTTTGAGTCACGCACCCCAGCCATTTCGAGTTGTTCGCGTTTCGCGGCTAAGCCGATATCGTCGAGGTTCTTAAACGAGTTGAACGCCAGTTGTATGTTCCCGGCGATGTCCATGTCTCGCATGAGATTACCAGAGCCGAATACCATACCGGTCGAGCCGATCATATCTCGGATACGAGATGCTGGGTTAAGAATAACTGTCGCGCGTTGTACCTGACCAACCGCAGAGTTAGCCAAGGCCACCGCAGCTCTCAGTGCATTATGCTCCATCTTGCGAGGTGATGTGAGAGCGTCATACATTTCGCGCGGCACGTATTTGCCGCTTAGCTCTCCGAACTCCCCACCAATAATAGTTTTGGCGTTACCTTCTGTTGTGCTCATAGAACCGAGCTTCACGTATCCGTGTACGTCAACCAAATCCCGCTGGTATTGTTGAAGCATCTCGTTGGCAGTTACGTTTGTGTTCAAACGCGCGGACTCTTGCATCGCTCGCTGTTCAATCGGAGCCATAGCCATGCGATAATCAACGCTGTTCATCACCAATCGATCTGGAACTTCGATGACAAGCGGACGACCGCCATTTTCGATTGCGGTTATGGCAGATCCGAAAGACTTAGTATTTTTGGCATACACGTCACTGTAGAAACGCATAGACGCAGCAGTTGACGCAATGCTGTCTATGGTCTCAATAACCCGGTCTTTCGGGTCTTTGATCTCACCCATCAGGGAGCGCAAAGTGGGACTTTTATCGAGAAGTTTCTGCCTTTCAATGAACAGACCCTCATCAGCGCGAAGGTCGGCACCGCGAGGCTTTACGACTTTTTCACCGCGACTAAACTGCGCTATTTCCTCAAGGGATTTTATCTTAGCGTCTAGTGCCTGATCCAGAGTAATCCTGTTGTTCGCCGAATACAGACCCAAAGACTCCAGAACAGTCTTTCTGGCGGTCGCCTCTTCAGTCGCAGTCAAAGCGCCCTGACGGTTGATTCCATTCATTCTACGCTGATTTATGCCGACTTCTTTGATGGCTCTATCGAGGCGAGGGTCGTTGATGTCGAACCCTTTGTAAAAATCCAAAGGACGCCTGTGCACATCAAAAACTCGCCGCAAGCGGTTCTTATTTTGGCTTTGGTTGTTGAGCATTTCGAAGCGAACCTTCTCCGCCTCGATAGATCGAGGACCAACACCGGGGTCATTTTTTACAATTTGCTCAAGCTCGTAACTAACTTCATCGAACAACTTCGCCTGCCGCTGGAGAATGGCGTCAGCGAGCTCTTGTGCTTTGGCTGGGTAGCCAGCAGGCAAAGAAGAAATGTTACCGTCAAGATAATTGTTCAGATCAGCCCAAACCTGATCCGGATTACGAGCACCATTGGTGCCCTGAACACCAGACGCCTTAACAAATCGACGCACAGTGTTGTCCAACTCACCAACAAGATCAGCTGCAATTGCTTTCTCACCGCTAACCTTAGCCTGAGCGTTGCGCTTGGCTTCCATGACAAGTGGATCGGCACCTTGGTCGGGGGAGAAAAATGCTTGAAACTTTTTCTTTGCCGCTGTTGCTGGGCCTGAAGATGTGACGTTGTTAAGCGCGTTAAAGGTCGCCTGAACAGCGCTGTTTTCCTTAGCGGTGTTTATGGCATCGCCAATATACGGAGCAGCTGTTCGCATACCCGCCCCAACACCAGCAATGGCGGCGTCGAAACCCAAGCTCATTAGCGCATCTTCGGTGGCGTTGCGCCCTTTGTTGCGGAGCGTAGCCAAGGCGCGTTCGCGACCCTGCAAACCAGACGTGTCTTCCGTTTCCAGCACATCAGGGAGCCAATCCACAGAGTCTGATAACGTAGCCCGTCCGTCCGGCGAGAAGGCGTAGCCGTAACCACCATAAGCTACGGCTGTCGATCCGATCAATTTGGCCCTGTTACCGAGCACCTTCTGCCCAAGAGCACTGCGACCAAAATCTTCGGCGGTGCGCATGTAACGGCTTTTAGATGTTACGTTGAGACCTTTTGCTGCTGCGTTAGCGCGGTTTAGCCACCCCGCCACAGGTATGAAGCCCAGACCAAATGCACCGATTTGATTGGCCACCTGACCCGCTGAGCTTTCCGGAACGACCCAATCATTTACCGCGTTGAACGTGTCACTAACGCTGCTCGTTGTGTCGGTGTCAAAAGCTAGATCAAAACCAGAAGACCCGAGTTCCAAGATACCCTGCATCATCGTGACGGGGGAGGTTAGCAAACCCTGCGCCACGTCAGCGACAAAACTGGTCGCGTTACGAACACCCTTCACGGTGTTGTAAAACGCGCCGCCTTCGTAATCTTCGACCGGATCGCTGTATTCTAGAGTGTCCCCAATACCAGCGAACGGGTTTTCGGTGTCAGCCACATCATTCTCCAGCCAATGGCAACAGAGCGGCGGGGTCTATGCCAACCTTAGCTGCCGCGTCTTGCACCTTCCTGTACTCAGCCTGCTTCATCTCCATTGGCGATGTCGAGCTGTTTATCTTCTCGATCAAGGCGTTAGCTTGGTTTCGATATTGCGTTGTCTCAGAAGGGGGGACCACGTTCGAGGGGGCGCCAGCCGGGGCATTGTTCGGAGTGACACCAACGCCAGCCTTGCCTGCTAGGTACTCCATGTACCTATCTCCGAGACCGGGAATCATATTGTTCAGGAACTCAACAGCTTGCTCCCCGGTACGCTCACCAGCTGTTGTCAGAGATTGGAAGATTTTGGTAATCTCTTCAAACGCCTTATCTGAGCTTTTTGATGCGGCCAACGCAGCTTTAATAGCCGCCTCTTCGCGACCAGCGCGGACTTGGAACTCTGTGCCCTTGAGCCCCATCTCTCGCTCTTGACGGCTCATCTCCGTCTGACGCATCGCAGTCAGCGCAGCGGACAGACCCTCGGCCAGCGCACCAGCTGCTCGGGGGTTCTTACTGCTGGCCATAGCTGCGCCGAAGATGCCGCGGTTCAGCTCGTCGATCGTCGCATCACGCGGTATCTCGCCACCAACGGACTGCTTGTAGAGCTCACGGATATCCTGCACCAGATCGCCGCTCTGAGGCGTACCAGCAACCTTAAGGATGGCCTTGGACTTCTCCTCGGCGGGGATGTTCGGATCGTCCATCAACTGCTTAGCCTTGCCGATCGCCTCCTCCGGGGAGCTCGGCGCCGTGGCATCAGGTCCCGGCGTCTCGGTTACAACGACTTTCGCCGGTTCTGGCGAAGCAGTGGGTGTGGGTGCGCCCTCCGTGATCGTCGGACGACTCATCGTTGGGGTATCCACGCTCCGAGCTCCGGTTAGCAAACGCGACTTTCGATATTCGGCCATTTGCTCTGGGCTCATCTGAGCGACACCCCCCTGTTGGAAGCCCCGGCGGGACCCCCCTGCAGTTTTTGCACGGGCGAGATTGGCAGACATGTTTTGCGTCATGGTTGGACGAGACAAGTCAACATTCTGCATTTGCCCCTTATAGGCGTCCACCATATCTTGCGCGGTTTTGGCCTGCCCGCCCTGCTGGAAACCACGGCGAGGTTGCTGCTGCGGCATTGGAGGTGCCTGCACCGAAGGCGCTAAGCCCAACGCACCCATCATACCCATCTGTTGTTGAGGAGGCATCTGTTGTTGAGGGGGCATCTGCTGCGGTGGGCGCTGTTGCGGCGGGCGCTGTTGCTGCATCATTTCCTGCGCCGTAGGAACGATGCTCGGCGCCATTGATACGACTTGGCCCTGCCCAGTCATCTGAGGCGGCTTGGCTGTCTGGAACCCTTGCTGAGCAGCCTGCATCAACTCGTCCGACGAACTCATGATGCCACCCATCCGTCGCAGTTGATCACGCGCTGCGCGGTCCTCTTTGCGCTGAAAGAGCTTTCGGTTGTAGACAGAGTCCATCGAGGTTACCTCGCCAGTCCAGAGAGGATGCCAGTACCACCGGCGTTGTAGTAAGACGACATGCCCATCGCGTTCCCAAGGAACTGCGTGATCGGGTTCGGCGACGGGGCACTAGTCGCGGTAAGAGTGCCTTGCGTGGAAGGGACGCCTCGGAAGATGTCGCTCATGTACGCGAAGCGCTGGAACGGCTCGTACGCCTCCTCGATGCGACCCTGACGCTGTACGTCGTACTCGCTCTGGCGCTGGGCCTGTTCTGCGGAGCCGAGGTTGAACAGTCGATCTACATCGCGACCAATAGCCCCTTGAGTTGCCTCACCAAGCGCCCCAACGCTGCTGCCACCTGCAATCTGCGACCCACCAAGCGATCCGAGACCTTGGCCCAAAGTGTTGTAGATTTGAGCGCCGGTCTGATTACGCGCCATCTCGTTTTCAAACACTCCTCGAGCGTTCGTCATAGCTGCGTCGTAAGCCTGAGACCGCAACTGGGCGCCGGTGCGGGCCATAGTGTCCATGACGTTGCGCTGATTTTCTTGTTCAGCCACAACTTGACGAGAACCACCAAACGCCCCAGCGTCCACCGCAGACGCGTTAATCCTGTTACGGTTTAGATCGCCTTGTCGCTGGATGTCGCGTTCGGTAACGTCGATTACGTCCTCAACGTACTGGTTGTAATACGGATCAACCATTGTCGTTGGGTCAAACTCACCAAAGGACTTTTGCAACTGATCCTTGCCAAGCTCGGCGTAACCAGTCGCATCGCCTATGGTAGATATGCCGCTTGTAATCGCATCGCGAGCAGCGTCGAAATCTGTCTTGTACGCCCCAATACCAGTACCGAGGTCGATAGCCTCTTGCTGCAGCGGTGTGAACGGCATCACCTCGGGGCGCGGAACACCTCCGATGACCTGCGGCACGGGTTCGCCGAACGCGTCGTACTTGATGTTACCCTCAGCATCGCGCTCGTAGATAACCTGACCGTTCTCGTCGTACTGCACCTGCCCCATGAGCGGGTTACGAGACGCGATACCCGAGACCATGCCAGTCTCGGGGTCTGTGTAATAGATGTTCGCGAGCAGGTCTTTCATAAACCGCTCGGAATACGCGGGCAATAACGGTTGTGACTGATTTAGGATGACCTGATCAGCCGCCGGTGCTTCGCGCGACACCGTAGCTCCCGTAGGCGCAGAGTTCGTTGTAAGAGCGGGTTGAGTGGTGTTGGGCCTCGCATAATCAATAATCTTTGTGGGTGACGCCAGTTTGCTTAAAGGTGCCATTACGATACCCTTTGCTCGAACTCACGCATCATCTGATACATGCGGGCTGCGCCCTTGTTGCGATCGCCGTTACCGGCACCTTTGACAGCGCGGTTGGTCATGATGAACTCACCATCAGACACCGCGATATCCTCAACCGGCTTGTTGCCTTGGTAGATGGTCCCCGGAATAGAATCGCTGGTCCCGTTACCCGGACCCTTGATCATGCCACCACGAGCATAGGCGCGAGGTCGCTGTAGACCCGGAACAGGGACTGGGGTGGCGGGAGCAGGTGTATAGCTACCCGGAACTGCAGTGCCTTGGTAGTCCGGAAGGCGCTCACCTGTAGCCATCTGTGCGCGTTGTTCCGCCGTCATCAACTCGACGTTCTTAGGTGAGGCCATCTGCATCAAACTAGCCATAACGAGCGGGCTCTCTGCGAACTGGAGCAAGCTACTGATACCCCCGGCACCCTGACCAGCCGCCCCACCTGCACCCGCAGCAGCGCCACCTGCGCCACCTGCGCCACCCATCAGGTTCGAGCCGAAGCTCTGAGCCATCTTGCCGAGCGCGTTCGGGTTAGCCGCCTGCATTGCTAGGTTGGAGGCTGTGCCTGACAAACCAGCCGCACCGGCGAGCCCACCTAAAGTACTGGCAACTCCCGGAATAGAGCCGATGCCGTAGCCCATAAGACCGGCGGTAAGCGCGTCCTTTAGATCGCCCCCGCTCGCTAGAGAGCCAATACCAGCACCAATGGCCGCGCCAACCGGCCCGCCGATTGATAGACCGACCATTCCACCGATAGTTGAAAGAAGTCCCATTTGCGTTCCTCAGTGTTACGTGGTCGTCACCGATACCAACCCTACGGATGCTGTCGCGGCTATACCTGCGACGTGCGGCGTGTTTGCTTGGGTGATCTTAACAAATCCATCCTGTTGAAACAATGCTCCCGGTTCCAACCCCTGATCATTGGTCTGGAGGTTGGTCAACGTCATTGTTGTATGCCGCGCATCGCCGGGGTTTTGCAGCTGTTCGAGCAAGAAGGAAAAGCTCTGAACAAGCTGCGAGAAGTACGTCGGGTCGTACTGCCCCGGCGGTACAGCGAAGAAGGATCTGGTTAGTTTACGAGACATCAGCGCCTACCGTCAGGTCTGATGTCTACGCGCGGGCTACCAAGCCCCCACGTCACGCCACGCGTACCGGCGTCGACGCGCAAACGCATCTGGCGACCTCGCAGGCGGTAAAACAACTGGTCGGTACGCTCATCAGACGGCGCAGAGCGCGGGTCGCGGAACGTGCGCGTCTGGCTTTTGGTGTACTCGCCAGAACTAAAGTTGCGCACAGACATGGTCACCTCGGCGCTAGGTTGTGGTTCTGTCGAGTCCTTGAACCGGATGTCTGGAATTACGCGGCGGAGCAGCGAGAACTGCTCCCCGTCACCGATGTCCATAGGTGCGGACTCAATGTAGGAGTTGATCGCTTGAGACGGGTTTGTAGAGCCGTCATTGATGCCGTTCTCATGCTCGTAGACGTAGCTGTTGAGGTCCGTCGCCAACGGATATGTGAAGATGCCACGGTCAAGCCACGCTGTTCTGGCCAGAGAGCCGATGTACCAGACCTGTTCGCCGTAGTTGTAGATCACGTACCGATCAACGTCTTCGCTGTCGGCAGATGGATAGAACCACCACACCTCAGAGTGACATCCATTAAGGCCTGAGAACACCTTTTCCGTTTGATCGTAGTTGAAGTCTGAGAACACGTAGTCCCGCACCGTACATGGAAGGCGCTGCACTGTACCAGTGTATGCGTAAAACTCCTGCTTACCCATCCAGAACACCAAGTCATCAGCCGCCTCAACCGCACGGGGGCTGGCGATGGTGATGTTCTCAGAGATAGAGCCAACGCCAAAGGTGAACGGCGGGCCAAGGTATTGCATGCCGTAGAGCGTGGTGTCCGTGAATACGAGAATCTGCTGTCGCGTCTCTACCGCTCTGACAATCTCGAACCCAGAGCCGAGGCGTAGCTCACCGGCGGTGTTGGTCGCTCTCGACTCCCAATCCGTCAGCGATTCTTGATCCGAGAACCGGATGATAAGCGGGTCTTGAACGCCGGGGCTTGCCTCCGGATCACAGCCGAACGCAATAACATGTCGATCGCGATCACTGACGATAATCTGCTTGGCAACGGTCGGCGTCTTATTGGCCCCGGACAAGTCGGACAGGTTGACGGCGCGACCACCTGCTGAATAGTCCCAATAGTAGATGCCGCCATCGCGCGGATTGGCGAGCAAGTCTTCACCAAACGCATCAGTTGACCAGATGCGGAAACTACCAGACAAAACGGGCGTCGAAGATGCTGATCCCCAGCCGTCATCACCCCAACCACCTGCGCCCCAACCGAGACCAACGATGGTGGACGTCTGACCAGTAGCAATCTGGTACGCACCAACCACAGACCCACCCCCGTTACCGGTGTCAGAGGCGTTAGCGGTTACGGGTGTCACGCTTGTTGCTCCATCAACCGCCGTTGCAAGCAAATCGGCCACTTCACGAGCGGTGATCGTGTACGTGTTGCCATCAGGTACGCTATCGATCTGATACTCTTGATTGAGCACATCGGCGGTAATTGTCCCGCCAAGTGACACCGCACCGGAGAACGTAACGAAATCATTCGCTCTTGCGCCGTGGCCAGTATGCGAGACAGTTATCGTGCTGGAGCCATCCGACGCGGAAAATGTTACATCCCCCGCAGCGGACGTCGCCCGAAGAGGTGTGATGTCTGTGAACGCACCGGTGGTGTCTGCAATCAGCTTCAAGTGCGTGCCAAAGACAGTCAGCCGCTGGGACGACAGGCTAGACCAAGCGGCGATGTGCGAGCACGATCCGAGCAGGGAGTTGGAATACTTCTTCACCCAGCCGAGGATGGACTCCGGGAAGCCCTTTTGAAAGCGCACCTTATCGCAATCGAACCAGCCACCCTCGTTGGTGTACGCTGTGACTTCTCGGTTGATACCGGGCCGGAACTGTAGCTTTGAGAGCGGCATATGATCAGAACCTGTCGTTTGGAAGTCGTTAGACCCACCACCTATCGTCTTTGTAATCAACCGGTATCGGGCTCATAGCCTCGAGCGCGTCCGACTTAGCACGTATGGCGGCTACCTGATCCCAGATAGCCTGACCCGCGTTCCACGCCGCCAGTTCTTCAGCCGTCCAGTTGGCGCGACCCTTCTCGGCGAGCTGGGCTGCTTGAGCGGTCAAGTTACGCTGCTTCCATTCCGGAACGATCGCAACGATGCGGCGGTACGCTTCGTTTTTAACACCTTCAGCAGTTGCTGGGATGTCTTCTACGGTCCACGGAATTAACCAAGCCCCGTTTACGTGTACAGCAGTGGTCTCTTTAGTAGCCCGCTGCCAAAATTGAGTAGATGGACGCGCTGTTTCTTGCGCCTCCGCATATCCAAACGAAGATATCGCGGCGTCTGACAATGGTTTTGGAAAACTTACTTGAGGGTTTTCCTTGCGTATCTGAATTTCAGATACGAGTTCGCCTGTGTCTGATCTAACGTATGGCATCTTTCATCCTCATGCTGGCGCGATGATATAACCGGCAGTATACAACGAATCGGAACTTGCGCTCCAAACACCGGCGCCGGGGTTTTCAGTTCCAGAAGCAACGTCAAGTTTATAGAACATTGCCATAGAATTATTAGCAGACGAAGCTGTTGCCGCTAATGTGTAACCGCTCGGTGTTCCGGTTATAGTAGCGCTGGCTTCATCGTGCATGGCGATAATCAAAGAAACAGACCCCTCGCCCGCAACACTCATTGACCCAACATCGAATGTGTTGGTGCTGGTGGCACTTTCCGACGCCGTTGGAAGAGACGGTGGGTTCGAGATGCCCCTGAAGGCGACTGCAATACCAGCATCAAGAGCGGTACTTACGGTGACGACTGTATCTACGGGGTCACCCATTTGCTTGTAGCCAGCGATGTGACGAATGTCGTTTATGAGTTTTGAGTTTGGAAAATCATCGCTCATCCCAGACCAACCGGAAGAGCTTAGCGAAAACGTCGTATTGTCATCCGAAAACGCAAATATAACGTAGTCATCAGTTTGCAGACCGGATATTCCGGTCAGATCGATGCTATTAGAATTGGTAGCAGAAGACGAGCCAACAAAGCTAACATCTGCAGTTGAACAAGATTTGAGCAGCGACCCAAGCATCAGCTGTTACCTACGCGAGCGCCGTAGATAGTTGTTCCAACTTTCCACAGCACGATAACTGTCTCATCTGCGGTGTTCAGCGTCGGTGCTGACCCGGAATTTGTTTTCCATTCAACCGACAGCGAGCTCCACGTTATGGTGTAGTCAGTCCCATCATCCACCAGCAGAGTCAGCATCTGTCCAGCTGCCCATGTACCGGCAGTTGGGGTCGAGTTGGCGGTGAGTGTCCACGTCTGGATAGAACCATTGGTGGGTGAAAGAGCAGGGGTCGTTCCGCTTACCGCGTATACCTCTTCGGTATATCCGTCGTTTAGCGTAACCCCGCCCAACGTCTTATTGGTTAGTGTCAAAGTGGCAGTCTGGATATAGTCCTGAATAAGAGCAGCGGTCATCAGCGCCGTGTCGCTGTCAGAGAACCCCTCTCCTGACGTCTGCACAGTAGCATCTGCTAACTGCGAAAAAGCAATATCGGATGGGGCAGGCAACAACGCTGTTAAATCAACCACAGCCGCGCCTGCGCCACCTCCGTCGGCGTACACAAACGCAGATTCGCCGTTCGCAACCGTTACATTGCCGCCAGACCCTTGGGTGATAATGACACTCTCACCGCTGGCGTTACGCACCCAGTAGGCTTTGGACTGATCGTTGGGTGAGATCGTTACAGTGTTGGTGCCGGACGGAGAGCCGCCAAACACGAGAACTTTGTATTGCCCTTCCGACAACGCACCATCGCTAGTTGTGAGGGTGTGAGTAGTGCCAGACAGCGTGATCGCGCCAACACCTGAGACAAGGCGGTCAATAATATCAAAGTTTTCGTTGGCAGTGCTGCCCCACGTGCCGACCTGCTCACCACTTCCCGGTTTTTCCAGACCTGTGTTGCTGGTGTACGTGCTGGCCATAGATCACCTTACGCTGCGATATTCGTCCAAGAGTTACCCGGACCCGGAACCTGTTCACTCCAACTTGTAGCAGATCCCGGAACCTCAGTCCACGCATTGTCATCGCCGGGGTCAACAGCGTTCCAGAAGAACAAGCTGCCAACCTGCGCAGAACCCTGAACACCGGTCAGAGTGACGACAGCGCCGCCTGTAACAGTAACAGACCCAACGGCTGTCGTTGATGCGACACCAGTCAGAGTGACGGTCGGTTCTCTGACCGTTGCAATGCCGACAGCCGTGGTAGAGGACACGCCTGTCAGAGTAGCTACAGCACCCCCAGTTGCCGTTACTGTCCCAATAGCAGGGGTCGAGGACACACCGCTAACCGATACCACCGTGGGCGTCGATGCTTCGACAGAACCAACGGCGGTAGCCGAGGACACGCCTGTCAGAGTAGCGACCGCGTCTCCGGTTGCCGTAATTGTCCCAACGACTGTGGTCGAGGACACGCCTGTCAGAGTAGCGACCGCGTCTCCAGTTGCCGTAATTGTCCCAACGGCTGTGGTCGAGGACACGCCTGTCAGAGTAGCGACCGCGTCTCCAGTTGCCGTGACTGTCCCAACTGCGGTGGTCGAGGACACGCCGGTAAGCGACACCGACACATTGGTCGATACAATAGCACCATCATCCGCTAGAGGCGCAGAAGCTAATGGTGCAAATCCAAGCATTGGTCAGTACCTTAAAACTTGCGAGTTGTCTTGGCGAAACGTGTATTGCTGCCACTCGCCGTTGATCTGTTTTGCGTACATAGTATCTCCTTATGTAGCGTAAAATACACAGGCGACGGAAACGCTCTCATTTCCATCCGCTCCTGCGTCTGATGTTGTAGCGGTCAACTCCGTGCCGCTGCCGCTTACCAAAGCCGAACCAGCGTAGAAGTTTTCATTGGT